>Ga0187819_10000048_pt1 | contig 53144 bp, 44 predicted proteins | sample NC_wetland_sal_i_15_FD_132411 | JGI IMG/M metagenome (GOLD analysis project Ga0187819, IMG submission 132411) | Wetland sediment microbial communities from Neuse River Estuary, North Carolina, USA - SO4_4 | ecosystem: Environmental > Aquatic > Freshwater > Wetlands > Sediment | place: USA... | reverse complement strand
CGCCCAGCGCACCGCCGATCGCCGCGAGGGCCAGGCTCTCGGTGAGGAATTGGCTGAAGAGTTGGGCGCGCGTTGCACCCAGAGAAGCCCGGACGGCGACTTCTTTTTGGCGAACGGTGCCGCGAGCTAGGAGGAGGTTGGCGACGTTCGCGCAGGCGATCAGCAGGACGAAGCCGACTGCGCCAAGGAGCATCCATAGGGCGCGGATAGTGTCGCGGCTGAGGAAGTCGTTCTGCAGCGCTTCGACGGACGCGGCCCAGCCCTGATTCGACTTTGGGTACACCTCGGCGATATGGCGGGTGACGGAGTCCATGTCGGCATTGGCTTGCTGGAGGGTCACGCTGGGCTTCATGCGCGCCAGGACGAGCAGCCAGTGGAACTCGTGATTGATCTGTTCAGGCTTGAAGGCGAGGGGCACGTAGAGTTGGCTTTGCACGCGATCCGTGGCACCGGCGGCGAGCACACCGACCACGGTGTACTGGAGACCGTCCATGCGGATTTGCTGGCCGACGATGTTGGGGTCTCCGCCGAAACGGTTCTTCCACAGACGGTAGGTGAGGATTACCTCAAGGTCCTTGCCGACTTCGCCTTCCTCGGGGAGAAAATCGCGGCCCATGAGGAGCGGCTGACCGAGCACGTGGAGAAACCCGGGAGTGGAGGGTTCCGTTTGGACCTGCTCGGGCTGGCCGGACGTGCTCAAGCTCATCTGCCTGCCGGTCCACGCGGCCATGGATTCAAAGGCGGTGCTCTGGCGCTTCCAGTCCAGAAAGTCTCCGGCGGACACGACGTTGCGACCTGCTTTAGGGCCAACCTTGGACCAAATCATGACGATGCGGTCGGGTTGCCGGTAGGGGAGTGGAGCCAGCAGGGTGGCATAGACCACGCTGAAGATGGCGGTGTTCGCGCCAATCCCTAGGGCGAGGGCGAGGACGGCAACGGAGGTGAATGCGGGGCTTTTCCAAAGGAGCCGCAAACCGAACAGGAGGTCGCGCCAGCGGTTTCTCATGCCGTTCTCCTCAACGCCCGGAAACGGTGCCGGACGGCCTTAGGGGCTTTAGAGTCTGTGTGACAACCCGAAAAACGGCCCTCAGTGGCCCTTCGTGCCTCTGGGTAAACTGAAGCCGGATTGAGTTTGCCGCACTTACGGAACGGCTGAAGCCGTGCCCTCCCGTTGCCACACAGAGTCTTTAGACGGCGGATAGGGCTCCGCCGTCCCGTTGCAATCTCACAGATATCACATACAAGACGCAATACTTTCGATGGAAGTTCAGCGGGAGGAGGCTAGTGGGATGGGCTGGCCTGGCGGGCCGACCAAAAACAGGCGGTCATGTTCGGGCAGACTCCGCCGACTGGGTGCGGGGTTCGTCGTTGCCGACTACGACTGTCCAGGGGCGGACCTTCCAGGTTTTCGCGACGCCATTCCTCACATAGGGATCGTTGCGGGCGAAATTCTCGGCTGAAGTTGCGTCGGAGGAGTTGAAGACGAGAAGGGCGCCTGCGGGTGCGTCGGCTAGTGCGCCGGCCAGGACAAGTTCGCCACGAGCGCGGGATTCGCGGGCGAGGCGGAGATGTTCGTCGCGGAAAGGAGCGCGGCGAGCGAGGAAATCGTCGACGAAGTCGTAGAAGAGGGCGAAGTAGGGCATTTGGGGCTCCTGGAAAGAGAGTTGACAGTCGACAGTTGAAAGGGAAACCGCGGGTGCGGGCGACAACCTAGGCCGCTAGTTCTCGGACCCGCCGGCAATGGAGGGAACGAGCAGGACGCGGTCGCCTTCCTTGAGTGAGCAGGATTCGCCGCCGAGGAAGCGGATGTCTTCCTCGTTGAGGTAGACGTTGAGGAATTGGCGGATTTGGCCGCTGTCGTCGCGGACGTGTCGTGAGAGGTCGGGGAAGCGCCGCGTTAATTCGTTGAGGGCGTCGGCAATCGTGGCGGCGCTACAGTCGATCTTGGGCGCGCCGTCGGTAAAGCGGCGGAAGGCGGTGGGGATTTCGATGGTGACGGGCATAGGGCTCAAGCTCCTTGGAGAAGAAAGTTGACAGTCGACAGTTGAAAGTTGAAAGGGAAAACCGGGGGTCCGGGGGGCAAGCTTAGGCTTGTACAGTCTGCGGCAAGAGGCCGTTTCGAGTGGGTTTCGGCGTCCAAGCTACTCGAGCTGGGATTGAATTTGACGCACTTCGCTTTGGCGCACAGCCAGAAATGGCTGTGCCACAGGAGTTGCAACAGGAGTTGACAGTCGACAGTTAACAGTTGAAAGGGAAAACCGCGGGCGGGGGCGGCAAGCTTAACGCTCCAGGTCGTGGTTGTCGTCCCTTGAGCCCGGGTTGTCATCCCTCGACCCCGGCGGCGGTGGTGGTTGCGAATTGGCTATCCAGATAGGCCTCGAAGGCGTCGAGGCGGGGGGCGATGGCTTCGGTTGCGGGGAATTCGGAGGCGACGGCGTCGGTGGTCTTCAGGCCGTTGCCGGTGATGCAGACGACGGTGGTTTCGTCGGTTGCGATGCGGCCCTGGTCAATGAGCTTCTGAGTGACGCCAGCGGTGACGCCGCCTGCGGTCTCAGTGAATACGCCTTGGGTCTCGGCGACCAGCTTGATGGCGGCGATGATTTCCGGGTCGGAGACGTCGTCGGCCCAGCCGCCACTCTCGAGAATCTGCTTGGCGGCGTAGTTGCCGTCGGCAGGATTGCCGATAGCCAAAGATCGCGCGATGGTGGCGGGCTTCTGGGGCTCAAAGCGGCTGAGGCCGCGCTTTACGGCGCTGGAAATCGGCGAGCAGCCGGTGGCTTGCGCGCCGAAGAACTTCACCGGCTTGGCCTCGACCCAGCCTAGCGTCACCAGTTCGCGGAATGCTTTAGCGATTTTTCCAATCAGCGAGCCGCCTGCCATTGGGACGACAACGTTGTCCGGCAGGCGCCAACCGAGCTGCTCGGCGATTTCAAAGCCGTGTGTTTTCGAGCCTTCGGAGTAGTAGGGGCGGAGGTTGACGTTGACGAGACCCCACTTGAAGCGATCGGCGATCTGGGCGCAGAGGCGGTTGACGTGGTCGTAGTTGCCGTTGATGCGCACAATGCGCGCGCCGTAGACCGCGGTATTGAGGACTTTGGCGGGCTCCAGATCAGCGGGAATGAAGACGCAGGCGTCGAAACCTTGCTGGGCGGCTTGCGCGGCGACGGCGTTGGCGAGATTACCCGTCGAGGAGCAGCCAACCGTTTGAAAGCCGAAGCGGCGCGCGGCGACAAGCGCGGTGGCCACGACGCGGTCTTTAAAAGAAAGAGAGGGGAAGCAGACGGCATCGTTCTTGAGAAAGAGGTTTTTCACGCCCCAGTGCGCAGCGAGCTTATTGGCAGCGATCAGCGGGGTGCCTCCGACCGCGCTGGGTGCCGGGAACTTTTCGGGGAGCGGGAGGAATTCCGAGTAGCGCCACATGTTGAAGGCGCGAGAGGCGAGGTCCTTGCGGCGGACCGTTTTCTTGAGGGAGTCGTAGTCGAAGGAAACTTCCAGGGGGGAGAAGCAGTCTTCGCAGAAGGAACGTGGGGAATTCCCCCAGGTCTTGCCGCACTCTTTACATCGCAGTTCGTATAGATCGGACATGGCTACCTTTCGCAAAAAGCAAATTGCCAACGCTCTGACGCCTGGGCCTTGCTAAACAACAGCGCCCGCCTCGGAAGGCGGCCGCTACAGGGTCGCAGACGGTGGCTGCCGTGTGGTGATCTGTTAGGGCAAGCAGCAGGGAGGGGAAATGAAAAAACCCTCCGCGCCAAAGAGTGCTTGGAGGGTTCTCAGAAAATCTGGGAAACTCTAAAAGCTCTTTAGCAGTTTTTTACGTGGAGCAAGTTGCCCTAAATCGCCACGTGTAGCCGCAACCGCAGCTAGATTGTTTATGCTTGAGAACGGGGAAGAAGTCAACAGCAAAGAAAGATTGGCCACAGAGGCGCAGAGACACAGAGAAGGAGGCAGGGAAGCAGTGAACGGGATAGGGGTCAAATAACAACAAATGGAGGGTTTGGTGCGTCCAATACAAATGGGGAGCTAAAGAAGAGGCGTTAGGAGTACTATTTCCCAGCTGGACGCAGCCTGCCAGCTCAGCACCCGGCCATTCGGCCAGTGTCGAGTTTGGGGCATCCTTTGCACCGAGCAACTCGGCGCAAAGCGTGGTGTTATACTTGACTGGCGGGCGTGATGTCTTCTGAGGACAAGAGGAGCAGGTGATATGGGTGAGCAAGTCAAAGAATTGTTTGTTTGGGCGCGCCGGCGGAAGATTCTGGCGTCTTTTTTTGTGGCGCTGACGCTGGGCGTAGGCATTTTGATCGGATCGGTGGTTTCCGGCAGGGTCTCGGCGATGAAGACGTTGTCGTTTGCGGGGACCAATGCGACCCCTCTCGCGGTGCCGGACCCGATTCCGTCCGCAAGCTCGTTTTCCGGAATCGTGAATCGCGTGGAACCTGCGGTGGTGAACATTGCCACGACGCAAGTGTTCGAGCGCAGGTCTTCTTCCAGGAAGCGCCGGTCTCCGCAGCAGAATGATCAAGACGATCCGATGCAGGATTTCTTCGACCGGTTCTTCGATGGCCGGCAGGACGCTCCGCCGCAGGCAGAGCGCAGCCTGGGCTCGGGCGTGATTGTGGACAAGCGCGGCTATATCTTGACCAACAACCACGTGGTGGAGCAGGCCACGAAGATCCAAGTGCAGTTGGACGGCGGGGATCCGACCAAGTACACGGCGAAAGTGATCGGCGTCGACGAAAATACGGACTTGGCCGTGATCAAGATCGACGCCAGTAAAGATCTGCCCACCGCAAAGCTGGGAAATTCCGACGGCGTGCAGGTTGGCGATTGGGTGCTGGCGATTGGCAGCCCGTTCGGATTGCAAGCCACGGTTACCGCGGGAATCATCAGCGCCAAGGACCGCGGGAACATCGGCGGACCCGACCATCAATTCCAGAGGTTTCTGCAGACTGATGCGGCCATCAATCCGGGCAATTCCGGTGGACCGCTGGTGGACCTGGCCGGTGAGGTGATCGGCATCAATACAGCGATCATCACGGGCAGCCGCGGCTACGAAGGCGTGGGCTTTGCGCTGCCGTCGTCGACAGCCATCAACGTCTACAACCAGATTATTACCCAGGGACGCGTAACGCGCGGATCGATCGGAGTGAGCTTCCAGGAAGAGCTGGGGACGAATGCAATCACCTTGAAAGAACTGGGAGCGCAGAATGGCGTGGTGATCATGGGCGTTGAACCCGGCAGCCCGGCGGAAAAGGCGGGGCTGAAGGGCGGAGATGTCATCACCGCGGTGAACGGCAAGGCGGTGAAAACCGGCAACGACTTGGTGAATCCGATCGCTCAAGCTCCGATTGGGAGCAAGGTGAAACTCAACTACGTGCGCGACCGCGCGCAGAAGGAAACGACGGCGGTGGTCGAGGATCGTACGCGGGTGTTTCCGACGCAGGCTGGCCGCGTAGGGGATCAGCCGGGAGAAGGAGCGCCAGCCGAATTTGGCTTGCGCGTCGATAGCCTGACGCCCGAACGCGCCTCTCGCGTGGGCATGGAAGGCCAGCGCGGCGTGCTGGTGACCGACATCGAGCCGGCCAGCTTTGCGGACGACCTGGGATTCGGCCGTGGCGACGTGATCACGGAAATCAATCGTGAGCCGGTTAATTCGGTCGATGACTACAAGAAAGCCGTGGCGAAGCTCAAGCCCGGAGAGAACGTGGTGTTCAAGGTTCTCCGGCGCGGAGACAACGACCACACGTTGACGGTGTTCCTGCCGGGTGTCGTGCCGGCCGATAGCAAACAGTAGGGGAATAGCGGACCTTAGTTCAGGGTCGTTAAAAGGACGACGCTCGATGGTTCTGCGGAGAGCTATGCACATGGGCCTGGCGCTGCTGGTAGCGGCAGGCTCCAGCGCAGGCGCGGCTACGGGGGAGAGCACGACCGCGCCGAAGACGTCCGCGTCCTCAGTGAGCGGCAAGCCGCACCGGTCGTCGAAGAAATCGAGTGCTCGCCGCAAGGAACGGGGGCAAACAACACCCACTTCTGATCGGATTTCTGAGATTCAACAGGCGCTGGCCAAAGAGGGATCGTTCAGCGGTGCGGCGAACGGAAAATGGGACGACTCTACGGTCGAGGCGATGAAGAATTTCCAGAGCGCGCATGGTTTGAATCCTTCGGGAAAGCTTGACGCGCTGACGTTGCAAAAGCTTGGTCTGGGTTCGCAGACCGCGGGTGTCGCGGCACCGACGCCGCCGCCCAATGCCACTTCGAGACTGGTTAGCTCTTCGGTTCAGCCTTCCCGTCAGTAGCGTTTCTTAATACCGGCAGGAAAATCCCAGGCGCAGCAACGGCCTATTGCGTTTCTTGATTGACTTCCCCAACTCAGGAATCGGCCACCAAAAGAAAAAACAGGGCCGGAATTTGCGGGCGCAAATCCCGGCCCATTATTGTGCCCAAGGAGAATCACTCAGTTGTGAGAGTGTAAAGGAGATCTGCTGGGTACTTGCCCCGGCAATGTAAAAACGGAGTAAAAACTTTGGCTCTCGGTCGGAAGCTGGGCTAGCCGGGACGCAAGGAGCGGGCTGCGGCTCGGGGATGGCGCAATCAGCGCAAACAAGCCTGGTTTGACGGCAGTCGGAAGCAACGGTAGAATTTGATCTCCACGCGGTAGTGCCCGCGTTCGAACCCGCGAAGAATCAAAAGCTGCAGATGGAGCAGGAATCAGCCTGGGAGGACGTATGGCTACGGCAGTTGCGCCCCGCGTTTACAAGAACTTCATTAATGGCGAATGGGTGGACTCGCGAAGCGGGAACGCGTACGAAAACCGCAATCCCGCGAACACCAGCGAACTTGTGGGCATGTTTGTGTCGTCCACCAATGAGGATGTGGATGCCGCGGTGGAAGCGGCCCAGGCGGCGTACAAGAAGTGGCGGCTGGTGCCTGCGCCCAAGCGCGCGGAGATTCTGTATCGCGCGGCGGAACTGCTGCTGCAACGCAAAGAGGAGTTTTCGCAGGACATGACCCGGGAGATGGGCAAGGTCCTGGCCGAGTCGCGCGGCGACGTACAGGAAGCCATCGACATGACGTACTACATGGCGGGCGAAGGGCGACGGCTATTTGGGCAGACCACGCCGTCGGAGCTGCCGAACAAGTTCGCGATGAGCGTGCGGCAGTCGATCGGCGTGTGCGGAATGATCACGCCGTGGAATTTCCCGATGGCGATTCCCTCGTGGAAGATGATGCCGGCACTGGTGAGCGGCAACACGGTGGTGCTGAAGCCGGCGGAGGACACGCCGCTGTCGTCGTATCACCTCGTGCAGATCCTCGTGGAGGCGGGTATACCGGCTGGAGTGGTGAACTTGGTGAGCGGCAACGGCCCGAACGCGGGTGCCCCGCTGTCCCAGCACTCCGATGTGCCGGTGGTGAGCTTCACGGGCTCAACCGCGGTGGGCCGCATCATTGCACAAGCGTGCGCGCCGGGGTTCAAGCATTGCAGCCTGGAGATGGGCGGCAAGAACATCATCATCGTGATGGAAGACGCCAACCTGGATCTGGCGGTAGATGGCGCGGTTTGGGGCGGCTTCGGAACCACTGGGCAGCGATGCACCGCGGCAAGCCGCATCGCCGTGCATAAGTCGGTGTACCACGAGTTTGTGTCGCGGTTTGTCGATCGCGCCAAGCGGCTCAAGGTGGGCGACGGGTTGGACTCATCGACGGAAATGGGGCCGTGCATCAACGAGCAGCAACTCAAGACGGTGATGGAGTACGTGGAGATCGGGAAAGAGGAGGGCGCGAAGTTGCTGACCGGCGGGAAGCGGCTGGATTCCGGCGCGCATGCGAAAGGGTGGTTCCATGCGGCGACGGTGTTCGGCGATTGCAACCCGAAGATGAGGATCGCTCAAGAGGAGATATTCGGGCCGGTGGTTTCGGTGATTCCCGTGGGCAGCTTCGAGCAAGCGATCGAGGTGGCGAATGGTGTGCCCTACGGTCTCTCGGCGTCGATTTACACTCGCGACGTGAACCGCGCGTTCCAGGCCACACGCGACCTCTATACCGGCATCGTCTACGTCAACGCTCCCACGATCGGCGCGGAGACGCACCTCCCGTTCGGCGGCACCAAGCAAACCGGCAACGGCCATCGCGAAGCCGCGATCGCGGCCATCGATTTCTACACGGAGTGGAAGACGGTGTACATCGACTATTCGGATAAGCTGCAGCGCGCGCAAATCGACAACAACTGAAGTCTGATTGTTTGAAGTGCAGAAGTCCGCGGGCAATCCTACGTGCGAGCTTCGTTGGCGGGTTTCCCGGTAAGGCGCTTCTGCGCAGCCCAGGTGTGGTGCGCGTGAAAAAACTGGTCTGCCGAGGCCCACTCCAGTTCGTGCTCGTGGGTTGCGGCGATGACTTCGCCGAGTTCGCCGGCGTAGAAGGTCGCGTAGAGGGCCTGGCAGTGGCCTTCGTTTACGAAATAGAGGAGCGCTTGGCCAATGCGTTCCGTTAGGTGCACGCGGCGCCCCAGCTCTTCGCGAAGCTCGCGGTGGACGGCTTCGACCGGGGTCTCCGACGGTTCGATGCCGCCGCCCGGCAGAATCAGCCTGCCGGAGAATTCCCGAACACCCGCCACCAGGCTTTGTGAGTTGGTGACCACGACGTACGCGCAGGGGCGCGTCTTCTGCGGCAAGGCCTCGTTCCTGCTGCCAAAGACGGGAATCGGGTGTTCCATGAAACCAGAATGCACTGCGCCGCCAAAATCTGCAATCCTGGCAACCCAGTGCATGGCTGCGCGTTGACGATCGTTGCCCGCATTTCTACAATGGTAGTTGGTTACTAGCGTACACTGGCGTCATGAGGAGTTCCTTGCTCCAAGAGCGGCGCAACCGCCAGATTTTGGCGGACATCGTCCGAACCTACATCGAGACGGGCGAACCGGTGTCTTCGCGCGCGATTTCCGCCCGCTTTGAGCCGAGCCTCAGCACGGCAACCATCCGCAACATCATGGCGGACATGGAGGAAGGCGGGTTCTTGTATCAGCCGCACACCTCGGCGGGACGCGTGCCCACGGCGGCGGCTTACCGCTTCTTCGCCCAGGAGATCGCGACGCAGGCCAAACTCAGCATCGTGGACAAGGAATGGATCCAGCGCGAGATCGGCGCGGCTACCAACGCTTCGGAAGTCACCGAACGCGCGGGACACGTGCTGGCGGAAGTTTCCAACGGGCTGGGCATCATCGTTTCGCCGCCGATGGGCAGGACCGTGATCGAGCACGCGCGCATGTGGCTGCTGCCGGATGGCCGCGTCGTCGTGGTGTTGATTTCGCCGGGAGGCAACACGCGGGACAAAATTCTGCGGCCCATCCGGCGGTTCACGCAGGGTGAACTCGACGCCACCGCGGAGTTCTTGAACCGCCACTATTCGGGTTGGACGCTGGAAGCCATTCGCGGCGACTTGCTGCAGAAGTTGGCGAACGAACGCGAGCGCTATGAAGGAATCGTGCAAAGCGCGCTGACGCTGTGCGATCCAGCGGTCCTCGGCGAGGATGCCTCCAGCCGGGTACACGTCGAAGGAGCGGCACAGATGGTCGGGACCGGCGAGTTCTCCGACCAGACGCAGTTGCGCGATCTGCTCTCCGCGATTGAGGAGAAGCACCGGCTGGTGACGGTATTGAACGCGTGCATTGAGGGGCCCGAGGCGGTGCATGTCCAGATTGGCGTGAAGGAAATATCCGAGTCGGGAGAAAATCTGGCGCTCATCAGCGCTCCCTACACGAGGAATGACCTCGTGCAAGGCTCGCTCGGCGTGCTGGGGCCGACGCGTATGCACTACGAGCGCGCCATCACCGCGGTAGCCTACGTGGCGCAACTATTCAGCGAAACACTGAGCAAGATTTGAAAGACTTTTGGCAAAGGAGAGGCAAGAAGGTGACGGACAAGGAAATCAGAATAAACATTGATGAGGCCGCGGCCGCTACGGGCGCTTCCCCCGAAGGAGAAAAAGCCATGGCCGCGGATTCCGGAAACGCCGACGCCGCAATGGCCAAGCTCGTCGCCGATATGGAAGAACTCCGGCAAACGCTCCTGCGCCGGCAAGCCGATTTCGAGAACTACCGCAAGCGCATCGAGAAGGAGCGGGCCGAGGATTCAAGACGCACGACCGCGCGGGTCGTCGAAGCGCTGATTCCCATAATCGACGGCTTCGAGCACGCGCTCGCCGCGCATCGCGAAGCCGAATACGAGAACTACCGCAAAGGCTTCGAGTTAATTTACAAGCAGCTTCTCGACAACATTACCAAGCTGGGTGTCGAGCGTGTCGATCCCACTGGAAAGCCCTTCGATCCCCATCTCCACCAAGCCATGGACCGCACGGAGACCTCTGACGGCGAAGACGGCACCATCCTGCAAGTTTTTCAACCGGGCTATGTGTTTCACGGGCGCGTCCTGCGGCCTGCCATGGTGCGTGTAGCGGTGAACCCGAGTCCCGCATCGAAGAGAAGCGTGAACTAAAAAGGAGAAGGGATCCGCATGGCCAAGGGTAACCAAAGGGACTACTACGAGGTGCTCGGCGTTTCACGCACCGCCTCGGTCGAAGAGATCAAAGCGTCCTACCGCAAGGCGGCGCTGAAGTGGCACCCCGACCGCAGCCCCGCGAACAAACAGGAAGCCGAAGCAAAATTCCGCGAGAGCACCGAAGCCTACAGTGTTCTGAGCGACCAGCAGAAGCGTCAGGTCTACGACACCTACGGCCACGCGGGACTTTCCGGCGCGGGCGCCGGCGTGGACTTCAACGGCACGATCTTCCAGGACTTCCACGACATCTTCGGCGACTTCTTCGGTTTCGAAGATATGTTCGCCGGCGGCGGCCGCCGCCGCGGGCGCACCCAGCGCGGCGCGGATCTGCGCTACGACATGACGCTGACTTTTGAGGAAGCTGCTGCGGGCGTCGCCACCAAGGTCAAACTGCCGCGCCAAGAATACTGCGAAGCGTGCAACGGCACCGGCGCGAAAAAAGGAACCGGCGTGGTTGCCTGCGCGACTTGCAAGGGACGTGGGCAACTTGCCTATCAGCAGGGATTTTTCACCATTACACGCACGTGTCCTGCTTGCCAAGGCGCCGGCCAGATCATCCGCGAGCGCTGCCCCGATTGCCGCGGACAGGGCCGCATTGAGCGCGAAAAAGTGATCGAGCTGCGCATTCCTCCCGGCGTCGATACGGGAACCCGGCTGCGGGTGGCCGGCGAAGGCGAGCCCGGACCAAACGGCGGCCCGGCTGGGGACCTCTACGTCGTGCTGGAAGTGAAGGAACACGCGTTCTTCGAGCGACGCGGCGCGGACCTGTACTGCACGATTCCGATCAGCATCCCGCAAGCCACGCTGGGCACCGAGCTCCAGGTCCCGGGGCTGAACGGCGAGGAGCGGCTCAAGATCCCCGAAGGCACGCAGAGTGGCGCGGTGTTCCGCCTCAAAGGGAAGGGCCTGGCCGATCCGCGCGGTGGCGGCAAGGGCGATTTGTACTATCACGTGCGCGTGTTGACGCCCACCAAGCTGACCCGCGAACAACGCAAACTGATCGAGGATCTCGGCGCATCGCTAAAGATCGAAAACAAGCCGGCCGAGCGCAATTCCTCGATCTTCGATAAAGTGAAGGACATCTTCGGCTGACAGCGGGAAAGAACCAAAGATAACGCTGAGGCGCAGAGGGCGCTGAGATACGCGGAGAAGCTTGGGCGAGTGGGATAGAATCGAGCCCGTGCGCAGGCGATTCTTCGTCGAACGATTTACGGGTCACACCGCGGTCATCGAGGGTGAGACGGCGCACCACTTGGGGCGCGTCCTGCGCGCCGAGCCGGGCCAGCTGTACGAACTGAGCGACGGTGAGCGAGTCTGGCTCGGGCGTATCGACAGCGTAGGCCGTGACCGCGTCGAATTCGCCTTCGTCGAAGACATTCCCGCCGATCAACCCGCCGTCGAAGTGACCTTGCTTCTCTCCGTGGTGAAGTTCGACGCCTTCGAATGGGCCATTGAGAAGGCCACGGAGTTGGGTGTCAGCACCATCGTGCCCCTGGCGGCGGCGCGCAGCGAGAAAGCCTTGCTCGCCGCCGCAGGGAAGCGCGCCGAGCGTTGGAGAAAGCTATTGGTCGAAGCATCCCAGCAATCGCGCAGAGTACGTGTTCCCAGACTGGAGAACGTGAAACTCCCCGACGATGCTCTGTCTGCGGCAAGAGCAGGTGTCCGCCTCTTGCTCTCCGAGCGCGCTGAGGCGCCGCCCTTGCGCACCGTTCTCTCCGGCGTAGCGCAAACGGCCGCGACGCTGGCGATCGGACCCGAAGGCGGCTGGACGGACCGCGAACTCGAAGTGGCGCGCCAAGCCGGCTTTCAGGAGGCTTCGTTGGGCAAGTTGATCCTGCGGACGGAAACCGCGGTCATTGCCGCGCTGGCGTCGATCCAGTTTGCGCTGGGATAACACCCGGGTTACGTCGGCGACATGCGGAAGCAACGGCGGGAAGCCGGCGCGAATCATATGCAGTAAGATGGGAAAAAGCGACTGCGGCGAACGAATGCGGTGTGCCGGAAATCAAAATCTGGCGCGGCGCGCGACGCCCGTGTTATAAGTACAAGGCAGCGAGAAAATGCTAAGCACGGACGAGAAAAATCCCCCGACCCTAACGGTCCCGGAAGCCTCGACGCCCGCATCGTCCCCCGGCGCGATCTGCGAGCCGGCGACCCTGGTACATTCCTTGCGGAATGAGATTCGCGTTTGGACCCGCGATCTCCTGATCGCGATCGGCCTCGCGCTGGTGATCATCGTCTTTCTCTATCAGCCGGTGAAGGTCGAAGGCACCAGCATGGCTCCGCTGCTGTCCGACCAGGAGCGCATTTTCATCAACAAGTTTGTGTATCGCTTTGAGCCCATCGATCGCGGCGACGTGGTGGTCTTCTGGTACCCGCTGGACCGGTCGAAATCCTTCATCAAGCGGGTGGTGGGCTTGCCGGGCGAGACGGTCGAGATTCGACAGGGCATTGTCTACGTCGACCACGCCGCGCTTTCCGAACCGTACGTGCCCCCGCAATACGAGGATCTCAGCGACTTCGGTCCCGTCCGCGTGCCGCGCGATAGCTATTTTGTCATGGGCGATCACCGCATCAGCTCCAACGATTCGCGCGTGTTCGGCCCGGTCGCCAGCCGCTATATCTACGGCCGCGCCGTCTTCGCCTATTGGCCCGTGGATCATTTCGGCTCGCTCTCGACCACGGAAGCTAAAACGAAATGACTTTCGACGGAGGACACACTGACCGAAGTTCAGCACCGACCTGCCACACTCGCGCTGGAAGACGGGCGCGTTTTTAACGGCCGTGCGGCCGGCGCGATCACGCGCCGTGGCGGCGAAGTCGTTTTCAATACCAGCCTCACCGGATATCAGGAAGTTTTTACCGACCCGAGTTACGCCGGGCAGATGGTGTGCCTCACCTATCCGCACATCGGCAATGTCGGCGCGAACCTGGATGACGAGGAGTCAGGCAAGCCCTACATCGAGTCGCTCATCGTGCGAGAGTTCTCGAGCGTGTCTTCGAACTGGCGTTCTGCGGAAACGGCGCAGCTCTATCTGAATCGCCACAAAATACCCGTGATCTGGGATATCGACACCCGCGCGCTGGTGCGTCACCTTCGCAATGTGGGCGCGCTCCGCGGCATCGTGTCCACCGACGGCACTCCGGCGGACCAGTTGATTTTCGAGGCCAAGCAGCTCCCCAGCATGGCTGGGCAAGAGCTGGCCAGCCGCGTGTCTTGCAACAAATCGTACAGGTGGGACACCGGCTCGATCGATCTGGTGACCTCGCCCTGGACCGAAAACATGGGAGAAGCGGGCAACACCAGCGAGGCGCGCAAGTTTCGTGTGGTCGCTTATGACTACGGCATCAAGCAGAACATCCTGCGGCTGCTGGTGGATCATCACTGCGAAGTCGCTGTCGTTCCGGCGCAGACATCCGTCGACGAGGTGCTCGCGCTGGAGCCCGATGGCGTATTTCTTTCGAACGGTCCGGGCGACCCCGAGCCGGCGACGTATGCCATCGAAGCGATTCGCAAACTTCTGGGCCGCGTGCCGGTCTTTGGGATCTGTCTCGGGCATCAGCTCTGCGGTCTTGCGCTGGGCGGCAAAACCTTCAAGCTGAAATTCGGTCACCACGGGTCCAATCACCCGGTGAAAAACCTGCTTACCGAGCAGGTGGAAATCACCGCCCAGAATCACGGCTTTTGCGTCGATCCCGAATCGCTGCCGTCCAGCGACGTCGAGATGACACACCTCAACCTGAACGATCACACCAACGAGGGCCTGCGCCACCGCTCCTTGCCGCTGTTTAGCGTGCAATACCACCCGGAAGCGTCACCTGGGCCGCACGATTCACACTATCTGTTCACCCAGTTCACGGATTTGATGAAGGAATTCGCGCAGCCGGGGAGTTCCCGCCGATGATGTATCTGCTGCTCAAGATTGGCTCTAGCCGGATGGGCTATCACCAAGCAACGCTGCAGCCACACTTGTCATTCCGAGCCCGGCGAGGGATCTGCTTTTGATCTGGAGAAGCTCTATTGCGTCTATATTTTGGCGAGCCGTTTCCCGAACCTTGTACACCGGAGTGACGAACGACTTGATGCGCAGAACCTTCGAGCACAGACAAGGCCTGGTACCCCGCTTTACATCCCGGTATCGAATCCACCGGCTCGTCTACTTCGAGTCGTTTCGCGATGTGCGGACCGCCATCGCTCGGGAGAAACAGATCAAGGGATGGGACCGTGCCAAGAGAGTGGCTCTCATCGAAGCAAAGAATCCGACTTGGGAGGATTTCGGGGCGCAGTGGTTTTCTCCATTCCCAAGAAAAGCAGATCCCTCGTTCCGCTCGGGATGAAATCGGTCGGGGGATGCGAAAAAGGCTGCGCTCGGGATGACAATCGCGTGGGAGCGAGCGAGAAGGAAAATAATTAAGGCGAAATGCCAAAACGCAGAGACATCAAGAAGATTCTGATCATCGGCTCCGGGCCTATCATCATCGGGCAGGCTTGTGAGTTTGACTATTCCGGTGCGCAGGCATGCAAAGCGCTGCGCGACGAAGGATACGAGGTCGTGCTGGTGAATTCCAATCCGGCGACGATCATGACCGATCCGGAGCTCGCTCATCGCACCTACATTGAGCCGCTGACGAAGGAATATCTCGAAGAGATCATCTCGCGGGAGGTACCCGATGCGCTTTTGCCCACTGTAGGCGGCCAGACCGCGCTGAATCTTGCCGTGGAGCTCGCCGAGGGGGGCATTCTCGAAAAGTACAAGGTGGAAATGATCGGCGCGTCTCTCCGCGCCATCAAGGTCGCCGAGGACCGGCTGTGGTTCAAAGACGCTTGCCGCAAGATAGGTCTCGAGGTTCCGGCCTCGGCGCTGGTCAACAACGCTCAAGACGCGCTGCGCTTGTGCGATCAGCTCGGGTTTCCGCTAGTAATCCGGCCGTCCTTCACGCTGGGCGGGACCGGCGGATCGATCGCCTACAACCGCGAAGAGTTCGGCGAATCCATCGCGCATGCGTTGGACATGAGCCCGGTTCACGAAGCTCTGGTGGAAGAATCCGTGCTGGGGTGGAAGGAATACGAGCTCGAAGTGATGCGCGACTTTCGCGACAACTTCGTGGTGATCTGCGCGATCGAGAACTTCGACCCCATGGGCGTGCACACCGGCGACTCCATCACCGTGGCGCCCGCGCAGACACTCACGGACAAGGAATACCAACGGATGCGCGATGCTGCCGCGGCGATCATCCGCGAAGTCGGCGTCGAAACGGGCGGATCGAACGTGCAGTTCGCCATCAATCCGGTGAATGGCCGCATGACCGTGATCGAAATGAACCCGCGCGTCTCGCGCAGTTCGGCGCTGGCCAGCAAGGCTACCGGCTTCCCGATCGCCAAGATCGCTGCGCGCCTCGCCGTCGGGATGTCGCTTGACGAAATTCCCAACGACATCACCAAGAAAACCCCGGCGTGCTTCGAGCCTTCCATTGACTACGTGGTGGTGAAGATCCCCAAATGGCAGTTCGAGAAATTTCCCGGTGCCGACACGACTCTCGGCACGCAAATGAAGTCGGTCGGCGAAGTCATGGCCATCGGGCGGACCTTCAAAGAGGCGTTGCAGAAGGGAATTCGCTCGCTGGAGCCGCACACTCCGTGGCGGGCGCCCGCGGAAACGCCGGAGTCGCTTCTGCGGGAGAAGCTGGCGACGCCGCGGCCGGATCGCATCCATTGGCTGCTGACGGCGGTCGAGCGCGGGCTGCCAGCCGGAGAAATTTGCGAGCTCACGAAAATTGACCCGTGGTTTATTCATCAACTCGAAGAGATCAACGCCATGAACCGGCGCGCCGCCAGCGTGACCGTGGAAACCGCATCGCGCGATCTGTTGCGCGAAGTGAAACGTCACGGCACCAGCGATGAATATCTGGCCCAAATTTGGAAGACCACGCCGGCGGCCGTGCGCCTGCAGCGTGCGCGCTACGGCGTCGCACCGGTTTTCAAGCGCGTCGATACGTGCGCGGCGGAGTTCGAGTCGTTCACGCCGTATATGTATTCGACGTACGAGGAAGAAGACGAGTCGGACGTGCAAGCGCGCCCGAAGATCATGATTCTCGGCAGCGGTCCCAACCGCATCGCGCAGGGCATCGAATTCGATTACTGCTGCTGCCACGCGTCGTTTGCGCTGCACGAAGACGGCTATGAAACGATCATGGTGAATTGCAATCCGGAGACGGTCTCCACGGACTACGACACCTCGGATCGTTTGTACTTCGAGCCGCTCACCCTGGAAGACGTGCTGGCCATTGTCGAGCGCGAGAAGCCGCAGGGCGTCATCGTGCAGTTCGGCGGCCAGACGCCGCTGAACCTGGCGCTGGAGTTGAAGCGCAACGGCGTGCCCATCATCGGGACAACGCCCGAATCGATCGATTTGGCAGAGGATCGGCGGCGCTTCGGCCGATTGCTGGAAGAATTGCGAATCCCGCAGCCCAGAAATGCCACGGCGCTGGTGCCGGAAGAAGCCGCGCGCGTCGCCGGCGAAATTGGTTTGCCGGTGCTGGTGCGGCCGAGCTACGTGCTGGGCGGCCGTGCCATGGTGATCGCGTACGACGTGAACACCGTGCAGGAGTACGTCGCGCAGGCGGCGCTCATGGGCCCGGCGCGGCCTGTGCTCATCGATCAATTCCTCGAGGAAGCAACGGAAGTGGACGTGGACGCGCTCGCCGACGGGACCGACGTGGTGATCGGCGGGATCATGGAGCACATCGAAGAGGCGGGGGTGCACTCCGGCGACTCGTCTTGCGTGCTGCCGCCGGTAAGTTTGTCGCCGAGGATTCTGGAAACCATCCGCGACTACACAAGACGCCTCGCGCTGGCGCTGAAAGTCGTAGGGCTTATGAACGTGCAGTACGCCATTCAGCGCGACACCGTGTACGTGCTGGAAGTGAACCCCCGCGCCTCGCGTACGGTGCCGTATGTGAGCAAAGCGACGGGCGTCCCGCTGGCCAAAGTCGCGGCGCGGTTGATGGCCGGCAAGCGTTTGGCGGACATGAAGTTGCCGGTGGTGCGGCACAGCGGCGTCTCCGAAATCGCGGTCCACGAATTTTACGCGGTGAAGTCGCCGGTGTTCCCGTTCAACAAATTCCGCGGCGTGGATACGATTCTGGGCCCGGAGATGCGCTCGACAGGCGAAGTCATGGGCGTGTCCACTTCGTACGGGCAGGCCTTCGCAAAGGCTCAGCTTGCCGCCGGGCAACGGCTTCCCCAGAAGGGCACGGTTTTTCTTAGCGTGAACGATCGCGACAAACGGCATGTCGGCCCGCTCGGCAAGGATTTGCAGGCGCTGGGCTTCCGCTTGCTCGCCACGCGCGGCACGGCTGCGGCGCTTGAAGCGGCGGGGATCGAGGCCGAACCGGTATTCAAGGTGAATGAAGGGCGGCCAAATATCGTCGACTTGGTGAAGACTCGCAAGATCGATTTGATCATCAACACGCCTTTGGGGCGGGAGTCGTTTTACGACGAAAAATCGATCCGCCGGGCGGCGATCCGGCATAACATTCCGTGTATTACGACGCTGGCGGCGGCGCAGGCCGCGGCGCTGGGAATTCGCGCGCTGCTGGACCAGAGGACGGAAGTGGCGGCGCTGCAGGATTTGCATCGCGGCCGCGTCCCGGCATCGGACAGCGCCTCTACAGGAGATTGAGCGATGGATTTGTCTGGTGTCTATCCCGCGCTGACCACCCCGTTCGCGGCGGATGGATCGGTGTGGGTCGCAGGAATTAAGCACAATATTGAACGCTACAACTCGACGGGCCTGAAGGGCTACGTCGCGATGGGGTCTACGGGCGAATCGGTGCTGCTCTCGTCGGATGAGTGGGAGACCGTCCTGGTGGCGGTGAAGGAAGCGGCGGGCCCGGGAATGCGTCTGATCGCGGGCACCGGCGCGGAATCCACGGCAGAAACGATCGAGCGAACGAAGCGTGCGGCGGAACTTCGGTATCACGTGGCGCTGGTGAAAACGCCACATTACTACAAGCCGGCCTACAAGCCGGACGTGTTCATCGGGCACTATCGCCGGGTGGCGGATGCGTCGCCGATTCCGGTGCTGCTGTATTCGGTGCCGGTGTTTACAGGGGTGACGCTGGAGGCGCCGGAGATCGCGGTACTGGCGCAGCATCCGAATATCATCGGAATCAAAGACAGCTCCGGCCATGTGCTGCGTGTGGTAGAGACGGTGGCTGCGGTGCCACCCGATTTCCAGGTTCTCGTGGGTTCGGCGCCGACGCTGCTGGCGTCGATGACGGTCGGGGCGCACGGAGCCATCTTTGCTTTGGCGTCCGCGCTTCCGGAGATGTGTGTGGCGTTGTACGAGCTTATACGCCAGGGACAACTCGACAAGGCGCGGGAGCAGCAGAAGATTGTGCTGAAGGCCTCGGCGGCGATTGTTTCGGAGGCGGGCATCGCGGGTGTAAAGTTCGTCATGGATCAGCGAGGCTATCGCGGAGGCATTCCCCGGCTGCCGCTGGTCCCGCCGTCGGACGCGGCCAAACGGCGGATGTTGGAGATGCTGGCAACGCTGGAACCGGCGGCGGCGCGGGTCTGAAGCCCGGTTCATCCAGCTACCCTTCGCGGGGGACCGTCGTCCAACAGATGGGGGGCGCGAGCCTTGGGGCGCTGGACAAATTGGCAACGGCCACCCCGAGAAGAGACGAAAGCCGCCCGCCTCGGAAGGCGGCCGCTACACGAGCCCTACGGCTGGTGATTCTGTCCCCTGATTTGGTGTGACAATTGAGCCTGAGTATCATCTAAACCTCGATGGGCTGTGTCTCGATACCGTTCCGACGCCTGCCTCACCAGCCAAAGCTATTCCTCCGATTTGTGGATGATTTTCCGGGCGTCTCGAATTTCTACGCGCATCCCCCAAATTTGGAAGCGATCAAGCAGGCCGCAAAATCCCTCGATTTTCCGGCCGAACGCCGGAAGGAAGTGGCCGCGGCGCTGCGCGATATCAATGCGGCTCTGGGCGGTGGCGACGCGACGCAGCGGAATCTGGAGCGGCTGGAGAGCGGGGCAGTCGCCGTTGTAAGCGGGCAGCAGGTGGGATTGTTTGGCGGACCTGCGTATGCATTTTACAAAGCCCTTAGCGCGATTCGCATCGCGGAGGAATTGAGCGAGGCCGGGATTCCGGCTGTGCCGGTGTTCTGGATGGCGACGGAGGACCACGACCTGGATGAGGTGCGCCATGTGTCCTGGTTCAAGGCCGGGAAGCTGACGCGGTTTGAGCTTGTGGCGGATGGAACGCCCGGGCGGCCGGTGGGCCGGGTGAAGTTGGGCGCGGCCATCGAGGAGTTCACGAGGAAAGCCTCGGAGCTTCTGACAGGTCCGGGGAGTGCGGCGGTCGCGAAATTCTTGCAGGAGAGCTATCGGGCCGAAGAAACCTACGGTAGCGCGTTTGGGAAACTGTTCGCGCGCGTGTTTGCCGAGCAGGGGCTGATTTTGCTCGATCCGCTGGAGGCGCGGCTGCACCGGATTGCAGCGCCGGTCTACCGGAAAGCGTTGGAAGACCGGGACACGCTGAGTGACAAGCTGCTGCGGCGCGGCAAAGAGCTGGAGGCGGCGGGCTTCGACCCGCAGGTGAAAGTTACGGCGAACGGCACGCTGCTGTTCTATTTCCAAAGCGGTTTGCGGCAGCCGATTGTTGTTGGAAATGGGATTGGAAATGAGGCTGGCGGCGGGGTGTTCAAGTCTGGAGCGGTGTCCTGGACGCGGGACGAGGCTTTGCGGCTGGTGGAGCAGGAACCCGAATCGTTCAGTCCGAATGCGCTGCTGCGGCCGGTGGTGCAAGATTACCTGCTGCCCACGGCGGCGTTTTCCGCGGGGCCGGCGGAGATTTCGTACCTGGCGCAGTCGGAGGTGATTTACCGGCATATTCTGAGGCGCATGCCGGTGGTGCTGCCGCGGGCGGCCTTCACGGTGCTGGATGCAAAGGGGGACAAGCTGCTGCAGCGGTACCACTTGTGCATCGAGAACATCTGGGCCGGGCCGCAGGAGTTGCGGCGGCAGATGGAGGCGGTTTCGCTGCCGAAGCGGCTCGCTGAGGATTTCGACCGGAAAAAGGCGTTGATCGAGAGCACGCTGGCGCAGCTTGGCGAGGACGTGCAGAAACTGGACGCGACGCTGGCAGGAGCGGTGGCGACGGCGAAAGAGAAGATGATGTTCCAGGTCGAGAAGCTGCGGGAGAAGACCGGCAGAGCGCTGGACGAGCGCGCCGGAGTAATTGCCGAGCACGCGGAGTTTCTCGAGAACCTGGTGTATCCCAACAAGGTGCTGCAATCGCGGGAGTTGTGTTTCCTGCCGTTTCTGGCGCAGTGGGGCCCGGACGGATTGAAGGAACTGAAGAACCGCGCCGGAAGCGAAAACCTCAAAGAGCATCGCATCGTGCGGATTCCTTGAAAAGAGAGTGAGTAGTGGGTAGTTGGTAGTAGGTAGTGCGAAGCGGATAGCGCAGCCTTCGCGCCTGCTATTCGCTTTTTGGCTCGGGGATCGCGACGATTTCTGTCCGTGGGCGAGCGAACCTACTGTGGGAGTTGGCGACAAGTGAGTGGGGCGCTGTTGCTGTCCAAAGGTCACCATAGAACCTCGGGGCTGCTCTTCCGCGTCTTGCCTGCCGGTACTAATTGAGCACTCTATAAGAGAATGGAATTCCCGAGGCGACACCGCGTGCTAAATACGGGTGTGGGATGTGGGCGGGTTGAAGAAATGAAAGCAATCCTGGCCTGGTGGTGGCACAAGCGCATGGCACGAACGATCGCCATGAGGCTGGCTTTGTATCGGGGCGGTTGAAGGCTGGTTCAACTAAGAACGACAGTTCGAGAGATTGAGCGACGCACAGCCAGAAATGGCTGTGCCACGTAAGCCGCGGGCGTGAATGGCGTAGTGAGTCCTGAGTTCCCCGAAAGTTCCCCGAAGTGCAAACAAGCGTAAAGATAAAGCTGAGGCTCCGGGCTGGGTTTGGGCTGCGAGGTCCTTAACGACTTCTTAATGCGGTGAAATCTAGTAGGATTCAGGGAAAGCAACTGTTGGCCCATAGGGGACGAGTGGTCTGTTCAAGAGTAGCTCGTCCCCTTGGCTTTGAAGAAGGATGAAGTAAGGAAGAAAGAAGAAGAACCCTCACGCCTCGGCGGCTCGTTATGTTGCAGACAGAGTTGATTCCGGGGCGGTTCCCGTTCCGGGAATTTCCTTAACACAGACTGAATCTGTTTGCGTAGGTGGACGCACAGCCAGAAATGGCTGTGCCACTTGGGTGTATTGCGTCTTTATCTTGTCCGTTTGTCTTGCGGGGTAGTCCAGAATTGCGGACGCCGGGCCCTTCGTGCCCCTGGGTAAACTCAAGCCCGGCGCCTACATAACTCACCGGTAGTTGCGTAGACTGTCGGGTGGCGTGGGGGGAGTGTGGAATGGAAACGTTGCGGGTGAAGACGAGGCGGAGGACGGAGTTGGTGGATGTGACGGCGGAAGTTGAGCGCGTGGTCGCGGAATCGGGGGTGGCGGCGGGAATCTGCTATGTGTATGTGCCGCATACAACGGCGGCGGTGATGATCAACGAGCATGCGGACCCGGATGTGGCGAGGGACTTGGAGGGGGTGTTTGACCGCTTGGTGCCGCACGCGGGGCCTTACCGGCATTCGGAGGGGAATACGGATTCGCATGCTAAGGCGGTGATGGTGGGGGCGAGTCAGGTGATTTTTGTGGAGCGAGGGAAGCTGGCGTTGGGGACTTGGCAGGGAGTGTTTTTTTGTGAGTTTGATGGGCCTCGGGAAAGGAAGATGTGGGTGAAAATTGTGGCGCACCCGGGGTGAGATTCCCGGATCGAGGCAAAGAATGCCGTCCGTTCTGTAAACCATCCTGAAAATTGTGCGTCTCACTTCTGCGGGAGGCCATTCATGATGATGCTTGCTCGGTGGGCGTTTGTGTTTCTGCTTGCTTTAGCCGGCGGTTGGTCGTGTTTTTTACAAGAGACGGGCGCTAGGGCTCGTGGCGCTGATCCTAGCTCAAGGATCGCTGGCATTTGGCGCGGGCACTCGGCTTGCGTGGACAAGAATAGTGCTTGCCATGATGAGGTGAACGTGTACCGCTTTTCGACAGTCGCGGGGCGACCGAACACGTTTTCTGTTACGGCGAGCAAGGTGGTGGACGGCAAAGAAGTCGTGATGGGTACTGGGGATTGGAAGTGGGACGCGGAAAAGAAAGTTGTGGAATGCGAGGCACCTGCTGTGCGTTTAGCTGTTGATGGGAACAAAATGGAAGGGGCGCTGAGCCTGCCTTATGGGACGGTTTATCGCCGGATTTACTTGGAGAGGGAGAATTAAGTTTTGGGAGGGATAAGGTAACGAAGCGTAGAGGGAAGTGCGGAGAGACGATGCGATCGGGGGGTACTGTTTGCGTGGCAGGCGTGGGGCGGGCCGCGGAGACACAGGCAAGAGTGCCTGTGCTACTCGAAGGGTGTGCTAGAGTTTTGATCGCGATGGATTTGGGGATTTACGTACAGGTTCCGTTTTGCCAGACGAAGTGCACGTATTGCAACTTCCATACGGGAGTGGTGTCTTCGGCGCGGTTTGCGCCTTATGTGGAAGCGGTGTGTCGGGAAATGACGGACTATCGCGCACTTTATCGAGCGAGCGGCGTCGGATTGCCGGAATCGTTTGCGGATGCTATCGGGGATACGGTGTACATCGGTGGTGGCACGCCGAGTCTACTTGATGCCGGGCACTTACAACGCATTTTAGACGTCATTCGAGAGACGTTTGGGCTGAATTCGGAGTGTGAAGCGCCCGCCTCAGAAGGCGGCCGCTACAAAGATGGCGCCGAGGTGGCGCTGGAAGCGGACCCGGAGACGGTTGAAGTGGAGAAGGCGAGGGCTTGGGTTCGGGCGGGGATCAACCGGGTTAGTTTTGGGGTGCAGTCGTTTTCGGATCGGGAGTTGGTTGCGACGGGGAGGATGCATCGGCGGGCGGATATTTATCGGGCGGCGGGGATTTTGCGAGATGCGGGGATCGGGAATATCAGCTTTGATTTGATTGCGGGGTTGCCGCACCAGACGCGGGAGAGTTGGGGGAATTCGCTGGAGGAATTGGCGGGGCTGGCGCCGGAGCATGTGTCGGTCTACTTGTTGGAGATCGATGAGGGGAGCCGGCTGGGCGGGGAGGTGTTGCGAGGCGGGGCGCGTTACAGTGCGGGGGAATTGCCCAGTGAAGATGAGATGGCGGAGTTTTATGAGACGGCGTGCGATTTTTTGGGGCGGGCGGGTTATCGGCATTACGAGATTTCCAATTGGGGGAAGCCGGGGTTCGAGTCGCGGCACAACCTGAAGTATTGGAGACGAGAACCTTATTTGGGGTTTGGGGCGGGGGCGCATTCGTTTTCGGGGACGGAGCGGTGGGCTAATGCGCATGATGCGGCGGAGTATGTGCAGGCGTTGAGTGGCGGCAAGCTGCCGGTGGAGCAGCATGAGATTTTGACGGCGGCGGGGGCGTTGGAGGAGGAGTTGTTCTTGGGGTTGCGGCAGTTGGAGGGGATCGATGTGGGGCGGATCGAGAGGCAATACGGTACGGCGCTGGCGGGGCGGTTCGATCGGCTGGCGTCGGCTGGTTTGGTGGAGAGGGATGGGAGTGTGGTGAGGCTTGCTCCGGGGAGGTTGAGTGTTTCGAATGAGGTGTTTGTGGAGTTGATGAGGTAAGGAAGCAATGAAGTAACGAGGTAAAGAGAGACAGGGAAAGACAGGAATAGAAGATAACGCAGAGACGCTGAGGTGCGGGGAGAAAAGCGGAAAAAACTTAACACAGAGGGCACGAAGGGAAGAGCACAGAGGACACAGAGAAGAGGGAGACGGAGATGGACGGGGATTTGGATCGGGTGAAAGCAGGGGGCGTGGACGAAGGCGTGGTGGATTTGCGGAGTGATACGGTTACGCGGCCTACGGTGGAGATGCGGCGGGCGATGGCGGAGGCGGAGGTTGGGGATGATGTTTATGGGGAGGATCCGAGCGTCAACCGGTTGGAGCGGAGGGCGGCGGAGATTTTTGGGAGAGAGGCGGCGCTGTTTGTGCCCACGGGGTGCATGGGGAACCTGATTGCGATCAAAATTTGGACGCATCATGGGGATGAGGTGATCTGCGAGGAACGCAGCCATGTGAATTTGTATGAGTTGGCGTCGATGTCGGCGATTGCGGGGTGTATGCCGCGGATCGCGCGGGCCGAGGACGGGATTTTGAGTTGGAAGCAGATTGAGGCGGTGATCCGGCCGAAGATTTATTACGACTCGCAGGCGGCGCTGGTTTGTTTGGAGAACACGAGCAACATGGCGGGCGGGACGCTGTATCCGACAGCGCAGGTTGACGAGATTTGCGACCGGGCGCACGAGGCTGGATTGAAGGTGCACCTGGACGGGGCGCGAATTTTCAATGCGTCTACGGCGTTGGGCGAGAGTGTGGCGGGGATGACGCGGAGGGTTGATTCGGTGATGTTTTGCTTGTCGAAGGGATTGGGCGCGCCGGTGGGGTCGATGGTGGCGGGATCGCGCGGATTTATCGAGAGGGCGCGGATTTACCGGAAGATGTTCGGCGGAGGAATGCGGCAGGCGGGGGTGATTGCGGCGGCGGGGTTGGTGGCGTTGGAAAAATCGCCGGGACGGTTGCATGTGGATCACAAGAATGCGAAGTGGCTGGCGGAGGGTGTGGCGAGGATCCCGGGTTTTGTGATTGATCCGGCGAAAGTGCGGACGAACATCGTGATTTTTGATTGCGCAAAGACGGGGAAGACGGCGGTGGAATGGTGCGAGATTTTGTACAAACGGGGAGTGTGGGCGCAGGACACGGCGGTGTATTCGGTGCGGCTCGTGACGCACTGCGATGTGGATGAGGCGGGAATCGAGCGGGCATTGAAGGTGTTGCACGAGGTCGCGACGAAGCCGCAGGGGGTGGGGGCATGAGGAGAGCGTGGTGGATGGGGGGTGCCGCGGCGATTTTGTGTGGGGGGGCGATTTTGCCGTTGCGGATGGTCAGCGGCGTGCGCGATTCGAAACTGGAGAGTCGCAACTCGGAGAGCGGAGGGCAAGAAGCGAAACCTGAAAGTGGCGCGGGGCAGGCTCCGAAGAATGATCTGCGGAAGGCCAACCGCAGCCTCGGGCCGGCGCCAACGGTGGAGGAGGCACGGGCGTTTCTTGCGGATGCAGAAGCGCGGCTGTTCGATCTTGGCGTGAAGGCGTCGCGCGCTGCGTGGGTGCAGGAGAACTTCATTACAGAGGACACCGAGCAGATCGCGGCGGATGCCAGTCAGGAAGTGAATACGCTGAGCGCCGATCTGGCGAAGAAAGCGCATCGCTTTGACGGTTTGACGCTGCCGGCGGAAATGGCGCGGAAGATGGTGCTGCTGAAGCTGGCGGCAGGATTTCCGGCGCCCGATGACCCGGCGGCGCAGAAGGAACTGGCCCAAGTGTCGGCGTCGCTGGATGGAGACTACGGGAAAGGGAAGTGGTGCCCAGACGGCAGCGACGGCAAATGCTTGGACGTGACGGCGGTGGGGAAATTGATGGCGACGAGCCGCGACGCGGAGGAGTTGAAGCGCGCGTGGATTGGGTGGCACGCGGTGGGCGCTCCGATGCGCCAGCGGTATGCGCGAATGGTGGAATTGGGAGATCGGGGCTCGCGGGAGCTGGGGTTTGCGGACGTCGGAGCGTTGTGGCGTGAGAACTACGACATGCCAGCGGACGATTTTGCGAAGGAAGTGGACCGGCTGTGGGAGCAATTGCGGCCGCTGTATTTGTCACTGCATGCGTACGTGCGCGGGCAGCTCGCGAAGAAATATGGGAACGCGGTTGTGGCGGCGAAGGGCCCGATTCCGGCGCACTTGCTGGGGAATATATGGGCGCAGGAGTGGAACAATGTTTATCCACTGATGGACTCGCCGAAGCCTGCGCAGAGCTACGACCTGACGAAGATTTTGGAGGAGCGGCACACGGATGCGCGAGGGATGGTGCGATACGGGGAGGCGTTCTTTACGTCGCTGGGATTTGCGCCCCTGCCAAAGACGTTTTGGGAGAGGTCGCTGTTTACGAAGCCGGCGGACCGCGACGTGGTGTGCCATGCGAGTGCGTGGGATGTGGATGCCAAGGATGACCTGCGCGTAAAGATGTGCATTCAGATTACGCAGGAAGATTTCGTGACGATTCATCACGAGCTGGGGCACAACTTCTATCAGCGGGCGTATAACACGCAGCCGACGCTGTTTCAGAACAGCGCGAATGATGGATTCCACGAGGCGGTGGGGGACACGATTGCGCTGTCGGTGACGCCGGAATATCTGAAGCTGATTGGGTTGATCGACGTGGTGCCGCCGGCGTCGGGGGATATCGATTATTTGTTGCAGCAGGCGCTGGAGAAGGTGGCGTTCCTGCCGTTTGGCTTGATGATCGACAAGTGGCGGTGGGAAGTCTTCGCGGGGCAGGTGAATCCGGAGGGCTACAACAAGGCTTGGTGGGACCTGCGGCTGAAGTATCAGGGAGTGGCGCCGCCGGTGGCGCGGACGGAGGCGGATTTCGATCCTGGGGCGAAGTATCACGTGCCGGCGAATGTTCCTTATATGCGGTATTTCCTGGCGCGGATCCTGCAGTTTCAGTTTCAGAGAGCGCTGTGCCGCGAGGCAGGGTATCAGGGGCCGCTGCACCGGTGTTCGATCTATGGGAACAAGGTGGCGGGGAAGAGGTTGAACGAGATGCTGGCGTTGGGGGCGAGCAAGCCGTGGCAGGAGGCGCTGGAGACGCTGACGGGTGAGAAGCAGATGGATGCGACGGCGATTGCGGATTATTTTGCGCCGCTGAAGGTGTGGTTGGACGAGCAAAATAAGGCGCACAATTATCCGGTGGGTTGGTAGGTTTTGGTTTGCGCGAAAGGCCGCTGGGGCTGCGCGGACTTCGGCCTTGAAAGCCCGAGCTTTATGCCGGAGGTTGCTTCGGCGCGCCAGACCATGAAAATTCGAGCGCCTGGCGAAAGTGGCTGGCCCGCTGGCTCATTCTTGGCTGCGTTGCAGCGGGCACAGACAAGAGTGTCTGTGCTACCTGGAGGAACGGCTTCAGCCGTGCCCTGACGGAAATCATTTGTGATTTTAGGCTAGTGGGCCGGGAGCTTTCAGGTAGCGATCGACGATGGCGTCGGCGGTGCGAAAAGTCAGGGCGAGGACGGTCAACGTAGGGTTGGCGGAGGCGTTCTGGGGGAACGACGAGGCACCCACGACGAACAGATTTTCGATCTGCCAGTGCTGCAAGTAGGGATTGACGACGGAGCGCTCGGGAGATGCTCCCATGATGGCGCCGCCTTGAACGTGGCTCGATTGATAGCGTGTCGCGTCGTAGTGCCCTAGCGGTCCAGAAGGGATCGCTTGCGTCGCTCCCATGGCGCGCGCGATCTCGGTGGCTTTTTCCGCAGCAAATTTAGCGAGCGCACGCTCGTTTTCTCGCCAGTCCAGCGTAAGGCGAAGGAGCGGATCACGCACGCGATCCTGGTAGGTGGGGTCCAAATCCAAACAGTTGCCTTTGTAGGCCAAATGCTCGCCGGCAAAACCAATGCGGCCGGTCCGGTCGTAGTACGAGAGCGCGGCTTTTTTCCATTCCGAACCCCACCAGGATTCCACCGAAGAAGGCACCACGCCGAAATTTGCGATGGGTCGATGGCCAAAACTCATGGCGATCAGATTTCCTCCGCGCAGAAACGGAAGTCGGCTGTGGTCAAAGACGTCTCCGTCGAAATTGCCGACCACGATGCCTGCTGAGCCTGAGCCCATGAAGCGATTCAGCGGCTTGTCAAAGAAGGCGGTGGCGCCAGAGGCTAACAGTTGGTGGGTTAAGTTGCTGCCGAGTGTGCCCTTGCCGGTGGCCGGGTCATAGGGGTGACCGATACCAGACAATAGAAGGAGCTTTGTGTTGTTGAGCGTCCAGGAGCAGAGCAGGACAAGGTCGGCGGGTTGGAAGACTTCTTGTCCTGTGGAATCGATGTAAGTCACGCCGCGGGCTTTGCCGCGATCTTGCGAAGCGTCGTGAACGATGCGGCGAACCCAAGCGCCGGTGCGGATGGAAACGTTCTTGTGCTTCTGGATGACCGGCAGAAGCGTGTTGGTGGGCTGTGCTTTGGCGCCGATCATGCAGCCGAAGCGCTCGCAGAAGCCGCAATAGGAGCAGGCGGCGCGAGTGACACCATCTGGATTTGTGTAGGCGCGGCTGAGGGTGGCTGCCGGGTTGGGATAGGGATGGTAGCCGAGGGATTTTGCGGCGTCGCGGAAGAGGGCGGAAAAATAAGGAGTCTTGGTTGGTGGATTTGGGTATTCGGCGCTGCGGGGACCTTCGAAGATGTTGCCGCCGTCGATCCGTTGGCCGCGAAGATTGCCGGCCTTGCCACAAGAGCCAAGCAGCAGATCGGCGCGCGTGTAGTAAGGCTCTAGCTCGTCGTAGGTGATGCCCCAGTCTTGGACGGCGTGATCTTCGGGCAGGCGGGAAGCGCCGTATTTTTCGATGGTGCGAGACCGCAGCTCGAAGACGTCGGGTTGGAACCTGGGGACGGTGCCGTTCCAGTGCTCGCCCGCGCCGCCGGTACCGGAGCCTGGGAGGAAGGACCCGTGTTGCCGGAGGGGAAGAGCACGCTGATTCTGAGAGTGGCGCAGGGTGACGGTTTCTTGGGAAAGATCCTGCATCATGCGCATACGGACGGAGTAGTCCAGCTCGTCCATGGCGTCGGCGTAGTCTTCACTCTTGCGAGATATGCCGCGCTCGAGGACAACGACGGAAAGCGCGGTGCGTGAGCCGAGTTCTTTGGCAAGGAGCAGGCCGCTCCAGCCGCCACCGACAATTGCAACGTTGACGGAGGGCAGGGTTTTCATTCCTGATCCTCGCTAGGGCGGATTTTGGTGCCGGTCATTTGACTAAGACTGACGGGCTTGGGGCGGAAGGCTTCCCCGAAGTGCTTGTCGATGTCGTCGTAGTTGCTGATCCGGGGACCGGGGAAGCCGATGAGCTGCCAGCCGACCATGTCGACGTTGCCGCCATGGATGGGGTCGCAGAACATGCCTTCGATGGTGTTCTGGCGGAGGAGAGAGAAAAACAGGGAAGATTGGATTTGCTGGAGAATCTGGTCCTGGCGCTCTGGTGGGAGGCGGTCGAAGCCTTTTAGGTTCTTGAGGGCGTCACGATAGATCTCGCGAGGCGTGGCTTTTCCCTGATAGCCGAGTTCTGGAGGGGCATCTTCGAAGGGGCCTTGGGTGTAGCGAAAGAGGTCGCGGCCGTAGGGGCCGGCGAGCTGGCGGTCAATGTAAATGGCGACGCCGGCTTCGCGGGCGCCAGGGCCGGAATCGTCGCTTGGGAAGATGCGCGCTGCGGCCGCGGCGATGATGAGGGCTTCGGATTCGTCGAAGAAGCGGAGGGGAATGCGCAGGCGTTTGTTTTGTGCGGAAAGCAGAGCGGGGTGGCGATCGAGGGAAAAAACGAGGACGCCTCCCAGGCTGGCGGCGGAGAGGGTTAGAAAATGGCGGCGACGCATTGCGGGGAGTGTAGCAAAGATGAGAACGCGTGAGGGGTTTTGGCTGGCAGCGCGGCGTCTGGCGAGATAAGGTAGAATTTTGGCGCGTATAGCCGAAACCTATACGCGATCGAGGAGACCGTGGACTTTACCCTTACTGATGAGCAGCAGCAGTTGCGGCGCAGCGTGCGGGAGTTTGCGGAGGGCGAGATCGCGCCGCATGTGATGGAGTGGGACGAGGCGTCGCATTTCCCGATGGAGATCATGCCGAAGCTGGCGGAAATGGGCCTGCTGGGGGTGATTTTTCCCGAGGAATACGGCGGGGCGGGTTTGGGCTACATCGAGTACGTGATTGCGATCGAGGAACTGTCACGGGTCGACGGTTCGGTGGGGATCATTGTGGCGGCGCACAATTCGCTGTGCAGCAATCACATTTTCAAGTTTGGAAACGAGGAACAGAAGAAAAAGTACCTTACGCCACTGGCGCAGGGGAGGAAGATTGGTGCGTGGTCGTTAACGGAGCCCGAAGCGGGTTCGGATGCGGGTGGTACGAGGACGACAGCGGTGCGGAACGGCAAGCACTGGGTGTTGAACGGGGCGAAGACGTTCACAACAAACGGGCACTACGCGGATGTGTGCGTGGCGATGGCGGTCACGGACCGATCAAAGAACTCGCACGGGATCAGTGCGTTTATTTTGGAAAAAGGGATGGCTGGGTTTAGGCCGGGGAAGAAGGAAAACAAGCTTGGGTTGCGGGCGAGCGATACCTCGGAAGTGATTTTCTCGGATTGCCGCGTGCCGAGGGAGAACCTGCTGGGGCCGGAGGGTGAGGGATTTGTCGGGAGCTTGAAGATTCTGGACGGCGGGAGGATTTCGATCGCGGCGCTTGGGCTGGGAATGGCGCAGGGGGCGCTGGAGGCAGCGACGAAGTACGCGAAGCAAAGGAAGCAGTTCGGGCAGGCAATCAGCGAGTTTCAGGCGATTCAGTTCAAACTGGCGGACATGGCGACGCAAGTGGAGGCGGCGCGGCTGCTGGTATATCAAGCGGCTTGGCTCGCGGACCGAAAGGACGTGCGGTTCACGAAGGAATCGAGCATGGCGAAGTTATTCGCCAGCGAAGTGGCGGTGCGTGTCGCAAACGAGTGCGTACAGATTCATGGAGGATACGGTTTCATCAAGGACTATCCGGCGGAAAAGTACTACCGGGACGTGAAGCTGTGCACCATAGGGGAAGGCACGAGCGAAATTCAGAAGTTGGTGATTGCCCGGCAACTACTCGGCAAGAAATAATAGGGCGATGGGTCTGGCGTCGCCGAGAATTCCACAGGAAAGCTATGCCGCAGCCGATTGAAAATTGGGCGGAGCGGGTGTGTGCCGGAGAAGTGCTCGCGATCTCACGGGCGATTACCGCGATTGAGAATCATGAGCCGGAAGCGGAGGAGTAGCTACGGCAGGTGTTTCCGCGGACGGGCAAGGCGTACCTGACAGGCGTTACCGGCGCGCCGGGAACTGGGAAGAGCACGCTGGTCGATCGGCTGGCGGCTTACTACCGTGCTCGAAAGGAGCAAGTCGGAGTGATTGCGGTCGATCCGACGAGCCCGTACACGGGAGGGGCGATTCTCGGCGATCGGATTCGAATGCAGGGTCATGCGGGCGATGCGGGGATGTTTATCCGGTCGATGGCGACGCGAGGATTTTTGGGAGGGCTGGCGCGGGCCACAGCGGAGGTGGCGCTGCTGCTGGACGCGGCGGGTAAACAGCAGGTGTTGATCGAGACGGTTGGCGTTGGGCAGGACGAAGTTGATATCGTGCGGTTGGCGGACTGCGTGCTGGTGCTGCTGGTGCCCGGGCTCGGCGATGACATTCAGAGCATGAAGGCTGGGCTGATGGAGATTGGGGATATTTTCGTGTTGAATAAGTCGGACCGGGAGGGCGCGGATCGATTGGAGCAGGAGCTGCACGCCATGCTTTCGCTGGTGATGCCGCGGGAGGGATGGCATCCGCCGGTAGTGCGCACGGTAGCGTCGGAGAGCAAGGGGATCGACGTGCTGGCTGGGAAGATTCAGGAGTTTCGCAAGCATTTTGAGTCGAGCGGGGAGCGGCAGCGGAAGCATGTGGAGTATTGGAAGCTGCGCTTGATTGAATTGCTGGAGTCGCGGTTGTTGCAGCAGGCGTTGGGGGGGGCGGGTGGCGAGGAGCGGCTGGCGCGGTTGGCTTTGGAAGTGGCGGAGAGGAAGAAGGATCCGTTCTCGGCGGTGAGTGAGATTTTGGCGGGGGGCGGGTTGGGTTGAACGGGGAATGCCGGGAGGTGCAATGGCGGCGTCGAAGAGCAAGAAGGTGACTGCCGGGAAGACCGCGTCGAAGGTGACGATAGGGATCATCGGGGGAAGCGGCTTGTATTCGATGAACGGGCTCACGGTTGCGCGTGAAGTGCGGGTGAAGACGCCGTTTGGCGATCCGTCGGATGCGTTCGTGGTGGGCACGCTGGAAGGGAAGCGGGTGGCATTTCTTGCGCGGCACGGCCGAGGACACCGGATTTTGCCGAGCGAGATCAATTTTCGAGCCAATGTTTACGCGATGAAGGAACTGGGGGTGGAGCGGATCATTTCGGTGAGCGCGGTCGGTTCGCTGCAGGAGGATCTGCGGCCGGGTGAGTTTCTGGTACCCGATCAGTTTTTCGATCGCACCAAGCAGCGAGTCTCGACATTTTTCGGGGGCGGGCTGGTGGCACACGTGGGGTTCGACAAGCCGACGTGCGGGCAGGTTTCAGGAGTTCTGGCTGACGCGAGCGTGCACTGCGCGGTGAAAGTACATCGGCGCGGGACCTATGTTTGCATCGAGGGGCCGCAGTTTTCGACACTAGCGGAAGCGCAGGTGCACCGTCAGCTGCGCTTTGAGGTGGTGGGGATGACCAACGCGACGGAGGCGAAGCTCGCGCGTGAAGCGGAGCTATGCTACGCGACGATCGCGATGATCACGGACTACGACTGCTGGCATCCGGAGCATGAATCGGTAATGGCGACGCAGATTATCGCGACGCTGAACCAGAATGCGGAGAATGCGCAGCGGGTTTTGCGCGAAGCGGTGCGAACGATGCCCGCGGAACGAAGCTGCAAATGCGGAGCGGCGCTGGCGCATGCGCTGGTCACAGATTTGAAATTGGTGCCCGCGGCGACGAAGAAGCGGCTGGGCGTCATTGTTGCCAAATATGTTTCTTAGGAGAGCCTAGTGTCCTTACTTGTGGTGGGTTCGGTGGCGTTCGACGGGTTGGAGAGCCCTTATGGGAAGGTGGAGCGAACTTTGGGAGGGGCGGCCACCTATTTTGCGGTGGCGGCGAGTTTTTTCACGCCGGTGCACTTGGTAGCCATCGTTGGGGACGACTTCACGGAGAAGGATGCGGAGGTGTTTCGTGGCCGGCATATCGACTGTGAAGGGTTAGAACGGGCGGTGGGGAAAACGTTTTTCTGGGCGGGGCGCTATTTGGAGAATCTGAATGAACGGGTGACGCTGACCACGGAGTTGAACGTTTTCGCCGAATTCAAGCCGCGTTTGCCGGAGCGGTATCGGGCGTCGAAGTATGTTTTTCTGGCGAACATCGCGCCGGACCTGCAGCGGGATGTGCTGCATCAGGTGAAGAAGAGGCCGAAGATTGCGGCGCTGGACACGATGAACTACTGGATCGAGCGAACGAACGACGATCTGCGAGAGACGCTGCGGCACGTGGACATCCTGATGATCAACGACGCGGAGACGCGCCAGCTTTCGAGCGAACATAACTTGCTGCGTGCAGCGAAGCGAATCTTCAAGATGGGGCCGACTACGCTGGTGGTAAAACGCGGCGAGTACGGGGCGATGCTAGTGGACAAGCGCGGAGTGTTCTGCGTGCCGGCGTTTCCGTTGGAAGAGCCGCATGACCCGACGGGGGCCGGGGACAGCTTCGCGGGCGGATTCATGGGCTACTTGGCAGGAACAGGGAGCAAGAGCGACGCCGCCTTGCGGCGCGCCATGGTGTACGGCTCGGTGATGGGAAGCTTTACGGTGGAGAAGTTCGGCCTGGACCGGTTGCGGATACTGAGGCGCAGCGAGATACACGCTAGAGCACGGCATTTCGCGAAATTGACGCAGTTCACGCTGTAACGTGTAAAAATCGGGCCATCACTGGGCGTGAGCGCCCAGCAAAATGCTTCCACTTCATACGATTTGCTACCGGTTGCTGTGGGCGGCGTTGCTTGGCTCGTTGATTGGCATCGAGCGCAGCGTGCGGCGCCGGCCCTCCGGAATGCGGACGAGTACGTGCGTGACGGTGGCCGCGGCGCTGTTCACGATCGTGTCGGTGGAGATGGCGCGCGCGACGGGAGATACCAGCACAACGCGGATTGCCTCCAACATCGTGCAGGGAGTCGGTTTTCTGGGTGCCGGAGTCATCCTGCGCGAGCGCGGCAGCGTGGTTGGGCTGACCACGGCGGCAGCGATTTTCGCAGAGGCAGCCATCGGAATGGCAGCCGGCGGTGGGATGTATTTAGTGTCCGGAGCGGGCGCGCTGTTGCTGCTTTTCGCGCTGGTCCTACTGATTTACGTCGAAAACCTATTCAATTTGAAGCCACGCTACATGCTCTTTCGAGTTTCGACGAGCCTGGCGGGGAGTTTGGTTTCCGAGGTACACAAGATTTTCTCCGACCTCGACATCACGCTGGATAACTTTCAAGTGTCGATGGCGGAAGGGAAAAACTTAATTCAGTTCGACGCGGATGTGAGCCATCGGCAGCAAGAGAGTATCCTGACGGCGCTTACGCGACCCGGCGTGACGTGCGAAATGTTTCCGGTGGAGAGGCAGACCGGATGAGCATGGCGTTGTCGGCAAGTTCACGGCGAGCGGGCGCGTCCACACGAAAGCCCAGAGTGTTGCGTGCGGGCTCGCGCTTGCGTGTCATTTCGCCTGCGTCCCCCGGTGACGAGGCGGAGACGGAACGGGGATTGGCGGAATTGAGGCGGCTGGGTTTTTCGGTTGAGCATGCGTCCCAAGGGGCGTCGGTAGGGTATTTTGCGGCTTCCGCGGAGGAACGGCGCGCGGAATTCGTCAGTACGCTGGCGGATGAGCGGATTGACGGTGTAATTGCACTGCGCGGCGGGTACGGCTCGAACTATTTGCTGGATGAGCGGTTGAGCGCGGAAATCGGGAAACAGAAATGCGTGATCGGTTTCAGCGATATGACGTCACTGCAGATTTTTTTGTGGCAGCGGTGCGGCTGGACATCCATTTATGGACCGATGGTTGGGGCGGGACTGGCGGCGGGCGCCGGCTGCAACAAGGGATACGACGAAGCATCGTTTCTGAAGACGATTGGAACCCCGGACGGCGGGTGGCAGCTTACACTTGAGGCGGAAGTACTGTCGAGCGGGGAAGCGGAGGGAAGATTGCTCGGCGGGTGCATGACGCTGCTGGAAACGACGCTCGGGACGCCGTGGGAATTGGATACCCGTGATTCGATCCTGGTGCTGGAAGACCGAGGGATGAAGCCATGGCAAGTGGATCGCGCCTTGATGCACCTGCGGCAAGCGGGGAAGTTCGAGGGAGTGCGCGGAATCGTGCTGGGAGATTTTCCGGATTGCAAACCTCCGATCGAGGGCAGTCCAACAGTGCGTGACGTGTGCGTGAGAATCCTGAAGCCGCTGGGGGTTCCGATTGTATTTGGTGCGGCGATCGGGCACACGCTGAATCCGATGTTGACGATCCCACTCGGTGTGCGTGCGCAAGTTCGCGCCACGGGGGGCGCCTTGCTGGAAATCCTGGAGCCGGCGGTGGTGGAATGACGAACGGAAAGCACGTGCACGTGATTGGAATTGGCGGGTCGGCGATGGCTCCGCTGGCAGGAATGCTGCGCGAGCAGGGATTTCGCGTGACGGGGTCGGATTCGGGCGTGTATCCGCCGGCGTCGACGCTGCTCGAGAACTTGGGGATTTCATTTTTTCATACGTTCGATGCCGCGCATCTGCAGCCGGCGCCTGATTTGGTGGTGGTCGGAAATATCATTGCGCGAGGAAATCCGGAATTAGAGGAAGTACTCGACCGCAAGATTCCCTATCGATCGCTGCCGGAGATGTTGGAAGAGGTATTTTTGCCGGGGCGGCATTCGATCGTGGTGAGCGGCACGCACGGGAAAACGACTACCACGGCGATGCTGGCGTGGATCTTTCATACGGCGGGGAAGCGGCCGAACTTCTTGGTGGGAGGAGTGGCGGAAAATTTTGGAAGGAGCTACGGCCTGGAGGGGGGCGGTGAGTTCATTTTGGAGGGCGACGAGTACGAGACGGCGATCTGGGATCGCGGGCCTAAGTTTTTTCACTACCACCCGGACGATCTGATCGTCACTTCGCTGGAATACGATCACGCGGACATCTATGCGGACTTCGAGGCGTACGAACTGGCGTTTCGACGGCTGGTAAACCTGGTGCCGCGAAAAGGGCGAGTGGTTATTTGGGGTGACAGCGCGGAGTCCGGCCCGGCGCTGCGCCGCGCAGCGGAGAAGGCGTTTTGTCCGGTGGGGACGTACGGATTCTCTGGGCAGAATGATTGGGTGGGTAGCGAGGTTGTGGCGGCCGGTGAGACGATGAGGTTTCGCGTAACGCACCGGGGCAAGGCGTTTGGCGAGTTTGTACTCGCGGCGACGGGGCGACACAATGTATTGAATGCGATGGCGGCGATTGCGGTGGCTTACGGGCGGGGTATCGGGGCCGAGGTCTTGGCCGAGGCGTTGTCGACATTTCGCAGCGTGAAAAGACGCATGGACGTGAGAGGCGAGCAGGGCGGCATCCTGGTGGTGGACGATTTCGCGCATCATCCGACAGCCGTGCGGGCGACCATCGAGGCGGCGCGCAACCGCTGGCCGACGCGGCGTTTGTGGGCAATTCTCGAGCCACGATCGAACTCGATGCGGCGCAAGGTGTTTCAGGAAACGTTGCCGAAGGCGCTGGCTCTAGCAGACCGCGTTGTTTTGGGAGGAGTCTTCCGCGCGCAACAGCTGGGAGATGAAAACCGGCTGGCACCGGATTCGGTGGCGCAAAGCGTGCGCGAGCTCGGGAAGGACGCGCGCGCGTTTGAAGGGGCCGAGGCGATTGCGGAGTATCTCTCCGGGGAAGCCAAGGCCGGCGATGTTTTGCTCATCATGTCAAACGGCAGCTTCGATGGCTTGTGCGAGAAGCTGCTCAAGAGGCTTGGTCAAACACTTCATCAGCCTGCCGAGGCGGGCAGACGGTGAAGCTACGGTTCGCGCTGAGTACATACGCATTGCTCTTCGCGGTGTCACCGGTTTGGGCAACTCAAGCCTCAGCGTCCACAGATGCGGATTCCCCGCCGATACGGTACGAGATTTCGCTGGCCCATCCGGAAAGGCATTTGTTTCATGTGCTGATGAAGGTGCCTGACGTTTCCGGGGAGGTGCTGGTGCAGATGCCGGCTTGGAACGGGCTGTACCAGATTCGGGACTTCAGCAGTCATGTACAGCAGGTGGAAGCGTGGGTGGGGACGGAGAAGGCGTTCCTTGAAAAGATCGACAAACAGACCTGGCGCATCCGAGGTAACGGAACCATCCGAATCGAGTACGTCACGTATTGGGACGAGCCTGGACCGTTCGCTGCGCAATTAAACAGCGATCATGCGTTCATTAACCCGGCGATAATTCTCCTCTACGTTCCGGAGCGAACCGAAGATAAAGCGCTGCTGTCGATCAGCGATTTTCCAGACGACTGGCGAGCCGAGAGTGCGCTAAAGCTGGACTGCGGTCCGGTTTCGGGCAAGCAGTTCTGCTCGGAAACCAAATCGACGTATGACGCGATCGCGGATGCTCCGATTGAGATTGGCAAGTTTGCGGAGTTCGAGGTGCCGGGACTCGAGCCTCCGGTGCGCGCAGTGGTCGATGGCGGCAAGTGGGAGAAGAAGCGCATTCAGGACCAACTGCGACGTATTTGCGCCTATGAGATCAAATTAATGGAGGGCGCGCCGTTCGAGGAGTACACCTTTTTTATCCACTTGGGGAAGGGCGCAGGCGGCGGCGGAATGGAGCACGCCAACGCGACGGCCATTTCGGCACGGTCGGAAGAGGAATTCCTGAACGTGGCGGCGCACGAGTTTTTTCACCTGTGGAACGTGAAGCGAATTCGGCCGGCGTCATTGGATCCGGTCGACTACACGAAGGAACAGTACACACGGGCGCTGTGGTTCGCGGAGGGAGTGACGAGCACGTATGCGTCGTACACTCTGGTGCGGACAGGGCTGTGGAGCAAAGAGCTGTTTTACGAGGATCTTGGCGAGCAAATCGGCGACCTGGAGTCGCGGCCGGCGAACCGGTGGCAGAGTGCGGAGCAGTCCAGCCTGGATGCGTGGTTGGAAGGATATCCGCTTTACGGACGTCCGCAGAGTAGCGTCTCGTACTACACGAAGGGCCAAGTCCTCGGAGTGCTTCTGGACATTTTGATTCGCGATCGCACGGACAATGAAAAGAGCCTGGACGACGTGATACGGTCAATGAATGAAGAGTTCGCCAAGCAGCACAAGGCGTATCGAGACAGTTTGGATGTTCGCCTGACAGCGGAGAAAGTGGCCGGAGGGTCGTTTGAGGAGTTCTTCCAGAAGTATGTTGCCGGTGCGGAGCCGCTGCCCTACGAGCAGTTGCTGGCACTTGCGGGGCTTGAGCTAAACACGGAGGAACGCAGGCGGAGGACGCTCGGGTTTGTGGCGGGGCGGGATGGTACGGGGGCGCTGGTGGTGCGAAGCGTCGATGCTGACAGCAGCGCGGCGCAGGCGGGGCTGCGTGTCAACGACGTCATCCGGAGTTGGAACCGATCGGAGCCGCCAGCGGATCCCGAACACTGGGTATACTCGCAGAAGAAAGGGGATGTCGTGCGCTTGAATATTCGGCGCGACGAAAAGGAGTCGGTTCTGGAGATCCGGCTCGGCGAGGCCACGGAGACTTTATACCGGCTGACGGAAGACGCGCAGGCAAGCCAGAAGGCGCGGCGCATCCGAGAGGGACTCCTGCGGGGAGTGACGCAGCCGGTGAGCGTTTCGATACCCTGAGAGACTGGCGTTACCGGACCGATCGGAACCATTCCAGAGAGTTTACTTTCATGTTCCGCACCGCTTTCATCGGCGTGTTTCTCTCCATCTACATCCTCTTGGTCGGACCGCTGCTGCTTTTGTACACACTCATCTCGCGGAATCCCGATCCGCTCTATTGGGCCGGGATAAAGGGGGTGATGTTTTTTGTCCGGGCTGTGGGCGTGCGGGTTCGCGTTGCGGGAAAAGAGAGAATTCCTGCGGGCGTGTGCCTGTTTGTGGCAAATCATACGAGCTCGGCGGATGCGCCGGCGGTGGTGGGAGCGATTCCCCGGCGAATCGCGATCTTGCTGAAAGAGTCTTTGTTCAAGTGGCCGATCGTGGGGCAAGCATTCCGGCTAGCGCGATTCATCCCCGTCAATCGCAAGGAGAGAGACGCCGCGTTGGAGAGCCTGGAGAAGGCGATCGAAGAGCTGCGGGCTGGACAGTCGTTCCTGGTCTACCCCGAGGGAACGCGTAGTCCGGACGGCCGGCTGCAGGAGTTCAAGAAGGGCGCGGTGGTGATGGCCATCAAGGCCGGTGTCCCGATCGTGCCGATGGCGTGCTCGGGAGCGCATCGAGTGATGCGGAAGCGGTCCCTTATCATCCATCCGGGCGAGATTCTGGTGGAGTTTCTCGAGCCGATTGACGCTTCGGCGTATTCCTTTGAAGAACGGGACAAGTTGAATTGCCGCGTACACGACGCGATGGCAGCAGGGCTGCCGCCGGACCAACGGCCGATCGGCTTTCCTGGAGCGACGCCAGGGACAGCGTGAGTTGCCGCCGGACGTTCCTTGCTCAGCGAGTGCGTAACCTCTCGACTTCGGCTTCAAGTTCGCGTACGCGCTTCTGGAGCTCCGGGAGGCGATTGAGCGACGCCACGGTCTTAAGCCATTGGCGGTTGTCCACGGCGGGGTAGCCGGAATAAAGCGAGCGAGGCGGCACATCGTTGGGGATGCCGCTCTTGGCCGTGATCACGGTGCCGTCACCGATGGAGAGATGGCCTGCCGTGCCGACCTGTCCCGCGAGGATGCATCCGCTGCCGACTTTTGTTGAGCCCGCCAGACCCACCTGACCGCATAGCATGGTATTGGAGCCGACTTGGGAAGCGTGCCCCACTAGTACGAGGTCATCGAGTTTCGTGCCTTGGCCGACGCGGGTCTCGCCAACGGTAGCGCGGTCGACGCAGGCGTTCGCTTGCACTTCCACATCGTCTTCTAGAACGGCGGGACCGGACTGCTGCATCTTGTACCAAGTGCCGTCTTTCTGCTTGGCAAACCCTAGGCCATCTCCGCCGATGACCGCGCCGTTCTGAAGGATGACGCGGTGGCCGACGCGGCAGAATTCACGCACGACGGAGTGGGCGTGGGCGAAGAAGGCATCCCCGATGCGAGCGCTGCGGTAGATGGTCACGAAGCTATGCAATACGGCGTTGCGTCCGATCTCTGCGTCTTCATCGATGAAGCAATACGGTCCGATGTGTGCGCCTTCGCCTATGCGAGCGCTTTTTGCAACGACCGCGGTAGGGTGGACACCGGGTTCGTACCGTGGCGGCTGGTAGAAAAGTTCGATGGCGTGGGCAAAAGCGAGATACGGATTGGGCGTCCGCAGCGCTGCAATGGGCGGCAGGCCTGGGACTCGGACGAGCGCGATGCCTTCTTCGATCAGTACGGCTGAGGCGCGGGTGGTCTTGAGCAGGGAAAAGTAGCGGCGGTTCGCCAGGAAGGTAATGTGTCCCGGCTCGGCGTGTTCGATTCCGGCGATGCCGTGGATGTCGACCTCGGGTGTCCCTTCGAGACGGCAATCGAGCTTTTGCGCGACTTCGGCGAGTTTCATGAAAGCGGCTCCTGACCTACTGAGTGCGAGTCTCGCACAGCGCGAATAGGGAAGTACAGACGAGGGAAACTACTCCGTGAACAGGCGGGGTTGGGCGGCGGCCGCCGCGGCTGCAGGTTTCCGGCGCGCGATACCGACAACACCCAACACGGTGACCTCGGCGAGCGCGGAGCGCGGAACGAAGATCCGGTCGGTCGTCGAGTTCAGGTCCGGCGGGGTGATCTGGAGGCCATTGTCGAGCAAAGAGAGGAGATCGTTCGGGACAACGCCTTCGAGGGTTTCGTTGTCGACATAGCGCAGGCGCACCCACAAACCGTCGAGCTTCGGACGGCTCAGAAAGGCTTTGCGCTCAGGCTCAAAGTCGTCGGAGAACTCACGGACGAAGTAGATGGAGCGAACCTTGGCCAGAGGGATTTGCTCGTGCTCGCCATTGGGAGTCAGCAGGTCAATGGGGTCCGCTTGACCCAAGCGGCCGGGGTTGAGATAGCCGCGCAAGGGTTTTTTGTCGGCCAAGACAACGACGACCTTCTTGTGGGTAGAGGCTGGGGCGCGATTTTTCAAGGAATCAGTACGCCTAAAACGCGGCGATTTGCCAATTATCTCAATGTATGTTATGTTAAGCTCGTTTTCCTGTCAACTCATTGTTTTCATTAGGGTTAGGCCCCCCGGAGCGCCGCCCTTTGACTGAAAAAAAGCAGATCCTCAAGTCGGCCTCGATCATCTCCCTGGTCACCATTGCAAGCCGCATTCTCGGTTATGTGCGAGACCAACGGATCGCTTTGCTGTTGGGCACCTCCTTCGCCGCCGACGCCTATGTTCTAGCCTATCGAATCCCCAATCTGTTTCGCCGGCTCGTGGCCGAGGGGTCGATGACGGCGTCGTTTATCCCGGTCTTCACCGGCTACATGAGGGATAAGCCCAAGGAAGAAGTCTGGGATTTTGCCAACAAGCTGTTCTGGACACTGGCACTGGTTGTCGCGGTGATCACCGTTTTAGGAATGGTTTTTTCGCCCACGGTGGTTCATTTGTTCGCAGGGAACAGCGCCGCACGGGTTCAGGCGGTGGAGCTGAATCGAATCGTGTTCCCGTACCTGTTCTTTGTTGCCATGGCAGCGCTGGCCATGGGCATCTTGAATTGTTTTCACGTCTTCGGATTGCCTGCAGCGACGCCAGTTGTTTTGAACGTGGCGACAATTCTTTTTTCGATTGGCGCGGTCTGGAGGTACTTCAAGGATCCCGCTACGTCCATTGTTGTCGGTGTGCTCGTCGGGGGTGTGCTGCAATTTCTAATGCAAGTTCCGGCCCTGGTATCAAGAGGGATGAATTTCAATTTTGGGATCTCATTCTCGCATCCAGGGATTCGAAACGTGGCGCGGTTGATGATCCCGCGGCTGTTCGGAATCGGCATCGGACAGATCAACCTTCTCGTCGATACTCGATTTGCGACGGCGAGCCGCATGCCCGGAGGAAGCCTGGCCGCGTTGTACCTCGCCGATCGAGTCATGGAACTGGTTCTCGGGGGCTATGCCATCGCGGTAGCAACCGCGATCCTGCCGATGATGTCGCACCAGGCGGCCGCGAAGGATTACAGCGGCCTGAAGAAAACACTTACGTTTTCCGTACGAATCGTGGCGTTCATCACCGTGCCGGCTATGTTGGGGCTGATGATTCTTCGGGAGCCGATTATACGGGTGCTATTCCAGCACGGGCAATTTCTGGCGGCATCAACACGATTGACGGCGCGGGCGCTGCTCTACTACGCGATTGCGCTGCCGGGACTGGCCACCGTCAAGCTGGTCGTACCGGCGTTCTATTCGACGAAGGACACGAGAACACCGGTGATCGTCGCCGCGATATCGCTGGTCATCAATGTCGCTCTCAACATCTTGTTCTTGCAGACCTGGCTGTTTACAAAGGTGCAAAACGGCGGCCCGGCGCTGGCTACGGGTCTGGCATGCTATTTCGACTTCTTCGCGCTTCTCATTATTTTCCGCCTGAGATACGGAGCGTTAGGCATTCGTGAAATACTGACATCCTTCTCTAGAATCTCATTGTGCGCGGGAATTATGGGCGTGGCCTGCTGGTTCGGCGGGCACTACACGCAGTTCACGATGCATTCGCGATTCCTGGTGCAACTGCTTGTTTTCGCAGGACTGCTGGGAGGCGCGACCGCGTTGTACCTGGCGCTCGCGTGGGTTTTCCGGTGTCACGAGATGGAAGAGATTTACGGTATCGCCATGCGTAAGAACCGTAGCGGGGAAGCCTACGTGGAGACCTGATGGAGATTTCAGCCGCCATCTCGGCTTTCGTGATGCACGTGAAGGTGGAAAAGGGACTGTCTGTGAATACCGTCTCTGCCTACCGCCGCGACCTGGTGAAGTTCGAGCGCTTCGCGAAGAAGCGGAAGCTTGCGCTGGAAGGCGTGAGCCGAGACGACTTGGTTGATTTTCTGGCGAGCCTGTACCGGGAAAAGCTGGAGAGCCGGACGGTGGCGCGGCACTTGGTGACGCTGCGGAATTTCTTCCGGTTTGCCCAGATTCAAGAGTCGATTGCGGCGGATCCTTCGATCAATCTGGAGTCGCCGAAAATCCGGCGATCTTTGCCGGGATACTTGAGATTGGAGGAAGTGGAGCGATTGCTAAGTCAGCCTGACGCAAAAACGGCGCTGGGAATGCGGGACCGGGCCATGCTCGAGGTGCTGTATTCGACGGGCCTGCGCGTGTCGGAGCTCGTAAGTTTGCGCGTGAGCGATCTCGACAGCAAGACAGGATGCGTCCGCTGCATCGGCAAAGGGGACAAGGAGCGGATCGTGCCCGTCGGGCGCAAAGCCCTAAGCATGGTCGACAAATACTTGCGCGAAGCACGCCCGGAACTGCTCCGGCAAGCGAAAGCGGCCAACGGCCCCGCGCTGTTCGTGAACCGCCGGGGAGTTCCTCTGAGCCGCGTCGGCGTGTGGAAAATTTTGTCGGCGTATGGACGCCGGGCAGGGTTGCGGGTGGCGTTGACGCCGCACATGTTGCGACACAGCTTTGCGACGCACCTGCTGGAACGCGGCGCGGACTTGCGATCGGTGCAGCTGATGTTGGGCCACGCCGATATTTCCACGACGCAGATTTATACCCATGTTGTCGAGGAGCGGCTAAAGCAGGTCTACAAAGCACACCACCCGCGCGCGTAGCGGGTCGAACCCCGGGAATGCAGAGTGGCGCCGGCGCGGCGGTCATGCGCGGGCGCCCGGAAGGCGAAGGAGCGAAATGCCAGACTATATGTTTTTGCTGGAAAGCCGGCTGTCGCCGGAGCAGCGCGCGGTGATGTTGCGCGTGCAGGAACTGTCCGCCGCGCTGGGATTCAATTTGTATCTGACGGGCGGCACGGTGCGCGATCTGATCACCGGGGCTTCGCTGCGCGATTTAGACTTCACCGTCGAAGGGAATCCGTCGAAGATCGCACGCGAGCTTGAAAAAGGCGGGGCCAAGATTTTAGTGGAAGACGAACGGCTGCGGCACATCGAAGTTCTCTTCGCGGGGGATGTCGAGGGCAGCATCTCTGCGGCACGCGACGACCACTACGTGAGGCCGGGAACGCGCCCGGAGATTCGCTGGTCGACCATCATGGAAGACCTGCGCCGCCGCGACTTCTCGCTCAATGCCATCGCGATCTCATTGAACCCGGCTTCCCGTGGCCTGCTGCTTGACCCTACAAACGGCTTGTCCGACATCGAGCGCGGAGAAGTCCGGGCGTTAACCATTCACAGCTTCACGAACCAGCCGGTTCGTTTGCTGCGCGTGTTGCGGTTCGCCGCGCGCATGGGATTCAAGCTGGAGTCGCGCACGCAGGAATGGTTTGACCTGGCGATCGAGCGCGATCTCCTGCACACCATCACGCCGGAGGATGCGGGCGGAGAATTGCGGGCAGTGGCGCGCGAGGAGCGCCCGGCAGTCGTACTCAAGGCTTGGGAGCAGCATGATCTGCTGGAAGCGGTGAATCCGAACCTCGCCAAGCGCCACCCGGATTACGATGCCATCTCTCGCTTGATGAAAGTTCGCGAAGATATGTTCACGGCTGGATTCCGGCCGCGGCTCGCCACGCCAATGCTCTTGGCGATTCTGGGCCGACTGAAGGACCGCGAACAGAGCGCTGTGCTTTCGAAGGCCGGGTATCGTTCGGCGGAAGCAGACAAAATTCTCGGTTTTGAAAAAGAGACGTTGGACGCGCAAAAGGAACTGACCGGGCGCAAGATGAAAGCGCCGATCGACGCCTATCGGTTCCTGGAAGCGCTGCCGCTCGATCAAACGGCTTATTTGCTGGCGGAGTCAAACAACTCCGCAGCACTGTCGAAGATTCGCGCCTATTTGCACAAGTGGCGGCCTATCCGCATCGGACTGCCAGTGGTAGCAAACGAGCTTCAGGCGCTCGGCATGCCACGCGGCGCGAAGTTCGATGACATCGTGGAGCAGGTTTTTGCCATTCAACTCACGGGTCGTGGGAAGACTCCGGAGGAACGGGAGAAAATTCTGCGAAAACTGTCGGGAATCAAGGAGCCGCCGAAGAAAAAGGAGAAAGAGAAGAAGTCTGCGAAGGCCGGCGACAAGCAGCACGCGCATGCCGAGGCAGGTGCCGCCGCGAAACACATACACGGCAGCGCGGCCGGCAGAGCAGCGATCAAGGCCCAGCATAAGGACCGAGCCGCAGCGGGGAAGCACGGCGCCAAGCCCAGCGCACCGCCGAGCCACGGCAAGAGCGTCGCATCGAAGAAAGCCAGCGGCCGGAAGTAGCGGCTGGTTGGCGATCCAAGAGGAGAATTTTCGGCGCCTGTGGGAAACGTCAGAAAGCGTGTCGCAATTCTCTCGCGAGAGTTTTAGAATTGAGTTCCATGGGTCAACCGCAGTTCGTCCATCTTCACGTTCACACCGATTACAGCCTGCTCGACGGCGCGTGCGAAACATCGGAGCTTCTCGACGAGGCGTCCCGGCAGAAGATGCCTGCCGTGGCCATTACGGATCACGGGAACCTGTTCGCCGCAGCCAATTTCTTCGACGAAGCGAGTAAGCGCGACGTCAAGCCCATCATCGGCTGCGAAGTTTACGTGGCGAAGGGCAGCCGCCATGACCGCGGCGAAAAGGGAAGCTCCGCCAATGGGCAGGAACGCGGCGAAGCCGAACCCGGGACGCGCGGCAGCAATCACTTGGTGCTGCTGTGCGAATCGCTCGAGGGCTATCACAACCTGATCAAACTGGTTTCTGCGGGCTTCCTCGAAGGGTTTTACTACAAACCGAGAATCGACTACGACTTGCTCTCCAAGCATAGCCGGGGCCTGATCGCGCTCTCTGCCTGCCTGCGAGGGCCTGTGACCGAGGCGGTCGTGGAAGAAAAGTACGATCAGGCGCGGGAGAACGCCTACCGGCTCCGCGATGTCTTCGGCAAGGGCAATTTCTTTCTTGAGGTTCAGGACCAGGGCCTGGAGATCGAAAAGAGCGTGAACCGGGAGCTTGTCCGGCTTTCCAAGGAGACCGGCATTCCGCTGGTGGCTACGAACGATTGCCACTATCTCCACCACGACGATGCCCATGCCCAGGAGGTCCTGCTGTGCATTCAAACGGGCAAAACAATGAGTGACGGGCATCGCATGAAGTTTGCGACGGACCAGTTCTATTTCAAGACGGCAGCCGAAATGGCACAGGTCTTTCGCGAGTTGCCGGATGCGCTCAGCCGCACCGTGGACATCGCCCATCGTTGCAACGTCACAATCGAGCGTATTCCAAATCCGTTCCCGGAATTCAAGATTCCGGCGGGCCATACAGCGGGCAGCTATTTCGAGAAGGTGGTGCGGGAAGGGTTCGCGTCGCGCGTCCCAGTTCTCGAGCGACTGGCGCAGCAAGGAGCGCTGCACAATCCACTTTCGGAATACGAGCGCCGGCTGACTTCTGAGATCGAGATGATTCAGAAGATGCGGTATGAGGGCTACTTCCTGATTGTGTGGGATTTCATTCACTACGCGCGGACACAGGATGTGCCGGTGGGGCCGGGGCGCGGCTCGGCAGCGGGGAGTCTGGTGAGCTACGCGCTTCGCATCACGGACGTTGACCCGCTGCAGTACAACCTGCTCTTCGAGCGATTCTTGAATCCAGAGCGCGTCTCGATGCCGGATATCGATATCGACTTTTGTATGCGTCGGCGCGGCGAATTGATCGAGTACGTCACCCAGAAGTATGGCCGGGAAAACGTCGCGCAGATCATCACGTTCGGGACGATGGCGGCGAAAGCGGCGATCAAGGATGTTGGCCGGGCCATGGACATCCCCTATGGAGAAGTGGACCGGCTAGCCAAGCTGGTGCCGAATACACTGGGAATCGTATTGGATAGGGCGCTGGCCGAGTCGCCGCAACTCAAAGCAGCGGTGAACAGCGACGAGCGACTGAAGGACTTGATGGCCGTGGCGCTGCGGCTAGAGGGCCTGGCAAGACACGCGTCGACGCACGCCGCCGGCGTGGTGATTTCGCCGCGGCCGCTTACGGACGTCGTGCCCGTTTACAAGACCAACCGCGACGAAATCACCACGCAGTACGACATGAATGCGCTGGAACGCATCGGCTTGCTGAAGATGGATTTTCTCGGGCTGACGACTCTTACCGTGCTGCACGACACCGTGCGCATGATCGAACAGAATCGCGGCGTGAAGATTGAGCTCGACACGCTTACCTTGGATGACGCTGACACCTATAAGCTCTTCACTCGTGGCGACACGACGGCCATCTTCCAGTTTGAGTCACACGGGATGCGCGACATCTTGCGCCGGTATCAACCGACGCGCATCGAAGATCTGACTGCTCTCAACGCGCTCTATCGCCCGGGTCCCATTCAGGGCGGCATGATCGACGACTTCATCAACCGCAAGCATGGAAAAACAAAGGTCAGCTACGAACTTCCCCAACTCAAAGACATCCTGGAAGAAACCTACGGCGTGATTCTGTACCAGGAACAAGTGATGCAGATCGCCAACCGGCTGGCGAGTTTTTCCCTCGGTGAGGCCGACATCCTCCGCCGCGCGATGGGTAAGAAGAAAAAAGAGGAGATGGCGGCACAGCGGGCAAAATTCATGACCGGCTGCGCAACGAACAAGATTCCAGAAAAGAAAGCCGAGCGCATCTTCAACCTCATGGAGGAGTTCGCGGGATACGGATTCAACAAATCCCATTCCTGCGCCTACGCGCTGTTGGCCTACCAGACGGCTTACTTGAAGACCCACTACCCGGTGGAGTTTATGGCCGCGCTGCTTACTTCGGAGACAGGCAATGCCGAAAAGCAAGTGAAGTACATCAATGAAGCGCGCGGCATGAGCATTTCGATTCTGCCACCGGATGTGAATGAAAGTGACCTATACTTCACGCCCGTCGGGGAAGCGATCCGGTTTGGGCTTGCGGCCATCAAGAACGTAGGTGAAAACACCGCGAAGGCTATCCGGGAGTCACGGTTGAGCCAGGGTGAGTTCCGGTCGCTGTACGACTTTTGCGAACGCATTGAGTCGCGCTTTCTGAATAAGCGCGTCTTCGAGAGCCTGATCAAATCGGGCGCCGTGGATTCACTGGGGGCGCGCGAAAGCATGCTTGCCTCGGTGGACGACGCTTTGACGTCGCTGCAACGCGCGACACGGATACGGGAATCCGGGCAGCACGGGTTGTTCGGAACGGCCGCGGCGCCGGCGCCGGTGGCCTTTGAGCTGCACGAAGCGGCTCCGTGGAGCGAAGAAGAACGCCTCGCCAGCGAATATGCGATGCTGGGCTTCTATGTGTCGGGGCATCCATTGGCGAAGTACGCATCGCGGCTCCAAGAGTTGAAAACCGTTTCTTTGGGAGAGGTGGAGGGCCAGCGCAACGGTAAAGAAATTACAGTGGGTGCCTTGATTGTCGGCGTGCGACCGATGCGTTCGAGAAAAGGCGCGCGCTGGGCGATTTACACGATTCAGGACATGACCGGCATCCAGGAACTCCTGGCGTTTCCGGAGAGTTTTGCGAAACTGGAAAACACGCTGAAGCCGCGGACGCCGTTGCTACTGAAAGTCCGCGTGCAGGTGGAAGAGTCGGGGACGCGCCTGTCGCTCCAGGAGGCGCGCGGGCTCGAACAGATCGCGGAGCCACCAACTGCGGCGAGCGTGTGCATTCGCATGAAGGTAGAAGATCTCACCGAGGATCTGCTCGATCGCCTCCAGGAGATCCTCGCTTCGTATCCGGGTAAGAATCCCGTGGTGTTCGGGCTTTGCGCTCCCGACGGCACTGTTGCAACGCTGGAACTCAGGGAGCGGGTGCAGCGATCCAGCGAGCTTGTGACGGCGATTCGGGAATTGTGCGGAGCCGAATCGATCGATCTGGTGATGTGATGACGCCAAGAGACGACCCCAAAAGGACGCCGGGCTCCGGTGAGCGCGAGCGCGAGATCGATCGGCTCGAAAAGGACGTCGAAGAGCTGCGCCACCTGGCAAGCAGTGTAGATGCGGATGCCGAACTCGAGCGAATCCGGCAGCAAGTGGCCGAACTGCGTCACGAGTTCTACACGCATCTGGGCGCATGGCAGCGGGCGCAGATTGCGCGCCACGCGCAGCGGCCGTATACGCTGGACTTCATTGGGCTGTTGTTTACGGAGTTCGTCGAATTGCACGGCGATCGCGGGTACGGCGACGACAAGGCCATTGTGGCAGGGCTTGCGAAATTCCATGGCCGGCCCGTCGCGGTGATCGGTCACCAAAAAGGCCGGGACACCAAGCAGCGGCTGGTGCGGAATTTCGGCCAGCCCAAACCGGAGGGCTATCGCAAGGCTCTGCGGGTGATGGAGCTGGCGGCGAAATTCGGCAAGCCCATTTTCACGTTCATTGATACGCAGGGGGCTTATCCCGGAATTGATGCCGAGGAGCGCGGGCAGGCGGAAGCCATTGCCAGGAACTTGCGCGAGATGGCGCGTCTTCCCGTGCCCATCATTGTCACCGTCACCGGCGAAGGTGGCTCCGGCGGTGCGCTGGCGATCGCCGTCGGCGACCGCGTGAATATTCTCGAAAACAGCTTTTACTCGGTCATTTCGCCGGAGGGTTGTGCGGCCATCATGTGGCGCGACGCGACGAAGGCAGAGACCGCCGCCGTAGCCCTGAAAATTACCGCCAACGATCTCAAAGACCTGGGCATTATTGACGAGATCGTCGCCGAACCTGAAGGCGGTGCGCACACCGACTACGAAGCGGCGGCCCGATTGCTCGACGCGGTTCTGGACCGCCAACTGGTTGTCCTCACGAACCAACCCATAAAAGACCTGCTCGAAGCGCGTTACGAGAAATTTCGCAACATGGGACAGTTTTTCGACCTCGGCGGTTGAACTGCCGGCGTAGAGCTACGGACCTCAGAGGTCCTGGCGGCTCCAATTTCTCTGTTTTCCATACCCCTTGGCACATTAGCCACGCTCTGCGCACCCGCCGTTGTGGGCGTGGCGGGCCAGGTCTACTCTGAAAAGTGCAATCATTCAAAGTGCGCCGGTTCAGGGGAGCTGCCGCGACGCAGTGCCCGGTGCAGGGAGAACAGCCTTCATCATGTCGGAACCTTTCCGTCCGTATGAAAAACTAGTCGAAATTTCAATCTACGGGAAGAAGTTTCAGGTCCCAGAACGTAATTCGCTGTTGCGCTGCTTCCAGTTCATCAGCCCGGAGACCATTCCCTACGGACGGTTCTGCTGGAACCAGGAATGCCAATATTGCCGAGTTTCCTGCCAATTGCCGGACGATGACGAATCGCGGGAGATGCTGAGCTGTAAATTCATCGTGATGGCGGGGATGGAAGTTACCGAGCTGAGCCAAGAGCTGAAATGGTGCCTGCGCGCCAAGTTGCCGTCGGATGCCCCGGTTTCTCAATAGTCTCTAAAGGGTTAGGCTCCTTAGAAGCCAATCCACCCGCAACTTTTCCACCCTCGCGGTGTTCAAGGACATAGTAGAAGTATGATCGGCCGGCGGCGGTTGAGCGACGCCAGAACCCCATTACCATCCCCGGCGCCCAACCGCCCCCGAATTCTGCCAGCGCACCTGTGTCGGCCCGCGCCCTCACTAGCGCGCCCCGCCGTCCTCCGCGTTTGCACTTCATCGTCGGGTCGACTACGATTTCCTCCTGCCAAATGACCACCACGAGCCTCTTGCATTGCGACGGTTGCGGACAGCCAGCATCGCCGGAACACATTGCCAAGCGCCTGGAGCGCTTGGAGTGGACGACACGCTACCGGCCCGTGCACATCGCCACGCTGCTTCTTGGAGCCGCGGCGCCCAGTAACAACGCCGAGTTTCTCTACGCCGAAGGCGGCGGGTTTGCAGGGCAGGCGAGATACTTACTTGCTGCAGCTGGTGTGTCTCCAGCCGGAAAATCTGCGGAAGCGACGCTTGCGGAATTCCAGCGAGGTGGGTTTCTCTTGACGTATGTCTTGGAGTGCCCAATTGATCCGAGTGCCGGCGACGCGGCTGCAGTTCAAGCGTTACTTTCGGCACGTCTTCCGGCATTGGCGGCACGCGTTCGGCGGTCGTTGCGACCCAAGAAGCTGGTGCCGATTTCGCGGCTACTGGAGCCCTTGTTGGGCAACCTGGAGACGCTCGGCCTGGGTTGCCCGATTGTGCTCGACGGGAACAAGCCGTTCGCTCTAGATCCCGATGAGGATGTTGAAGATGCTGCCGGTAGGGCAGTTGGACGCCTGCGCCAGGCTTTGGCAGCCGCAAGCGCGACGGCCCGCTAACCGCGACGTAGGGAGCGCCCCCTGTCCCCTGGTGCTGGCCTGTAACTGCCCATTGTGGCCCCTAGACCACTGGTTGAGCTATGGTAGAATCAGTCGGTTTACATGGGCTGCTCTGCATAAGGAGTGTATCGGTGCAGAAACGCGTGAAATTTGGGGTCGGTATCGGCGTAATCGTGGCAGCGATGGCTGCTTTAGCGTGGTTAGGTTACGGGGAAAGCAAGACTTATTACCACACCATCGCGGAGTTGCAGACATTGCAGGGCGCCGCGCGCAGCCATCGTCTGCGCGTCGGCGGTACGGTAGAGCCGGGCAGCATACGAAGGCTGTCCGGGCGAGTTGATTTCGTCCTTCAGGGAGAAGGGAAGTCACTGCCGGTGAGTTACGTAGGCAGCGATCCCTTGCCGGACACGTTTGTCGATAACTCGCAGGCATTGGTGGAAGGAAGCCTTGCGAGAAACGGAAGCTTCGTGGCGGAACAGGTGCAGGCCAAGTGCGCTTCCAAGTATGAGGCGGCGCCGTCAGCGGCGCCACCGTCAGGTTCTGCGGACGCAGCGTCAGGTTCGGCCCAGCGCAGCACGATGTAGCACGGTGGCGCGCCCAGCGCTGCCGGGGGAAGGCGGGTCTACGTGGATGTATTCGGTTCGTTTGCGCTGCTCCTCGCGTTCGTGTGCGCGGTATATGCGTTGCTCGGGGGCATCGCGGCGATTCGCACGCGTCACCCGCTCCTGGTCAAGAGCGCACGGCAAGCCGGACTGGCCACTTGCGGCCTGATTTTTGTCGCCACCGGCAGCCTGGTCTATCTCTTCTTCAGCGACAGCTATTGGGTCGCCTACGTTGTCGCGCATAGCAACCGCGATCTCTCCACGTTCTACAAAGTGGCCGCGCTGTGGTCTGGCCAGGAAGGCTCGCTTCTTTTCTGGAGCTTCCTGCTGGCCATCTACGTCTTTTCCGTTTTGATCGCCTACCGGAACAAGAACGGCGAATTGATGCCGTATGTGGGCGTCGTGCTTGCCGGGGTACAAATCTTCTTCTTGACTCTCAACAACTTCGTTGCCAGCCCGTTCAAAGTCCTGGCCACACCCGGAGCTAACGGAGCGCTGGATATTTTTACTCGAGCGGACGGCAACGGCCTGAACCCGCTACTGCAATATCCGGAAATGGTGATTCATCCGCCGAACCTATATTCCGGGTACACGGGGTTTACGATTCCGTTCGCATTTGCTCTGGGCGCGTTGCTGGCCCGGTATCCCGGAGAGAAGTGGATTCACCTGACGCGGAAATGGACGATGGTCGCTTGGTGCTTCCAGACGGTGGGGATCCTGCTCGGCGCACACTGGGCGTATGCAGTTCTAGGCTGGGGCGGCTACTGGGGTTGGGATCCGG
>Ga0187819_10000047_pt1 | contig 53791 bp, 51 predicted proteins | sample NC_wetland_sal_i_15_FD_132411 | JGI IMG/M metagenome (GOLD analysis project Ga0187819, IMG submission 132411) | Wetland sediment microbial communities from Neuse River Estuary, North Carolina, USA - SO4_4 | ecosystem: Environmental > Aquatic > Freshwater > Wetlands > Sediment | place: USA... | reverse complement strand
TCAAGCGGTCCCGTTCTCGTTGGCTCAAAGCGATTCGCTCCGTCTCCATGGGCCCCTCGGCCATCCATGAAAGCGGACATTTCTACTTTGCACAAACCGGACATTCTCACTTTGCGGCGACAGATCGCTTCGTTTTCTTGACAAGCCTCGACCCCCATCGGAAGATGACGCATCGCCCGTCAGCTCTCAGGCTGGATTTACCTCTACGAAACGAGGTCGCGCCCAACCGTGATCACCAGAAGATCGTTTCTCACCAACGCCAGTGCCTTGCTCGCCGCGGCCACCGTTCGAACCCCACTCTGGGCGCACGCCGTCGCCGCCAAATCCGACCTCCCCGCCGCTGCGACTCCTGTTCTCCTCGGCGTCGACTACTATCCCGATCAAACGCCGGAGTCCTTGTGGGAAGAAGACGCCCGCATGATCGCGGACGCTGGTTTTACCAACGTGCGCGTCGCCGAGTTCGCCTGGTCCTTGATGGAACCTTCGGAAGGAAAGTTTGATTTCGCGTGGCTGCGTCGCTCCGTCGAGATCCTTCACAAGCGCGGCATCCAGGTGATTCTCGGTACGCCCTCGGCCGCTCCTCCGCCCTGGCTCACCGCTAAGTACCCGGAAGTTCTCATGGTGAACGACCAAGGCATGACCGTCCAGCCCGGAGGTCGCCGCTTTACCTGCCCCACGAACAAAACCTATCGCCGGCTATCGCTGGCCATCGCCACCGAAATGGCGCACGCGTTCGTCGACACCCCCGGCGTCATCGGCTGGCAGATCGACAACGAGTTCACGCTCCAGCGATGGGGCCGGTGCTACTGCAAGTCCTGCCGCGCCGGCTTTCAGGATTGGCTTCGCGCGAAGTACACCAGCCTGGACACCATCAATCAAAAGTGGGGCACAGCTTTCTGGAGCCAGGTCTACACCGACTTCAGCCAAATCCCTATCCCGCTTCCCTCCAATGCCGACCCGAACCCCGGCCTGGCTCTCGACTACGACCGCTACCAATCCTTCGCCAACTCGTCGTTCCTCGAAGAACAGCTCGCCACGCTCCGGAAGACGTGCCCCAAGCACTTCGTTACCACCAATAACGTCGGACTCGTCGACACCATCGACCAGCGCGAGCTCTACCGCAATCTCGACTTCGCTTCCAACGACAACTATCCGGGCTTTTTCCAGATCGTCGCTCCTGAGACGATTCCGGCCGAAGCCGTGGCAACCACCGTCGCCCTCGGCCACGACGTCATGCGCAGCGTCAAAGGCGGCAAGCCTTTTTTGATCATGGAAGAGCAAACCGGCAAGGCCGGTCAGCCGTTCTTTTCTCCTCAGCCCTACAAAGGACAAGTCCGCCTGTGGACGTACCAGGCCATCGCGCACGGCGCCATGGGCGTGAACTACTTTCGCTGGGACACCGCCGACTTCGGCGCCGAGGAATACTGGCACGGCATCCTTACCCACGACCGCGCCAAAGGCCTCGCCTACGACGAAATCGTGCAAACCGTCCGCGAACTCAAGCAGCTCGGCCCCGAACTCCTCAACTCCTCCTACCCCGCCGACGTCGCCCTCTGCTTCGATTCCGACTCGGATTGGGCGCTCGCGATTCAACCCGGCCACAATAAACTGACCTATCTCTCTCGCGTCATATCCTGGTACGGCTCGGTCGCCGGCGCCAATGTCGCCACCGATGTGATCAACGCCGAAGCCGATCTCTCCCGCTACAAAGCCGTCTTCGCCCCGCTTCCCTACGTCATCTCCGACAAGCAGGCCGCCAACATCCGCAGTTTTGTCGAGCGCGGCGGCCTCTTCGTCAGCAGCTTCCGCCTGGGCGCAAAAGACGAGAGCAGCCAGATCGTCCGTACCCCGCTTCCCGGTCTCCTCCGCGACGTCATGGGCGTAACCCTGAAAGACTACGTTCCGCTCTACGGAGAAAAGGTCGGCGTCAAATTTTCTTCCCTTCTCGCCGGTGCCGACGCCGAATGCGCCCTCTGGGCCGACGTCCTGCAGCCTTCTTCCGCAACCGTCCTGGCAACCTACACCTCCGGGCGTTATCCCGGCGATCCCGCCATCACCAGCAACTCCTTTGGCAAAGGCAAAGCTGTTTACGTGGGCGCCGACCTGGAAACCGCCAGCCTCGCCCGCGTCCTCGGCATCCTGATGGGCAACGCCGGCGTCAAGCTCTCCCTCGATGTGCCTCGTGGCGTCGAACGCACTGTCCGCCAGTCCGGCGATAAGCGATGGATCTTTTTCTTGAACCATACTCCCGCGCCCCAAACGGTCACCCTATCCGGCCAGCACAAGGATCTGATCACCGGAGCCACCCGCACCGGCAAAGTCACCCTGGCTCCCTACGACGTGATGGTGCTCCAAGCATCCTGATCGAAACCTTGCGCCCATCTCCAAAGGTCGCTTGTGGCCGCAATTCCCCCGCATCTATAATGGGCATCTGCGGGGCCGTCATCACCAGGAGACATCCTCGCCCCGAGCATCCACACGACCACCATGTCCGACCCACTCAAGCAGATCAAGCAGAAGATTCAGGAAGAAATTACGGCGCTCGAGCATGAGCTCAGCATCGAGCTCCCCAAAGAGATCGCCGTCGCCCGCGCCCACGGCGACCTCTCCGAAAATGCCGAATACAAGTTCGCCAAGGAGCGCCAGGGCTACGTCAACGCCCGTATCGGCCAGCTCAAGAAGCGCATGGGCGACCTCGGTATGCTCAACCTGAGCAACATCCCCAAGGACCGCGCCGGCTATGGCTCGCGCATCGTTGTCCTTGATATCGTTCGCTCCGTCAAAATCGAGTACAAGCTCGTCAGCAGCGAAGAAGCCGACGTCGAAAAGGGCCTCATCTCCACGACCTCGCCCATCGGCAAGGCCCTGCTCAATCGCAAGGTTGGCGACGAAATCCAAGTTGCCACGCCAGCCGGCCAAAAAGAGTTCGAAGTGGTGCAGCTCGTGACCATCCACGACGTGGAGTAAACTCCGGCCTGCGACGGCCTACAACAGAAGTTCTACCGCCTGTCTGTGAGGGAACATGTCTTGGTTTTGGGGTTCGGGACCCGCTCTAGGCCTATTGACTTTCGTCGGCTATCTCGCTTTCGTCATCGGCGCCGTCGTTCTTTGGCGCGGGCGCGACTCCATCTTCCTTTGGCTCGATGACGAAGCCTGTTCGCTCCGCAGAGATATCTCTCGCCACCAACCTCTCGGACCGTTCTACAGTCCCCGCGAGGAATCCCGCCTCAAAACCACTCCCTCCCATTTGGTCGGTACTCTGAGGCGCGTCTCTCGCAGCCGTCTCAGCTGGGCCGCCCTCCTCCTCTTCCTAGGCCCCCTCCTGATCGTTCTCGATTTCTTCGTCTAAATCCTCTTCATTCTCTGTGCTCTCCGTGTCCTCTGTGCCCTCTGTGTTAATTCTTTCTTTGTCTTGCTCGTCTGCTGATTTCGCCGCCATCGAAGCTCTCTTTATCCTTTCCCTCCTCTACCTCCTTTCCTTCCTTTACTTCCCGTTTCCCCTTTGCCATCCTCGATTCCCGATGACGCCTTCTCTGATCGTTCACGGCGGCGCCTGGGACATTCCCGACGAAGTCCTGGACGCTTGCAAATCCGGCTGCCAGCGCGCCCTCACCGCCGGCTGGTCCATCCTCTCCGGCGGCGGTTCCGCTCTCGACGCCGTTGAAGCCGCCATCGTCGTCCTCGAAGATGATCCCGTCTTCGACGCCGGCTACGGCTCGCACCTCAATCTCGATGGCCGCGTCGAGTGCGACGCCATGGTCATGGACGGCGCGACACTCCGCGCCGGCTCGGTCGCCGCGTTGCAGCACATCCGCAACCCCATCCGCCTCGCCCGCAAAGTCCTCGAAAATTGCCCCCACATGATGCTCGTCGCCGATGGGGCAGAGCGTTTCGCCAAAGCGCAGGGCCTCCCGCTCTGCAACCCTAAGGAATTGATTGCCCCCGCCGAATGGGAAGCTTGGCAGCACTGCAAAAAAGACAAGCACGCCGCCGCGCATCATCGCGGCCACGAGCAAGGCACCGTCGGCGCCGTCGCTATCGATTCCCACGGCGCGCTCTTCGCCGCCACTTCCACCGGCGGCACCTGCTGCAAACTCCCCGGCCGCGTCGGCGACTCCCCGCTCATCGGCTGCGGCTGCTACGCCGACTCCGAAGCCGGCGGCGTCTCCGCAACCGGCTACGGCGAAGCCATCATGAAAATCGTCATGGCCAAAGCCGCCGTCGATTTTCTTCGCCACGGCGGCACCGCCTTCGACTCCGTTCTCGATCCCTCTTCGCCCGCGCCGCCATCGGCCCGGTCTACAGTCCGTCAGGACGCTTCCTCCAAATCCTTTACTTCCTTTCCCTCCTCTACTTCCGCTATCTCGTCATCCATGTTCGCCGCCCGCGAATCCGTCCATCTCCTTGCCAAACGCACGCGCGCCACCGGTGGCCTCATCCTCCTCGACCGCCAAGGCAACCCCGGTTTCGCCTTCAACACTCCCCGCATGGCCTACGGCTACATCGCCTCCGACGGCTCCTTCCTCACCGCCGTCTAGCAACCCAAACAATCGCCTCCATCCTTCTCTCTCTTCTCCGTGCCCTCTTCTCTGTGCTCTCTGTGTCCGACCTCTGTGCCCTCTGTGTTAAATTCCCGCTTTTTCCGTTCTTTACGTCGTTACATCATTACTTCTTTACTTCTTCTCTTCAGACCTCTTTTCCTGCGCTCCCGACGCCCAAGCCCACTGAAAATTGAATCCCCCCAACCACCCCGTCACATCCACAACCTCCCCAATAAAGAACAACCCCGCACCTTCCGGCTCTCCATCGTCTTGCTGGATAACTCGTCTGTATCCCCTCCACCCGCCGTCACCTCCGCCTTCTCGTACCCTTCCGTCCCCGCAGGCCGCACCTGCCACCGGTGCAACTGCTCCTCGACCGACTCCAATCCAAGATTTGTCCAGTCGCCCGATACATGCCGCTTCGCCCCCAATTCAATCCAACGATCCGCCAACCGCTGCGGCAAAATCTTCCGCAAAGCCGCCCGCGCCGCCGCCAAATCCGCCGTCCCGTCCCATTCCGCAGCGCCGCCGTCCAATCGCGGCACCCCCGCCGCAGCACACTCCTCCAGCAGCATCCCCACAATATCCGTCGCCGACCGGTCGCAAAACATCTGCCCCCGCGCCGCCTCCGGATAAGGCCTCTTCTCGTGATAAGGAATCTTGTGCTTCTCAACCAGCGCCACGAAATCCGCCGGTGTATACCGCGCCAGCGCCGACTTGCAAAAGTGCGGATTCTCCGAACGAAAATTCTCAGCCCCACAGTACAGGTTCGTAAAGTTGCACCGCCCGCCCCCCGAAATCAAAATCTTCTTCCCCACCCGCTCCCCCCGCTCCAACACCGCCACCCGCCGCCCCCGTTTGCCGGCCTCAATGGCGCACATGAGGCCAGCCGCCCCCGCTGCCAAAATCACCACATCAAAGTCACCCCTACTAACCTGATCGATCGAAGATGCCGCCCTAAAGGGACGGCGCTACAAAACCTTAGATTCTTCGTAACTTGGGTACGTGCTAGCGTACCCAGGTGGATTTCCGACGCAAGAAAATTCGACTCGCACCCGACGCCTACCGAGGCATGCGACTTTACTTCGTTACGATATGCACCGAAAAGAGACATCCCGTTTTTGCGAAAGAGCCCGTCGGCAAGTGGATGGTTGCCTGGCTGATACGTTTGGCGGCGCGGCACGGCTTTGCTGTGCACGCCTACTGCGTCATGCCGGACCATGTGCACCTCTTGCTTGAGGGTTTGAACGAAGGTTGCGATTTGGCGCGATTCGTTTCGGCCTTTAAGCAACACACTGGATTTGCGTATCAGCAGAAAGTTGGGAGGCGGTTGTGGCAGACGGTCTATTACGACCATGTGTTGCGAAAAACGGAAGAGATGAACAGGGTCGCGTGGTACATCTGGATGAATCCGGTTCGCAAGGGACTTTGCTCGGCGCCGCAGGAGCATCCGTTTTCGGGTTCTCTCACCCTTGATTGGAAGCAGAGAGGCGCTCCGTCGGATCTGTGGTCGCCACCGTGGAAGTCAAACGCTAGCAAGTCGAAGCCCGTCACCCCGTAGGACTCGAGACGCACGCTGACGGCCCTTGTCTTTTGTAGCGCCGTCCCTTCAGGGCGGCATCTTCGATCGACACGCACCCCAGGCCGCAACGATGACCTCCCTCGATCGGCACCTCCTTCTCTCCGTGCTCCCTCGCCTCCGACCCCCTCCGTCACCGAAACCTATCCCCTTCCCCTTCAACAACCTACCGAAAGTGATGGTGATATTCCCCGTGAAAGTTCACCCTGACCATCGAAGGGTTGAGCCGCAACCCGGTTCGATCCCCTCCCGACACCCCCGGCCTCAACGTCGTTGCCTCCTTATCTCGTTACCTCATTACGTCATTACTTCCTCTCGTTGCATCGCCCTTTGTTTTCAAACGCTTCCAAACTCCTTTTTTGACAACTCCTTTCTTTTGAAATTCATACAAACTGCCCCGGGGGGTCCAAGTGCGAGATCCAGGCGAACCTCTCCCCTCTCCGATCGTTACCTCATTATTTTATTACCTCGTTACCTCCATCTCCCGCACACAGGAGCACGCGCAACCCTTTTGGAATCAATCGGATACTTCACAGTTCCCACGACACCCCGGGTGTACCCCAAAAGCGAAACCCAGCGAAGCTTCTCCGCTCTCCCGATCGTTATTTCATTACTTCCTTAGCTCATTACTTCATTTTTCTATCCGGCCTTTATCTCTCGTATATCCTTTGGGGGCCAAATGAAGGATTGCCCATGACCCTGCCGCGCCTCCGCACGTTCCTGTTCCGCTTCTACGCCGTCGCCATTTTTACCGGCTTGCTGCTGGCCGCCACCGCCGGCGCGCAGGAACAAAAACCCAGCCCCGCCGTCATCCTCGTCTCCATCGACGGTCTCAAGCCCGAGTACGTCCGCGACGCCGACTCCCATACCCTAAAAATCCCCAATCTGCGCCGCTTTCTGCGCGAAGGCACCTACGCGACCGGCGTTCACGGCATCGTTCCCACGGTCACCTATCCCAGCCACACCACGCTCATCACCGGCGTCCCTCCCGCCAAGCACGGCATCTACGCCAACAACACCTTCGATCCGTTCCGCAAAAATATCGGCGGATGGTATTGGTATGCCGAGGACATCAAGGTACCCACCCTGTGGGATGCCGCGGCCGATGCGGGTCTTTCGACGGCAAACATTCACTGGCCCGTCAGCGTTTCCGCGCGCATCACCTGGAACCTGCCGCAATACTGGCGCGCCGGCACGCCCGATGACCGCAAGCTTCTCCGCGTCCTCGCCACGCCCGGCCTGCTCGACGCGCTCGAAAAAGATCTCGGCCCCTACGCCGACGGTATCGACGAATCCATCACCGGCGACGAGAACCGCGCCAAGTTCGCCAAACGCCTGATCGAGTGGAAGCGCCCCGTGTTCGCCACCGTGTATCTCACCGCGCTCGACACCGAGCAGCACCACTCTGGGCTCTTCTCGCCGGAGAGCCTCGCCACGCTTGAGCGCATCGATGCCGCGCTCGGCGGCGTCCTCGACTCCATCCAGCGCACCTACGGGGGTCGCGCCGTCGTCTGCGTGGTTTCCGATCACGGCTTCGCCGCCACGGACAAAGCATTCAACCTCGCGGTCGCGTTTCGCGACGCCGGCCTCATCGACTTCGACGACAAGAACCAGGTCAAATCCTGGAAGGCCACGATCTGGGGCGCGGGCGGCTCCGAAGCCGTCGTTCTGCACGACAAAAACGATTCCGCCGCCAAGGCGCAGGTCGGGGCACTCCTCGCCAGGCTGGCTGCCGACCCCGCCAACGGCATCGATCGCATCGTCGGCGAAGACGAACTGCACGCCCGCGGCGGGTTTCCTGACGCCGCATTTCTCGTGACGCTTCATCCCGGTTTCGTCAGTGGCGAGGGGACCTCCGGCGACTTGGTCACCTCCAGCACCTACAAAGGGATGCACGGCTACTGGCCCGATGTCCCGGACATGAATTCGTCCTTCTTCATCCTCGGTGCGGGGATTCCGCCCGCCCGCTCTCTCGGCCAGATCGACATGCTTTCGATCGCGCCCACGCTCGCGCAAATTCTCGGCGTCCGCCTTCCCGCCGCCGAATCCAAGCCGCTCATCCCGTGATCACCCGGACTCACCCCGCGGCCGTCACCCCTCCGAAAAGCAGTTCAATTGACCTGTATCGCCTCTGCCTCTACGATGAAGGGGATGAAAACAAAAGTACTCGGATTCGCCCTGCTTCTCTGCTTGCTGCCGGCCGCGGCAGCGGCGCAGACCGTCGACGAGATCGTCGCCAAGGTGCTCACCGCGCGAGGCGGCCTGGTGAAGATTCGCGCTGTCAGGTCCCAGCGCGTCTCCGGGATCATCTCCTTTGGCGCCGATGCCTCGGGCCCGTTCGTCGTCGAGCTCAAGCGCCCGCTCAAGATGCACATGCAGATGACCGTGCAGAACTTGACCATGATCCGCGTCTACGACGGCAAGGTGGGCTGGGCCAACAATCCTTTCGCCGGGAAAATCAATCTCGACGCGATGACCGACGAGGACCTGCGCAACATCTCCGAAGAAGCCGACTTCGACGGGCCGCTGGTCGATTACAAGAAAAAGGGCAATCAAGTGGAATTGGTCGGGAAAGACAAGGTCGAAGACAAAGATGTTTGGCGGCTGAAGCTCACCACGAAAAACGGCGACATCCGCTATTACTCCGTCGACGCCGGCTCGTTCCTCCTGCTCAAGTGGGAAGGCCAGCGCCACGCGGAGGGCAAAGACTTTCCGGTGGAGTCGTATTTTCGCGACTATCGCGACGTCGAAGGCTTGAAGTTCCCGTTTGAGATCAATTCCGGCAGCTCCGCCACGGACCTGACGCAGAAGATCGAGATCGACAAGATCGAGCTCAATCCGCAACTGCCCGATTCGGAGTTTACGAAGCCCGCCGCGCCCGCGGAAAACGCCGCGCCTGCGCCCACGCCGCCCGGTGCGAGCTAGATCGTGGAGCACGATGAACGCAGCATCAAGTTCACGCGATTGTTTCGCGATGCACGCTGATCGCGAACGAAACCCTTCCCAGACGCCCGCGGGTTTGTGCACGAAGTGCGCGCACGCGCGCCGCATCGAGTCCGCGCGCGGTTCGACGTTCTTTCTGTGCCAACTGTCGTCCACCGATCCGCGCTTCGCCAAGTATCCGCGTCTGCCGGTGCTCTCCTGCCCCGGCTACGCACCGGCCGAGAAGAGAACACCATCCTGAATCGCTAGCGCCGCTCCACCTGAGTATTAAAGACGTTAGATACTTATATGGTAATCTAAGGCACCTTTGCGATTTCGCGAGGCTGCCTATGTCATCCCTCTCAAAGCTGTGTCTTTGCGCTTTGCTTTTGCAATTCGGAATCGCCACCGGTGCGAGAGCCGACAAGCTGGAAATTACCAGCGCACCGGCCGGAGCCACCGTCGAAATTGACGGCGTGGCAGTGGGAACGACGCCGTTCGAAAAAGATTTTCCCGGCGGCTACTTTCATCGGACAAAAACGCCGCTCGGTTCGCGGCTGGAGCACGCGATGGTGGCGCGCGTCAGCCTGGCGGGCTACGCGACGAAGGAATTGCAACTGAGCGAGGGCCCGATGAATTGGGTGGGGCTGAACGGACGGAATCATGGCGAATACTGGCTGCTGAAGAGCAATCATTTTCACGTACAGCTTGATCCGATCTCGGCGGTTTTCACCGGAAACGTCGCGGCGAAACTTTCGAAGAATGGCGGCGCCGATCTCGAAGTGGAACTGTCACTGGAAGAGTTGGTCGCGCGGACCAAGCCGGCCGTCGTGTATTTGAAAGGGCTGCAGAAGGCGGCCACGGGATTTTTTGTGAGCGACACCGGAGTGATCGCTATGAACGCGCATGTGGCACGTGGAGAGGAGTCGCTGCTCACGCTACTGACGGGAGGCCAACAACTCGAGGCGAAGGTTGTGTACATCGACGCCGATCTCGACATCGCGTTGGCGAAAGTCGAGGGCAGCGGATTTCCGCATCTCACGCTGGCGGATGCTTCGACGGTGCGCCAGGGCGAGAGTGTTTTGGCGATCGGCAACCCTGGCGACGCGATGTTGTTCAGCGTTACGAAGGGAATCGTCAGCGCGGTGGGAAAATTTGCGAGTGCGGGTCCGGGAACGTGGATTCAGACCGATACGCCTATTAATCCGGGCAACAGCGGCGGACCGCTGCTGAATTCGCGCGGCGAAGTGGTGGGCATCAACACGCAAAAACTGGTGAAGAAAAATGTTACGGGAATTGGATTCGCGTTGAGCGCTACTGATCTGCTGGCAGTGCTGCATCGTTTTTATCCCAGCGTGTCGCCCGCAGTCCGGCCTGCTGCGTCCGTGGGCACTGCGGAATCGTCCGACACGAGCGCAGTCGCAACGTCGGCGATCACAGCGGTTCGAAGCGTGACGGCGCCGGTGGCGGAGGGCGCGGGCATGAACGCAGCGGATGAACCGCCGACTGAACGTGCGGCGCAAAGGGCTGGAGGTTTCGGGACGATCACGATCACGTCCGAACCGGACGGCGCGGAGATTTATGTGGATGAGAAGTTTGTGGGGAACAGTCCGGCCAAGCTGAAGCTTCCGGCGGGCACGCACGCGATCGTGTTGAAATGTCAGGAGTGCCCGGATTGGAAGCGAGAGATTGAGGTGATGAAAGACAGCCAAGTGAATTTAAAGGCCACGCTGCGGGCAGAGTAGCGGGCGAGTGGACACCGCGGAAAGAACAAAATAACGCAGAGACGCGGAGAGCGCTGAGGATCGCGGAGAAGAGCGGAGGCGTGGAAAGAGATTGGGGCGTACGGTGGGGGCTTGATTGCGGGGGTGGGGGCGGTGTGCTAGCATCCGCTGGCTGGAGAATGGACCAGGGAAAAGTTTCGTTACGCCTTCGGCCTCGCGCCTTGCGGGGACCCAGGTAGAGGCCACGTTCTCCTCACTTAGCGACAGCGAAGCAGTCGGTTGCGGCGGCCGCAAAAGCGGCCGGCCTCGTCGCTGCAGCGCGGTCTGCTAAGGCCGCACCGAAATGACATCAGGCGCAGGCCCGCGCCTACCACCTACAGGGCGGACCTCGCCAGTTCGACCTCGACCTTGACGTCGGGGTCAGCCGGAACAGGGAGGTCTTTATGAAGAGCTATCTCACCAAGGACATTCGAAACGTGGGGATTGTAGGCCACGGCGGCACCGGCAAGACGCAACTGGTGTCGTCGTTGTTGTACGCAGCGGGAATGACGCCACGATGGGGAAAAGTGGCAGAGGGAAGCACGACGACGGACTGGGATGAAGAAGAGGTTGCGCGAAAGATTTCGATTCAAACGGGGCTGGCGTACGCGGAATGGCCGTGCACGCTGTGCGGCGGCGGAAACGTAAAGATCAATTTCATCGATCTGCCGGGATATTCGACGTTCATCACGGAAGCGAAAGCGTCGCTGATCGCCGCGGACTCCGCACTGATCGCGGTGGATGCGCACGTAGGCGCGCAGGTGACGACGGAAAAAGTTTGGGACTATTGCACGGAATACGACATCCCGCGGGCGTTCGTGCTGACGTGGATGGACCGGGAGCTATCGAGTTTTGAACGGTCGATGGAATCGTTGCAGGAGGTATTTGGGCGCAACGTGGTGGCGCTGCAGCTCCCGATCGGCACGGAGCGCGGATTTCGCGGGGTGATCGATCTGGTGGGGATGAAGGCGCACATGTACAAGCCGGACGGAGATGGAAAGCCTTCGATTGAAGAGATACCCGCGGCGCTGGCGGACGAGGCAAAAGAAGCGCACGAGAAGCTGGTGGAAATGATCGCGGAAGGCGATGACGAGTTGATGGAGGAGTTTTTCCGGGAAGGCACGATTCCGATCGAGGACCTGATTCCGGGAGTGCGCAAGGCGATCGTGGCGGAGAAGATTTTTCCGGTGCTGATGGTATCGGCGCTGCACAACGTGGGGACGGCGAGCTTGCTGACGTTTATCGCGGATGTGCTGCCGCATCCGGACGAGCACTCGCAGGTGGGTTTCAAGGAGCCCAACGGCAAAGCCGAGCGGATCGAACGGAAGTACGACGACAGCCAGCCCGTGTCGCTATTTGTGTTCAAGACCCTGTCCGATCCGTTCACGGGGCGCATCAACTATTTCAAGGTAAAGAGCGGCGTGTTGAAGAATGACGCGACGCTGCAGAACTACAACCGATCATTGCCGGAACGCTTCCAGCATATTCAAGTGGTGCAGGGGAAGCAGTTGAGCGAGGTGCCGGAACTGCACGCCGGAGATATCGGCGCGATCGCCAAGCTGAAGGAGACGACGACCGGCGAAACGCTGGGTGACAAGGCGGCGCCCATCTTCTACAGCCACGCGCAGTTGCCGGAGCCTTCGATCACGTTTGCGGTGGAACCCAAGACGCGCGCGGATGAGGACAAGATCGGCGTGTCGATCCACAAGATTCTGGAGGAGGACGCGGCGCTGCGCTTTTCGCGCGATCCACAGACGAAGGAGTTTTTGCTGGCCGGATCAGGGCAGCAGCACATCGAAGTGGTGGTGGCGAAGCTGCACAAACGCTATCACGTGGATTTGACGCTGAAGCCACCAAAGGTGCCGTATCGCGAAACGATCCGCGGCAAGGCGGACGCGGAAGGGAAGCACAAGAAACAATCGGGAGGGCACGGGCAGTTCGGAGTGTGCCGCATCAAGATGGAACCGGTGGAGCGCGGCAAGGGGATTGAGTTTGTGGATGACGTTTTTGGCGGCGCGATCCCGCGGAACTGGATTCCTTCGGTGGAACGTGGGATTCGCGAAGCAGCGGCGCGCGGGTACCTGGCGGGTTTTCCGGTGGTGGATTTCCGCGCCATTTTGTATGACGGGAAATATCACGACGTGGATTCGTCCGACATTGCGTTCAAGATTGCGGGGTCGCTGGCATTCAAAGAAGCGATGAAGCAGGCGAAGCCCGCGTTGCTGGAGCCGGTGATGCAGGTCGAGGTGTATGCGCCGGACCAGTATTCGGGCGACCTGATGGGTGATCTGAGCGGGCGGCGCGGGCGGATCGCGGGGAGCGAAACGCGCGGTCATAACGTGATCATCAAGGCGCAGGTGCCGCTGGCGGAGATGCTGACGTACGCGAACGACCTGATTTCGAAAACGCAGGGGCGGGCGAGTTATTCGATGGAGTTTTCGCACTACGACTACGTGCCGAATGAGCTGGCGGATAAGGTAATTGCGGCGCATAAGGCGGCGCACGGGGAGCAGTTGGTGGAGGAAGAGGCGTAGAAGTCAACATCTTGGGTTGACGGAGGCCACTTCACGATCGCGGCCCGCGGCGTTTGCCTAGCGTGCGATGGGTCGTCCATTGCTTTGGTGCTCGGGCTGTCTTTGAGATCCTTCCGCGATCCTTATCGGATCGCCTCAGGATGACAGGCACTTTGACGCCATGGCGGGTTGGTCTGCGACAAATACTTTGACCGTTAAGAGAGAGTGGAACGCCGGGCTGAAGCCCAGCGCCTACATAAGCTGTCGCCGAACGCGGCGGCTTGAGCCAAGACGCAGCGGCGGGAAGGGCGAGCCCCTCCCCTACAAAGTTCATCATGACCCAAGTTCACGGAAGCGCCTGCGGATGCGTGTGCGCGACGACGCTTAGGAGAGGCGTGGCAGGAACATGCCGGTGTGCTGCTGATGTTCGGCGAAGCGGGGGCCGAATTCCTGGGCTAGGAAGGACTCTTCGCGGCGGGCTTTGATGTAGAACGAGAGCCAGGTGATCGCCACGGCAAATAATCCGCGGACCTCGCCCACGGCGACGGCGGTGCCGAGAGCTGCAAGCAAGATTCCGGTGTAAATCGGATGACGAATGGCGCGGTATGGGCCGGTGCGAATCAGTTCGTGGCCCTCTTTCAGGGTGACGACGCCGCTCCAGTTGGCGCCCAGGTGCCAGCGGGCCCAAATGGCGATGCCGACACCTGCGGCGGTGAGCAGAACGGCGATCTGTTGCACGGTAGCGGTATCGGGAACAAAGCGCGTGCTCAACCAGCCGTAGTGCGCCTCCGGACGATACAAAAGAGAGAAAGCAACAAATAGCGGAAGCACGTAGAGCAAGCGCTGGAGCCAGGACTCGCGCTGTTTCGTTTTCTTGCGCTTGAGTGCGGAGACCAGCCAGTACAAGCCGAAGAGAATCCAGAGGCCACAAATGATGGGGGCGGAATTGATTTCTGGAATCACCGCGAAGGCAATTGCGATGAAATAGAAACTGCCGGAACTCATGCACGCCCCCTGGAAAAATGTACGACTTCCCTGACCCACGTCAAGCTGTTCGATCAACGCCACAATTGTGCCACGGTAACGCCAAATTGGTGCTTGCCGGGGAAAAAGGGGCCGCCAAAATGGCGGCTATTATGAAGAACAAACCTTTGCAGAAGCATTTCTCACACGGGCCGCAGACGCAGGCGATCCACGCCGGAGAAGGCGTTCGACACGGGGTCGGCGCGCCCGTGGGTGCGCCCATTTGCCGGACGTCCACGTTCACGTTTTCGTCGACGGCGGAGATGAAGCGGTGGGCGGAGGGAAAGAGCAAGGCGTACATCTATACCAGGTACGGGAACCCGTCGCTGGCGATCGTGGAACGAAAGATTGCGGCGCTGGAGGGAGCGGAAGCAGCGGTGGTGACCGCTTCTGGCATGGCGGCGATCTCCAACGCTCTGCTCAGCGCGTTGCGGCAGGGCGACGAGCTCATTTCTACTGCGCAGGTGTACGGAGGAACCTACCGGCTGATGCGCGATGTGTTTCCCGGCATGGGGATCACGGTGCATCAGGCAGGAACCGATCTGGCAGGGATTGAGAATCTGGTGACGCCGCGGACGAAAGTTTTGTACGTGGAGACGCCGACGAATCCGACGGTGCGGCTGGTGGATCTGCACAAAGCGATTGCGTTTGCGAAGAAGCACAAGCTGATCTCCATCATCGACAACACATTCGCGACGCCGGTGCTGCAGAACCCGATCGCGCTGGGCTACGACATGGTGGTGCACAGCGCGACGAAAGCGCTGGCCGGGCATTCCGACGTCATCGCTGGCGTGGCGTGCGGGAGCAAGGAGTGGATGGACCGCATCCAGCACATGGTGATTTACCTGGGCGGGTCGATGGATCCGGAAGCGGCGTTTCTGCTGAATCGCGGGATCAAGACGCTGGGGTTGCGCGTGAGGCGCCAGGGCGAGAACGCGATGGCGGTGGCGAAATATCTGGAGAAGCATCCGAAGGTGGCGCGGGTGCACTATCCGGGGCTGGCATCGCATCCGGATCATCGCTTGGCGAAGCGGCAGATGCGGGGATTCGGGTCCATGCTGGCATTTGATATGAAGGGCGGGCTGGCGGCGGCGCGGCGCTTCTGCGATCGAGTGCGATTGTTTTTGCTGGCGGCGAGTTTGGGCGGCGTGGAATCGCTGGTGGTTTTGCCGGCGTACACTTCGCACTACAACATGACGGTGGAAGAGCTGGCGAAGGCGTACGTGACGCCGGGGACGGTGCGGGTGTCGATTGGGATTGAGGATACGGAGGATTTGATTGCGGATTTGAGGCAGGCGCTGGGGTAGCGGCGGGGTGGGTTGGGAGGAAGCCTGCAAGAAACTAGAAGTACGTGGCGCAGTTGAAGTTGAGATTCTTCGGGCATCCTTGTCGGATGCCCTCAGAATGACAATTGAAAGCCGGCAGAAACAAAAACGGGCGGGGCGCCGAAGCGCACCGCCCGAATTGTGTTTTTGTGAAGTGGCTTTAGAGGGGTTGGACGTTCGAGGCCTGCAGGCCCTTGGGGCCCTTGGTCACTTCGAATTCAACCGCTTGGCCATCGTTCAACGACTTGTAGCCATCAGCCACGATCGCGGAGAAATGGACGAAAACGTCCTCACCGCTCTGGCGCTGGATGAATCCAAAGCCCTTGCTCGCGTTGAACCACTTCACTGTTCCTTGTTCTTTACTCACTGCTTTACTCTTTTCTGTTGACCGCGTTGCGATCACACTTGAGCCCGGCCGGGTTGGGGCCAAACTCATTAAATTAAGCTATCTGGTGCCTCGACTCCGAACCCCTCAACAGAGTTACGGGCCGCCAATGGGGCATAAAAAAAGGCCGCAAGTTTGACCTTGCGACCGCTTTACACATCCAAAGGCGATACAAGAGCAACAAACGCACAATCAACATACCACAGAAGTACCCTAGCGTCTAGCGATTTCTTTTGGCGGGTTGCGACCGTGGTTGGCGCCCTCGGCCAGCCCGGTAGGGGGCGAGGAGGGCTTCCAGGTCGCGGCGAACCCAGGAGGCGACGGGGCCTTCGCGGTAGACGGCCCAGGAGAGCATGGCGCCGCGGTTGAGGTGCTGGATCAGGCGGGCGAGTTTGGAGGTGTGGCAGGCGCGGAGCTCGCGGGCGGCGACGGCTTCGTCGAGGAGTTTGCGAGTTTCCTGGCGGATGGCGCGGAACTGGGCGAGGGTGATGGCATGGAAGTCGGGGTCGGTCAAGTCGATCTGAAGATAGGCGAGGCCGTTGGCCATGGCTTCGGGTGTGGGGGCGAAGGAGGTGCAGTCCACATACAACTCGATAAGGGCCTTGAGCGGGGAGGTGTGCTTGGCGCGGGCGGCGGCGAATTGCTGCGGGACGGCGGAAGGAGCGGTGCGGCACATGGCCAGGAGCAGGCCGCGCTTGGTGCCGAAGCGCTGGATGAGGGTGGCGGGGACGACGCCTGCTTCCTTGGCGACGTCAGCGAGGGTGAGCTGGGTGGGGCTGCGGCGCTGCATGACACGAGCGGTGGCGGCGAGGATTTGTTCGTCGGAGGTTTCGCGGGGGCGGGGGCTCATGGTCGGGTGACGCCGCAGCGGCGCGGGCAAGAATAACTGAATGGCGGTTCATTTTCCACTTGACATTACTGAATGGCCGTTTAGTATTGCCTCGTTGAAAAACGGTGGCCCAGCGATATGCTGGCGCTTCGCCAGCAGTCACAAAGGGCACCCTGCGGTTGCACAAGTAGTGTGGGCAACGGCACAGACCCTTTCAGGGTAAACTACAGTGAGTGTGCCACTTTGGCGGGGCAATTCCTTCCTCGGAGGTTCCATGGACGCGCCTCCTCCTTACCAACCACCGGATCTACGCGGCACGATTGCTCTCGTCGCCGGGGCTACGCGCGGCGTGGGCCGAGGTATCGCGCTGGCGCTTGGGGAGGCCGGAGCCACGGTGTACTGCACCGGGCGCAGCACGCGCGCGAACCGGCGGCCGAGAAGCCGGTCGAAGAAGGCGTCGCCGTTCGATCATGCGCGGCGCCCGGAGACCATTGAAGAAACGGCGGAGCTGGTTACGGCGCGCGGAGGCCGGGGCATTGCCGTGGTTGTCGATCACAGCGAGCTGGAGCAAGTGGAAAAGCTGGTGGCGCGCATTCGCAAGGAGCAAGGAAAGCTGCACATGCTCGCAAATGACATTGCGGAGATCCATCCGCACGAATTCGGCAAAGCGTTTTGGCAAGCGGACCTGGAGAAAGGCTTCGCCAATTTCCGCAACGCGATTCATACGCACGTCATCACGAGCCACTATGCCGCGCCGCTGCTGATGGAAACGGCGAAGAAGGACGAGCGCACGGGCCTGATCGTGGAGATCGGAGACGGCGACTCCTACACGTATCGCGGCAATCTGTTCTACGACTTGGTGAAGACGACGGTGATCCGGCTGGCGTTCGCGATGGCGCGTGAGCTGCGGCGGAAAAATGTGGCGGCGGTGGCGTTGACTCCGGGATTCCTGCGCTCGGAGGCGATGCTGGAGCACTTCGGCGTTAGCGAAGCCAATTGGCAGGACGCGGCGAAGAAGAATTCCGACTATCTCGTCTCCGAAACGCCGCTATTCGCGGGCCGGGCCATTGCGGCGCTTGCCGCGGACCCCGGCCTGTCGAAAAAATCCGGGCGGGTATTCAGCTCCTGGAATCTGTCGGACGAGTACGGTTTCTGCGACGCGGACGGGCGGCGGCCGCATTGGGGAAGGCACGTCGTGGCCAAGTATGGCGATTGCATGAAGACGTGCGGCGACGCGTTTTACGAACACTGGTTCGGGGGCGCGATCGACATCCTCTATCCGAACTGGCCGTAAGGGGCTGGGCGTACGCAAAAGCATCGAAACCTTAAATGACTGCAAGGGTTGGAGTTGAGATTCTTCGGGCATCCTTATCAGATGCCCTCAGAATGACAGTTTTGCTTTTTCCGCAACCTGTGAAGCCGTGCCTTCCCGTTACCAGATAGATCGCGTCTTGCATCGGCACTACGCCGCGAGAACTTTTTCGAGGACGTCGAAGCAGCCGTTCCAGCCGGCGGTGGTCATGTCGCGGACGGAAGCGCTGCCGAACAGGGTATGCGTGAGCACCACCTCGGTGGAGTTGCCGCGCGCAAAAAACTCCAAGGTGACGACGGTTTCGGGATCGTTGGGATGGAGGGAGGCGCCGCCGGGTTCCTTGGTCCAGGCCCAGGTGAACACGAGTTTTTCGGGTGGCTTGACTTCGCGGTAGACGCCTTGGCCCCAATAGACCTCGCCGTTGGCGGAATCGCGCACTTCCATCAGGTAGCAGCCGCCCGGGCGGACTTCGAGTTGGTGATGAATGACGGCGTGCGAGGCGACGTCCTTGCACATCCACTTCTCTAACTGCTCGCGCTGGGTCCACGCGGCGAAGACTTTTTCGCGCGGCGCCGCGAAGGTGCGGCGGATTTGGAGCGTGAGGCCGGGGCTGCTTTGCGGCGTGGACATGCGTGTTTCTCCTTCTTTGTGGATTCGGGGTTTGTGGATTCGAGATATTTCGCCAGGGCGTCGAACTGGTTTTCCCAGAACATGCGGTATTGCGCGATCCAGCGAGCGGCATCCTTCATGGGCTGGGGAGAGAGGCGGCAGCGGTGAATGCGGCCGTCGATTTCGCGTTTGAGGAGTCCGGCGGACTCCAGGACGCGCAAGTGTTTCGAAACGGCCGGGAGGGAGACGTCGAAAGGCGCGGCCAATTCGGAGACGGTGGCCTCGCCGAGGGCCAGGCGCGCAAGAATGGCGCGGCGCGTAGGATCGGCAAGCGCGCCAAAGGTGGCGTCGAGGGGCGCGCCGGGGGCGTGAGAATAGTTAACCATATGGTTTAATATTACGACATGCGGCCCAGGTGTCAAGAAGTTTTTCCGCGCGAGAATCGGGACCGGCTGTGTGGTGAGAACGCCAACCCCCCGTGCGGCGGAAAGCGTTGACCGGGGTCCCAGGGCCTACATACCATGTGGGGATGGGTTCAAAGCTCGCGGTCGGGGCCGGCGCGATTCTCCTGGCAGGAATCGTTGGAATCACGGCGGGGTGTGAAGACGCAGCGAAGAAGTCGGTGCGCGCGAATGTTCCCGCGCCGATGCAAGCACCGGTAGCGACCACGGCGGCGGCACAGAAGCCGGCGGCGCTGCCGCCTTTGCCGCTGCACCCTCCGGGTTCGCGGCCGCTGCCCGTCCTGACGCCGCCGATTGCGGACGCAAAGGAATATTTGATCGCGCGGGTCGAGCAAAAGTTCGCATCGGGGCAGCAGAATTACAAGGCCGGGCATCTGGAAGCGGCGCGCAAGGATTTCGACGACGCCGTGGACTGGATGCTGGAGAGCGGCTACGACCCGGACAGCGACCCGAAGTTGAGCGAGCTGTTCCATCGCGTCGTTGATACGGTTTATACCTACGAGCTGCAGGCGTTCCGGGCGGGCGACGGCTTTCAGGAAACTCCGGCGGTGCCCGCGCCGATCGACGAAGTGGCGGAGATGACCTTTCCGGTGGACCCGCGGCTGAAAGAGCGCGCCGAGGAAGCGGCCAAGAACGTCTCGCACGATCTGCCGCTGACGGTGAATGACGAAGTTCTGTCGTTTCTGAATTTTTTCCGGACGCCGCGCGGACGAGCGATCGTGGAAGCGGGGCTGCGGCGGCAGGGCCGGTACCGCGAAATGATTTCCCGCGTGCTGCATGAAGAGGGGGTCCCGCAGGATTTGATTTATCTGGCGCAAGCGGAGAGCGCGTTTCAGCCGCTGGCGCTGTCTCGCGCGGGCGCGCGCGGAATCTGGCAATTTGTGGCGTATCGCGGGCAGCAGTACGGATTGCGGCATACCTGGTGGATCGACGAGCGCCAGGATCCCGAGAAGGCCACGCGCGCGGCGGCGCAGCATTTGCGCGATCTGTACGGATTGTTCGGCGACTGGTATCTGGCCATCGCCGCGTACAACTGCGGGCCGGGCAACGTGCAAAAGGGCATCGAGCGCACCGGCTACGCGGATTTCTGGGAGCTGTACAAGCGCAACGTGCTGCCGAAGGAAACCAAGAATTACGTGCCGATCATTTTGGCGCTGACGCTGGTCGCCAAGGACGCGGAGCACTACGGCATCCAGGTGGATCCGGAAGCTCCGGTGCCGACCGACGTGGTCAAGCCGGGCCGGGCCATCGACTTGCGCCTGGTGGCGGAAACCATTGACGTGGATGTGGAGACGCTGCGCGGGCTGAATCCCTCGCTGCTGCGGCTGGCGACGCCAGACGATTCCGCATTCGAGTTGCACCTGCCGGTGGGCGCGGCGGAGAAATTCTCCGCGGAGATCGCCGATATTCCCGCGGACAAATGGGTGAGCTGGAGACGGCACCGTGTGGAAGCGGGAGAGACGCTGACCTCCATCGCGAAAAAGTATCACGTGACGCCGGCGGCCATCGGCGCGGCGAACAACCTGGAGCGCCGCGCGGCGCTCGATCCGGGAGAAAAATTGATCATTCCCGCGACCTCGCCGCAGACGGATACTAAGCGGCACCTGGTGAGTTACCGCGTGCGCAAGGGCGACACCTTCCTGGGAATCGCGGACCGCTTCAGCGTCGAGGCGGACGATTTGCGCAAGTGGAATCGCTTGAAAAGCAATCACGTCAGCCGCGGAATGGTGCTGCGGATCTACACCTTCGGCGGCGCGCCGGAGACAAAATCGGCGCACTCCCCGAGCAAGAAAAAGGGAACGCGCGTGGCGCAGACCGCGGCGGGCTCGGGGACCAAAAACTAACAGCCTCGTTGTGAGCTTGTTGCGAGGGACTTAACCTGGCCGGAAGGCTGGTGAGCCGGAAGCGCGTGCACACCCGGCGCGGGCCCAGCGCGAGTCTCGCAGGACCCTCGGCCCCGGCCTCCAGCGGCTCCCGTGCAGAACCCTTGACAACTCCGGGCGAGTGCGATAACAACGGCGCAGGCTTTGGAGCGGGATGGTAGACTCCGGCCGCTGGCAGCGATTCCGCCCCGATCGGATCGGGGAGGATTCCCCCTGGGGAGGATGGAATGGATCTCGAGAAGGACCACTTCGAAGACGATAACGAACTGTCGGGGCTGGAAGAAGACGATGAATTGGGCGGCGACGTGGACGAGGTCGTCGAAACCGAAGAGGAAGAGTTGATTATCACCGAAGAGGAACCGGAAGAAGCCGTGGCGCCCGCCCCGAAAGCCGCCCCCAAGCCTGCGGCGAAGCCTGCCCCCGTGAAAGCCGCCAAGGCTCCGGCGAAAAAGGCCAAAAAGGCCCCGAAGAAAGCAGCCAAGAAAGCCAAACCGAAGGCCAAGAAAAAGGCCGCCAAGAAGCCGGCGAAAAAGAAAAAGAAGCGCTAGGCGTTTCGCCCGGAGCTTTTGCCCGGCGACAGCTCTTCGAGTTCCACCAATTTGGGCAAAAGGCCCCTCGGGAGGGGCCTTTTCATTTGCCGTGCGCACTGGTGGCGGGCTTTTCCCGTTCGGTACTGCGGCAAGTTCAGAGTGAAACCAGGTGTGGGTGGAGGCGGCCGGGCGCGATTTCCAATTGGGTCCTGTGCCGCTGGCGAAACGGGAATTGTCCGGCGGCGGCGCGGCCCGGCCGGCGGAACAATGCTTGCCCGCAGCGGCAAGTGCCGCTGGCATAACGCCGGATGTTGCACGCGCTAGAGCAGATACGGCGGATGCGCGGCGGCGCGCAGTCTCACCTGATGCGCTGTTCGGATGGGAACTACTACGTCGTCAAGTTCCAAAATAACCCCCAGCACCGGCGCATCTTGGTGAACGAACTGCTTGGAACCAAGCTGGCGGCGCGGCTGGGACTTCCGACCACGCCCGCAGCGATCCTGGAAGTGGGCGAAGAGCTGATCCGGCTGACGCCGGACCTTGCGATCGAGATGCCGAGGTCGCGCGTTCCGTGTAAAGCGGGCTTGCAGTTCGCTTCGCGATATCCGGGCGATCCGCAGCGGCTGACGCTGCACGATTTCCTGCCCGACGAACAGTTGCGCGAGGTGAAGAATCTGCACGACTTTGCGGGGATGCTGGTCTTTGACAAGTGGACGTGCAATACCAATGGACGGCAGACGGTCTTCTTCCGGGAAACGCGGGAGGGCGGGGATCGCAGCGTTTCGCCATCCGCCGCGGAAGGGCGCGCCGAACGCGCGGAGGTTTCCGGGGAACACTATCAGACGGTGATGATCGATCAGGGTTTTTGCTTTAACGCCGGGGAATGGAATTATCCCGACGCGCCGCTGCGCGGCCTGTACGCCCGCAACCGCGTTTATGAAGGCGTCACAGGCATGGAATCGTTCGCGCCGTGGATCGCCCGCGTGGAAAATCGCGTGACCGAGCGCGTGCTGGACGAGCTGCTCCGCGAGATCCCCCCGGAATGGTACGAAGACGAGTACGATGCGTTGCTGCGCCTGGTCGAGCAGCTGCACCGCCGCCGCACGCGCGTGCCGGAGCTGCTGCTGGAGGCCAAGAACAGCAACCGGCAGCCCTTTCCCAACTGGAGATGAACCGGAGATAAGGTGCAGTCCCTTGGACGTGACCCATGCCTGAAACTGCTTCGGAAACCATCCCGCTCGTCACGGAGGCGGAGCGCGCGCTAGTGTACCGCGTGCTGCGCTACACGCCTAACTTGGTGCCCGACGAGTGGGTCAATATCGGCGTGCTGCTGTTCCATCCGGAAACCGGCGAGCGGCGGCTGCGCTTGATCGAAGACCAAGACGAATATCATCGCGTGCGGCGGCTGCATCCGGAAGCCGACGAAGCGCTATTGCGCGCGCTGCGCGACGACCTGGAAGCGCAGTTCGATGCCGCCCGCGGCGAGGAAGAAAAGAAGGCGGGAAACGGCGGTACCGGTGGCGCCCCTGCCGGCGACGAAGACGCAAGTGCGTGGCAGGCGGTGCTGGCAAAATGGGATGACACGCTCGCCAACGCCCTGCAGCTCGCGCCCCCCAAGGGGACTCTGGCGGCCGACCTCGACGCCGAGATGGAGCGCCTGTACGCCGACCACGTAGCGGTGCAGCGCCGCGCCGGCCGCGCCGGTCTGCCCGGGAGCCGCGGCAACATCCGCTCGTACTGCTCGCAGGTCTTCAAGCAAGCGCGGCTGTGGGAGCGCCTGGAAAAATCCGTGCGCGCGGCGGAGTTTACCTTCCCCGGCGATCCCATGCGGCTGGACTACAGCTACCGGCGAAACGGCACGCGCGGCTTCGTGCAAACCCTTTCCGTGTCGCGCGCGCCGGCCGACGCCAAGCTGCTGGCGTATACGGCGGAGCGCGTGCAGCACAAGGCGCAGTTTGCGTCGGAGTTTACGGCCGTGACCGACGTTCCGTTGTCCGCCGGCAACAGCCGCCATCGCTTCGTGCTCGACACGCTCCGCGAGGTTGGTGTGGAACCTGTGCCCGTGGAAGGATTTGCCGTGTGGGTGGCCAAGCTGCGGCCCATGCTACAGTGATGCCGCCGGGCGTGGCCGCAAACCGTGTCGATTGCAAAGCGTGGGGACAAGCGGCACGACGGGTTGCGGGACCAGGTTTCCTGACAAAGTTGCGAGCGTCCCGGGCGGCTGCTAAAATTTCAGGTTTGCGGGGACGTGGCCGCTCGCGCCGGGTAGAGCGCCGGCGGACGTCGTTCCTCCGGGCACCCGTCGACGGTTGCGCAGTTTTTTGGCCTGCCTGGTCTCAGCAGCACGATCAAATCAGAGATCTCCGGAAGGGAGATAGCGAGTGGCAAAGTACGATGTGGCGATCATCGGGAGCGGTCCGGGCGGTTACGTCGCCGCCATTCGCGCCGGCGAGCTCGGCCTGAAAACCGTGGTGGTGGAGAAAGACCCGTTCCTCGGCGGCACCTGCTTGCACGTCGGCTGCATTCCCACCAAGGTCTTGCTGCACCACGCCGAGGTCTACGACAATTTCAAGATCGGCGCGGAGCTGGGATTTGAAGTCAGCGGGCTCAAGATCAACTGGGGCAACGTGCTGGCGCGCAAGGATAAGATCGTCAAGAAGCACGCCAAGGGCATCGAGTTTCTATTCAAGAAGAACAAAGTGGAGTGGGTGCAGGGCTGGGGCCGCTACGAGGGCCCGGGCAAAGTGAGCGTCGAGAAAGACGGCAAGAAGACGCCGATCGAAGCGTCGAATGTGCTGATGGTCAGCGGCTCGGAGGCGCGCTCGCTTCCCGGCATCGAACCCGATCACAAGACCATCCTCACCAACCGCTCCATCCTGGAGCTGCCGGCCATTCCCAAAACGCTGATCATCGTGGGCGCCGGCGCGGTGGGCGTGGAGTTCGCGTCGATCTACAACTCCTTCGGAACGCAGGTGACCATTCTGGAAGCGCTGCCCCGCGTCGTGCCCGTCGAAGACGAAGAAGTCTCCACGGAGCTCGAGAAGGCGTTCCGCAAGAAAAACATCCAGATCTTCACGCAAAGCATGGTGGAGTCGGTGAAGAAGGATGCCAAGGGAGTAACCGTGGCGTTCAAGGACAAGGACGGAAAGCCGCAGTCCTTGCAAGCGGAAAAACTTTTGCTCGCCGTCGGCCGCCAGCCCATGACCGACAACTGCGGCCTGGAGAAATCGAAAGCCAAGCTCGAGCGCGGATTCGTCCATGTAGGCCCGTTCATGGAAACCGAGGAGCCGGGCTTGTACGCCATCGGCGATATCGTCGCCGGACTGCCGCAGCTCGCGCACGCGGCCATGATGGAAGGCATCGCCGCGGTCACGCACATCGCCGGCAAGCAGCCGCCCGCGATCGTGAAGACGCGCATTCCCAACGCCACGTATTGCGAGCCGCAGATCGGCTCGATCGGGCTGACGGAAAAACAGGCGCGCGAAGCCGGTTACGCGGTGAAGACCGGGAAGTTCCCGTTCGTCGGCAACAGCAAGGCCACCATTCTCGGCAACCACGGCGGCTTCGTCAAAGTCGTCTCGGACGAGAAATACGGCGAGGTCCTGGGCATTCACATCATCGGCCCGTACGCGACGGAGATCCTCTCCGAAGCGGCGGCGGTGCTGCACCTGGAAGGCACCGTGGATCACATGATGGAGATGATGCACGCGCATCCCACGGTGTGGGAAGCCATGGGCGACGGCTTCGCCAGCGTGCGGGGATTGCAAATTAATGTTTGAGGGAAGTTGACAGTCGACAGTTGAAAGTCGAAAGCAGGCAAGAGCGATGAAATCGGGGGTTACTTTCAACTGTAAACTGTCGACTGTCGACTATTTTTCATGACCCCGTGCGTCAACATTGACCTCGGCCTGATCGGCTATGCCGAAGCTGCCGTGCTCCAGAAGCACTTGGTGGCCGCGCGCAAGGCCTCGGCCATCGCGGATGTGCTGCTGCTCTGCGAGCACCCGCATGTGATCACCCTCGGCCGCAGCGGCAAGCGCGAGCACCTGCTGGCCTCCGATCGCGTCTTGCAGCAGAAGGGCGTCGAATTTCACTCGACCGACCGCGGCGGAGACATCACCTACCACGGCCCGGGACAGATCGTGGGCTATCCGATCCTGAATCTGGCCGCGATTCGCCGCGACGTCGGGTGGTACGTGCGCATGCTGGAAGAAACGATGATTCGCGCGGCGGCGGATTTCGGCATCGTCGCGGGGCGCGAGCCGGGGAAGACCGGCGTCTGGGTTGCAGCGGTCACGGAAAAGAAAGAGTTAACACAGAGCGCACAGAGGACACAGAGTTCACGGAGCGGAGAAGAGAGTGCGGACGAGGGGAAGAATACGAGAGCGGAAAAGCTGGGCGCCATCGGCGTGCACCTCAGCCGCTGGGTCACTTCGCACGGCTTCGCGTACAACGTCTCGACCGATCTGCGTTACTTCGATCTGATCGTTCCGTGCGGCATCGCCGATCGCGCGGCGACGTCGCTCGAAAAGCTGCTGGGCCGCCGCGTCGATCGCGCCGAAGCCGCGGCGCGGCTCGTAAAGCATTTCGGCGAGGTTTTCAACGTTGAAATGAAGGCGGCCTCGCGCGATGAACTCTTCAAGAGCTTGCAGAGATTCGAGCAGCCCGTTGCGATGTCGGCGTAGCGAGTGGCGGAACAGGGGGACAGGCACGAATGCCCGTCCCACCGGAGAAGGAATGAAGCCAGCGGAGCAAGAATGAAGAAGGACCTGACGCGCCAGCAACATCTGGACCTGTACTACTACATGCGCCTGAACCGCGCCGTCGAAGACACCATGGTCAAGCTGTTCCGCCAGAACAAGATCGTCGGCGGCTTGTACTCCAGCCTCGGCCAGGAAGCCATCTCCGTCGGCACCGCCTACGCGCTCGAGAAAAAAGACTGGCTGGCCCCCATGATCCGCAACATCGGAGCGCTGCTCGTCAAAGGCGTTCCGCCGCGCGACATCTTCACGCAGCATATGGCGAAATACACCTCGCCGACGCTGGGCAAAGACGGCACCAGCCACTTCGGAGACCTCGACAAACTGCACATCGTCTCGCCCATCTCCATGCTCGGCGACCTGATCCCGGTGATGGCCGGCGTGGCCATCGGCGGCCGCTATCTCGGCCAGAAAATCGTCACCATGACGTGGATCGGCGACGGCGGCAGCTCCACCGGCGTCTTTCATGAAGGTTTGAATTTCGCCGCCGTGCAAAAAGCGCCTTTCGTTCTCATCCTGGAAAACAATGGCTGGGCGTACTCGACCCCGGTCCGCCGCCAAGTCCCGCTCGACAATCTCGCCGACCGCGCCAAGGCTTACGGCATCCAGAGCTACATCGTGGACGGCAACGATGTCGCCGCCGTCTACTCCACCAGCAAAGAAGCCGTGGAGCGCGCGCGTGCGGGCGAGGGCCCCATCCTCATCGAAGCGAAAACGTTCCGCCGCATGGGTCACGCGCAGCACGATGCCGCCGACTACGTTCCTCCGGAGATGCGCGAATACTGGGAGAAGCGGGATCCCATCGCCCGCTTCGAGAAAGTCCTGACCGAAAAAAAACTGCTGGACGCCAAGAGCAAGAAGGAAATCGACACTAAACTCCAAACGCTGCTCGACGCGGAACGCGATTTCGCCGAAAACTCCCCGATGCCTCCGCCCGACCTCGCCGAAAAAGGCGTCTACTGCACCGGCGACGACTGCCACAAGATTCGCCCGAAATGGGAGCGCCCCGTTTCCGAAGTGACGCCGCCGAGATCCAGCGTCAAGCCGGTCTGGGTGGTCGAAGGTTTTGGCCAGGGCAAAGGCACGGGCGGAGGCATCGCGCCGATTCACTTCGGCGACACGCCCGCCTCTCAAGAAAAATCCGGCACGGATGAGAAGCCCGCGCCGAAGTCCCCGGCAAAGAGCGTGGTGAAAAAATCGGCCAAGGTCGCCGCGGCGGTTGCGGGCGCGCGAAAAGCGCGGAGGTAATCATGCCGGGCGCGAACGGACACAGCGACACCAGCAAGGCGGGTAACACCAGCGCCGCTCCGGTCACCTTTCTCGAAGCCATCAAACAAGCGATGTTCGAAGAGATGGAGCGCGACCCGGCCGTGGTGCTCCTCGGCGAAGACGTCGGCGTCTACGGCGGCGCCTTCAAAACCAGCGAGGGTTTGCTCGAGCGCTTCGGCTGGGAGCGCGTCATCGACACGCCCATCAGCGAAAGCGCCATTATCGGCGCCGCGTGCGGCATGAGCTACGTCGGCCTGCGCCCCATTTGCGAGATGCAGTTCATCGACTTCATCCTCTGCGCCTTCAATCAAATCACCAATTTCGTCGCCAAAGGCCACTACCTGTGGAACGCGCCCGCACCCATCGTCATTCGCGGCCCGTCCGGCGGCGGCGTTCACGGCGGCCCGTTCCACTCCGCCAATCCGGAGATGTACTTCGTTCACACACCCGGCTTGAAGGTTATCTATCCCTCGACGCCCTCCGACGCCAAGGGTTTGCTCAAGGCCGCGGTGCGCGATAATAATCCCGTGCTTTTCTTCGAACACAAGTTCCTCTACCGCCGCATCAAGGAGGAGCTGCCCGCCGGGGACTACACCGTGCCGATCGGCAAAGCCGCCGTGCGCCGCGAAGGCAAGCATCTGACGATTCTTTCCTACGCCGCGATGATGCACACCTCGCTCGAAGCCGCCGAAGCTCTCGCCAAAGAAGGCATCGAAGCCGAAGTGATCGACCTGCGCACCCTGCTGCCCCTCGACGAAGAAACGATTCTCAAGTCCGTGAAAAAGACCAACAAAGTCTTGGTCGTGCACGAAGACACCAAGACCGGCGGCATTGCCGGCGAAATCGCCGCCATTCTTTGCGAGAAGGCTTTCGGCGACCTGGACGGCCCGGTACTCCGCGTGACTTCGCTCGATACGCCGGTGCCCTACTCGCCGCCGCTCGAACAATATTTTCTGCCCAACACGCAGAAAGTTTTCACCGCCGCGAAGGAGCTGGCGGCGTACTAGAGTTTCAGTAGCACAGACACTCTTGTCTGTGCTCTTCGATTTGAGAAGGAACACAGGAGAGCGCAAATGGCAGTCGACATCGTAATGCCCCAGATGGGCGAGAGCATTTTCGAAGGCACCATCACCAAGTGGCTCAAGAAGCCCGGCGACAAAGTCGAGCGCGACGAACCGCTGTTCGAAATCTCCACCGATAAGGTGGACGCGGAAATCCCGTCGCCCTCCGCCGGCGTCCTCAAGGAAATCAAGGTCGGCGAAGGTAAAACCGTTCCGATCCAAACCGTCGTCGGCGTAATCGACGCGGCCGGCGATGGCGCCGCCAAGGCCCCTGCTCCGGCTCCAGCGCCCGCCAAAGCTTTGGAACCCGCGAAAGCCGCGGCCCTCGCGCCCGGTCCCAAGCCGGCTGTTGCTGTCCCGCCGCCTCCCCCGCAAAAACTCGCCGCGCCCGCTCCCGCCGCCGGACAAGTCACCCCGCCGTCGCGCCCAGCTGGCGAACGCATCCACAGCTCGCCTTTAGTCCGCCGCATGGCCAAGGAACACGGCATTGATCTCGCCGCGGTGCCCGGCACCGGTGCGGGCGGCCGCATCAGCAAGCAGGATATCGAGTCCTACATCGCCGGCGGCGCACCCGAAGCGGTTGCGGCGCCATCCGAGGAGTACCCGCCCCGACCCCAAGCTGCGGCGCCCGCCGCACCGGCTCCGCGCGCCGCAGCTCCCGTTCCGCCGCCACCTTCCTCCGCCGGCGGGCAGACCCACGTCGCGCTTGAGTCTGCTGTCCCGCGCGAAAAAATGTACTTCGGCAACTACGAAGTCCAGCCCATGAGCATCATGCGCCAGCGCATCGCCGAGCACATGGTCGCCTCCAAGCACGTCTCTCCGCACGTCTACTCCGTCGACGAAGTCGACATGACGAAAGTCGCCTCCCTCCGCGCCAAGTCCAAAGACGAATTCGAGAAGCGCTACGAAACCAAGCTCACCTTCATGCCTTTCTTCGTCAAAGCCGCCGTCGCCGGCCTCCGCGCCTTCCCCACCATGAACGCTTCGCTTGACGGCACCAACGTCATCCTGCACAAGGAAATCAACATCGGCATCGCCGTGGCGCTCGATTGGGGCTTGCTCGTTCCGGTGATCAAGAACGCCGACGAGAAAAACATCCTCGGCATCCAGCGCACCATGAACGATCTGGCCGAGCGCGCCCGCACGAAAAAACTGAAACCCGAAGAAGTACAGGAGGGTACGTTCTCTATCACCAATCCTGGCGTCTTCGGCGGCCTCTTCGGCCTGCCGGTGATCAGCCAGCCGAACGTCGGCATCCTCGGCCTGGGCATGATTGAAAAGCGTCCCGTGGTGATCAACGACTCCATCGCCATCCGCTCGATGTGCTACGTCACGCTCAGCTACGACCACCGCGTCGTCGACGGCGCCGTCGCCCACCAGTTCTTGCACAAGGTCAAGGAAACCCTGGAGAACTGGAGCGAGCCGCTCCTCTAGTCTGCGCAACTGTAGTGGCCGGTCCTAAGACCGGTCACCCCCCAAAGGTGCCGCCGTCCTTCGCTGCTTCGGGAGGAAAGAACATGAAGTCACACGTGTTGAGATTTATTAGTAGTTCTGGACTTCTTCTGTGGCTCACTTCGGCGCTTGCCTTCGGACAGACGACGCTGTCCATCCCAGGTCTTCCGGGCACGCTCAACTGGCAGAACACGCCCCGCTCCTGGAACATAGACAGCAAAAACGTGCTCACCATCTCCTCGAACCTGAAGACGGATTGGTTCGTCGATCCATTTGACGGCACCGTCGCTAATAGTGCCCCGATCCTGTACTTCACCCCAGGCTCCGACTACGTTCTCAGCGCCCGAGTGAGTGTGAAGTTCGCCACCAAGTGGGACGCCGGCGCGCTGATGCTGATGGCCGACGATCACCACTGGGCAAAACTCTCCTTCGAGTTCTCGCCGGACAGCAAGCCCACACTCGTCACCGTGGTTACACGAGGGCTCTCCGACGACTGCAATTCCATGAGCCTGCCGGAAGATTCGGTTTATCTGCGTATCGCGAAGAGCGGCAAGACTTACGTCTTCTACTTCTCAACGGACGGACAAAACTGGCAAATCCTTCGCACCTTCAGCCTGGATACGGAACTTCCCGTCCGCGTCGGCTTCGAGTCGCAGTCCCCCGCGGGGGATGGCGCCGTCGCGAAGTTCTTCGCCATAGCCTACCATCCTCATCGCATCGGCAACATCTACAAATAACGGCGATCGAGCAAGCACCAGGATCAGAGACTGTACGGGCAGGGGCTTGTTTACCCTGCTTGCCCTGAGGACCGAAGGGAGCCTCGAAGGGCCCCTTCCGGCGCCAGCCTCGGCCCGCTGTCCGCCGCGGGGCTGGGATTTTCCAAACGTAGGAGCGCCGCATTGCCGCGCAGTGACCGGCGGTCTGGGCTCTCCCCCTTAACTTCACGGATACGGTCCTAATGTTACCTTTTTGGTTACTGATCGGCGCCTGTCCTCACCTACCCACGGCGCGGATCGCGGGCAGTAAGCGGTACGATGTCGCAAAAGTAATACTTGGCTTTGTCTTTTACTACTCGGTATCATACCTCTCCGCTTATGAATAGCCGCTCGCGCCAACTTCACGATGGACACGCGATGCCGGCTGACGGAGGTACGCGATCATGCTAATGAAAGCAAGGGAGCGCTGGCACTGCACCAATCTCGCTAGCGGATGCCAGGTCGTAGTCGAGATCAGCGGAGAAGTCGAGGGTCAGAACCCTCGCTGCGCTTGCGGCGGTCTCATGAGGAAAAAATATACTTCGCCCGTTTTTAGCTACCTGGACTTCCTTCGCGTCGAGGACCCCATGATCGCACCGCACAGTTCGCGCGAGGAGTGAGCCATGCGCGGCTTCGTGTCCAGCGCCTATTACGCCGCGCACCCGAAAAAAGTCTTGGCCGTGCGCGGCGGCGCCATGCGCACCTTCGCCGGTCTCGCCGTATTCCTCACCCTCGGCCTGGTGTTTCTCGGCGTCTATCTGATCCAGGACCAGTTTGCTCAGCCGCTGGCGCCGCACTCGCTCGGCTTGTTCACGGCCGCGTTCATTCTCGCGACCGCCATGACGTTGCTCTACGAGCTGATCCAATTGCCCAGAAGCATTTGGCGCAACGCGGCGGGAGGCCGCGCCGCGCTGGTTCCACGCACCGCTCGCGAGGTCAGCTTCGCGACGCGTGCAGCCCGCCCCCGGTACGAGCTACGCCACGACCAACGCGCGGACCTGCCCTATCAGCGATCCTATGTAGACCGCGTTCGCGTCCGCGGGTGATCTTGCTTTAGGCTCGAGGTATTGCTGGGAAATAGCGTTCTTTGAGGATCTCGCGGTGATGCAGTTCGTGTCCCGCAATAATGAACGCTAGCGCGCGCACGCTGATCTCGTTCTTGTTCGCTAGGCCGCGGCGGGCCCAGGCTTCCTCGCCAAGCGGCCGGAACAGCGCCACCGTCGCATTGCGCACGTGCGTGAATTCCTCCGCAAGGTCGGCCAAAGAGCGCTCGCCGAAGGCTCCTGCGCGCACGTAGTCGTCCTGCTCGAAACCGCTGAGCGGTGTCTGGTCTTGCCGTGCGATGCGCAACGCGCGGTACGCAAAGATGCGCTCCGTGTCGGTCAGGTGGCCGAGTACTTCCTTGACGGTCCATTTCTCCGGCGCGTAGCGGAAATTGCCGTCACGTTCGCTGCGCGCCGCGAATAGCTGAGCCATCTGTAAACGCTGCGCTTCCAGGATGGGCACAATGTTATTCCCCGGCACCATCGCGATGTACTTTTCGTAGTAGGCCGCGTATTCGCCTAGTTGGGGACGCGACGATGCCCTTTTGGGTGGGCTCATGGCCGGCATTATAACGCGGCTGCGTCGGAGTTGCCTGTCCTGGCACCGGAATCGCCGGGCAGCGGGGGAGACTTTAGCGGGCGGCTTCCGTCGCCGCGCCGTTCATCGCGGGCACCGCCGCCTGCCCAAGCGACGCATTTCCGCCAACGGCGTCCTTCAATCCTTGCCGGACGCGTTCCGTCACGCCGATCGTCGCCACGCAGCTAACCCAAGGAATCACCGGCGAGTACCAGAAAACGCTCACCCCAAAGCGCAAAGTCGCCAGCCAGACCAAGGTCGCGATCACGCCAAAAAGAAACGGCGTCAGGCGCCGCGAATCGCTCCAGTTCAAAGACACCGCGCACAAAGCCTGCAAGAACAGCACAAACGGGAACGCCACGACCAGGTCTATAAAATAGTGTTCACCCGTGCCCATCGTCGCGAGAACCGTAAAGGCGACAAAAGCGAAGGCGATGCTCCGTTCCCATACGGAAAGCCCGCGGGAATACCACCACGCCATCAGCGTCCATCCCATATGCAGGGAAGGAATGGCGTTCCGAAGGCCGTTGATCGCCACGGGCTCCAACAACAAGCGTCTCGCTTGATCCGTGGCGAGCGGGTGCCACGGGAAGGCGTCGCCAAACAAATGCACCGGACCCAGCGCCGGAAGCAAATTGTAAAACACTCCGCCGATCGGTCCGGCAATCAAGAACGCCGCAAAGATCGGGATGGCCTTGACCCCCAAGCGCACCGCCTGGCCCGCATATACGATCGCCAGCGCGAAAGGCAATCCGACATAGAAAACCATGCTGATCGCATTGAGCACTTCCCACCTTGCGAACGCCTGGCCCAAAGGGAACGCGATCGGAACATGCAGACTGCTATCGAACGAATACAAATATAGGTCGAATACCTTGGGATGCGCCCTTTCCGTCCACAAATGCAAATATCCGGCAAAATGATTGGAGGCCAGAAACAAAATTCCCGGGATCAACGCCAGCAGAATCACGCGGCGCTCCTCGCCCTCCGACCAGATGGCCCGCAAGCCCATCACCACCAGGCTCCCCATTCCCAGGAATGACGCCCACGAAACTACGTAGATGGTGCGATGTTGAAGGACGAACACATCGAACAGCGTGAACAAGGCCCCGAAAAGCACAATGCCGCCCACGTCACTCCAGCGGAATCTCAGACGCAAATGGATCAGAATCACACTGGCGAAAACATAAGGGTAAAACGCCGTGGCAATCGCGGATTTGTAGAACAGATTGCTGGCAGCAAGCCCCATCATTGCCGCCGGCAGCAAAAGCGACAACACGACCCACGATATGCGATTCAGGTTCATGCTTAGGTCTCGCTTTCAATTTCAGCATGACCCGCATCGCGCTGCCATTTGGGCTTGCAGAGCTGTGTTTAATCTGTGACTTGGCGGCAACAACTTAGGCTTGTTTCGGCACTCCAATTTGCTCCTGAACGTTTCGCCGGAATTCCTGGGGATGCGCAATCATCACGAAAGACTCGGGCGTGCCACCGGTGCCGCGTACGACCACCGATCCAAAGCCGAGCAAGCGGCCGGCAAAGGTCTCTTCGACTCCGATGCTCTCCACGCGGGAAAGCATCAAATCGAGCGTCCGGCGGCTCCCCAGGCCCGTTTTGATCAGCACTCGCTTATTCGTCACCGCCATTTCCGTGGCATTGCGCTTCGCAATTCCGTAGGCAAACGTGCCGATGGCCGCGACCAGCAGGAAAACACCACCCAATGCCATTGCGTGAATTCCCGTCTCTGAGGCGCCCGCAGCCACGCCCTTCCCGTTCTTGGCCCCGATCGATTCCGCCAGAAGCCCCACCGCCAGCGCCACAAACACGCAACTCAGGAGCAGCGGCCCCAGCAACACGAACCAGTGATGCCGCGTCTGATACAGCAGCGTTTCGCCCGGAACCAGGCTCTTCTCCACGTAACTCATTTGATCCTTCTCTGCGCCCCTCTTGGCAAAAGGCCCATAAATTCACATTTGTTTCGCGAAGCTGCGCGAATCATACTTGATACCCCGGCACCGTCAAGCCGCTGGGTGTCGACTTTGTGGTTCAGGCGAGCAAGCACAGAAACACAGAGAAGACGCGCAACGAAGACACGAAGCACGCAAAGCGGAGGCGTGGGTGGGTTTAGACCTTCACAAAATGCGAGTGGCCTTTCAAGGTGAAGCCGGTGCATTCAGCGAAGCGGCGGCCGTGCAACTTCTCGGCGAAGAAATCACCACCGTGCCGCGGCCCACGTTCGACGCGGTGTTCCGCGCCATCGCCGACGGCGCGGCGGATGCTTTGCTCGTCCCGGTCGAAAACTCGCTCGCGGGTTCGGTCGTTCGCGTTTACGATCTGCTGCTCGAAAGCAACCTCACCATCACCGCGGAAACCATCCTGCCGATTGAACTCAACCTGATCGCCATCCCCGGGGCCGCTCTGGCGGACATTCGGGTCGTCTCGTCACATCCCATGGCTCTCGCGCAGTGCGAGCGCTTCTTCGCCGCGCATCCCCAGTTCAAACGTACTCCTGCTGAAGATACGGCCGGCAGCGTGCGCGAAACAATCGCGCGCGGCGACAAGACCTGCGCCGCGATCGCAGGCCGGCGTGCCGCCACCCACTATCACGGAAACGTCCTCGCCGAGCGGATTCAAGACAACGCCGAGAACTTCACGCGGTTTGTTTTGCTGCGAACCGCCGCCGACGCTGCCGCCGCTCCCACCAACTCCGACGCCCGCAAGATGTCGATTGCGACGCGCCTCGCGCACCGGCCCGGCGCGCTGCTCGCCGCACTTGAGCCCTTCGCGCGCCATGGCGTGAATCTTCTCAAGATCGAGAGCCGCCCCATCCACGGGCGCCCTTGGGAATATCAATTCTTTCTCGATGTGGAAACCGGCATACCCGCGAGCCTCGACGAGGCCCTCGCAGATCTGCGCAAAGCAACTCATGAAGTCCGCGTCCTCGGCCTTTACCCCGCAGCCAAGACCAACTCGCCACCACAGACAAAATGAAAAGGCCGACGTTTCCGCCGGCCTCTTCTGCCCTAATTTCATTACTTCGTTGCTTCGTTACCTCGTTAGTTCCGCTGTTTTAGCAATAGCTGCAAGCCTCTTCGCCCATCATCCCAGCTCCGTCGCCATTCTTCCCGGTGACGTCGTCGCTGAAACGCCGCAGCCGCCGCCCAAGCCGCTCCGCAAGTTGGTGCCGCGCCCGCCACAGTCTTGCCTTCAGCGTGTTCTCGGTGACGCCCAGCTTCTTCGCCGCTTCCCCGGTCGAGTAGCCTTCCACTTCCCGCAGCACAAACGCCGTGCGCAGCAGCGGCGACAACTCGTCCAGATTCGCGCTAATCATCTCCCGCAGTTCCGTCCCTGCAAAAACCTGCTCCGGGTTCGGACCCTGCGCCGCGAAGCGCTCTGCCACCGGCAGTTCATCCTCGCGCGGCGCCTCGTCCAATGACACCGCCGGACGCGCCTTCGCGCTCCGCCGCCGCATTAGCGCCGCATTGATCACGATCCGCGTCAGCCACGTCGAAAACTGCGACCGCCCTTCAAACCGCTTCAGGTTCCGGTATGCCGAGAGCAGCCCGTCCTGCAAGGCGTCTTCCGCATCTTCCGCGTTGCCGAGCACCCGCAGCGCCGTCTGAAACAACGGCCGCTGGTACCGCCGGAACAGGGTTTCCACCGCCTGCGAATCGCCCCGTTGTCCGGCGCGGATTAGCTTGTCTTCATTGAATTGCATTCCCACTGCCACTTGCGTTGCCATTGGTAACCCCCCGTTTAGCTTCAAAACTCTTACGTTGCGCAGGTCCCGAAAATTTCCGCCCCCTCAATGCACTGGCACGTTGCCAGCCGGTGTCCTCGGCTTCTTGAGCAGCAGCAGCACCGGAATCACCGAAAGAAACACCACGCCCAGCATTTTAAAATTGTCGATAAACGCTAGCATCGCCGCCTGCCGCTGCACCGTGTTGTAGATCATCCCGTGCGCTTGCGCGTTGGCTTGCGCCATACCCGAACCCGCCGAGACCAGCCTCATCTGCGTTCCGTTGATCATGTTGTGGTACGCCGCACTCAGCGCGTTCACGTGCTCCGTCAGCCGCGCCTGGTGCACCTGCGCCCTCCGCTGCAGCATCGTCGTCACCGTCGCAATCCCAACGCTCGCCCCGATGTTCCGCGCCAGATTGATGATCCCCGTGCCCATGTTTGTCTTTTCCCTCGGCACGTACGCAAACGCAGCCACGTTGATCGGAATGAACAAAAACGCCAGCCCAAAGCTCTGCAGCATCCGGGCGCGCACCGCGTGGCCGTAATCCAGTCCCAAGTCCCAACCCGCCATCACAAACAGCGCCACGGACGAAACGATGCACCCAAACGTGATCAAGATCCGCGTATCGACCTTCGACACCAACAATCCCACGACCGGCATCATGCACATGATCACCGCGCCGCCCGGCGACAGCGCCAACCCCGACAATTGCGCCGTATATCCCAGCAATTCCTGCAAAAACTGCGGAATCAGCACGGTGCTGGAGTACAGCACGAACCCGAGAAAAAACATCGCCACCGTGGCCACCGCGAAATTGCGGTTCTTCAGCATCCGCAAATCCACCACCGGCTCTTTTTCGTGCAGCTCCCAAAAAAATCCCGCCACCAGGCCCACGAGCATCAGCACGAAAAAGCACACGATGAAGTTGGACGACAGCCAATCCTCGCGCTGCCCTTTGTCCAAAATGATCTGCATGCTGCCCAGCCCCAAGCTGATCAATCCGATTCCGATGTAATCGATCCGGAATCCTCTTTTCAGGCTCGCCGCCCGCTTCATGTACGGCGGATCGCTCACCAGCACCGAGGTCAGCAAAAGCGAAATCACGCCAACGGGCACGTTGATGTAAAAGATCCACCGCCACGAAAAATTGTCTGTGATCCACCCGCCCAGCCACGGCCCGATGGTCGGCGCCACCACCACCGCCAGCCCGTACACCGCAAACGCCATCCCGCGCTTCTCGAGCGAAAAGGTATCGTTCAGGATGGCCTGCTCGCTCGGCTGCAATCCCCCGCCGCCCACGCCTTGCAAAATCCTGAAAAACACCAGCACCCCAAGGCTCGGCGCCAGCCCGCACAAGAATGAGCTCACCGTGAACAGCGCCACGCACGACATATAAAACCGCTTCCGCCCGATCAGCGACGAAAACCACCCGGAAAGCGGCAGCACGATCGCGTTCGATACCAAGTACGACGTCAGCACCCACGTCGATTCGTCCGCTCCCGCCGACAGGTTCCCCGAGATATGCGGCAGCGCTACGTTCGCGATCGAGGTGTCCAGCACCTCCATGAACGTCGCCAACGTCACCGTAAGCGCGATCACCCAGGGATTGATGTTCCCTTCCGGCGTCCTCAGTCTCGATAGGATTCTGTTCAACATTGCGCCCTGTTCCGCCCGCCGCCGTCCTTCTTGTCATTACTTCTTTACTTCCTTACTTCATTACGTCCCGCTTTTATTCCGCAATCACCGTCGCATCCACATTCATCCCCGGCCGCAAAATCGCCTTTTCTGGAGGAATAGGATCCAGGACGATCTTCACGGGAATGCGTTGCACCACTTTCACGTAGTTACCCGTGGCATTCTCCGGCGGCAACAGACTCAGCACCGCCCCGGTCGCTCCCGCGATCGAGTCCACATGCCCGGAAAAAGTCTTGCCGTACGTATCCACATGCACGTAGGCCTTCTGCCCGGCCTTCATTTTCTTCAGTTGCGTCTCCTTGAAGTTTGCCGTCACCCAGACGTCCTGAAGCGGCACCACCACCAGCAATCCCTGTCCCTGCTGCACGATCTGTCCGGTCTCCACTTGCTTGTGCGTCGCCACGCCGTCCACGGGCGCAACGATGTCCGTGTAACTCAGATTCAGCTCCGCGGCCTCCACCTTCGCGCGCGCCTCCGCAACCTTCGCCACTTTTCCCTGTGCGTCTGCCGTACGCATGCTGATTTGCCGTATATCGGCATGAGCCGAACCCACACTGGCCTTCGCTTGTTCGACGCGCGCGCCGGCGGCTACCAATTGCGCCTTAGCGATTTCCACGCTGCGCCCCGCCTGCACCAGTTTTTCCACATCGGCCTTCAGCGCGCTCGCGGTCGCATCCGCACTCGCCTTCGCCGCGTCGTACTGCTGCTTCGATATTTCTCCCTTGTCCAGCAGCGGCTTGTAGCGCGCCAGATCCGCTTGCGCAAACTCCGCATTCGCGCGGCTCTTGTCGATGTTGGCCTGCGCCCAAGCCAGGTCCGAGGTGCGCGCTTGGTCGTACGTCACTTGAGCGCGCGCCAAATCCGCTAGTGCGCCGGCCAGTTGCGCATCCGCGTTCGATGTTCCGCTGGCCACGTTTTCGCGCGTGCGCGGCACATCCACTCCCGCCGATTGCGCATCACTCTCCGCCAGCGCCAGTGCCGCCTTGGCCTGATCCCGGCTCGCCTCGTAATCACGCGGGTCGATCTTCACCAGCACCTGTCCTGCTTTCACCGGCTCATTGTCATCCACCAAGACCTGCGCCACCCGGCCGTAAACCTTCGACGCCACCGGCGTGATGTGCCCGTCCACCTGCGCGTCATCGGTGCTCTCGCGGTTGTGGTAATAGAGGAACAGTCCCGCCAGCACTGCGACCAGCACCACACCTCCGAGCATCAGCAGCCGCCGCACTTTGGGATTCGCCAGCCCCTTTGGCGGCTCTTCCAGCCGCAGCTCCTCCGGCAAAGGCTTTACCCTCGCTGCGTTCTCTAACCCGACTTCGATCTCGACACTCATCTGGTCCCCTCACTCACTTCGCGTAAATCTTTTCCATCTGACCGATCGACCGCGCCAAGTCCGCTCGCGCCTGATTGAACCGGTACAGCGCCGCAATCTGGTTGTCATTCGCGCGCGACAACGAGTCCTGCGCCTGAATCACTTCGATGTTGTTGGCCACTCCGGCCTTGAAGCGGTCGCGCGCTTGATCCACTTCTTCCTTCGACAGTTGCACGCCCAGATTTGCCACTTGCACTTCGTTTCGGGCCGAGTCCAGATTGATCAGCGCCGTCTTCACTTCCAGTGCGATCTGATTCCTCAAGTCCGCCCGCTGCTGCTCCAGCTTCTGAATATCCAGGTCCGCGCGCACAATCTCCGCCCGGATGCGTCCGCCCGTAAACAGCGGCATGCTTACCGTCCCGGAATACGCGTAGGTGGGAATCACCACGGAGGGTGACGTCCCAAGTTGCGCCCAGTTCCCGCTGTAGTGCACCGACGGCAACCGCGACTCACTGGCCGCTTTCTTCTGGTTCTCCGCCGCGCGAATTTGTTCCTGCAGCGACTTCCATTCCTGGCGCGCCGCAAGTCCTTCCTCGATGCTCGCTTCCGTATCCGGCTGGGGCGTATCAAAGAAACTCAACGAATCGGCAAGCTCGATCTTTTGCCGGGGATCGAGATTCAGCAGCCGGCTCAGCCCAAACAGCGACGTCTCCCGATTCGCCTGCGCTTCGATCAACCGCTGATTCTCATTCTGCAGCTCCACGTTGGCGCGCAGCGTGTCGATCCCCGTGCCGACGCCTTCCTTTTGCAGGTCCGCCGCCTGGTCGTACAGCGCCTTCGCCAGATCCACACGCGACTGCGACGCCTCAACGTCCGCCATGTTCCTCAGCGTCCCGATGTATTGCGATACCACCAGCAGGATCAACTGCTCGCGCGTCGACAAGCTGTCCGCCTTGCTGGCTTTCGCGAGGTTGCCCGCCGCCTGGTATCGCCGCCACAGGGTTAAATCCAAGACAGGCCCACTGAAAGACGGGCCTGCCGAAAACACCGAATACGGCCCGAGATGCTCGGGAAATCCGGGGAAGATTCTGTTGCCGCCGAATTGAGCGAGAATGTTGACCCGCTGCCACTCTTCGGTCACGCCCAGATTGGCCTCCGGCAGCAGCGCCGCTCGCGCGATATTCTTATCCTGCGCACTCTGCGCAGCTGTCAGAATCGCGATTTGCGACGTGGTGTTTTGTTTCACCGCCAGCCCTACCGCCTGATCCAGCGTCAGCCGCAAAACTTCCGTCGGCGGATTTGCGGGTAACGGCGGTCTCGCGCCCTGGGCTCGCGTCATCCCCGGACTCAGCAGCAAGCTGAATAGCGCCACGTAGAAAACAATGGGCGGCCCCTTCGGACCTTTGCGGTCGCCCCCGTCCTCGCCCTTGCTCCGGATTTCCGCATCGTTGATTTCGCGCACGATCGCCTGATTCAGGCAACCCTCCGCTATTAGTTGCCCGCCCTCGTGGTGAATCTCCTTCAACAGCATCTTCCCGGCCGCATCAATGAAACTCACACCGCAAAGGTTCAGACTGAACTTCTCGTTTGCCGAAGCGGCGCGCAGCTCGCGCCAGCACTGCTCGAGGGTACCGACCCGAGGTCCCGTTAGGCGGCCCTCAACGGTGAGGACCACCCTGCCCCGCTTCTTCTCACTCGTAATTCGTAGCATAGATTCCATCCTGACGGACCCTAAGATGCACTCGGCAGACCATGAGATGCAAATTTTTGTTCATATGTAACCCTAGTTTTGTCAATCACTTACGTGGATTTTAGGTCATGGTGGATCAATCAAAATGCTCAAATATGGGCAAATGGTCATATCTGGACGCAAACACATAGACCAAATATGGGCATGAACTGATCAATCCCCGACCTCGACAAAAGAATCGACTCGCAACCCCAGTGGCAATGGGTGCCCAGGGTCCAGCTCCACCAGCGTTTCCAGAATCTTTGTGTCTACGTGTTCGGACGGCTCCTCGGTCCGTACATTCTTCCTCCCAAGGATGCGGCCCACCCGCACTACGTGCCCCCAGAACTTTTCCGGGCCATACGCCTCCGCAGTGACGTACGCCCGCGCACCCACTCGCAGTCTGGCCACGTCAGTCTCATCGACATCCAAACGCACCCGCAAGGTCGAGTCATCCGCCATCGTAACGACGGGCGAATCGAACTGTGTCGACACGCTTTCGCCGGAATGACGCAACTTTCGCAGAATGACCCCGGCAATCGGCGCGCGGATGTAGCTCTTCTCCAGGTACGCGCGCGCTTCCGCGAGTTGTGCTTGCGCGGAGGCCACCGCCGCTTCCGCATGGGCGCGATCTTCTTCGCGCGCCACTGCGTCGACCAGCGCAAAATGCTGCGCCGCCTGGTCGTATTGCGCCCGCGCCACCTGATACGCCCGTTCGTAGCGTTCCGCTTCATCCCGCGAGATCACGTTGCGGTCCGCCAGGCCGCGGCGGCGTTCCGCTTCACTCTTGGAGTTATCCAGTACCGCCTTCGCCGATTGCACCGCGGCTTCCGCCTCGCGCCGCTCCTGTTCTCGCGCCCCGTTGATCGTGCGGCGGAGATCCGCTTCCCGCTGCCCCAGCTCCGCTTCCCCGGCCGCAACGCGAGCCTTGTATTCTTCATTCTCGAGTTCCGCGAGAACTTGCCCGCGCTGCACCCGATCGCCTTCTTCCACGTTCACCGTTTTCAGCCGCCCGCTCAGCTCCGAGCTGACGCGAATCTCCTCCGAAATCCCTTCGACCCGTCCCGGTGCTGCAATCAGCCCCGAACCAGGCTGCCGCGACGCCGCGGTCGCTCGTGACGCCGCTGCCACGCCTTGCGATCGTTCCCACACCAGCACAACGCTGGCCGCAACCAGCACCATCGCAGAACCCAGCACGACATAGTTAGAGCGCTTCATAACTCATCCTTCCCGTGTTCGTTGACAGGAGCGGGTCCATGCCCGTCCCCAGTAGCATCGACACATCCCCGCTGTGCCCACTCGCGCCTTCTTCCCTCACCATCCGCCCATCCTCCAAATGCACAATCCGGTCCCCAAACGAAAGCACCCGAGGATCATGCGTGACCATCACCACCGCGCGCCCCTTCTCCCTCGCTAGCCTCTGCAGCAGCTCAATCACCGCCCGCCCGCTTGTCCAGTCCAGCGCCGCCGTTGGCTCATCCGCCAGCAAGATCGGCGGATCGCCCGCAAGCGACCGCGCGATCGCCACGCGCTGCTTCTGCCCGCCGCTCAGGTCTGCTGGGAACGCGCGCAATTTCTCTCCCAGTCCAACCTCTGCAAGCAGTTCTTCCGCCCGGCGCCGCGCGGCTGTTCCGCGCACCCCGCGTACATCCAGCGCCAGCTCCACGTTTTCCCCCGCCGTCAGCGTCGGAAACAAATTAAATCCTTGAAACACAAAACCGATCGCCTCACGCCGGATTCGGGGCAGCTCCCGTTCCGGCAGTGCTGACACCATTTCCCCAAGCAACTCCAACGTGCCGCCGCTCGCGCGTAGAATGCACCCAAGGATCGAAAGCAGCGTCGTCTTGCCGCTCCCCGAAGGCCCCATCAACAGCGTCAGCTCACCAGACCGAATCTCGAGATCGACGCCCTGCAGCGCGCGGAGCTCGGTGGTTCCTTCGCGATAGACCTTGCTAAGTTCTTTCGCCCGGATCACGCATCTTGATTCGTCAGTCGCTGTCTCGCGCATCATCCATGCCTCATTGCTCTTCCTTGTCTCTCTAACCTCAACCTCTGAACACCATCGCTGGATCAAGCCGCGTCACCTTGTTGATCGAAACCAAAGCCGCCATCACGCACATCGCCACCGCCAGAAATAGCATCCCGATCTCCATCGACACCGGCATCAGAATCAGCGCTCCGCCCTTCTCGCTCGCTTGTACGATGAAATGCGCGACCACCATGGCAAGCCCATACCCGAGCACCGCGCTCCATACTGCTTGCTCGATGAGCACGCGATACAGGTATCGATTTGTGGCGCCCATGGCTTTCAGCGTTCCGTATTCGCGAATGTGGTCCATCGTCGCCGCGTAGATCGTCTGCGCGACCACCGCGATTCCCACCACTAGCCCCATCAGCGCGGCGGTCAAAACCGCGAGACCCGCGCCGGTTGTGAACATCCAGTAGAATCGCGTGCGCCGGCTGAATTCCGCGGTCGTGTAAACATCCACGTCGGTGAGCCGTTCGCGCAGCCGCTGCTGCAATTCGCGGGGCGCTACGCCCGGAGCCGCCTTCACCAGCACGTAGGCCGTGCTGTTCTCCGCCGAGGCCGGGTTCGTGTAGTCCAGCGAATTTTTGAACGACGTGTAGACAAAAGGCGACGTCGTAAAGGAACGGATTCCATGCGTAAAGCCCACCACGCGCGCGCGACGCTCGCCGATCTCCACGCGGTCCCCGATTTTCGCAACTCCCAACTTTTCCCGGTAAAGGTCATGCACAAGCACTGCATCTTCCTGCTTGACGTCGCTTAAGTTTCCCGCCACGACGTTCCACGGCTCGCCCAGCCGGCTGCCGGGATGAAATCCGATCACCTGGATGTTCTCGATGCGTCCGTCCGGCCGCTTCCACCGCCCAAAGGCCTGCATGTACTTTTCGGCCTGCTGCACTCCGGGCACCGCCAGAACCTGGTAATACTTGCGTTCCGAGAAGTTTCGTCCAGTATCGAAATAGCCGACCCCGTGGAAGACAATCCACACATCCGCGCCCGAATGGTCGATGTTGTTGGAAGTTGTCGTAGTGAAACCCAGGAAGAGCCCGAATTGAATGATGATCAGCACCAGCGCGAAAACGATGCCGGTCAGCGTCACCGCGAAACGTACCCGGTCGTGAAATAGGTTTCTTCGTGCGAGAAGGCCCATGCTCAGCTCCTGACTGTCTGTTGTTGAACAACCGACTGCCACATCCTCATGCAATCACCTACCCGCCGAGCTTCAGCCCGGCGCCTACATTCCGATACGAGCGCAAAGTAACATCGCTCCTTCAGATAACAGCGTTAATATATGGGCAAAAAAATATCCACCCCATCCCTTCAGTCGATAAGCCCTTCCACGGCCGTATCGACCACCGAATGAATGACTTTCTCGCGCCCTACCCACGGGAAGTGCTCGTGTGTGATCAGCAATGCAGTGATGCCATGAATGCAGGCCCACAAGGTTTGGCTGGCCAGCTCCGCATCCTTGATCCGCAGCTTTCCCGAAGACATGCAGTCGTAGACGCAACGCCTCATGAAATCAAAAGCTTGCATCCCCGGCGAGTCTGGCTGGGCGTATTTCTTCGGGTCAAAGCCCTGTGGAATCGGCATCATGAAAGTAGCCCGGTAATGATGCGGATTTTCGATGCCGAACTCGATGTAGGCGACCAGCCCGCGCTTTAGACGCTCCACCGGATCGCCCGGCTGATCCATGATCTGAGAGAGCCGCTGCATCAACCGCCCGAAAGTCTCATGGCACACATTTTCAAGCAGCTCGGCTTTATCCTTAAAATAGAGATAGATGGTCGTCGGCGAATACTCGATTTTCTCCGCGATTCGCCGCATCGAAACATTCTCATAGCCATCGCACACAAAGAGCTCGCTCGCGGCGTCGAGGATCTCTTGGCGCAAAAACTTCTTCTGCCGGGCTTTGCGTTCCTTGACGCCCATCGCTCTCCGGTCACCTCAGGAACTTAACAGTGTTAAGTTTACGCCTTCTTTGGAACCTCTGTCAAGCCCGGTATATTCCTCAGCGCCGCACCGCAATCGCTTGAATCTCGAAGTGCCCGCCGCGCAGCAGCGTCGCCGCCCCGATGAACTCGCGCGCCGGCAAATCCTTCGTGGTGAAGTAACTCCGGTAGGCTGCGTTGAACTTGTCGTACAGCCCCAGGTCGGTGCACGCAATCTGCACGTACACGAGATCATCCATCGTCATGCCTGCCTGCACGAGCGTGGCTTTCACGTGATCGAGCAGCAGTTTGATTTCCTCGTCGACTTCCGCCGGCGCCTTCCCCGTTTTCGAATCGATGCCGATGCGCCCCGACAGGTACAGCGTGTTCCCGGCAAGAATCGCGCCGCTGAACGGCAACTGCGGATTGTCATCCGCCAGATTGATCGCCTTTCGGGCAGCCGCAGGCGGCGCCTGCGAAAACGCTCCATGTACGGTCAAAACTCCGGCAACAGCGAGAGCAACGACTACGAAGCTGATTCTGCGGTTCACGCGCGGCCTCCAGTGGATTCCGATTGACATCGCGTCGAGCGATAAACGTGACGCTATGTGGCCGCGAGTGTATTCCGCGAAACGTTTTGCCGCAAGCCGTTCCACGAAGCGGCGCAATCCGCCGCGATCCGATCCTATGTAGGCGCCAGGCTTTTAGCCCCGCCAACCGTTCCGACAACCGCGGTCCTGCAACTTTTCCGCCAAGGCACGGCCTGGCACGCGGAAAAAGGCAAGAGTGTCATTCTGAGGGCATCCGACAAGGGTGCCCGAAGAACCTCAACTTCAAATGCTCCACTAACTTAGTGTCTACAGAGAAATCAACCCCGTGCAGATGAAATAGAGAGACGTTAGCGCCACGACCATCCACAGAAGAATCCCCTGCGCCAGCGGACGCCAGCCGACTTCTTTCAGCGCAGATCGCGAAATGCTCGTGCCGATCAGGAAAAGAACCGCAGTCAGGCTGAACCGGCCGAGCGTGAAAAACGCTTGCGTGAGATGCGAAATATTCGGCACGTAGGTGTTGACCACCGCGGCCAAACAGAAAAACAAAATGAACCACGGAAGCTTGACGCTAGAGTTGCTGCGCTTCACGGCAGCGGTGATCAGCGCGAGCGGCACGATCCACAGCGCGCGCGCCAGCTTCACCGTCGTGCCGACCACCAGAGCCGCCGCGCCGTACTTTGACGCGGCGCCCACCACCGAGCTCGTGTCGTGAATCGCCAGCGCCGCCCACAAGCCGAACTGCGGCTCAGTCAAGCGCAACGCCCAGCCAACCAGCGGAAAAACCAGCAGCGCAACTGAGTTGAGAATAAAAATCGTGCCGAGCGCGACGGCCATCTCTTGTTCGTCGGCCTGGATGATCGGGCCCACCGCCGCGATCGCGCTGCCGCCGCAAATCGCCGTGCCCGCGGTGATCAGGAACGAAGAGTTGCCGCGCACCTGTAGCAATTTACCGAGCCCCAGCCCGACAGCAAGCGCGAAGCAAATTCCCACCGCGGTGTAGACGAACCCGCTGCGGCCCGCTTTTATGACTTCGTGGAGGTTCATGCCGAAGCCGAGGGCGACGACGGAAGCCTGCAGCAGGAACCGCGACAGGTCTTTGCTGTCTGCCGGAAGCGGGTGCGCGACGCTCAGGCCGAAAAGGATTCCGGCAGTGAGCGCGACCGGCGGAGAAATATATCCGCTGGCGGAAATGATCAGCCCGGCGAAGAAAAAAGTTTTGACGAGTACGGTTCTTAGGTTTTCGGCTGGGGCTTCCGTGTGCATGAAATCGATCGTTTTTGATTGCGGCCCGGGCTCGGCCGGACTCGACTACATCATCGAGGCGATTTGCCGGGCGATGCAACCTCCGGGGGCGCTTCCGGCTTTGCGGGCTCGGTCTTTGGCGCCGCGCCCCGGGAAATTTCGGCGACGATTTTCTCCGTTCTGGATTTGCTGGGCGCGCAGTATCGGTCGTAGATGCGGCATTGCGCGAGCGTGAATTTGCAGCCACAGGTGCAGGTTTCCGCGTTGAAGCGATGCAGCGCGACCTGTTTCTGCTCGGGCGTCAGTTTGGATAGATCGACTCCGGGAAGTTCGCTGGCGCGATCGGCGTGAGTCAGAAAGATCTGGCCTGCATCCTCAAACGTTTCCACGCGTGCAGGGATGGGCAGGCCGAGCAGCGCGCGAATTTCGAGTTCGTAGAGCAGCGGGTCGTGAAGCCCTTCGTGCTTCTGCATTACGCGGCCTTCGGAATCGAGCATGAAGGAAGTGGGCAGCGCGGCAATCCCGCCGTATTTGATGCGCACCTCAGCGGAAGCCATCGCCACCGGATAGTTGATCCCGGTTTCTTCGACCACTTTCTTGATGGTGCCGGCGTCATCGTCGTCCACCGTGAGGCCAATGATTTGCAGGCGCTCTTTGTATTTCGTTTGCAGCTCGATCAAGTCTGAAATTTCCGCGCGGCACGGCCCGCACCACGTAGCCCAGAAGTTCAGCAGAATCACTTTGCCATGCGCGTCGGCAAGAGTGAGCGGCTTTCCGTCTAGCCCATCCAGCTTGAACTCCGGCGCGGGATCGGGATTGCGCACAAAGCGAATCACGTTGCCTTCACCCTGCGGCTGCGCCGAAGCGGCGCCAGCAAGCAGCAGAACAAGCAGCAACCCCGCAACGAAGTACCGGCGCAACGAAACGGCGGGCACTTCGTTTGCGCGCGAGATGGATGATTCGTGATTCACGGCGTCTGTTCTAGCAAACCATATCCCCGCGCCGAAAGGAATAGTCCGCCGGCTCTCGTGCGTCGAGTAGGTAGCCTCCGTATCCATTTTGTTCTTGGTTCAAAAAACTCTATGTTTCCAATGGATTCTTCCCATTGGACGTTCCGCAAAACCTCTGCGACATTGGGACTGGATCGTTTGGATTGGCGCTCGATTCGCACGTGACCTGAACCTCGAAGTTTCCGCTCACCTCTGCCGGTCCCGTCGCCGCAGGGAGTTCCTCGTTGGCCGAGCACTCGCGCTAGTCGTTCGATCCGCCCGGCCGCATTCGCAAGAGCGTCCCAGTGGCCCCAAAACAGCGCTATGGGTGTCGGAACTTGATTGGGGGATCCTGATGAAAGCACACCGGAATCGCGCGTTGTCCTATCTCTTCTTTGCAACGCCGGCCGTCGTTCTCTTGGTCGTCGTTCTTTACGTTGGGCCGTTTGCCGGCGCGCTCCATGCGCAGTCCGCACCCGGAGCAGCGTCCACCGTCCTTCACTCCTTGCCCGACGGCGGCGCCAGAGCCGAAAGCGCCGGTCCCAACTCCGAAGGGCACTGGCTGGATCCCCGTGCCCTGGTCGATCCGTCTCCCGACGTGAAATGTGCCATCGTCGAGTGGATCACCGCGTCGTCGAAGCCCTCGCTGGTCGTGGTTTGCCCACCCGGCGAGGTGTTTGCGCCGCTGCGCCTTTATTTTAAGCTGTCCTGGAAGCGCGACGCCGACGTCCCCGCCAATTTCCAGATCATCGCCGAGCCCGAGACCATGATTAAGATGCACTGGAACTCGCAAGGCGACTATCACGTCCTGCTGCAAACCGAGCGCAAGAGCGGACACAACCCGCATCCGGAGTGGGTCAAGTTCAACAACCTCCTCGCCGTATACATCAAGTCCGAGTAGGGGCACGCTTCAGCGCGTCCCCTGCGGCAGAGAACTCGCCCCTGCAAAGAACGCTGATGCACAAGCGGTGCCGGGAGGGTGTGCTCACCCGCGAGGGCAGCTGTCCGGTTTTGCGGCGTGCGGCCAGTATCGCGGGACGTTTGCGGAGTTTATAGAGAGGGGGCGGAAATCGAAGCTTGGCGAGGGGGGCGCATATGAAAACGTTGGCGCTGGTTTTTGTCGCGGGCGCGATGCTCTTGGGGCCGGAGGCAGCCCGGGGGAATACGAAGGCGGGGGTACCGGAGAAGGTGCTGGCGGCGAGAAAGATTTATGTCGAGAACCGGACGGACGACGCGGAACTTCAGAACTTTGCCTATTTGGAGCTGACGAAGTGGGGGCGCTTCCAGATCGTGGACAGTCCGAAGAAGGCGGATGTGGTGCTGCGGCTGAACGGGGGAAACACCGCCACACTGGTGCCGACCGGAGAGAAGACCTACCTCTACAATTCCTCGGTGGGCGGAAAGTGGCAGGACAACGAGGAGCAGGTGCCGGGGGGTTTTACGCGGCTGACGTTGATCGATGCAAAGACAGGCAGCACGCTGTGGAGCGATCAGAGGAAGACGATGGGAGCGGAAGCGAAGCGGCGGATTGTGGATGGGCTGCGGGACGCCGTCGAACAGGGGGAAAAGGCGCGGTGGAAGTAGGCGCCCGGGAAGTCGGAAAGAGAAAGCCGGGCGCCGACTATTATTTTTACGCGCCGCGCACTAAGCCTGGACCCGCGGGGCACTTGCTCGCAACCGAAACACGGAAGTTGCCGATTAAACTCTTGCCAGAATCATCTTCTTGATGCGCGCTTCGTCGCGCTTGTAAAACGTCCGTTCACGGAATTGTCACACTTCTTCCGTTGACAGTTGCAGGGCCACAAATATACAGATCGTGATGTGTCCTGGGGTGCGGAGATGAAGAAGATGCTGGTGCTGACATTGCTGGTCCTGCTGGCGGGCGCGACTCCGCTGTATGCGTGGAATAGCTTTGGGCACATGGAGGTGGCGTACCTTGCGTATCAGAAGCTGACGCTGGCGACGCGCGCTCGAGCGTACGCGTTGCTGCAACGCAATCCGGACTTCAGCACGTGGGAACAGACTATACCCGCGGGAACCTCTGACGCGGATAAGCAGATGATGATCTTCATGATCGCTTCGATCTGGGCGGATGAGATCAAGAGCGTGTCTCCCTATAAAGACCGCTTTACCGATGAAGATCCAAACAATCAAAACGTGCCAGATGGAGCGACGTCCGGGCAGAACATCGGATATACCGACCTGTTCCGGCACCGGTACTGGCATTTCGTAGATGACGCTTTCTCGCAGGACGGCACCGCGCTGCCGCCAGTTCCACAGCCCAACATTCGCACTCAAATCGCGGCGTTTCGCGCGGTGCTGGCGTCCGGCAGCCCGGACCCACTGAAGTCCTACGATTTAGTTTGGCTGCTGCACTTGGTTGGCGACGTTCATCAGCCGCTGCATTGCACGACGCGCGTGTCCAGCGGTCAACCAAACGGCGACCAGGGAGGGAACGCGGTGAAGTGCCCAAATTGCCAGCCTGGATACGGGAATTTGCACGGATTTTGGGACGATGTTCTGGGGACGACTGGAGATAGCCCGGACTATCAAAGCATCATCACGGCGGCGCAGCAGCTTCCCGCACCAGCGGCGAGCCTGGCCGGCAATCTCGATGCAAACGTGTGGATCACGGAAAGTTTTACGTACGCAAAAACCACGGTTTACACCAGCCCGATTGAGGCGGGCCCGGGTCCATTCACGCTGACGCCGCAGTACAAGGCAGTGGCGCAGGCTTTGGCTAAACAGCGCGTAGCTCTTGCCGGCGCGCGCTTGGCGAATGTTTTGAATCAAGAACTGAAGTAGCGCAAAGTCGCAGGTGACTTCCGCCGAAGCGTTCTCCACTTATCGCGATTGTCCAGCGGCAGCGTCAGATGGGGCGGCGGATACCTAGCTTGCGCATCCGCGCTTGCAGCGTGGTGCGCTTCATGCCAAGGAGCGATGCTGCGCCCTTGGGGCCGGCGATGCGCCATTCGGTTTGCCGCAGCGCGCGCAGAATGTGCTGGCGCTCGGCCTCTTCGAGAGTAGATATCGAAGAAGCCGAGGAAGTAGAGGAAGTTAAGGAGGCAAAGGACGAAGAGGCGTCCGCGATGGCGCCGGAATGGGACTTGAGTTCAGAGAGAGGAACGCGCAGCTCCTTGCCGGGCGAGAGAAGGACGGCGCGTTCGATCAGATTCTCGAGTTCGCGGATATTGCCGGGCCAGGCGTAGTTGGCGAGAGCGTCCATGGCGTCGGCGGGAACGTATTCGACAGTCTTGTTGAGGCGGCGGCTGAATTGCTGCACGAAGTACCGGACGAGCAGGGGAACGTCTTCACGACGCTCGCGCAGGGCGGGGATGTGAATGGGAAAAACATTCAATCGATAGTAGAGATCGCTGCGAAACGCGCGCTCGGCGACCAGCTTAGGGAGGTCGCGATTGGTGGCGGCGACGACGCGGACATCCACGCGCTGGGTGCGGTTGCTGCCGAGGCGCTCGAATTCCTGTTCCTGGAGCACGCGGAGGAGCTTGGGCTGGAGTTCCAGAGGGATATCGCCAACTTCGTCGAGGAAGAGAGTGCCGCGGTCGGCGAGCTCGAAACGTCCGATCTTCTGATTGATGGCGCCGGTGAAGGCGCCGCGCTCGTGGCCGAAAAGCTCTGCTTCGAGAAGGCCGGAAGGAATCGCGGCGCAATTGATTTTGACAAAAGTGCGCTCGCGGCGCGGGCTGAGATTGTGGACCGCCCGGGCAATCACCTCTTTGCCGGTGCCCGTTTCGCCCTGAAGTAAAACGGTAGTGCCCGCGGGAGCGACCAGCTCGACCTGCGCGAGGACACGGCGGATGGCGGGACTCTCTCCGACAATCTCCTCGAAATTAAACGCGTTGCGAATTTCTTCTTCTAAGTAGAGTTTTTCTTCCGCTAGTTTGTCTTTGAGGGCGTCAATTTCCTTGAATGCCAGGGCGTTTTCCACTGCGATGGCGATCTGCGCGACGACCTGCTGGACGATTTCGATGTCGGCGGCGCTGAAAGCGTCGGTGCCACGGCTGGCGAGGTTGAGCGTGCCGAAACAGCGGCCGCGGTTGGTAAGCGGGATGCAACAAATCGTCTGCAAGCCTTCGGCCCGAAGCAGGCGGACAACCTCGCTTTGATATTGATCGAGCTCGGCACCCCGAACGATGAGCGTCCGGCCCTCAGCGATGGCGCGGCCCGCGGGAGACGCGTCGCGCGGGATGGTCATTTCGGGCTTCAGCAGACCCTGGCGTCCCGGGAAATCAAGGGCGTAAATCTTGAGCAGCCCGGTTACAGGATCGAGAAGCGCAAGGCTGGTGTAGTCGTGGTGAATCACGCGCTGGAGCGTGGAGACGATGCCGCGAAACAGCTCGGGCAGCTCCAGGCTGGTGACGAGAACGTTGCTGACCTCGAGAAGGACGCGGAGGCGGTCGCGCTCGCGAGCGAGCTGCGTCTGGTACGCCTGCGAGGATTCGCGGTTGAGCGCGTTGTCCACCGCGACGGCAACCTGGCTGGCGACGCGCTGCATGAATTGCAACTCACTGTCGGTGATGCTCTGGGGCGCAAGGCGGCCGAAGCTCATCGCGCCCACCCGCCGCTGTGCGGTGGTAAGCGGGACGATGGCAAACGAGCGGACGCTCGACTCCTGCAAGCGGCGCATGAAGTCCGGATAGCGCTCTTCCTGCGACGTATCGCTGACCACGAAGGTCTCTTGCGTCTGCCACACCCATCCGGAAGGGTGGCCATCCACCGGAGACTCCGTCCCGGTCGGCTTATCGTGGGGGACGCGGGACTCCAGGATATGCAAGCGCATGACGTTGCGCGCCGGATCGTGCAGTGTGAGCGCGAGGAAATCGAAATCCACCACCGAATGCAGGCGCTCGGCAAGATCGTGAAACAGCGCGGGAAGATCGCGCTGCTGAGCGATGGCCTCGGTGACTTCCAGCAAGGCTTCGAGCTGGCGGCGCGAGTGTTCGAGCGGCGCCGCAGGCACCGTTTCCGGCGGAGAAATGACCGGGTCCGGCATAACAGGCAGGATAGCATCCGCGTCGGCAGCGGCTCAACCGCGTAGGGAACCGGCAGGCGTGCACGCGAGGCGCGCCAAGACTTCGCGGAAGAGAAGGGTCATTCGCCGGGCATCGAGGCCAGCGATTCACGACGTCGCCCGATTCGCGGTGCGATGGCGTAGTAGAGCTGCACCAGGACGATCAAAGCGATGCTCCAGTAGGTGCTGAAAATGCACAGTGCGGCGCCAAATGCGTAAAGCGCTTGCCCGATCACGATCGGGCGTTTGATCGCGCTCGAGACCGCCGGCGATAGATCGGCTTTTGCGAGACCAAGTTGGGTCGCACACATCCAGCTGAAATAGAGCGCGACCCCGAGAAGCAGAATATTCGCCTAGTAAACGACGAGCGCGACACGGTTTTCGGTAAATTCTGCCAGCAGCCTGGTAGAGAAAGGCAAAATCGTGACCGCGAACAAGAACAAGATGTGAATCCACGTGAGTCCGCGATCCGAGCGAGCGAGGTGGTTGAGTTGCGTCTGTTGGCCAATCCAAAAAATGCCGAGCCTGATGAAGCTCATTAGATACATCAAAATTGGCCGCGAAAGCGCCGTGGAGAGCGCGCCAGAGGTCGTGCTCGGTGTAACTATAACTGTGAGTCGCCTCAGCGGCTGGAACGTGAAGATCCAGCACGAGCAAGGTCATCGCGACGGCAAAGATGCCATCGCTCAAGGCGGCGAGGCGCTCGACGCTTTGGCCAGCGATCCGGTTGTAAGAGTCCGTCATTTTAAGCGGGTTTGGCGGCCGCTCGAAGTTCTGAAACTGCGACCAAGGTTACCTTCCTGGCTCGCTGAATGTAAAGCGACTGTACTCGTCCAGTAGATTAGTGACACTTTGCCTTTCGTTGGTTGCGTTTCCAGCGGGTGATGAATTCCAGTGGGGTGAGGTAGGCCAGCGACTGATGGGGGCGGACGCAATTGTAGGTTTTC
>Ga0187819_10000046_pt1 | contig 54447 bp, 36 predicted proteins | sample NC_wetland_sal_i_15_FD_132411 | JGI IMG/M metagenome (GOLD analysis project Ga0187819, IMG submission 132411) | Wetland sediment microbial communities from Neuse River Estuary, North Carolina, USA - SO4_4 | ecosystem: Environmental > Aquatic > Freshwater > Wetlands > Sediment | place: USA... | reverse complement strand
CGATGGCGGTGGGGGAGAAAGTTCCGCCGCGAATATTGATTGGGCGGCTGCTGGGGCGGTTGGCGAAGAAGTCGATGATCGTGAACGAGAAGCCGATTCCCCGCAATTCGGCGACGGACAAGAGCTTGGTGGTGAGGGATGAACGGGACTTCGTGGTGGAGAGGCAACGGTTGCGCGAATTGATTGACCGCTTTGCAGCGGGTGGGCCTGGGGTATGCACGAAGCATCCGCACTTCTTTTTCGGGCCGCTGACTCCGGTGGAATGGGCGGCGTTGATGTACCAGCATCTGGACCATCATTTTCGGCAGTTTCGGGTTTAGTGCCGGCGAGAGTTTAGTTCGCGGCCGGATGGTTCCCCTTCCCGGAAGGGTCGCTTAGCTTTACGGCGGCAACGATTGCCTCCAGAACTCGGATGCCCGTTGCGTTGGTGATTACTTCTTCGCGGCGTTGTCTCTCCTGCTCGGCCTTGGCGCTGGTATCCGCTCTGCTTTGCTGTTTCCTCGGGTGATAGATCAAGGAATCGCTCTCACGGTAGAGGCTTGAGATACAGGCTTATCGGAAACTAGCAGTCGACCTCTGAAGCAGTATCGCTCCCCATTCGGCTCCGCGACACCGCTTCGTCATCCACAATGGAACTAAGGAAGGAACGGGTCACGTTCCCGTCACCCAGGTGTCCGGCCTAAACTGTTACCTGTCTGTCGGGCCATACAAACCCCGCTCCTACCCCCCTCAAAGCTCCTTGCGGGTATTGCGGGATTCCAAGAGCGTAAAACCTTATATTTTTTCCGTTTTTTCTAGAGGTTTAGGCAGGAGGATACCCGCAGAACCCGCATCTGGCAGGGGCGAACCTCCCTACTGCAGCTTCGCATACTCTGCCTTGGCCTGCTTGAAGATGGGGATGTCGGGGTCGGCCTCTTTCCAGAGGGTGAGGAATTCCTGATAGGCTGCCTTGGCTTTGGCGGTGTCGCCTTGCATGGCATAAGCTCTGCCGATTTGGAGATGCGCCAGTGCTCCGATGGGTTCATTAAGCACGACCCCGCGATGGTCGAGGATTTTCTGGAACTCGGCAGCTGCTTCACCGCCCTGATGCAAGGCAAGATAGGCTTCCCCGCGCACGAAAACAGGATACATGGCTGTCCAGCCGTAACTACTGTAAGTCGTCCGTCCTAGCTCATACGGCAGGGCGGCTCTGAGAGTCTCCAGGGCTTCAGAAGCATTCCCCTTGCTGACCGCAAGCTTTGCGCGGAGAGTTGGCAGGTAATTGAACTGCACAATTGTGGCTTCCGGGAACCTCTGGCCCAAATCGTCGGTAAGTTTTTGCGTTCGCTCGTCGTCCCCGGCATAGGCCCACGCAAGCGCGGAAGCATACTGCAGGTCGTGGCCTGCCGGATGCTTCATTTCCAAAGTGGCACGCCCTCTGGCTTCGTCTGCGTTGCCGAACAAGGCCTCTCGGAGGGCTGAAAGGGCGAAGTAGGTTGCAGCCGCTTCCTTGTTTCCAGTTCGTCCGGCAGAATCCACTGCCTGACGGGAAAACTCTCGGGCGGTCCTAAGCCGCCCGGAATAGGCAGCGGTATCAGCCTCGTTTGCGACCAAGGTAGCTTCTAGCCCCGGCTTGCCCGCCGACGCTGCCACCTGCTGCGCCATCCCCGCTGAATCGTTCTGCAAAAAGGCAATCTGATACAGAGCTAGAAGGAAGTAAGAGCTTTTCATTTTGCGTTCGAGAGCTTGCTCGTACGTGGCCTTCGCCTCATCGATGCGATTCAGGTCGATGTACTCACGAATCGGGACGTAGTACGAGGGGGGAAAGTTCGGACTCAAGCGAACCGCCTCTCTGCCATGTTCCACCGCTTTTTCATATTGTGCTGTATCCGGGAGGACCGCTCCCGCTAAGTAAATATGCGGGAGTGCTGCGCGGGGATAAGCTTGTATCCAAAGCTGGAGGGCTTCTTCGGCCTTTTCGAGGTTCCCGGTAACCACCTTCTGGAAGCGAGCCGTAATGAAGTATTTCTCAGGCTCGCTCGTTCGGTCGCGCAGTTCGTAAGCTTTGCGGTTACACTCAACATCCATACTGAGTTCACCCATGCCGTTAAACGAGAGGCCCAACCATGCGTAGGCTATTGCGAAATTTGGGTCGAGTTCGATGGCCTGCTTATAAAACGGGATAGCCGCAGCATCCCCGGCAGTAATATGAAATTGAAAACCCAAACTGAAGGCTTTCAGGGCCTCAAGCGACGGCGTTGTGGCCTGCTCAAGTGGAGTATCGAATTTCTGCACCGTGCTCAGCGACTCGCCCAGTTTGTTCCGAATCGCCGAAGCTGTCTCTCCCAAAGCGTCGAGCACGTGACTTTTGTCGCTCGCCTGGGCTTCCGCGCTTGCTAGAGATTCGCCGCTTGCGCAGTTGACCGCCTTGACGGTCACAAGGTACGGCGTGCCGATCTGCGTTATCGAGCCGTCGAGGACCGCGGCGCTTGCCGTCCGCTGGCAGAGTTCCAGCGCAATCTCCGGCGTGAGCTTCGCATTCGGCCTCTGGTCCATCATCTGCAGGGTCTGTTGGACTTGCTCGTCCGAGATAATGCTCAGAAAGGGCGATTGTTCCAGTTGCACCGATAGTCCCTGCCGCAGCGTGCCGTCAAACACCGCGTCGCCTGTCTTGTTGTCGAAATCAGCGAGGACGATGGTGTCTTTGTCAGTCAGCGCGTGCGCCTTGCGAGAGAAAAACAGCCAACCGCCCACGGCCAGTCCGATGACCACAATTGTTGCGCCAGCGACCCCCGCCCATCGAATGGATTTCCGGGCGGACTTCGACTCGACCTGCGCTGTCGCGGCAGCTGAACGGGTCGTATCCGAATCTCGCTTCAGCCGCAGCAAATCCGTGCGAATTTCAGCGGCACTCTGGTAGCGCAGCCTCCGGTCCTTTTCCAGCGCCTTGTTGATGACCTCCTCGAGCTTTTGGGAAAGGTCGGGATTCAGCCGCACGGGCGCCACGGGCTTGCGATTCAGAATGGCCTCGGCGATCACGCCGGAGGTCTCGCCCCGGAAGGGCAGAACGCCAGTGGCCATCTCGTAGAGCACCACGCCAAAGGAAAACAAATCTGTGCGCGCATCCAGCTCTTCGCCCCGCACCTGTTCGGGTGACATGTAGGGGATGGTGCCAATCGCCGTGCCAAGTCGCGTAAGCTGTTCTAGCTCGCTGACTGTGGGCATCGCCGAAAGACTCGCGGCACCACTTGCGGGTATCAGCTTCGCTAGACCAAAATCCAATATCTTGGCGTGCCCGCGCTCGGTGACAAATATGTTGGCCGGTTTGATGTCCCGGTGGACGATTCCTTTGCCGTGCGCTGCATCCAGGGCATCTGCAATCTCAATCCCCAACTCCAGCACTTGCTCCAGCGGCAGCGGCTTGCCCGAAATGCGGTGCTTCAGTGTCTGCCCGTCGAGAAACTCCATCGCAATGAAGGGCTGACTGTTGTGTTCGCCGATTTCATGGATGGTGCAAATATTTGGATGGTTCAGGGCGGAAGCAGCCTGTGCCTCACGGTCGAAGCGGATCAGAGCTTGTGAGTCTGGCGCGAACCCGTCAGGAAGGAACTTCAAAGCAACGAAGCGGTGGAGCTTGGTGTCCTCAGCTTTATAGACAACCCCCATGCCTCCGCCACCGAGCTTTTCGATGATGCGATAGTGCGAGACGGTCTGGCCAACCATAGGAGGGATGATCCTGCTGGCGCTCATCTTAGGTTGCGGCCTTGAGGCAAGTCAACGAAGGGTCTAGCCAAGCAGGTGGGCTGCACTGAGAATGCTGAGCTTAGTTAGCGATTTTGAATTTCATCAGTCTGCCGGCGCTCAAGGGTTGGTTACCAGGCGGTCGAACCTAAAGTACGAACCTTAAATTCTCCGCTGGACGGCCTGCCAGAAGTCAGTCAGCCAGGGAGGGTCCGGGCTCTACCGGAGGAGGCTGTTCCGATATACGCTTCAACCAGATGACAGTGCTTCAATACAGCAAAACTTTAATTTCTCGCCGGACCCGCAGGGACAAGGATCGTAGAGCCCGAGTTTTCGCGCCTCACACAACTCCCGTAGTTCCTTGAGACTTCGTTTCCGCCACAGCGAAATGCTAGCATCCGAGTAGAATGGATTAAATGAAATCGCTCGTGTAAGGTGCGTGCCACTCCACTCGGCCGCTAGCAAGGCCGCGAATGCTCTTCTCGGTTTATCCAAAGATGTAAACGGAATATTTCTCTTCAACCCTGCATTAACGGAAGAGATGAACTCGGACCCCGCATTTACCTTTAGCTGCTGCAAAACTTCATTCCTAAGCGCAACACCTTCGCTCGTGTTGCGAAACTTCAATATGGTTCTGAGTACCGCCGCGTCTATCGTTGCACCTATGTCTATATCGGCCTGACTTGTCATCACGTAGCTAGCCGCCTCGTGAGCCCAGTCACGTGCTGCGGCTAGCCCAAATGTGGCTCCCACGAGTATCTCCCCACCAAACCAAATGTTTGCCGCTGCGAGATTAAACTGCTGGCAAAGTGCCGCCGTGCTGACCGTGTGAGCGGCCCGCAAGGCAGGGAACACAAGCCATCGCGGAATCGATGACGGCAAGATTCCGTCACTAAAGCCAAGAATCCGACGCAACCGCGGGTGCAGCAGGGCTCCGCGGATGAGTCGGGCAACTTCCCAGGCTGCACTGTCGAAAACTTGTACCTTGGCTTCCAATTGCGAGAAGAGAGCTTCGACGGTAGTTTCTTTTCCTGGGACTGCTTTGAGTTGGCGACGAATGTCTTCGTGTGCTGTTTGAAATGGTCCATCTTTGCCCCCCAAGCCCATCAAACCTACATCAACACTAGTCAGGGATTCTGCACTCTCATAGATGTACGCTGGTTGGGCGACCACGTGGACAAATCGAAGAGCGTCCTCTTTGATCAATTGCCAGAAGTTTTCTGATCCTAAATAATGGTGCAACGCCGCTATCGAAGAGAGTGGCAAGTAGACTCTATCGAAACACAACAGCCCTACAACAAAATCACGTGGCGAATGCGAATGAAAGTTAGTCAATTCCGAATCGATAAAGCCGTGTCCTACGATCATGAAGAACGATGTACCATCGGGCCTTCCCAATTGCACGGTTTGTGACGTGATCCAGGTCCCCGCCGGTGTGAAATCCGAAATGTAGTATCCGCTCGTGAGTTCACCTGCGCTGCTTGTTACGTCAGTCGTGGGAAGGCGTGACAACTTTCCATCTTGCGAAGCCCGAATAATGTCGAGTGCCATGATCGCTGAGCGATGATCTTCCTGCATGCCAACGAAGTACTTGATTGGCAGAATTGCGGGAGGCAAATCCGGGGGAGGTGACGCCGTGACAAAAAAGTGCGGCCCTGCACCGAAGATTTGCGATTCGGGCGCAAGCGCACTTAGAGTTTTCAGAACGTATGCATCCTTAAGACCATAACCAACGAAGATCACCGTGGCCTCGGCAAACAAATGTTTCAGCAAAGAGAGATAAGCGGGGTCGGTCTCAAGGTTCGCGTAGTCTTCCGTTGCAAACACTGTTTGCTCGACCGAACTTATTGAGCCGTGCAATTTGCAGATAAAGGACTTCTTCTCTTGAATCAAAGAAATGCAACGCTGAAAATCCGACCTTTGAACAATTGCGGCAGCCGGAATGTGCTGCTCTAGCGCCTCATCTACGTTGGTCGTGAGTATGTGCAGCGGTTTGAATGAGGACAACAGATGCAGGAAATTATCGTATACAGGCGTACTGGTCTGAGGTGACAAGGCAGAAACTAGGGTTCGGTTGTAGAGCGCTGAGTCAGCCTTTCGACAAACGCTAAACAGCTCGGGCAGGTCGCCTTTTGCGAGCATTTCTGCCCCCGTCGATCTTTCATACCGGGGTTCGCTGCGAGAAAAGACCGAGTGAAATTGCCCAGCTAGGTCGTCCCATGCGGGATAGCCGCACCACCGGCTGCTTCCCGCTCCTACCCAAAACACCAATGGTCTAGAACCTTCAACCACGAGGTCCCGGAGCCTCATTAACGTATAGAAATTCTGCTTTTCGTTTCCGTCAAGCATCGATTATCGAAGAATATGAGCTGCCCTGGCCACATCTTAGGTTATAGTCAAAGGCAAGTCAACGAAGGGGTTACTGAGATTCAATTAAGGATGATGTCAGTAAGACCCCGCCAACAGACTGTGCCGTGCCGGTTAACTAGCCGTCTTAAGAAAGGGCCAGTTCAGCGTGGCGTCGAACGTCCAGAGGTATTTGAACCTTGCGATCAAAGTCCCATTCTCCACATCCACCAACTGAATCTCCAATGGAAGGTTAGACGGGATTGGGGCCATGTTCGTCCAATCCATCGCCGATGGATTGCTCGGGGCACTGTAGCTCTCCCTGTGGTTCAGCACAAAGTGCCAAGGCCCAGTGGAGCTATCCTGCCCCACGGCGAGCACGACTACCTTTCTGGCTGCGGGGGCAATCCTCACCGTGTTTGTAAATTCCTCAAGCCACGGCAATGGCGAGTAGGTTCGTGTCCGTCCACCATACTCGATCCTTATCGCAGCCTTGACTCTCACGCTCGTGATGTTCCCTGAGTCCAGCGGAACATTTGAAATGTCGGCGAGTAATGCTCGTCGCAACGGCTCCCTGCTTTGGGCACCCGGAGAGTTCGTCCAAATGTCCGCATACAAAGCGATCTTCCCAGTCTTAATCGCTTCGTCCTTTAGGTTGGCACTCGCTACGGGAGGAGCAAGCGGGGTAAACACAGCGGGGCGGGGTGGCTCAGGACTCCGCATCTCCGGCAGATTGAAGACGGGAGACACCGTGACGAGCATCGGGCCGCTGGAGTCGTACCCAAGCGAATAAACATGATTCAGCCGCACGACGGACACCGGACTCCGCGCAAAAACGACAGCTGCCTACTACCTTTCCTACTACCCTGGCCTTTTCGCGTTTGCCGCGATTCTCTTACAAGTGCTTTTATTTGAGTGGTGAGCCGGGCAGGACTCGAACCTGCAACCCGCTGATTAAGAGTCAGCTGCTCTACCATTGAGCTACCGGCCCGCACGCAACTTTAAAATTTTACATGGGCGGTGCGAGTTTGTCGAACCGGCCCTGCAGGAACACCTTGGACCACGAATGTTGGAGCGTCGTGGCTAGGAGACCTGGCCGCGAAGCACAGTGACGAGCTCGCGGGCGACTTCACGGGCACGGGGCAGGTCGTCTGGCTCGAAGGAAATGGCGGCGACGCGCGGGTGGCCGCCGCCACCGAACTTTTCCGCCAGCGAGGCGAGGTTCTGATTCGCGGTGGCCTGGTTCCAGGGATTAGTGCCCAGAGAGACCTTTGCGCGAACCTGCGACGCGCTGACGCTAATCGAATAGACGCATTCGGGGTGCAACAGGTAGGGAATAAATTTGTTGTAGCCCTCGAGGTCCAGATCGCTGACGTCGAAGAAAATCACCTTATTGCGGGCTTCACAGCGCTGGCGAAGAATCTCGATGGAACGGCGGTGGCGGTCCAGCAAAGGCTCGAGGTGTTTGGCGACCAGCGGCAGCTTGATCATTTCCGCAAGCGGCCGGTAGGCAAGATCGGGGATGATACGGGCCGGAACATCATTTTCCGGCGCCGCTTCTATGACCAGCCCCAGCTGCGTTGCCGGCTCGGAAAGCTCCACGGCGGACTGCGGCGTCGGGTACTGCGCGCCGTCGATGATGTCGCCCCAGTAAATGAGCTCCTTGAGGGGCTCGGTGTTGAAGCCGAACTTCTCCCGCGCGACCGTTGCGATCAGCTTCGTGCAGGATTTGTAGTCCGGCTCGTAGAACATGTGTGGACCGGGATGCTGGCGAAAGTGCTCGGCGTCCTGAGGTGTGAGGAAGGCGCTCTGATGGTGATCGAACCACCAAGTCACTTTCGGCGAGTTCGAGTATTTGAAGTCCACGATGACGTTCTCGTCGCCGTCGAAGAGGCCGTCTTCCCAGGGTGGCACGGCGCGGTGAGTCATGCCGGAGAAGCTGAATTGTGCAGCTGGGTCGAAACACTCGCGATAGAAGCGATAAAAGAGGGCCGCCGAGGCTGTGCCGTCAAAGCAGCGATCATGGAAGCACAGGCGTACGCGGGTCATGGGGAAACGACAAGCGCCTTTCTGTCCTCCGGAGAAGTAAAGGTCCGGGGACAAAGCCCACCACAATGGGGCGCGGCACTCGGAAAGTCAAGTGGAAATAGGGACGGTTCTGTGGAGGCTGCAGGCAGTAAAAATCGCCCTGGACCGTGACGCTATATCGTTTCCAAAAAGCGAAGTCCTACTTGCTGGCCATGCTTTCGGCGATCCCGCCAATGATCGGAAGCATAAACTTTTCGTGCTGATAGGCTTTGTACATCAGGAAGATCCAAAGGACGAAGACTACCAGCCCAATGATGGGCCAGACGAGCAGAGCAAGGAAACCTAGGCCAATCACTCTGAAAAGACCAAAGCCGATGGCAACCGCAAAGTACACGATGAAAATGGCAATCGACAATAGTATGGACTGCGCCGCATGAAATCTCACGAACGGGCGCTTATCGATGAGAAAGAAGATGAGTCCGGTGATCCAGCCGAAGATATAGGACAGCAAACCCGCCACATTTTCATCCATGCCCGCCGTTGCGGAGGCCACGGGTGCCGACGGGGCAGCGACCGCACTCTGGCTGGCCCCGCATTTTGGACAAAATGCAGCCCCGGCTACTTCCGCACCACACGCGCTACAAAATGCCATGACCACACCTCCTATGGGATTGAGTGAGGCGGAGAGTAGCAAAGGATCTTTGTGACTGCAATGTTTATCGTGTACGGAACAGGCGCGCCTATGTAGTGGCCGCTTTCCGAAGCGGGCACTCTTTCTTGTCCTGCCCGCGTAGGCACTGCGCTTCAGGCGACTGCGCTTTGCGTCTGACCAGCCGCGCCGCCCCCGCGCAGCGTGAAGTTCACCGCGAAGAACGACGCTCGGGCCAGGGTTTTGTGAAAATCCGACTCGTCGCCATACAAGCGCTTCGGCACTCGACGCGCGAGGATACTGAAGGGCAGCGGATCCTTTCGGAACGGGTACGGCTCCAGCGAAAAACCGCGATCACCGGCATGACGCAGTTGCCAATCGACTTCGCCGCCCTCGTCGTCCAGGGGAACGCTTTCGATGGTCGCGTCCTCGGGTGAATTGAGGCAGAAATAGAGCGAGAGACGATCCAGGGTCTCCAGCAGGCGAGCGTTCTTTGCCAGCGACTTGTCCTCGGCGAGGCTCTTGGTGGCGGGATTCACGCGGAGTTCGGTCTTCAGACGCAGTTGCTGGAGCCTCAAATGCTGCAGGAATTCGTTCACCATGTGCGATTCCTGGGACTTGACATACTTGGCCGAGAAACCGGGTAGCGTAGCGCGCGCGCGGTCGTAAAGCCCCGCACAGTGCATGCTGACAAGCAGGCCGGCGTAGCGATCCGCTTGCACGATGCGGTCGATCCCGCGCTGGTACAGCGCGACGTGCTCTTCGGTCGGGATGGACATGAAACTGTAAGGCAAACGCGTCTTCGGATCGATCTGCGGCGCCAGCTCCCATTCGCTCCAGCCGTTGTCGTGCTCGCGGGCCGCCAGGCAGAAAGAGTCGAAGAGTTCCGGCCGCTTAAAGAGTTCGTTGCCCCACGCGCGGGCAAAGAAACCTGAGAGAAGCGCGTGATCCGTTTGACGGATCACAAGTAGCTGGTCACCCTGTTCTTGAAAAATCATGGAGCGGCCCCCGGTCGCGTTGGCGCCGGGGAAGCGCACTTCCTCGCAAATGCATTCATCCGATCGTACCTGTCGTATCTGGGTGCAAACATAACTTCGAGCGGCCTTATTATGCCCTTGGGCGAGCCTTCAATCCAGCACGTGATGTACATAAGATAGGTGTGGAGATTAGACCCAGAAAATCGTTATGTATATTGCTGGTACCACTGCGGCAGTGGCGGAACTGGCAGACGCGCAAGACTTAGGAGCAAAAACGCGCAATTCTGCAAGTCTTTTGCCATCAATCCATCGTCTGAAAAATCAACAGTTTAATCTTGGCGTTCGTTTGCGCTCGTTGGCGCAGAATGAGCGGAATTGGTCACAAGATTTTTCAAATCTTTGGAGGGTTCAGGAAGGCTTGACCGTTTCAAACTTACCGTTTGCGGCGTTGCGGGCACTGATTGCACTCGTGAAGCATCGGCAAATCTAGCGTTAGTAGTCCCGCCAGGGCTCGTAGTCCCGCCAGGGCTTCCACAATGGAACGCTCAGGTAACGTACGGGGTAGAACCGGCTGTCTGCGAGCGACTTCCATTTTCTGGCCTTGTTGAGCAATTCTCTGGCCTTGTTGAGCATCTGTTTCAGCACGGTGAGATTCCTCAGAACATCGATTAGTATTGCCCAGTGCTAGCACCCTGTCAACGGCGAGCACTATCGTTTCTTCTTTACAGGCTTGCGCGAATGGTCGTGGGTCTCCAGGCGTTTGTGTCGTCCTAGTCGCGGTCATTTGCGGCGGCTTCGGATACGCTTACGTCCGCGAACGCTTGAGGGAATCCGGGTCTAAAATCCCGTGTTCCAAGATGCCCTTCGGCGCGCCGTCAATCCAGCACGTGATGTACAGAGGTAGGTGTGGAGATTGGACCTCGAAAATCGGTATATTGTTAGTACCACTGCGGGAGTGGCGGAACTGGCAGACGCGCAAGACTTAGGATCTTGTGGCCGAAAGGCCGTGGGGGTTCAAATCCCTCCTTCCGCACCAACCTTTTCACAAAGCACGCTAGCTCTTACAAGGTGATTCCCGGCCGCCGCAGGCGCGGGAGCCACTGGCCTTCTTTGCAGAGTTCGTGCAATAGGCAGCTGGGTGCAGAGCGACCGGCTGCTTATTGGTGTCGCCGACCTAGAACGAATACTTGAGCGACAGTTGGAATTGCCGCGGGTTGAACATGGTCCTCGGCGCGCCGAAGGCCGGATTGGGGAATGGCGGACCGGCCGCGGGACACGAGCCGATGAACGAGGTCGGTTTCGTCTGGATGGACAGCGAGGCAGCATCCTTATATCGCACCGGCACCTGGCCGCCGCAGAAGTTGTAGGTGCCGTATACGGAGGTGACCTCGTTGACGTTGGGGCGGTTCAAGGCGTCGAAAACGTCCAGCGCCACATCGATGCGCTGCTTCTCGTGGAACTTGAAGTACTGCAGGATGCGCAGATCGACGGTCTGCAGCTTGTCACCCCAGTAGGTGTTTCTGGCGGCGAGTCCCACGCGGTCGGTGACTGGGTTGGTATCGCCATTGGCGTCGAAGCCCACGAACTCGGTGAAAGGACGCGCGCCCTGGAGAGTGACGATGCCGCTCAGTTCGGTATGGCGCAGGAACGTCTCCTTGGGGCCGTCCGCGGTGAAGTTGGCCACGAAGCGATTGCGAACGTCCTGGTTGGAGTTGGCCCGCTCGGCCGCCCGGTCGTAGAGGTCCTGCGGGGTGCTGACGAAGGTGGTGAACGTGCCGTCGTCCAACGTTTTCGAGAAGGTGTAGTTGGCATTGAGACGGAAATACTGCCCGACGCGTTGCGTGAGCGAGATGGTACCGCCATGGTACACGCTGTTTCCGCTGTTATCGGTGTAATAGATCAACCCGACCGGAATAAGAACTCCGCTGAAGTTGGCCTTGCCTGCGGGGAAGCCAGGCAGTGGAGGAGGCGCCGGGGCACATGGAAACACGCCGGTCGTGGCACCGCCGGGCGGACAGACGTTTAGGTTTTCTGCGCGGACCTGATGGTGGGCAGAAACGAAGAGGTAGCCAACGTTGAGGACCAAGCCGTGTCCCACTTCGCGGTCGACCTCAAGGCTGGCTTGTTCGGAGTACGGAATTTTGCTGTTGCGTTCGATCGTTCCGTCACCCACCGGCGAGACCTGGCCGTTAAGTAGATTGGTTACCATCTGTACCGGCTGATAGGTGCCGAACCGGACCAAATTTGCAGCCGCAACTGCCGGTTCGGGGCCAAACGGATTAACCCCGGGGATGAAGGGCAACTGGCTCAGGGAGTAGGTGCCGTTCAATCCGCCCTCGCGGATGCCCGGGAAAAGGTATGTGCTCGAACAAGCCTTGTCCAAGCAATAGGTGACCGCGCGCTGCGGGTGGGTCACGAAGAAGAAGGAGAGGTTGTAGCGATCATCGAAAAGGCCGAAGCCGGCTCGGATGACGGTGTGCTTGTCCGGAGAGTAGGCCAAACCAACTCGAGGTTGAAACCCGTTGTATCTAGTGTTGATTTCCTGTTCAAGCCCCTTCTCAAAGTCCCAACGCAGGCCGTAGTTCAAGGTCAGCTTTGGAGTGAGACGCCACTGATCCTGAGCGAAAAATCCGTAGTAGGCGTGGGTGATATCCGAGAAATAGTTGGGTGTCGCGGATGCGGGATAGGCAGCCTGCCAGTTGGTATTGACCGGAGGTGGAATCGTCCCGTTCACGACGGAGTTGTTGGCCGTTCCGAGAGGAGAGGGCCAAAACACGACCGGTACGCCGTTGTCCGGGTCCGCAGGATTGGGGCCGGGAGTTACGGGAAAAGGCGGAAGTGTTGCGTTCTGCGGGCCAAGCGCGAGCGGGCAGGGCCCCTCAGCAAAGTTCGAAGTCAGGTAGGAGGATGCCGGGATGCCTTTCAACGAGCCCACATAGTTAGCAAAGTCTACCAGGCAGTTGATGCCGGGCAGCACGATGCGCATCGGAGAGAATCCGGGCCAGATGATGTGATCGTTGACGTGGTTGTAGTCTACTCCGAACTTAGCCAGGTGCGAGCCCTTGACCCAGTAGAGAGAGTCGGCAAACTGCCCACGGCTCTCATACGTGGCGTCGAACACGCCAAAGTTGTGGCCCATGAGAAGTGAGTTGGGAAGATCTAGATTGGGCTGGCCTGTGTCACCCGGGAAGTTCGAGTGGCGCCGCGCGTATTGCGCCAGGAATGTGTTTATCAAGCTGGGCGTGATTTGGGTGGAGAGTGTGCCGACCAGCGCCTGATCGCGCAAGAAGTTGTTGTGGCCGCTGCTCGGCGCTCCGATGCCGCCGCCGTCAAGCGTATCGCCGACGAGTACATTCAAGTTGCGGGCATCCTCAATGTTGTAACGCACAGTCAGCCGATTGTTCTTATTGATCTGATGGTCTAGTTTGACGAGTCCTTTGTCCGTGTCATTGGTCTTCAGGCCGCTGGTGTTCTCCGGCGCAATTCCCAGGATCGCTTTGGCCGCGTTGATCAAGGCAAGGTTGTTCAGCAGCTCGGGGGATTGAATCGGGGCTTCCGCGCGCCTTTGCCCTTCGTAGTTGATGAAGAAAAATGTTTTGTCCTTCTTGATGGGGCCGCCGAACGTGGCTCCGAATTGATTCTGGCGAAGGGTGTCGGGTATGGGTGAAGGCTGCAGCAGAGCGCGCGCATTCACCGCACTGTTCTCAATGTAATCGTAGACCGAGCCGTGCATATCGTTCGTTCCGGATTTCGTGATGATGTTGACGATGCCGCCCATGGCCCGGCCTTGCTCCGCTCCGAAGCTGTTGTTGACCACGCGAAATTCGCTGACAGCTTCCTGAGAAGGCGTGCCGCGCTGCGAGCCTGTGGCGGTATTAACGGTGTCGGCGCCGTCGACGGTGACCATGTTGCTGAGGTCGCGCATGCCGCCGAAAGAGATGCGCGTGACTTCGGCTTCGGTGATGGTGGACTGCAAGCTGGTGCGACCCGTGGTGACGCCGGGGGTCAGGAGTGCGAAGTCGGTGAAGAGGCGTCCACTGATGGGCAAGGACTGAATCTGGTTGGAGCTAATCACATTGCTGACTTCGGTGCGCGTTGGCTCGACGGGCGGGACCTCGGTGGTAACCGTGACGCGCTCGGTGCTGGCCGCGACCTTGACGACGATATCGACGGTGGCAACCTGGCCGACGGACAGGACGATGCCTGTCTGTGTCGACCTGGAGAATCCCGGGGCTTCGGTGGTCAGCTCGTAGCGCCCAGGCGGCAGGTTGGGAAGAACGAACAAACCGCTGTCGTTGGTGACAGCGGTATAGGTGCGGTTGGTCTCCGTTTCACGCGCGACAACGGTCGCCTTAGCGACGGAACCCCCGCTTTCGTCGTGAACGCTTCCGTTCAGTTGGGCCGTGCTGGCGCCGACTTGCCCCGAGGCACGCGGAGTTAGACACGCGGCCATCGCCAAGATCACGCATACAATCAGCGTCGAACGTAGTCTCATGGGCCTCTCCTCTTCTGCTTGGCTCGAATGCCTGTTGAAAGGCAGTGTGTACGACTCCCCCGACTTGATGTCCCCCATGCGCACCCCAGCGGACACGCAAGAAACTCGCTCCCTCACAAGGCCCTCGACGCGTTTTGAACAAGAGCGAGGATCATGGACAACCCGCACCCCGCGAAAAGACGAATCCGATGTATCGATGAATTGCGGAGAGCATGGTTTCGAAGCGGAAAACTGTCCAATACATGTTTCGCCAGCCGGTGATACCTAATAGGTATCTCCAATAATCGCCCAAGGTTTCTCGGGACTTGGCCGCTGCCCCCGGCCACGATCCGGCAAATGAAAGAACATGCAGCGCTTGTCGATGAATTGCGCCACCGGAGCGATGAACGAAGAGGGAGAAGCGGCACACCGCCGCGAATCCGTGGATAAGGCTGAACGCACCGCGGCTGACCGGCGCGAAACGGCGACAGTTTTGGCCGTGTTATACTCCGGCGCGTTTTGACGGAAACTTGTGCCTGGTTCCGATGCGCATAGAGGAAGGTCGCAAGACTCTTGATCGCTCTTCCTGAACAATTCAACGTCGCTACCTACTTCGTCGATCGTAACGTCCTGGAAGGACGAGGGCAAAAGATTGCAATCGAGTGCGGTGACGAAAAGGTAAGCTACCGGCAATTGCTGGAGCGGACCAACCGCGTCGGCAATACCCTTCGCAATCTAGGCGTGCGCCTGGAGGAGCGCGTGCTGCTCGTGCTCTGGGATACGCCTGACTTTCTGTACTGCTTCTTTGGCGCGATCAAGATCGGCGCGGTCGCGGTGCCTGTCAACCCGTCAGCCCGGCCGCACGAGTACGAACAGATGCTCAATGACTGCCGGGCGCGTGTGGCCGTGGTAAGCGAAAACCTGCTGCCGCAACTGGCGCTGATTCCGCGCGACCGGCTCCGGTACTTGCGCGAAGTCGTCGTCGTCGGAGAGTCGGCGCCACATCAGCTTAGCTTGCGCGAACTGATGGACGACGCGTCGCCGGAACTCGAAGCCGAACCTACCAGCAAGGATGACGCCGCTTTTTGGCTGTACTCTTCGGGGAGCACTGGCATATCCAAAGGCTGCGTGCACCTCCATCACGACATGGTTGTGTGCTCCGAGCTGTACGCCAAGGGCATTCTGCAGATGAACGAGAGCGACCGCTGCTACAGCGTCGCTAAATTGTTTTTTGCCTACGGGCTGGGGAACGCCGGGTACTTCCCGTTCTCCTGCGGCGCCACGACGATCCTCTCGCCGGCGCGCCCGACGCCTGAGACGATCTTTGCCGACGTCGAGCGTTATCAGCCGACGCTTTTCTTCTCTGTGCCGACAAACTACGCTGCGTTGCTGGCGTACGGGCGCACGGACGGACGAGAGTTTGATTTTTCCAGCGTGCGTCACGCTATCTCCGCAGGAGAGGGCCTGCCAGCTCCGCTGTTTGAACGTTTCAAACGACGCTTCGGCGTCGAGATTCTGGATGCGCTGGGATCCACGGAGACTTTGCAGATGGTCATCGCCAACCGTCCGGGCGAGGCGCGGCCCGGTTCCAGCGGAAGAATCATTCCCGGGTATGAGGCGAAGATCGTCGACGAGAAAGGAAACCCCGTGGCTGCCAATGAAATCGGCGATCTTCTGGTCAAGGGGGACTCCACGTGCGCCGGCTATTGGAATCAACACGAGAAAAGCAAGGAGTCCTTTGAGGGCCACTGGTTTCACACGGGCGACAAGTATTACCAGGACCCGGAAGGCTACTTTTGGTATGCGGGGCGGTCCGATGATCTGTTTAAGGTGAATGGCCGTTGGCTGAGTCCGGCGGAGGTGGAGAGTGCGCTTATCGCGCATCCTGCTATCCGGGAAGCCGCGGTGGTCGCTCGCGAAGATGAGGTTGGGCTCACCAAGCCGGCGGCCTACGTAGTGGTCAACGAAGGGTACTCTCCGAAAGACCAACTCGCCCACGAGCTCCAAGAGTGGGTGGCGCAAAAGGTTGGCGGCTACAAGCGTCCGCGGTGGATTGAGTTCTTATCCGAGATTCCCAAGACGGCGACGGGAAAACTACAGCGGTTCAAGCTGCGTGAGCTGCAAGATCAGCAAGCGCGAAGCGCGTTTGATCCGGAAACGTCCGAGCTGCCATCCAAGACTTGAGATTTGCAAGCGCCGCGCGGGGGCCGCGGGACACGGACATGTGCCGGACAAAGCAATTTCAACCCTCAGGGAAAGAGACTCTGGGCCGCCTGCAGCGGGTATAGAATAGGTCATCGTGGAACTGCGTCACGTTCGATACTTCATCGCCGTCGCGGAATACCTCAACTTCAGGAAGGCCGCGGAGCAACTGCACATCGCGCAGCCTCCTCTGAGCCGTCAGATACGTCAGTTGGAGGAAGATCTGGGCGTTGCGCTTCTGGTGCGCAACAAGCGGCGCGTCGAGCTAACCAAGGCGGGACATGTCTTTCTTGAGCAGGCCAGGAAGTTGATCGTGCAAGCGGGTCACGCCACAGAGGCTGCACGTCACGCGCAAAAGGGAGAATCCGGAGTTGTGCGAATCGGCATTGCCTCCGGGCTGGGAGGCGTCGTCAGCAAAGTGGTATTCGAGCATCGCAAGCGATGGCCGTCGATCGAGGTCGAATGCAAGGATATTTTTTCCAGCCACCAGAATGAATCTTTGCAGAAAGGCATAATCGATGTCGGGTTCCTGCGGCCGCCGGTCGATCAAGTCAATCTAGATTGCGAACTGGTCTTTGAGGAAGAGTTTGTCGTCGTGCTGCCCAAAACACACCATCTGGCGAAGCGCCGATTCTTGAAACTCAAGGATATCGCCGAGGAGCCTTTGATTATTTTTGACCGGAATTTTTCCAGCGGGCTCTACGACAAGATTCTGGGTTTGTACAGCCGGCAAGGTTTCACGCCGCACCTGACGGTGTCGCATGTCGAAGCTCATGAGGAAGCGGGCGCGGTCATGGTGGCTTCCGGCAAGGCGATTTTCATCGGTGCGGGGGCCATCGTGAACCGGTCTGTTTCCGGTTTGGAGCTTGCCTCGGTGAGACTGAACGAGCCCGAGGCCAAGATCGAGGTCTACGTCGGGTGGCGAAAAAGCGAAGAATCGTCGGCCATCCTGGACTTTCTGGAATCCGTGCGCCGGGTGTTTCGGCTTACCTCGCACAAAGAGATAGCCTGAGTTGAGCACCGTACGAGAAGTCACATATCAGGTCTTGCGTGACTTGGGAATGACGGTGATTTTCGGCAATCCCGGCTCGACGGAATTGCCTTTTCTGCGCGACCTGCCTGCGGATTTCCGCTACGTCCTGGCGCTGCACGAGCGCTCTGCGGCAGGCATGGCCCTTGGATATGCAATGGCCAAGGGAAAAGCGGCGTTCGTAAACCTCCATTCGATGGCCAGCGCCGGCAACGGTCTTTCCGCATTCATCGACGCTGCATACTGCCATGCTCCCCTGGTCGTCACGACTGGCCAGCAAGATCGCCGCCAAGTCCTGGCCGAACCTTTCCTGGTTAGCCGCGCGGTGGAGGTAGTCAAACCTTACGTGAAATGGGCGTACGAACCGTTGCGAGCGGAGGATGTGCCGGCGGCCATTGCGCGCGGATATCACCTGGCGATGCAGCCGCCGATGGGACCTGTATTCATTTCTATTCCCATGGACGATTGGACTCATCCGTGCCAGCCGGTGGCTTGCCGCGAAGTCAGTCAGGCCGTGATGCCGGACCCCGCCGCCCTCGATGCCGTGGTTCGCGCGCTCGATTCGAGTCCTAACCCTGCCATCGTCGCGGGTGCACAGATCGAAGAGGATCGCGGCTGGCACGATGTCATCGCGCTTGCCGAGCATCTGAACGCCGATGTGTACCAGGAACCGATTCCGTCGCGGTGGACGTTCCCGCGAACGCATCGGCTCTTCCGAGGTGGGCTCTTGCCGGCGCAGCAGCCGCTTGCGGATCAATTGGCTGCTTACGAGACCATTGTGGTGTTGGGCGCGCCAATTTTTCTTTACTACGCCTACGTGCCAGGCAATCCAATCAAACCGGGCACCAAGCTCTTTCAAATCACCAACTCGCCTTTCGATGCATCCGCCGCACTGGCCGGAACTAGCATCGTGGGACACCTTGCTGCCGGAGTCCAGTACATCCGCGCTCACGCCAAGGCGAAACATCGCGGCGCCCCCTCGCCGCTAGCGAAGCCGGCGGAACCCAAGCCCGAATATCCGCTGACGCCGGCTTACTTGTTCAGCGTCTTGAATCGGGTGATGCCGCCGAACACGGTGATTTGCGAGGAATGCCCCTCGTCCAAGGGGGATCTCGACCGGCACGTTCAACTGGATCAGCCGGGCTCGTTTTACTCCGTGCGTACCGGGATCTTGGGTTTCGGGGTGCCCGCTGCAGTCGGGTTGCAACTCGCGCATCGAGATCGCAGAGTCGTCTGTCCTGTCGGCGATGGTTCCATCCAGTATTCGATTCAAACTTTGTGGAGCGCCGTTCAATACGACGCGCCCGTGATTTTCATCGTCGTGAGGAATTCCGACTACTCCGCGTTAAAGGGCTTCTGCGATTTCACGCACGTGGGCCGCAATGTTCCCGGCATGGACATCCCGGCGATCGACATGGTCAAGATTGCGCAGGGTTATGGGATGGCTGCGCACGAGGTGGACCGGCCCGAAGAGCTCGAGCCCATTCTGAAAGAGGCTTTTGCCTCGAAGTCGGCGCGCTTGATCAGTGTGAATGTTGCGAAGGGCGGACAGACTTGCATGGGCATGGATCAGTCGGTCAATCCCCCGAATTATCGCTGACGGCGGGCGAGAGTCTCGGTCAGCGCGTGTCCTTCTACGAATACAAAAGATTGGCATCCGCGGACAGCTCAGCCAGATCAGCGATGGCCTTAGGCGGTCCTTGCACGACAAACCGCCGATGATAGAGCAATAGAGCGCGCAACCCAGCGAGTTCCTCACCGCCGCCCGCTCTTCCTGGGCCGCCGTGCAAGCAACTGGGCACCACGTTCCCGTGGCCAGTGTGCTGGGCGCCGACTGTCGAGTCTACAACCATGATTCGTCCGTGCAGGTCGCCAATTCCCAGGACGACCTTCTGAACGAAAACCAGATCGCTGGAAAAAATCGAGGCGACCAACGAACCCAAACCACGGCGCGCAATGGCCACGAGATCGTCTACGCCATCGTAAGCCACGAGCGTCGCCGCCGGGCCGAACACCTCGACATCATGAACAAACTTTGCGTTGAGTCCATCGTCGCAGGAGAGAAGAGTTGGCTGCACAAAGGCGGATTTTTGCGGATCGGCTTCGATCGGCTGAAAACCTGCGTCTCCGCCAAACAATACCGAGCATTCTGTTTTCAGCTGCTTGAGTCCTTCCAGGCACGCGGACTGCTGCGCTTTGTTCACGACGGGTCCTACTTTTACCTCCGCATTCCGCGGATTGCCGACCTTCGTAGAACTCAAACGCGCGGCAATCGCATCGCCGGTAGCCTTAAGATGTTGACGCGGAACCGATACCCGCCGGATCGCGGTACATTTTTGGCCCGCTTTGAGGGTCATCTCTCGAACCACCTCCTTGACCAGGAGGTCGAACACAACGGTTCCCGGCGCGGCATCTGGCCCAAGAATGGCGGAATTGATGCTGTCAGCTTCAATATTTACCCGAACGGACCTGCGGACCACCGCCGGGCTACACCGAATCCGCGCAGCCGTTTCAGCTGAGCCCGTGAACGAAACGATGTCGCCTTCGCGAACATGATCCAGTAGATCTCTCGCGGAACCGCACAGGATGGAGATTCCGCCCGGCGGCATAATGTCGGCCTTCACGACGTCCTCCACCATCCGGTGAGTCAGCCAAGCGGTGGGCGAGGCGGGCTTGATTACGACCGGGGCCCCGGACAGCAGTGCGGGCGCAGCTTTTTCGCAGAAGCCCCAAGCCGGAAAGTTGAAAGCATTGATGAAGACCGCGGCACCTGCAGTTGGCGTTAGAAAGTGCTGTCCGGAAAATGCATCTGTCTTCGACAGCGGAATCACCGCGCCTTCTTTCAACATTCGGCCGCTCTCCAGCGCTCGGCCGATTTTGGCGTAGTACTTTACTGTGTAGATTGCGCCGTCCACGTCAAACGACGCATCCGCCTGCGTTGTGCCGGAGTTGAGGAGAGAAATCCGGAAATACTCGTCCCGGTTTGCGGCCAGTACGTCGGCGATTTTCCCCAATAGGTCCGCACGCTCCCGATAGGTCGTTCGGCGAAGCGTCGTGCCACCCTGGGTGCGCGCAAACTCGAGCGCCGCACTCACATCAATACCCTGCGAAGAAATCCGGGCCAATTCGTCTCCAGTAACCGGATCAACGAGGGCCTCGCCCGCTCCCGTACCTTCTTGCCACTGACCGGCTACAAAGTTACGCAGCTTCATTGGGCTCTCCTAGTCCGCCTGACATGTGTGCTGGTGCTGAATGTAGCATCATACTGCATCTCCTGCGACATCAGTACTAGAGACTTCCTACTCGCCAGGCGCTCATCTTCGTTGTAAATGCAATATATGAAGAGTATTAGCCTCGAGTATACTTATAATGCTCCTACAGCTTAGAGTATGCATAAAATCACCTTTTCCTTGACGATGCTACGCCAGCGTGTATTATAATTCCACGGAGGGTTTATAGTTTCACCATGCCTGCAAGCACCGATTCCAACGGCGCTGCTCCCCTATCTCTCCCGCCTGCTCCGGAAGGCGATTTTCTGCGCTTCCTCGGCAAGCGCGTCCGTCAAGTGCGTGATCGTCGCGGAATGACTCGCAAACTGGCGGCACGTGAAGCCGACGTATCGGAGCGCCATCTGGCGCAGCTCGAGGCCGGCGAAGGAAACGTCTCCATCGTTCTGCTGCGAAGGATTGCGGCTGCGCTGGACGTATCGCTTGTCGAATTGTTCTCTCCCGAAACGGACGAGCCCGTCGAAAAGCGCCTAATCCAACGTTTTCTTGAGCGTCTTCCCACTCATCGCCTCGAAGACGTAGTGTTTCGCCTGATGCGCGATTTCGGTCACGAAGAAAAGGTGCGCCGGATGCGCATCGCGCTGATCGGTTTGCGTGGAGCCGGCAAGTCCACGCTGGGAGCCAAGCTGAGCCAGGAAATTAACTTGCCCTTTGTCGAGCTGGACCGCGAAATTGAGAAAGAGACAGGAATGCCGTTGGCGGAGATCTTCTCGCTATACGGGCAAGCCGGTTATCGCGCTATTGAGCGACGCACGCTGGAGCGTGTCCTTCAAGAGAATGACCGCGCTGTGCTTTCCGTGGGAGGCGGCGTCGTGTCAGAGAAAGAGACGTACGACTATCTCCTCTCCCACTGCTACACCGTTTGGATCAAGGCCAAGCCCGAGGAACACATGTCCCGGGTAATCGAGCAAGGCGATTTTCGCGCGATGGCCGGTAGCGATCGCGCGATGGAAGATTTGCGCCGTATTCTCGAGGTTCGGGAGCCGCTGTATCGAAAGGCGGACATGGTCCTCGATACCTCCAGCAGCTCGGTGGAAGAAAGCTTCGCCAAGTTGACGACGGCACTCCAAGCCAATTTCCAGTAGGAGGATCTCGTGGACGTTGTCGCAGCGCAAGAGCCTCAACCAAAAATGGATTCTGTGGATTACCGGACCGAGCCCTCTCGTTACCGGCACTGGCGGCTCTCTTTCGATGGACCGGTCGCCACGCTGACCATGGACGTAGCAGAAGACGGCGGACTTCGCCCAGGCTACAAACTAAAACTGAATTCCTACGATCTCGGCGTGGATATCGAACTGCACGACGCTTTGCAGCGAATCCGATTTGAACATCCGGAGATCCGATCGGTTGTCATCACCAGCGCGAAAAGCCGCATTTTTTGCTCCGGGGCCAACATTTACATGCTTGGCCTTTCCTCCCACGCATGGAAAGTGAATTTCTGCAAATTCACCAATGAGACGCGGAACGGGATCGAAGACTCGAGCGCTCATTCCGGCCTCAAATTCCTCGCTGCCTGCAACGGAACGACCGCCGGCGGCGGGTACGAACTGGCGCTTGCCTGCGACGAAATCATCCTCGTGGACGACCGCTCTTCGGCCGTTAGTTTGCCGGAGCTCCCGTTATTGGGCGTGCTGCCCGGTACAGGCGGGCTGACCCGCGTCACCGATAAGCGCAAGGTTCGCAGGGACCACGCCGACATCTTCTGCACCAACCCGGACGGCGTCCGCGGGCAACGCGCAAAAGACTGGCGGCTCGTCGATGATGTGGTCAAGCCACAGCAGTTTGCAGAGCACGTCAAACAGCGCGCGCGGGAATTGGCCGCGCAGAGTGACCGCCCCTCCGACGCCAAGGGCGTGACCCTTACACCGCTGAAACGCACGGTCGACGATGCCGGACTGCACTACGAGCACGTCGATGTCGCGCTGAATCGCGAAGCGCGCACCGCGACCTTTACGGTCCGCGCACCGCAGTCCGCCAACGTGAACAGCATCGAAAGGGTTTTCGCCGCAGGCGTCACGTGGTGGCCGCTGCAGATGGCGCGCGAACTGGATGACGCGATCTTGCACCTGCGTACGAGTGAACTCGATCTGGGACTGTGGATGATCAAAACGACCGGAAACGCTGACGCCGTCCTGTCGATCGACGATTTCATCCTGAATCATCAAAACAATTGGTTCGTTCGCGAAGTACTCGGCATGATGCGGCGCACCTTCGCGCGCCTCGACGTCAGTTCGCGTTCGATTTACGCCATCATCGAACCCGGTTCGTGTTTTGTGGGCACGCTGTTGGAATTGGCCCTCGCGGCGGACCGCATCTACATGCGCGACACGCAGGAAAGCGCAGCCGTCGCTACGGTCACACTATCGAGAATGAACTTCGGAGCTCTGCCCATGGCGAATCATCTTTCGCGCTTGGCGGCACGCTTCTATCAGGACGCCGGGAAGATCGATGCCTTGCGCAGCAAAATCGGAATGAAGCTCTCCGCTAACGAAGCTCTCGACGCGGGACTCGTCACTGTGGCGCCGGATGATCTCGACTGGGAAGACGAACTGCGTCAAGCCATCGAGTCGCGTGCCGCGCTCTCCCCCGATGCCCTCACCGGACTCGAGGCCAATTTGCGTTTTGGAGCCACCGAGACACTGGAGACTCGTGTGTTCGGCCGCCTTTCGGCGTGGCAAAACTGGATCTTCATTCGCCCAAATGCCGTCGGTGCGAACGGTGCGCTCAAAGTGTATGGAACCGGCGCCCCGGTGAAATTCAATTGGGAACGAGTTTAGGTATTCCGGCAGGTTCGAGTTTACTGAGGAGATTGCGATGATCGACTACACCGAAAAAATTCCGAATAACGTCGATTTAGGCCGAGACCGCGTGCTGCAACGCGCCCTGGAGCACTGGCAACCTGCGTTTCTGGGCTGGTGGTCCGATATGGGGCCGAATGAGAGTCGCGGTTATGAAGTGTATCTGCGCACCGCGACCAGCGTGGAACCCGACGGCTGGGCGCAGTTCGGCTACGTACGAATGCCGGAGTACCGCTGGGGCATTTTCCTGCAGCCTCGCGACGAACACCGCCAGGTGAATTTCGGCCGCCACAAAGGTCAACCGGCCTGGCAAGACGTACCCGGCGAGTATCGGTCGACTTTGCGCCGCATCATCGTCACTCAGGGCGATACCGAACCCGCTTCGGTGGAGCAGCAGAAAATGCTGGGGCTCTCTTGCCCGTCGCTGTACGATCTGCGGAACATTTTTCAGGTAAACGTCGAAGAGGGGCGCCACCTTTGGGCCATGGTGTACTTGTTGCATCGCTACTTTGGACGCGACGGCCGCGAGGAAGCCGAATCCCTGCTCGCCCGGCGCTCGGGAGATACCGACAATCCTCGCATCCTCGGCGCGTTCAACGAGCCCACACCCGATTGGCTGGCCTTCTATATGTTTACGTTTTTCACCGATCGCGACGGTAAGTTCCAGCTCTGCGCCTTGGCTGAATCCGGCTTCGATCCTCTTTCGCGAACCTGCCGCTTCATGCTGACCGAGGAAGCACATCACATGTTCGTCGGAGAGACCGGGGTGAGCCGCATCATTCAGCGCACGTGTGAAGTGATGAAGGAAAACAACATCGATGACCCGTCCGATGTGCGATCGCTCGGCGTAATCGACCTGCAAACGATTCAGAGATACTTGAATTTCCATTACAGCGTGACTCTGGACCTGTATGGTTCCGATGTCTCTTCGAACGCCGCCAACTACTTCACCAACGGCCTCAAGGGGCGCTTCCGGGAAACCAAACTAGAGGACGATCACCAGTTGAGCGATGCCGAATATCCGGTCTCTGAAGTAGTCGGAGACAAGATCGTCACCAAGAGTGTTCCGGCGCTGACCGCCTTGAATGAGCGGCTGCGCGACGATTACATCGGTGAAATTGAAGACGGCGTTGGCCGCTGGCAAAAAGTGATCGACAACGCAGGCATTCCCTTCCGGCTGACCTTGCCGCACAAAGGCTTCCATCGTGCGATCGGCAATTTTACGGGTCACTACATCAGCCCGGACGGCCAGGTCTTGACGGAAGAGGCCTGGAAAAAGCGTCAATTTGAATGGCTGCCCAGTCCCAAGGACTATGCTTACGTACAGTCGCTGATGAGCGGGCGGGTTACGGAATTGGGCAAGTTCGCCAATTGGATTGCGCCACCGGTGCGCGGCATCAACAATCAACCTTTGAACTTCGAATACGTTCGTTTCAACTAGCAGGTCGGCATCGGTCGTGGACGGATCGCTGCAAGCGATCCGTGTGAAGGCGAGGCCTCGTGCAACCGATCATCGACATCCACGTTCACATCATGCCCTATCACATGATGAAGCCTTCCGCTCTGGAACTGATACGTCGCGGACGCAAGGACTACGCCGACATCGAGCGCTATTGTGCCGATCCACGAAAGTTCCTCGGGCTGCTCGATCGGCTTGGAGTCGAGCGCGCGGGCTTGATCAACTATGTCTCTCCGCAAATCATCGGTTTCACGCCGGAAGTGAACGATTGGATCGCGCAATATTGCAAGGCCGCGCCGGACCGGCTGATCGCGTTTGGCGGCGTGCTCCCCGGCACGATTCCCGACCCCGGCGCCGAGGTAGACCGCATGGCCAAGCTGGGAATTCGCGGCATCAAGATGCACCCTTCGCACCAAGTGCTCTCGCCGAACGACTACATGGACGGCAACCGTGGCCTGGCGGCGATCTACGAGCGCGCTCAGGCCAACGCCCTCCCAGTGATGATTCACACCGGTACCTCCATTTTCCCTGGCGCGAGAAACCTTCACGCGCAGCCGATGTTGTGTGACGACGTGAGCATCGACTACCCCGATCTTGTCGTCATCCTGGCGCACGGCGGCAGACCTTTGTGGATGGACGAAGCATTTTTCCTCGTGCGCCGGCACAAGAACATGTACATGGACATTTCCGGCATCCCTCCGCAAAAACTCTTGGACTACTTTCCGCGAATCGAAGACATCGCCGACAAAGTGCTCTGGGGCACGGATTGGCCGGGACCCGGGGTGCCGGAAATCAAGGGCAACATCGAGAAGTTCAACGCCCTTCCGATCCGTGAAGAGGCCAAGCGCAAGATCCTTTACGACAACGCCGCACGCCTTTTTCCCCGTTAGCCTTGGAGTGCGGCGGCTTGCCGCCGCCTTTACGGTCGCCCGTCGAGCAGCCGTCGACGGTCCCGAGCAACCAAACGATTGCCTATCCCTCTCGATTGCGAGCCTGAACGCCTGTTCTTCTTTCTGAACACTCGTTCAGAATTCGTTGACACGGACGCGACAACATGATAGCTATAGCTAAGTGGCGCTTACGCCTCCGCAGCGGCTCGCACCCGGAGAATCTAGCTTGCCAATCAACCGCCCCAGCCAGGCCAAGCCCCGCCTTCGCAGGCGTTATCTCGCACGCCGCCTGGAGATTCTGCGCGCTGCGGGAAAAGAGTTTCGGCTGCGCGGCTTTGCCGAAACCGGAATGCGTGATATCGCGACGGCCGCCGATCTTTCTCCCGCCAACCTGTACAACTACTTCCACGGAAAGCACGAGATTCTCTTCTTTTGCCAGGACGTTTCCCTTGACCGTATGATCGCGGCACTCGACGAAGCCCGGCGCCTCCGAACGAGCGCCGCCGCGAAGCTCCGCATCGTGATCCTGTCTCACTTGCGTTGCGTGCTGGATGAAGTCGAGGGCTCCGCAGCGCATCTTTTGACCAATGCGTTGCCGCCGCGCCTACAACGCGCGCTGGTCGTGAAACGCGACCGTTACGAAGAAGGCGTACGCCAATTGATTGCCGCTGGCGCCCGGTCCGGAGAGTTCGTCGCATGCGATCCGGCGCTCGCCGCCCGCGCCGTGCTGGGCGCTCTCAACTGGAGCGTGCGCTGGTTCAATCCGGACGGCCCCCTGACAGCGGCGGAGATCGCCGATGGATTTGCCGACTACCTGATCCGAGGTTTGTTGGCTAAGCCCGAAGCTCTCCAGCGGGCGGCATCTGGCGGCGCGGTACGTCGCGCCGGCAAGCCAATTTCGCACCATCTGGCGCGCCGGGCGTCGGCCGCATAGTTTTCGAAGGGGTGATCTAACGTGTCTATCGTCCAGATCGAATCACAGAAAACATCGCACATCCGTATCACACTGAACGGCGAACAAACCGACGTCTCTTTCGCATCGTACAAGACCTTGCTCGAGATCCTCCGCGAGGATCTAGGCCACACCGGCACGAAGCACGGCTGCGAGCTCGGAGAGTGCGGCGCATGCGCAGTTCTTCTGGACGGCAAGCCCGTGCTTTCTTGCCTCGTGCTCGCGCTCGAGTGCGACAAAAGGGATGTGCTCACCGTCGAAGGCCTCGGATCGCAGGGAAATCTTCATCCGCTACAGGATGCATTCGCCGATCTCGGAGCGGCCCAATGCGGATACTGCACGCCTGCGATCCTCGTCACCGCGAAAGCTCTGCTGGATCAGAATCCCCATCCCAATCGCGATCAAATTCGTGAAGCGCTCTCCGGCAATCTGTGTCGCTGTACCGGCTACCTCCAGATCTTTGAGGCGGTTGAAGCGGCCGTGCTCAAAATCGCCGGGCAAAATCAGCCGGCGGCTCCGAATGCAGCCGTTAGCCAGGAACGGCCGAACGCGTAGGAGTTCACATGCCCGATCGACCCGATCTAAAGGCCCCGCCAAGCCACCCGGCTCAAGAATCATGCGCAAATTCGGACGAATTCCGCGTGATCGGCGTCCCTCGCCGAAGAGTCGACGCCCGCGCCAAAGTCACCGGCCAGACTCGCTACGCCGACGACATCTTCTTGCCGCGGATGGCCTACTGCAAGCTGCTGCGATCGCCGCATCCTCACGCGCGCATCACAAGAATCGACGCGTCGCGCGCCCTCGCCCATCCCGGAGTGTATTTGGTTCTTACCGGGAAGGATGTTCCTATCGAGTACGGCATTCTTCCCATCAGTCAAGATGAGCAGGCGCTTTGCGTCGATCACGTGCGGCACGTTGGCGATCCTGTCGCTGCGGTCATCGCGCGCGAAGAGCTGACGGCCTTCGAGGCCTTAGACTTGATCGATGTTGAGTATGAACTTTTGTCGACAATCTCCGATCCCGAGGAAGCCCTCGCCACTCCCGAACCGCGCATCCACGACTACGGCGAGGGCGGAAACATTCACAAGCGCGTCGCCTTGGAGTTTGGCAACGTCGAGCAAGGTTTCGCTGAAGCGGATGAAATCTTCGAGGATACGTTCTTCTACCAAGGCAACACGCATCTTCCCATCGAGCAGCATGCGTCCGTCGCCATCAAGGACCCCGAAGGAAAACTCACAATCTGGAGCAGTACCCAAACGCCCCACTACCTGCATCGCGCTCTGGCCAAGGTTCTGCAAATGCCGCCCGCGCACATTCGCGTCATCGCCACACCCAACGGCGGCGGCTTTGGAGGAAAGAGCGATCCTTTCAATCACGAGATCGTCGTGTCCAAGGCGGCGCTTCTGTTGGACCGCCCCGTCAAAATTTGTCTCACGCGCGAGGAAGTTTTCTACTGTCACCGGGGCCGCCACCCCGTCCTGATGAAATTCAAGACCGGCGTAAAGAAGGACGGCACGATCACCGGCATGCACCTGCAGACGCTGATCGACGGCGGCGCGTACGGTTCCTACGGAGTCGCCAGCACGTTTTATACCGGCGCGTTGCAAACCACCACCTACCACATTCCACGCTACCGTTTTCAAGGTTGCCGCACATTCACAAACAAGCCGCCTTGTGGACCCAAGCGCGGCCACGGCACCGTGCAGCCACGCTTCGGCCAGGAAGTCCAGCTCGACAAGATCGCCGAAAAACTCAAAATCGACCCCGCCGAGCTCCGGCTCCGCATCGTCGAATCGTCCGGCGCGGTAACCGCTAATTTTTTCCGGCTGGGCACCGTCAACCTCGCCGAATGCATTCGCCGCATCGTCAAGCTGTCGGGCTGGAACGAGAAGTTCCGCAAGCTGCCCGACGGCCACGGAGTCGGCCTCGCTTGCTCCGCGTACCTCACCGGCGCAGGGCTGCCGATCTACTGGAACAGCATGCCGCACTCCGGAGTCCAGCTGAAGCTCGATCGCGGCGGCGGCGTCACCGTTTTTTGCGGCGCGACCGAGATTGGTCAAGGATCGGACGACGTTCTGGCCGGAATCGTCGCCGAGGTTCTCGGTCTCGACACCTTCGACATTCGCTTGTACACCGGCGATACAGATCTCGGTCCGGTGGATCTGGGCTCCTACTCCAGCCGCGTCACGATCATGGCCGGAAACGCCGCTTTGCAAGCCGCCGATCGCGCCAAGGCCCTGCTCGCCGAGGCGGTTGCGGAGCGTCTGGCCGTGCCTAAGGAACGCCTGCGTTTCGCCGATAAACACGTTTTTGATTCCACTGCGCCGGAGAAGCGAGTTCCCTTCCGCGAGGCGGTCTGCCTGGCAGAAGCGCGCTTCGGCACAATCGGCACCGTCGGCTCATACACGCCGCCGAAGTCTCCAGCTCTCTACAAAGGCGGCGGCGTTGGCCCGTCGCCTACGTATTCCTACTCCGCCGCGGTCGTCGAAGTCGTGGTCAACCCTGTGACCGGCTGGATCACCGTCCCGAAAATATGGATCGCGCACGACATCGGCCGCGCGCTCAACCCCACGCTCGTGCGTGGCCAAGTCGAAGGCGGCGTCTACATGGGACTCGGTGAAGCCTTAATGGAGGAGCAGGAGTTCCGGCGCCTGCCCAAGAAACTTTCTCACGCGCTGGTCCACAAATTTCCTTCGATCCTGGAATACAAGAGTCCGACCTCGCTCGACATGCCCGATGTGGTCACCGAGTTGGTCGAAGAGCCCGATCCCCGCGGCCCCTTCGGCGCGAAGGAAGTCGGGCAGGGCCCACTCTTGCCGATCATGCCGGCCGTGGCGAATGCCGTCTACGACGCCGTCGGAGTGCGGATCGATGAAGTCCCGATCACCCCGGAAAAAATCGTGAAGGCTCTTGCGGAAAAGAAAGCGGGTCGCATGCCGCGTTTTGGGCCCACCCACTTCCCGAAAGTCGATTGGCCGGAAGCTCTGCGCGTTCCGCCTCCGTGGGAGGGCGGCGACGGGAACGCGGTCAACGACGTTCCACGGCGCGCGAAATCCGGCTCGCAGAAGGATCCGCAGAAAGAAAAGGTACTCAGCTCATGATGCGGCTGCCTCTGTTTGAATTTCGCGCTCCGCGCACGCTGGAAGAAGCCGCGCACATTCTGGACGGCGAAGGCGCAAGCGCCATGCCGCTTGCCGGCGGCACGGACCTGCTCCCAAATATGAAGCGCCGCCAACAGGTGCCGCGCACGCTGATGAGTCTTCGCCACGTCGAGGGCTTGACCCACGTGCGACTCGACCATTCCGCATCGCGACTCGGCGCGTGCCTCACCCTCACCGATATTGCGGAAGATCCCCGCTTTCGCAACGGCCTGACCGCTTTGTCGCAAGCCGCTTCTCAGGTAGCCACGCCGCACATTCGCAATATGGCCACGCTTGGCGGAAATCTCTGTCTGGACACGCGCTGCAATTACTACGATCAAAGCTATGAGTGGCGAAAATCGATCAACTTTTGCATGAAGAAGGACGGCACCACGTGCTGGGTCGCGCCCGGCAGCCCCAAGTGCATGGCCGTTTCTTCCACGGATACCGCCCCGGCGCTGATCGCCCTCGGAGCCCGCGTCCGCCTCGTCTCTCGTTCCGAAGAACGAGAGGTGCCGCTCTCCGAGTTGTATAACAATGACGGCATGAATTACATCCGACGCAGGCCCAACGAGATTCTGGCGGAAGTACTGCTCGATTCCCTGCACGGCTGGAAAAGCACTTACTGGAAGCTCCGGCGTCGCGGCTCCTTCGACTTTCCCGTATTGTCCGTTGCGGCGGCAGTGCGTCTTTCCGCCGACGGCGTGGTCGAAGATGCCCGCATCGTCGTGGGCTCGGCGGCCTTCCGCCCGCTGGTCGCCGCAGACGCCGCAAAATCTCTCGTGGGCCGCGCGCTCAATCACGAATCCACAGGAGAGGCCGCCGCGCTCGCCGCTCGCATCGCCAAACCCCTCGACAACACCGACTTCGACATGACTTGGCGCAAGAAAGTCACCGCCGAGTTCGTGACCTACGCCCTGCGCGAATTGCGCGGCGACGACGTCCGCGCCGAGCGCGAGAGTTTCACTCGCCATCCAGCGCCATGAGCAAAAAGTGGATCGGCTTGACGCTCGCGATCCTCGTCGGCGTCACGATTCTCTCTTTGCCGACACCCCACGGGCTGTCCGCTCTGGCTCATCGCGTTCTGGCCATCGCCGCGTTCACCGTCATTCTCTGGGTGTTTCAACTCATGAACTACGGCATCACCGCCATTCTCATGATGGCGCTCATGATCTTTGCTCGCGTAAAGCCGGCGCTCGCGCTGAGCGGATATTCGAGTCCCCAGTTCTGGATTCTTCTTGTCGTCCTCTTCTACGGCTTCGCCATGCAGAAAACGGGGCTCGCGCAACGCCTCTCGTTCTACATCCTGTCTCTCTTTCCCGGCTCGTACACCGGGATCCTTTCCGCATTCTTTCTGATTGGTCTGGTCCTCGCGCTCGGTATCCCCTCGATGACTGTTCGCACTGCGATCATGGTTCCGATCGCCTGGGCCCTGGTGCAATCGGTTGGTTTGGCTCCGCAGAGCCGGGCCACCGCGCTGATCATGCTGACCGCCGTGGAAATGGCAGTCCTGCCCGGTTGCGCGATCCTTTACGGTTCCCTGTTCGGTCCAGTCGTTGAATCTGTCTTCCGAGCCAAAACCCTTCCGCTCACTTGGGGCGGCTACGCTCAGGTGATGGCCCTCCCAACTATCTTGCTTTGCACTCTGCTCCTTGTCGCCAATCGCATCGTTCTAAAACCCGGCGTCCCGCTCGCCGTGCCCCCTACGTTCGCTGCCGAACACTTGAAAGCTCTCGGTTCGGTCAAGAGAACGGAATGGATCACGCTGGCCGTTGTCCTGCTATCAACCGCCTACTGGGCGACCGCTCGCCTGCACCACCTGCCCAGCTTTCTTGTCGGCATGTGCGGCCTCGCGGTATTCGGCTTGACCGGAATCGTCGCCGACGCCGACATCGCCGGCGGCGTTTCTTGGACCCTGCTCTTGTTCCTTGGAGGCAATTTCAGTCTCGCCAGTATCGTCGAAGACCTGAAGATCACAGACTGGCTCGCCGGCTATTTGGTTCCTTTCGCCAAGCAGTTGACGTTCAGCGTCGTCATCTTCCTTCTTGTGGTCGCACTGGCCATGCTGCTCCTGCGGTTTCTCGATCCAACCGGTTTCCTCGCGATTCCGGTGCTCTTTCTCCCCATTTCCGACGTCACACTCGCTGCGGGAATCCCGCCGCTCGTACTCACCGCGCCCCTGGTCCTCGCGGCAGCGCCCTTCTGGGCCACCTACGAAAATTTCTGGATGGCCATGGGTGAAGGTATCACCTCCGGCCAAGCCTTCACCGCTCGCCAGCGCTTCCATCTTGCAAACACGTACGCGGTCGCGGTCCTCGTGACCCTCGTAATCTCCGTCGGTTTCTGGAAACTGATCCGCGTGCTGTGAGCTCAGCGTTTCGCTCCACTTTCCTCTTTCTCCTTTTCCCATTTCGCGGTATGAAGTGCTTGTATCGGCTCTATTCCGAGGAGTTCGGGTGCAGCAAACCATTCACGACGTCCTCAATCTCTATAACCCTTCCGACCCCCTGGAACGCGCCTCCACCATCCCCGCCCCCTGGTATCGCGATCCTCGCGTCGAAGAACTCGAACGCGCGAGTGTTTTCAGCGCTACGTGGCAGGTCGTGGGTCGCCTCGATCAGGTGCGCGAAAAGGGCCAGTTCTTCACTGCGGACGTTGTCGGCGAGCCCATCGTGGTCGTACGCGGCGACGACGCGCAACTTCGCGCGTTTTACAACGTCTGCCGCCACCACGCCGCCGCCGTCGTCCCCGAGGCGCAAGGCTGCGCGAAGCAGTTCCGCTGCCCCTACCATGGCTGGACCTACGGAATCGATGGCACTCTCAAAGGCATTGTCGAGTTCGACGGTGTCTGCAACTTTGACCGCGCCGCGAACGGCCTCGTGCCGATTCGCCTCGATGTCTGGGAAAACTTTGTGCTCGTCAACCTCGACGGCCATTGCGCTTCGCTGCGCGATTTCCTAGGCGTCGTGCCCGGTCTTGTAGCGCCCCTCGAGCTGACGAAAAAACTCCACTACTTCGACCGCCGCGTCTACACCCTCAACTGCAACTGGAAGGTTTACGTCGATAACTATCTCGACGGCGGCTACCACGTTCCGCACGCGCACAAAGGCCTGAGCAGCGTGGTCGAGTACACCAAGTACACCATCGAGAACTTCGAGCGCGCCTGCCTGCAATCCAGTCCGTTGTCTTCGGACGCGAACTCCGCGGCAGGCGTCGCCGCCACGCGCCAGGGCCGCGCCTTCTACCTCTGGATCTATCCCAATTTCATGATCAACGCTTACGAAGGCGTGATGGACACGAACCTCGTTCTTCCTCTCGGCGTCGACAAATGCGCCGTGGTCTTTGACTACTACTTCGGCGACACCAGTGCCGCCGCTGACACCCACAACAAAGAAAGCATCGCCGTAAGTGAAAAAGTGCAAGACGAAGACATGGCCATCTGTGACGCCGTCCAGCGTGGCCTGCATTCCCGCGCCTACGTGGCCGGCCGCCTATCCGTCCGCCGCGAAGCCGGCGAGCACCTCTTCCACCGCCTCCTCCACGCCGGCCTCACCGCCGCGCTCGAACGCCCCGCCGCCGATTGAAAATGTAGCGGCCGCCTTTGCAGGCGCTGCCGCAACCCTCGCAGTCTGACCATGGCGGAACTGTCATCCTGAGGGTATCCAACAAGGATGCCCGAAGGATCTCAACGCAGCGTCTCAAAAAAAATCGCCCACTCGCCTTCACTTTTCAAAAATCACCGTCTTGTTCCCATGAAGCAGGATCCTGTTCTCGATGTGCCACCGCACCGCCTTGGACAGCACCACCTTCTCCAGGTCGCGCCCCTTTTCGACCAGATCTTCGAGCCCATCCCGGTGCGAGATTCGAGCTACGCCTTGCTCGATGATGGGGCCGTCGTCGAGGACCTCCGTCACATAGTGAGCGGTCGCGCCGATGAGTTTCACACCTCGATCGAAAGCCTGCTGGTGCGGCTTCGCCCCGATGAACGCGGGCAGAAACGAATGATGGATGTTGATGATTTGCTGCGGATAGTGGCTGATGAAATCGGAAGAAAGCACCTGCATATAGCGCGCCAGGACGAGCAATTCGATCTTATTTTCGCGGAGCAATTCGAGTTCCTGTCGCTCCGCCTCAGACTTGGTCTCCTTCGTCACCGGTATCACATGATACGGAATGCTATGAAAATCCGCGTGACGCTTCGCATCAGGGTGGTTGCTGGCCACCAGCACGATCTCGCACGCAAGCTCGCCGATACGCTGGCGGTAAAGCAGGTCCACCAGGCAGTGATCGTATTTTGAAACAAAAATTGCTACGCGTGGACGATAGTTCGAAGTCGTGATGCGCCACCGAATCGAAAACTGCTCGGCGATGGGAGCAAACCATTGTGGAAAGTCCTTCAGTTCGAATCCGAAGCCGGCCAGGTCCCATTCAACACGCGCGAGAAAATAGCGTTCTTCCCCCGCCTGGTGTTGCTCAAAATGAAGAATGTCCCCGCCGTGCCAATAAACAAAATCCGCGATCGCCGCGTCGAGCCCTTTGCGATCGGGACACTGGATTAACAAAATAGCTGTGTTCTTCAAGGATTCGCTCCGCTTCCCGCGTATTCTACTTGACTCCTCGCGGCTCTCCATCAACTGATTTGACGCTGCAGGACCCCTCACCTATACTTAAACGTTGAGTTTCAGGGTGATCTCTCACCTGTCTGGCCTCTTCTGAAAGCTTGGGTTCCTCGCAATTGCACTGGGGCGCATGCTGTCGAGACCAGCGCACATTCGCAGCCGGGCCGCTCTTTCTTGAGCCACCCCAAGCTGCGGAACGGAAAGGATTGTCGCATGGCTGAAGCTACCTGCCGCCGCGAGTTGGATCTCGAAATTCCCGCGGACGAAGTGTCGAAAAAGATGGAGAGCGTCGCCAAGGAATTTGCTCGCATTGCCAGTGTCCCGGGTTTTCGTCCCGGAAAAGCGCCCGTCTCCCTCATTCGTCGCCGTTTCGCGGATGGCATCAAAGATGAAGTCCTGCAATCGCTTGTGCCGCAGCGCGTCGAGAAAGCCGTCACCGAGCAGAAGCTCACCCCCGTCTCCCAGCCGCACGTCGAGAAGCTCGATTTCGCCGAAGGGCAGCCGCTCAAGTTCCGCGCGGTATTCGAGGTGCTCCCCGAATTTGAGCTGGGAAACTACAAGGATCTCGAGCTCGAAATGCCGGCGATGGACATCACCGAGGACGACGTCGCGAAGACTCTCGAAGAAATGCGCGAACGCGCCGCGGCATTCGCCCCCGTGGAAGGCCGGCCCGCCGAAAACGGTGATTTCGTTCAGCTCAAACTGCTGGGCACGCCCGCCGGCGGCGGTGAACCGCTGCAAGCAGACAGCGTCCTGTGCCACATCGGCGCTGAAGAAACCATGGAGCCGTTCAACGAGAATCTCCGCAGCGCAAACACCGGCGATCACAAGAGTTTCGACGTGCCATACCCCGCCGACTACCCGGACGCCAAGCTCGCCGGCAAGACCTACCGCTATGCCGTCGAAGTGCTCGGCATCAAGATCAAGAAGCTCCCCGAGCTCAACGATGAATTCGCCAAGGACGTCAGCGATGCAACCACACTCGATGAGCTAAAGACCAAGGTCCGCGAGAGCCTCGCTGCCGCACGCGACCAGAAACACAAAGACCTCTTGCACGAGAAGGTCTTGGCCGCCATCGTCAAGCTCCACGACTTCCCTGTACCCGAATCGCTCGTCGAGCATCAAATGGATGTCCGCCTCGAGCGGGTTGTTCGTTCTCTCGCGGCTCAAGGCGTCGATCCACGGGCCGTAAACGTTGACTGGGTCACTCTGCGCCGCCGCCAGCAAGAGCGCGCCACCGACGATGTCAAAGCCGAATTGATCGTTGACCGTATCGCTTCGGCCGAAAACATCGACGTCACCGATGAGGACGTCAATCGCGAGCTCGAACTCGTCGCGAGCCATAGTGGCGAATCCGCAGCAGCCATTCACGCTCGTTTGACAAAGCAGGGTACGCTCGATAGGATGAAAGCTAAGCTGCGGAGTGATAAAACTCTCGACTGGCTTGCGCAGAATTCCCGGATTCGCGCCGTCGCTGCAGCGGAAACGAAGTCATACGGTTCACGGCCCTGAGCGCGCCACCTTTACTCAAATGAAAACTTTCGACGACGACCCAGTCTATCGCGCGACGACGCTTGTACCCATGGTGGTCGAACAGACCAGCCGTGGCGAGCGCGCCTACGACATTTATTCCCGGCTCCTCAAAGAGCACATCATTTTTATCGGTACCCCCATTGACGACCACGTCGCCAATCTGGCCACCGCTCAGATGCTCTTTCTGCAAGCCGAAGATCCCGAGCGCGACATCCAGCTTTACATCAATTCCCCGGGGGGTTCCATCACCGCGGGTTTTGCGATCTACGACACCATGCAGTTTGTGAAGCCCGACGTGGTCACCACGTGCGTCGGCCAGGCCGCCTCCATTGCCGCGGTTTTGCTCGCGGGCGGCGCGCCGAAAAAGCGCTTCGCCCTGCCCAACGCCCGCATCCTCATCCACCAGCCGTGGATGTCCGGGCTCGGCGGTCAGGCCACCGATATCGATCTCCATGCCAAGGAGATCCTGCGCATGCGCACCATGATCAACAAATTGCTCGCGCTGCATAGCGGTCAGTCCGTCGATCGCATTGAAAAAGACGTCGAGCGCGATTTCATCATGAATCCGGAGCAAGCCAAGGAGTATGGGATGATCGATGAGATCATCTACAAGCATCGCTGACCCGCGGACGCCGGGGCGTGCGGGCATCGATCCGGGCTTGTTCCTAAAAGTCAGTAGCGGTGGCTCAGGTTTTTCTTTGGTTCGGGGAAAAATCGGCCTAGAATGTTGATAGAGACTCCGTTGACGCTCTGCGGAGACGAGGGCCTTCACACCGGTGAAAAAATTCAATCCAGACGAGCCTTTGCGCTGCTCCTTTTGCCACAAGACCCAGGAGCAGGTCGAAAAGCTCATTAGCTCGCCTTCCGACTATCCTCGTGCGTACATCTGCAACGAATGTGTAAGCGTTTGCCAGACCATTCTCGAGGATGAAAAGCGCGAGCAAGCTTCGGCCCCGGCGCGCCGTCTTCCCCGTCCACCGGAAATCAAGCAATTCCTCGACGGCTACGTCATCGGGCAGGACCGCACCAAGAAGAAGCTCGCCGTGGCCGTCTACAACCACTACAAGCGCATTTTTCTCAACAAGCAGCCCGGCGACGTCGAACTCAGCAAGTCAAATATTCTCCTGATCGGGCCCACCGGCACCGGCAAGACGCTCCTGGCGCAGACTCTCTCTCGCATGCTCGATGTGCCCTTCGCGATCGTGGACGCCACCACTCTCACCGAAGCGGGCTACGTCGGCGAAGACGTCGAAAATATCATCCTGAAATTGCTCCAGGCCGCCGATGGCGACGTGCAGAAAGCCCAGCAAGGCATCATCTATATCGACGAAATCGACAAGATCGCCAAGAAGGATGAAAATCCCTCGATCACCCGCGATGTTTCCGGGGAAGGCGTCCAGCAAGCCCTGCTCAAGATCTTGGAAGGCACCATCGCCAACGTTCCTCCGCAAGGCGGTCGCAAGCATCCACACCAGGAATTCACGCCCGTCGACACCACGAACATTCTTTTCTTGTGTGGCGGCGCCTTCGTCGGCCTCGAGAAAATCATCGAGAAGCGCGCCGGCCGTCGCTCCCTCGGCTTCCACACTGATGCCGTGCCGTCCACGCCGCAAAAACGCAACACCGAACTGCTGGAGCAGGTCCAGCCTGGCGACCTGATTCGCTACGGCCTCATTCCCGAATTTGTCGGCCGCTTGCCCGTTGCCGGCGTGATGAATGATCTCGATAAGTCCGCGCTGGTTCGAATTTTGACCGAGCCGAAGAACGCCCTGCTCAAGCAGTACCAGCGGCTCTTCGAATTCGAAAACGTCCGCCTCCGCTTCACCGACGATGCGCTCGAGACCGTAGCCGAGTTGGCTCTCCAGCGCAAAGTCGGCGCGCGGGGCTTGCGCATGATCCTCGAAGACCTCATGCTGGAAGTGATGTATCACCTGCCGATGCAGCGGAAAGTGCGCGATTTCGTGGTTACCGAAGATATGGTTCGTACCCGCGAAATTAACTGGAGTTTGCTCGAAAAGGCTGGATAAGGCCGTTTCGCGCGTCTGCGTCTGAGGTTCGGTTTTAGGGGCCCCTATGTTCAACCGAGAAAAACAGGAAATGAAGCGCGTACCGATGATGCCGGTGCGCGACATGGTCATTTTTCCCCAGCAAATGACCCCCTTCATCGTCGGCCGCGAAGCCAGCGTCCGCGCGCTCGAAGAAGCTCTTGCCGGCGACAAGAAAATTTTCCTGTCCACCCAGCACGATGCCTCGGTTGACGATCCCAAGCCCGAAGAAATTTACGCCGTCGGCACGCTCGCCAACATTGTCCAGAGCGTCAAGCTCCCCGACGGCAATATCAAGGTCCTGGTCGAAGGCGTCGAGCGCGCCCGCGCTCTCTCCATCGCCACCGAAGAGGGTTTTTTCCGTGCCACCGTGCGCCTGCTCAACGCCCGCGTCGAGCCTTCACCCGCCGTCGACCAGACCGTTCAGAAAATCACCGGCCTCTACGAACAGTTCATCAAGCTCTCCCAGAGCCTGAATTACGACACCATGATCGCCGCCGCCCGCGTCGATGACCCCGCCCGCCTCTCCGACACCATCGCCGCCAATCTGCAGCTCCCCGTCGACGAGAAGCAGGACCTGCTCGAAACCGTCGACCCCGTCGAGCGCCTTAACCGCATCGGCGACATTCTCGAAATCGAGCTCGAAAAGCTCAACGTCGATCGCAACATCAACACTCGCGTAAAGCGCCAGATGGAGCGCGCGCAAAAAGAGTACTACCTCAACGAAAAGCTCAAGGCCATTCAAAAGGAGCTCGGCCGCGGCGAAAAAAGCGAGATCGACGAGCTGAAAAAGAAGATCGATGCCGCCGGCATGAGCAAGGACGTCCACGAAAAGGCCGTGCAGGAGCTCAAGCGCCTCGAACTCATGCCTCCGATGTCGGCCGAATCCACCGTCAGCCGCAATTATCTCGACTGGCTCCTGGCCGTACCCTGGAAGAAAAGATCCAAGGAAATTCGCGACATCCTGGCCGCCGAGAAGATTCTCAACGAAGAGCACTACGGCCTCGAGAAGATCAAAGACCGCATCCTGGAATTCCTCGCCGTCCGCCAGCTCGTAAAGAATCCCAAGGGCTCGATCCTCTGCTTCGTCGGCCCTCCAGGCGTCGGCAAAACCTCTTTAGCGATGTCCATCGGCCACGCCACGGGACGCAAGTTCGTCCGCGTGTCGCTCGGCGGCGTGCGCGATGAAGCCGAGATTCGCGGCCATCGACGCACCTACATCGGCGCCCTTCCCGGCCAGATCATCCAGATGATGAAGAAGGCCGGCACCGTCAATCCCATCTTCGTCCTCGATGAAGTCGACAAGATGTCCATGGATTTCCGTGGCGATCCATCCGCTGCTCTGATGGAAGTGCTCGACCCCGAACTCAACCACGCCTTCACCGATCACTATCTCGACGTTGAGTACGACCTCTCCAAAGTCATGTTCATCTGCACTGCCAACGTCCTGCACACCATTCCGCAGCCCTTGCAGGACCGCATGGAAGTCCTGCGCATTCCCGGCTACACCGAGCAGGAAAAACTGCAGATCGCCAAGCGCTTCCTGGTTAAGCGCCAGCGCGAAGCCACCGGTCTCAGCGAGAAGAATCTCGCTTTCACCGACGAGGGCATCCTGCACATCATCCGGCATTACACTCACGAAGCCGGTGTGCGCAGTCTCGAGCGCGAAATCCAGAATATCTCCCGCAAAATGGCCCGCAAAGTTGTCACCGCAGGCGCAGGTGCTGCTGCTGCCGTAACCGCCGAGATCACCCCCGCCAATGCCACCGACTTCCTCGGCGTCCTGAAATTCCGCGAATTCTGGCTGGAAAAGCACAATGAAATCGGCCTGACTACCGGCCTCGCCTGGACCGAGGTCGGCGGCTCTGTCCTGGCCACCGAAGCGACACTCATGGAAGGCAAGGGGCGCCTGACGCTGACCGGCAAGCTCGGCGACGTCATGCAAGAATCCGCCCAGGCGGCCATGGCCTACATTCGTTCGCGTTCCACCACCTTTGGCCTGCCGAAAGACTTCTATCGCAACATCGACATTCACGTGCACGTGCCCGAAGGCGCTATCCCCAAGGACGGCCCTTCCGCCGGTATCACCATCTGCACCTCCATCGCCAGCGCACTCACCCGGATTCCCGTGCGTTGCGACCTCACCATGACCGGCGAAATTACCCTCCGCGGCAAGGTCCTACCCATCGGCGGCGTCAAAGAAAAACTTCTCGCCGCCCATCGAATGGGCTTGCGTACAGTGCTCCTTCCGAAGGACAATGAGAAGGACCTAGCGGACATTCCGCAGGAAATTCTTGCCAGCCTTACGGTACACTTTGTCGAAAACATGGATGAAGTTTTGCAGATTGCCCTAGAGCGCCTGATCGTCCCGCTGGAGCATGCCGCAGTTGCGCCCGTTGCGGAACCTTTCGTCGGCGGTACCGAGAAAGACAAGAGTTTGACTAACTAAGCAGCGTCGTTTCCAGCCCGTCCTGTTGGTTCACCCCGGCCTGTTCGGGGCACTCTCGACGCGGTCGCCAGTTGATTCGGTCCGGCGTTGCCTCCGGTTGTCACGAAGTCTGGTTTGCCCATCCTGGCTGGTTCCCCCTGCCAGTGCGGTGCACCACCTCATAAGCAATCCGGAAGTCACGGTCAATTTCACCCTATAAGCTAAGGACATATGAAGGAAACAAGCGTTGAAGGAAATAATCAGATGAGCATTAGCCTTGCCGAGCTGAAGGAAAAGAACATCACCGACTTGGCAAAGATCGCCAAAGAACTCAACATCCCCGGCGCCAGCGGCATGCGCAAGCAGGAGCTGATCTTTCAGATCCTCCGTGCCCAAACCGAGAAGAACGGCCTCATCTTCTCCGAAGGCGTCCTCGAATGCCTCCCCGACGGCTTCGGTTTTCTCCGCGCCCCCGAGTACAACTACCTCCCCGGCCCGGACGACATCTACGTCTCGCCCTCGCAGATCCGCAAGTTCGATCTTCGCACTGGCGACACCGTCTCCGGCCAGGTGCGTCCCCCCAAGGACGGCGAGCGCTACTTCGCCCTGATCAAAGTCGAAGCCGTTAACTTCGAAGATCCCGAGGTCGCTCGCAACAAAATCTTTTTCGACAACCTGACCCCGCTCTATCCCCAGGGTCGCTTGAAGATGGAAACCGCCAAAGACAACATGACGGGTCGCGTCCTGGATCTTCTCTGCCCCGTCGGCAAGGGTCAGCGCGGACTGATCGTCGCTCCGCCTCGTACCGGCAAGACCATGATGCTGCAGTCCATGGCCAATTCCATCACTACGAATCACCCCGAAGTCGCCTTGATCGTCCTGCTCATCGACGAGCGCCCCGAAGAAGTCACCGACATGCAGCGCACCGTCAAGGGCGAAGTCATCAGTTCCACCTTCGACGAGCCGCCCCAGCGCCACATTCAGGTCGCCGAGATGGTCCTCGAGAAGGCCAAGCGCCTGGTCGAGCACAAGCGCGACGTCGTCGTCCTCCTCGACTCCGTCACCCGTCTCGCCCGCGCCTACAACGCCGTCACTCCGCCTTCCGGCAAAGTCCTCTCCGGCGGTATTGACGCCAACGCTCTCCAGCGTCCTCGCCGGTTTTTCGCCGCCGCGCGCCACGTCGAGGAAGGTGGCTCGCTCACCATCATCGCCACCGCCCTCATCGACACCGGCAGCCGCATGGACGACGTCATCTTCGAAGAGTTCAAAGGCACCGGTAACATGGAAATCAACCTGGACCGCCGCCTCTCCGACAAGCGCGTCTTCCCCGCCATTGACATTCAGCGCTCCGGCACTCGTAAGGACGAATTGCTTCTTCCTCCCGATGAGCTCAGCCGCGTCTGGGTGCTGCGCAAAGTCTTGAGTCCTCTCTCTACGGTCGAAGCGATGGAGCTGTTGCTCAGCCGCCTCACCAAGACGAAGTCGAACACCGAATTTCTCGGGTCGATGTCCGCACCGGCCTGAGCGAACTTGCAACCCGGCATCCCTTCCCCGCAGCTCTCCTCCCGGACCGCGCCTCCATGCCGTCTCTCTTGGGGTCGGACCTATTAGGTCCAACGTAAAGAGCACGCTCTCAAGGAGCTTCAGCCCCTGAGGGCTTTGTTTGAGCCTGTGACACTCGCTTGGGAAAGGGCCCTGAAAAACGGCCAAAGTGTCACTCCTCGAGCCGGTTTTGCTCGAGGAATCTGCTTTTCCCTAGGGTCCGGCAATCATAAGAGGAGGATCTTGGTGTACGAAAAGTCTATCGGCCGCCAGCCCATCTTCGACGAGAAGCTCAAACTGTTCGCCTACGAACTGCTCTTTCGCGCCGGCAACCAAAACGTCTTCCAGCCGCGCAAGGAAGCCTCCAGCAGCGTGATCGTCGATTCCCTCATGCTCTTCGACCTTCCCGCTCTCACCGGCAGCGCTAAGGCCTTCATTAACCTCGACGAGTCCGCCCTGCAGCGCGGTGCGGCACGCCTCTTGCCCCCCGGCCGCGTCGTCATTGAGATTCTCGAAACCGTTTCTCCGACTCCACAGGTCGTCCAGCTCTGCAAAGACCTTTGCGATTCCGGCTACGTCCTCGCGCTCGACGACTTCATCGGCCACGCCAAATGGGATCCGCTCCTTCCTTTGGCCAAATTCCTCAAGGTTGATTTTCGCGCCGCCGACGCCGACACCCGCCGCTCCATCGGCCGGCGTTTTGGCGGCCGCGGAGTCCGGCTCCTCGCCGAAAAGGTCGAGACCCAGGCCGAGCTCCAGGAAGCCCGCTCCATGGGTTATACCTTCTTTCAAGGCTTCCTCTTCGGCAAACCATCCATGGTCGCCGCCCGCGAAATTCCCGGGAACAAACTCAATTGCCTCCGCCTTCTCGAAGCAGTTTCCCCGGTCGAGTTTTCTCACCACGCCGTCGAGGATCTTCTCAAAAACGACCCATCTCTCGTCTACAAACTCCTCCGTTACCTGAATTCCCCGCCGCTCGGCCTCCGCGGTAAAGTTCATGGTGTCGGCGATGCGATCTCACTGCTAGGTGACATCGAGTTTCGCCGCTGGGTCTCCATCGTCGCTATCGTTGTCATGGCCGCTGACAAACCGCCGGAACTCATCCGCACGGCGCTCACCCGCGCGTTTTTCTGCGAAGCAATTTCCCATGCCCTTGGCATGACCCCGCAAAGCTCCGATCTCTTCTTGCTGGGCCTCCTCTCGGTCACGGATGCCCTTCTCGATCTCCCCATCGAGCAAGTTCTTTCCACTCTCCCAGTCTCCCCGGACGGGCGCACCGCCCTCAGCGGTGGCGCCAACCGATTCCGCGAAATCTACGACGCCCTCCTAGCCTACGAGCGTGCCGACTGGGAGGTCCTCGCCTCAACCTCCGCTCGCCTCGGACAGGTCGAAGCCTGTATCCCCGACTGCTACCAATCCGCCGCCACCCGCGCCGCCTCCCTCGCCTCCTGATCTCTTGAACTCTGTGGGGGCTTGTTTACCCTGAGCCTCGAAGGGCCCCGCCCGGCCGCTGCGTCTTGGCTCAAACTGTATGAAGTGACAGGGGGGCCAAGTGCAAGCGTTGGCTTGGACACTCAGATCCGACGATACCCCCGTCTTTTTCGTAAGAGTGGCAAACAAAGGACTTGCGGGAAACTGGTGCGTAAGAGTATCAAAATGCAGGCTTTTAAGTGACTTAGATTGATACTCATAGGCCTTCTGCTTGTAAGAGTGGCAAAGAAAGGACTTACGGGCGCGGTTTGCGGATCGGAAGGTAAACAGCCTGCAAGTGCTGCATCTCAAGGGGTTAGCGGATCGAAGCGGCTACACTCCATGGCCGACAGCAGTCAGGGGAAGTTGCCTTAAGACGCAGCGGCCAGGTGGGGCGAGCCCCTCCCCCAGAGTTAGACTGTCAACCTCTTCCCCGGGACCCCGGGGCTTTCAATGAGCCGCTTGTTCGTCGATCCACTGCTTCATGTGCGCTTCCAGCACATTCAGCGGCACCGCTCCGTTTTCCAGCACCGCATCGTGGAACTTGCGTACCTCAAACTTCGCGCCAGGCCGGTTCTCCGCCTCCGTCCGCAGCTCCCGGATCTTCAGTTGCCCCAGCTTGTACGCTAGCGCCTGCCCCGGCCATACGATGTAGCGATCCACCTCGACGGTAATGTCTTGATCCGTTTTCCCCGTGTTGTCCTTGAAAAATTGGATCGCTTGCTCTCGTGTCCACCCCATCGAATGCATGCCGGTATCGACCACCAACCGCACGGCGCGCCACATCTCGTACGACAGTTGCCCGAATTTCGAGTACGGATCCTTGTACAGCCCAAGTTCCTCGCCCAGGCTCTCGCCATACAGCGCCCAGCCTTCCACGAACGCCGAATAGCCCACGTGCTTGCGAAATTCCGGCACGTTCCCCAATTCCTGCGCCAACGAAATCTGCAAATGGTGCCCCGGCACCGATTCGTGCAGCGACAGCGCTTCCATCTCCCACTTTGGCCGCGCGTGCAAATTGTAGGTATTCACGAAGTAGCAGCCCGGGCGTCCCACGGCGGGCGAGCCCGCTTGGTAATAAGCCGTGGTTTGCGACGGCGCCTTGAAGTCCGGAATCGGGCAAACGCCATACGGCAAACGCGGGAGTTTTCCGAACTCGTGCGCCAGCTCCGGATCGATCTTCTTCGCGATGATCCGGTATCCGTTCACGAGATCGTCCGGCTTGTCGTAGTAAAACCTCGGATCGGTGCGCAAAAACTCCGTGAAGTCGTGGAAGCTGCCGGTAAATGCCGTCGAGGCGATGACCTTGTCCATCTCCGCGCGAATGCGTTTCACTTCGGACAGCCCAATTTCGTGAATCTGCTTTGGAGTCAGATCCGTGGTCGTCTGCCAGTGCACGTGAAACGCATACGCCGCAGCCCCGTTGGGCAGCGCGATGGCCGCGATGTTTTCGCGGCACGCAGGCAGATACGTCGACGCAATGTAGTCGTGCAGCTTCTGGAACGCCGGCGCGATGCCGCTGACGTAAATCTTCTTGCTTTGCTCGGTGAGCCGCGCGCGGTCGGCCTCGGGAAACCCTGCCGGAAATTCCGTGAATGGCTGCAGCAGCGCGCTGGCCATCGGATCGGCCGGAATCAGGTCGGCAATCTGCTTCGGCACATCGCGCAACGCGATCTTCGGCGGCGTGTAGCCCTTCGCCAGCCCGGCTTGCAGAAGCCCGATTTGTTGCTCCACTGCGGCGGGTAGCGCCTTCAGCCGCTCCAGCACAACTTCATACTCCGCGACCGTGTGATGCGGCGTGTTCGCCAGCGTCTCGGCAGCTCCCTGCTGAATCCCTTCCATCTGGTTCAGCGGCATCCACAAGTTTCGCGGCACAACAAAGCGGAACGGCAGCGGATCGTCGCCATACTGCGATCCCTGCTGCGACGCCTCCAACAGCTGCGAGTACAGCTCGTAGTTCAGTTGTTCGCTTGCGGGTAGCGCGTCGCGATGAATCTCTTTCAGTGCCGCGATGCTTTCCGCCAGATGTTTTTTTCTCCGCTCGATGCCTGCCGGCGAGTCGTCGATCCAGCGGCTGTTTTGACCGGGATACCCCACCAGCGTGGCGACGTCCGGATACTCTTCCATCCAGCGCTTCCAGTCCGCCTCCAGATAGTTCCGGAATTTTCGCGCCGTTTCCGCCTGCGCCGTGGTAGGCGCCGCGCTGATCTGCCCGAACACGAGCATGGGCATCAACAGCAGTGCGCTCCCGAGTCCTGCCGAAAGCATCGCCAGCATTCGCATCACACTTTCCTCCCCACTGCCGCGGTCATGTCCTTCTCGCGCTCTCGCGCCAGCATCACGATGAGCCGCGCCGTTTCCTCCACGTCCATGGCCGTGTTGTCCACGATCACGGCGTCCGCTGCGCGAACCAGCGGAGAAACTTTACGTTCGCGGTCGCGCTTGTCGCGCTCGCGTACTTCCTCGAGCACCTGGAACACGGTCACGTCGTCGCCTTTCTCCTGATGTTCCTTCCAGCGGCGCTCCGTTCGCACTTCCGGCGACGCATCGAGAAAAATCTTCAACTCCGCCTTCGGAAAAACCACCGTGCCGATATCGCGCCCTTCCATCACGATCCCGCCGCCCGCACCGGCGCGCTGCTGTTCCGCGACAAGCACCTGGCGCACGCCGGCAATCGTAGCCAGGCGCGACGCCGCTTGCGCCACTCTCGCGGTGCGAATCGCGTCGGTGACTTCCGCGCCGTCGAGAAACACACCATTCTTTGCCCCGGCTTTTTCTTGCTCGGGCGTCGGCGGCTTGAGTTCGATATGCGTCGCCGCCGCTAACCTCTCAAGCCGTGCCTCATCGTCGAGCGGAACCTTGTGTTGCAGCGCCTTCAGCGCCAGCGCGCGGTACATTGCCCCGCTGTTGAGATACAGATATCCGAGCACACCGGCAATGCGCCGCGCCACGCTGCTCTTCCCCGACCCCGCGGGTCCGTCAATGGCGATCGTAAGTTTGGGCATGAAGTGGTGGTTCGTTTTCCGCGCTTCGTCGCCGGCAAGAATCGCTGCCCATGGCATCGCCCAGGCGCGTTTTGCCGGACCAACTGTAAACTGTGAACTGTCGACTGTAAACTTTTCAGAAGCCCATGATGTTGTAGCCGCAGTCGACGTAGAGCGTCTCACCCGTAATTCCCGAACCTGCGTCCGAGAGCAGGAAAGCTGCGGTGGCGCCGACTTCGGCGGCGTCTACGTTGCGCTTCAGCGGCGCGCGTTCCGCCTGTACCTTGAGCATGTCGCCAAATCCGGATATGCCGCGCGACGCCAGCGTCTTGATGGGTCCCGCAGAGATGGCGTTGACGCGGATCGCTTTGGGCCCGAGATCGTTGGCCAGGTAGCGCACCGTCGCTTCCAGTGCCGCCTTTGCGACGCCCATGACGTTGTATCGTGGTACGACCTTTTCCGCGCCGTAGTAGGTGAGCGTCACGATTCCGCCGCCCGCCGTCATCAACGGCAATGCCCCCCGCGCCACGGCGATCAACGAATAGACGCTGATGTCGTGCGCGATGCGGAATCCATCGCGCGTGGTGTTGACGAAATCGCCTTTCAGATCGCTCTCCGGAGCAAAGCCGATGCTGTGCACCAGGCCGTGCAGCACGCCGTATTGTCCTTTCAGCTCGTCGAAAAGTTTGGCGATCTGGTCGTCCTGGGTCACATCGCACATGAACCCGGTAGCGCCGGGCAATTCTGCGATCAAGTCTTTCGCTTCGAGCGCCAGGCGCTCGTTTTGGTACGTAATCGCCAAGCGCCATCCAGCCTGTTGGAGTTTCTGCGCGATGGCCCAGGCGATGCTGCGCTTGTTCGCCAGCCCGAAAATTACCGCCGTCTTCTGCGTCTCGCTCATCCGTATGTCTCCCACATTGTCATCCTGAGGCGAACCGGCGAGGTTCGCCGAAGGACCTCAACTCGTACGCTTGCGAGCAAACTTTACGGCGTTGCCAGCCGTCGCGCTGAGATCCTTCGGCTATGCTCGTCGCATAGCCTCAGGATGACAACGCGCATTGCGTGGCCCCCATTTTCGATCGACACGCGTCCACCGGCAGAGTCGCGCTAAATTCGGTGGAAGGCGCGCTCAATTTCTTTCACGGAATACCGCAGCACGACCGGGCGCCCGTGCGGGCAGCTCATCGGACAATCCGTTTTCGCGAGCGCACCGAGCAGCCATTCCATTTTCGTTTGATCGAGCGGCATGTTCACCTTGATCGCGGCGTGGCACGCGGTGGAGGCCGCGATCTTCGCTTGCAGCGTTTCGATGGAAATCGCAGCGTTTTCACGCTCGATACCGTCGAGAATCTCCGTCAGCAGCTTCTCCGCATCGCCGGCGGCAACGCCCGCCGGAACGGCCTGAATCGCCACGCTGCGCGGGCCCATTGGTTCGACTTCGAATCCGTTCGCCGAAAGCTCGTCGGCGATTTTTTCATAGATGACCAGTTGCCGCGGAGAGAGCTCCAAAATCATCGGCATCAACATCCGCTGGCTCTCGACTTTCCCGGCGCGCCGGGCTTCCAGGTGCTGCTCAAAAAGTACGCGCTCGTGCGCCACGTGCTGATCCACGAGCCACAGGCCTTCGCCGTTCACGGCAACGATAAAACTGGAGCTGACCTGACCGAGCGGCTTCAAGTCCGTGATTTCGTCCGGATGCGGGAGACGAGCGGGAGCATCGCTGCTCGCCGCGGCAAAATTCGCCGCCCAGTTGCGGCCAGAGGGCTCGACGGCCGCCGCAGCGGTTCCGAATGCGGTGCCGGGTTCGAAGGAGAAGCGCTGCTCGACCGGGCGCAGGGGCGCCGCAGTGAGATCGAAGCCGCCATCGGAGCCGACTCCCGAACCGACGCCGATTTCTTCCATCGCGGGAATGATGGCGCGCGGCACAGCAGACGCGCCCGGCGCGTCTGCGGCTACGACGCCAAAAGTGGAGGAAACCAGGCCTGCGACGGCCTGCGGCGCCACACCAGCAGCGGCCGCGGCGGCAAAGCTGGCGATCGGCCGCGCGCTCATCAACGCTTGCCGGATGGCGTCACGCGTGAAATCGTGAACGAATTGCGACCGGCGGAAACGCACCTCGATCTTTGCCGGGTGCACGTTCACGTCGACTTCGTCGTAGGGCATCTCGAGAAAGAGCAGGGTCGCGGGAAAAACGTTGCCGGGCAGGATGTTGCGATAGGCTTCATGAATGGCGTGAAGAATGAGCCGGTCGCGCACCAGCCGGCGGTTTACAAACACGTAGATACCGTTGCGATTGGGCCGCTGAACATCGGGGCGCGAGGTAAAGCCAAACACGGTGATTCTGGCTTTCTCTTCTTCGGGCTCGAGCTCCGGCTCGGTGATCGCCGCGCGAAACGCCGCGGAAACCGCGGGGATTTCCACCAGCTCGTCGAACGCTTGCCGACCAAAAAGCTGGTAGACGCGGTCGGCGAGTCGCTCGGTGGGTGCGCAATCGACGATTTGTTGCGTCGGCGTGGTGAGAATGAATTGTTTGCCGGGATTGGCGAGCGCGTAATGCGTGACGAGCGAGGCGATGTGGCCGAGTTCCGTGGTTTCGGACTTGAGAAATTTGCGCCGCGCCGGCACGGAATAAAAAAGATCGGCGACGCTGACGGTGGTGCCGACGGGCAGGCCCGCGGGCTTTACTCCGACGAGCTTGCCGCCGGCGAATTCGACGCGGGTGCCTTCCGCCTCTTCCTGCGCCCGCGTTTCCAGCAGAAGCCGCGAAACGGCCGCGATGGTGGGCATCGCTTCGCCGCGGAACCCAAGGGTGGCGATCGAAAGCAAATCGTCCGCGGAGCGCAGCTTGCTGGTGGCGTGGCGTTCGAAGGCCAAGAGCGCGTCGTCGTGGGTCATGCCGTGACCGTCGTCGATGACGCGAATCATGCGCTTGCCGCCGGCCTCCACTTCGACGCGGATGGTCTTGGCGCCGGCGTCCAGCGCATTCTCAAGGAGTTCCTTGACGACGGAGGCGGGGCGTTCGACGACTTCGCCCGCGGCGATGCGGTTGGCGACAGCCTCGGGGAGTATGCGGATGCGGCTCATTGGCGTAGAAGCCCTTTTCGTGTGCGCATTATACGTCGGGGCTGAAACCGCCGACCTCCTAAAGAAACTACAAACGCCAATGCTCCCTGTCCCTGCGAAGCTGCTGTGATAGATGCCACATTCTGAACATATGCGGCCGGCTCATGGTTCCTTGATGGCGATGCCCAATTGGTCGAGCTGATCTTTGTCCACCGGCGCGGGGGAGTCGGCCATCAGGTCTTGGGCGGCGGTGGTTTTGGCGAAGGCGATGACTTCGCGGATGGATTTTTCGCCGGCCAGGATCATGACGACGCGGTCGATGCCGAGGGCGATGCCGCCGTGGGGCGGCGTGCCGTAGGTCAACGCGTCGAGAAAGAAGCCGAAGCGGCGGCGGAGTTGTTCGTCGGACAGGCCGAGGGCCTTGAAGAGGCGCTCTTGGATGTCTTGGCGATGGATTCGAATGCTGCCGGAGCCGAGTTCGCAGCCGTTCAGAACCAAGTCGTAGCCTTTGGAGCGGACTTCCCAGGGGGCGGACTCGAGCTTTTCGAGGTCTTCGTCGACGATGCCGGTAAAGGGATGCTGGGCGCTGACCCAGGTTTTGTCGGATTCGCTCCATTCGAACAGCGGAAAGCCGGTGATCCAGAGGAATTTCCATTGCGACTTGTCGATGACGCCGAGGGCTTCGCCGAGTTGAAGGCGCAGCTGGCCGGCGACTAACGCGGCAGCTTCGGTGCCTTTGATTTGCGTCTTGGCGGAGACGGCGACGACCAGGTCGCCCGCTTTTGCGGCGCACGCTTTCGCGAGCTTGGCGACATTTTCGGCGCCGATCAGCTTTTCGACGGTCGACGTGGTGCCCTCGGCGGCGACTTTGACGAAGTAAGCGCCGCGAGCGCCGGCGGATTTGGCTTTTTCGGTGAGCTCGTCGAGCTGTTTGCGGGAATAAGCAGCAGCGCCGGGCGCCGCGAAGGCGAAGACGCTGCCTTCGATCTGGAGTTTTTCCTTCGCTTCCGGCGGGAAGCAGTCGGTTACCTCGTGCAGCTCCATGCCAAAACGCATGTCCGGCTTGTCGCTGCCGTATTTGCGAATGACATCTTTGTAGAGCATGTGCGGAAACGGCGCTGCGGCTTTGATGCCTGCAACGGCGCAGGCGCGCACCATCGCTTGTTCGATGACGTGAAAAATGTCTTCTTGGCGGGGAAACGACATTTCGAGGTCGAGCTGGGTGAATTCGGGCTGGCGGTCGGCGCGGAGATCTTCGTCGCGGAAGCACTTGACGATCTGGAAGTAGCGGTCCAGGCCGCCGATCATCAGGATTTGCTTGAAGATTTGCGGCGATTGCGGGAGCGCGTAAAACTGGCCGTGATGCACGCGGCTGGGCACGAGATAATCGCGCGCGCCTTCGGGCGTGGAACGCGTGAGCATCGGCGTTTCCACTTCGATGAAGCCCATCTCGTCCATGACCTTGCGGATTTCGAGAATGATTCTGTGGCGGAGGGCCAGGTTGCGATGGGGCTTGGGGCGGCGCAGATCGAGATAGCGAAAGCGGAGACGCGTTTCTTCCGCGGCGTTGATTTCGTCTTCGATTTGGAAGGGCGGGGTCTTGGCGGTGTTCAGGATGTGCAGCTTGGTGGCAAGCAGCTCGACCTCGCCGGTAGCGAGATCGGGATTCGGCTTTTGGCGCTTGACGACTTTGCCTTCGACGGCCACAACGTATTCGCTGCGGGCCTGTTCGGCCTTGGCGTGAGCCTCGGGCTGCGTCTCCTTGTTGAAGACGACTTGGACGATGCCGGAGCGATCGCGGATGTCGAGGAAGAGCAAGTTGCCGAGGTCGCGGCGGCGAGCGACCCAGCCCATGACGATGGCGTCGCGGCCGGCGTCGGAGGGCCGGAGGATGCCGCAGTAGTGGGTGCGTTTCAAGTTTCCTAGAAAATCCAGCACGGTCGTGATCCTCTTCCCGAATTACTTGGGAGACTTATTGTACGTTGAGATCCTTCGGCGATCCTCACCCTTCGCCCAAAGGGCTCTGGGCACGTCGGATCGCCTCAGGATGACAATTTCGCGCTTCGATGCGGGCAATACAATAAATCTAGCTCCAACGCTACATCGAAGATGCCGGCCTGAAGGCACGGCGCTACAACGGCCAAGGCGGGTCTAAAAGACTCGCCACTACAAGTGCTTTCGCAGGTGCTCGATTAAGGCTGGTTCGGGCAGCTTTGTTTGCGTGCCGTCGGCCAGGGTTTTCAGGGTCCAGGAGCCTTCGGCGACTTCGTCTTCGCCGAGGATCAACGCATATTTTGCACCGAGTTTGTCGGCTTGGCCGAGGGCTTTGCCGAACTTTTGCGCGGCGGGGGGCAATTCTACGCTGAAGCCGGCGTTGCGCAGGTCTTTTGCGGCGCGGACGGCGGTGGCGTAGGCTTTTTCGCCCATCCAGGCGATGTAGACATCCAGCGCGCGCACAATGTGGGCAGTCGCGGTCACTGACGCTCTCCCGGTCACCGCCGCAGAAATCTCGACCACACGTGGGGCATTGGCTCTTGCGCTTTCTTGCAGAGACAAGATGAGGCGGTCTTCGCCGATGGCGAAGCCGATGCCTTTGGTTGGCGGGCCGCCGAGGAGTTCGGCGAGGCCGTCGTAGCGGCCGCCGCCGCAGACGGCGTTTTGCGAGCCCAGGCCCTGGGCGGTGATTTCGAATGTCGTGCGCATATAGTAGTCGAGGCCGCGGACAAGGCGCCAGTTTTCGCGATAGATGACGCCGCGGAGCTCGAGTTCGCGCTTTACGGCGGCGTAGTGGGTGGCGCAGTCTCCGCACAAGTGATCGGCGATGCGCGGGAGTTTTTCGATGACGCCTTGCTCGAATTCGAGTTTGGAATCGAGGACACGGAGAGGATTGGTGTCGATGCGGCGCTGGGAGTCTGGGCCGAGCTTGTCTTTCACTTTCTCAAGCTCGGCGCGCAGAAGCTCAACGTATTTTGGGCGGCAGTTCTTGCAGCCGATGGAATTGATGTCGAGTTCGACGCCTTGTAGCTTGAGTTTTTGGAAGAAGGTCATCACCATTTGGATGACTTCGGCGTCGATGGCGGGGGCGTCGCTGCCGCCGAGAACTTCCGCGCCGATCTGGTAGAACTGGCGGTAGCGGCCTTTTTGGGGGCGTTCGCGGCGGAACATGGGGCCGAGGTAGTAAAGCTTGACCGGCTGGGGGAGCTGCTGCATGTTGTGCTCGACGTAGGCGCGGCAGACGGAGGCGGTGGCCTCGGGGCGGAGGCTGAGACCAACACCCAGCTCGAACTGCGTGGACATGCGGAATACGTCGATAGCTCGCTCAACGAGGTAACTGGGAGCCGGTTGCCGCTGCCGTTCTTCCGGAATTTCCTTTATCAGTTCCAAGACTTCCTGCGTCTTCTTTGTGAACTCTTGAACCAAGTGTTGGTTACGCTTGGTATTCCTTAGCTGGTCATTGCGCATCGCGCTGGCAACTTCTTCAGCGTAGGTTTGGAAGTCTTCAGCTTTCTCAATGATAGGAAGCGACAGAGCGGATCTATCCTCAAACGAATACATTTCTTTTGAGACGATATCGGTATCGGCGCCCACCGAGCGCGCAAATAGTTCGGTTTCTTCAAAGATAGGCAGCCGGATCTCGCCGAAGCCGAAAGTCGCGAAGACTTGGTGGGCGGTTTGCTCGACGCGATTCCATAACGCGGTCTCGGGAGGGAGGAGGTCGCGGGTGCCTTTGATGGCTTGGAATTTGGATTTCGTGGCCATGTCGACTAAAAGCAGATTCCTCGCTTCGCTCGGAATGACAACACTGCGACGACTGGCATCTTGCCAAGCTGGGGCGCAGCATGCTGCGCCCCTACAAGGGTTGACGACAACGTTGCAGCGGTTCGGTATGCTGCGGATCGATCGAAAAGCGCCCGCCTCAGAAGGCGGCCGCTACAAGTGCTTGTACATTGCTTCACGATGAACTCGCAGCTTCTTGCTGGTAGATATTTTTGTACTCGACGTAGCGCTGGGCGTAGGCGTCGATGGCGGCTTGGTCGATGGGCGTGAGGGCGCGCTTGACTTTGCCGGGGTGGCCGACGACGAGACTGTTCGGGGGGATCTCGGTGCGCTCGAGGAGCAGGGTGCCGGCGGCGACGATGCTGCCGGAGCCGATGGTGACGCCGTTCAAGATGATGGAGCCCATGCCGACGAGGCAGCGTGACGCGATGTTGCAGCCGTGCAACGTGACACCGTGGCCGATGGTGACATCGTCGCCGAGGAGCAGCGGGTATTCGTCGCGCATCACGTGAAGGACGGAGCTGTCCTGAATATTGGTGCGGGCGCCGATGCGGATGTAGTGCACGTCGCCGCGGATGACGGTGCAGGGCCAAACGCTGGAGTCGGCGCCGATGACCACGTCGCCGATGATGACAGCGGCGGGATCGATGTAGGCGGACGGGGCGATTTCTGGCCGCTTGCCGCGATAGGGTCGGATCATTGCGAGCATTTCCTCAAGGGCTAAAGCCCAATTGAGAGCCGGGTTGAATGTCGGACCTAAAGGTCCGACATCCGGCAGATCGTGCTATCCCTTTGATTTGCTGAGACATAATGGCGACGCGACGGGCGCGCCCTTGCGGAAAAGGCCATCACGGCTCAACACGTCAAGATAACATCCGGTACGAGAACTGACAAGGAAGAGGGCAGAGTGGTGTCTTAGCTCCATAATTCTGTCACCCCTTAACGGCAACGTGAAAATGTCACCCTATGAGACAGGAGACATTCACGTTGAGTCAGAAGGAACTGCAAAGGGTGAGCGTGATCAGCGCATGCAT
>Ga0187819_10000045_pt1 | contig 54760 bp, 42 predicted proteins | sample NC_wetland_sal_i_15_FD_132411 | JGI IMG/M metagenome (GOLD analysis project Ga0187819, IMG submission 132411) | Wetland sediment microbial communities from Neuse River Estuary, North Carolina, USA - SO4_4 | ecosystem: Environmental > Aquatic > Freshwater > Wetlands > Sediment | place: USA... | reverse complement strand
GGCAACAGATAGGCCTGCTCCGGGTTGTACTCGTAAAAATTGGGCATCGCGCAGCCTCCTGCGCGCCAGTATAACCGCGCTGTCCAGCCCAGTTGCCACACAGACTCTTTAGCTCCGACATAAAGTCTGCGCGTTCAATGGGCTTTAGCCCCTGAAGAAACGTTCTTGGCATTTTTCCGCAGCCTGGTACGCCGCGGAAAAAACAACGCGACACGCTGGAGCGTGCCGCGCGAGTCCTGCCAAGCCTACTTTTCCGTTCCGCCGAATTCGCTCGACCTACTTCTTCGTGTAAAACTCGGCGTTCACCGGCGTGTAGCTCGACCACTTCTCCGGTAAATCTTCGAGCGCAAAGATCGCGGTCACTGGGCACACCGGCACGCAGGCGCCGCAATCGATGCATTCCGCGGGATTAATGAAGAGATGCTTCACGCCCTCAAACTCCGGCTCGTCCTTGCGCGGGTGGATGCAGTCCACCGGGCAGACGTCCACGCAGGCAGTGTCTTTTGTACCGATGCACGGCTCGGCAATCACATATGCCATTCAGGGTCTCCTTTTTCCAACCACTGTTCCGACCGCAGACCGGTGGCTCCAGGGCGTATCGCGCGACCCGCGGAAATTTCCTTATATCACGGCCCTGTCAGGAGCAACAAGCAGCTTGCTAAATTGTACGCGGAGGGAATGGGTTTCTCAACTTCGACGGGTGCGGATAGAATGATAGGGGAAGGAATGTTCATGAGAATCCGAACTTACCCAGCCGTGCTTATGTTGTTCGCTGCCGTATCGGCGCTGGCGGCGCCGCAAAGCAATGCGCCGCACGATCCGCAGTTGATCGACGCGCAAGGGTATCAAAAATTGGTCGATCAATACCATGGAAAGCCCGTCTTGATCACCTTTTGGGCCACCTGGTGCGAGCCCTGCCGCGACGAATACCCCATGTTGAACGAATTGGCAAAGCAATATGCGCCGCAGGGATTGCGCGTTGTGGGCGTCAATCTCGATGACGATGGTGACTTGATCTTGATGCGGCGCTTCATCACCAGATATAAGCCGGTCTTCCCGAACTATCGCAAGAAAGCCGGGGGCGAGGCGCCGTTCGTCGAGGCTGTCCTGCCCGGCTGGCATGGCGAGATTCCGGCATCCTTCTTCTATGCGAAAGACGGCCGCCAGATCGGGCACCTGGTCGGCGCCAACAACCGCGAGACGTACGAAGCGGCGATTCGCTCCCTGCTGGCCTCGGATGCAAGCGCGGCCGCTGCACCGCCAGCCAAGTAAAATTCCGGCGATTCCTGCCCATTTCTTCCGAGGTGTCCGATGCTCGACATGAAGGGAAACAAGATTACCTATTTCGGTCACAGCGCGTTTTCGCTCACCACGCCTACCGGCCAGGTTGCGTTGATCGACCCGTGGGTTATGACCAATCCCGTTTGTCCCGAAGCCTTGAAGAAGGTGCCGCGGCTCGATGTAGTCTTCTTGTCTCATGCGCATTCCGATCACCTGGGAGACTTACTGGAGCTTGCAAAGCAGCATAAGCCTCAGATTGTCGCGAGCTTTGAAACCGGCCTGTGGCTCGAAAGCAAGGGCTTTGAGAATGAAACCAATCCGATGGGCAAGGGTGGTTCGCAGAAAATAGGCGCTTTTGAGGTCACGATGACGCACGCGTTCCATTCGAATTCCATTTTCGAGCACGGCAAAGCTCTGTACGCCGGCGAACCCGCAGGCCTGGTGATCCGCATGCCTGGAGGCTTCACGCTCTATCACGCCGGCGACACGGCTCTTTTCGGAGACATGAAGTTGATCGGCGAACTGTACAAACCCGACATCGCCTTGTTGCCCATCGGCGATCGCTACACCATGGGGCCGCGGGAAGCTGCCTATGCTATTCGGCTTCTCGGAGTGAAGCATGTCGTCCCGATGCATTATGCGACCTTCCCTTTTCTGACTGGGACACCCGATGCCTTGCGAACGGAGACTCGGGACATCGCGGGGTTGCACATTCATGCACTGAAGCCAGGGGAAAGTCTGTGATCCGAACCGAAAATCTCCGCAGCGGGTACATTCAAGACGACATCGAAGAGTATCTTTACGAACTTCTTCCCAAGCGGGATGCCGTGATCGATGAAATCGAAGACTATGCGGCGAAGAACCGCGTGCCCATCATCGGCCCGGCGGTCGCTCGGCTGTTGACCCTGCTCGTGCAAGTTTCCGGCGCCACGCGCATCTTTGAGATGGGCTCCGCGATCGGCTATTCAACGATCTGGCTTGCGCGAGCTGCCGGGCCGAAAGCCGAAGTCTTCTACACCGACGGCAATCCGGAAAATGCGCGTCGCGCGCAAGACTACTTCCGCAGGGCAGGCATAGCCAAGCGCGTTCGCGTCCAAGTGGGAGACGCGCTCGCCGCGCTCAAGAAAACACCCGGCAAATTTGATTTCATTTTCAACGATGTCGACAAGCACCAGTATCCCGATGCGTTGCGCGCGGCTGTGCCAAAGCTGAAGCGCGGCGGGTTGCTCGTGACGGACAATACGCTATGGTCAGGCAAGGCCGCGCGCCCGGCTGCGGCGGACGACATCGACACGCGCGGCGTGCAGGAATTCAACCGCCTCGTTTACGCCTCGAAGGACCTTTACCCAGTATTGCTCCCGCTCCGCGACGGCGTCACCGTGTGCCGCAAGGTCTAGTGGTCTCGTCAGCGCGCGCCCCTACGCGCGGAAGAAATTTCTCAGCAGGAATCCGACGTTCGCGGGCCGCTCCGCCAGTCGCCTCATGAAATACGGGAACCAGTCGCCCCCGTAGGGAATGTAAACGCGAACGCGGTAGCCGCCCTTCACCAGCCGCCTCTGCAAATCCGTGCGCACGCCGTACAACATCTGGAATTCGAAATCGTCCTTCGAGATTCCCTTCGCCGCCGCCCACCGAATCGTTTCCCCGATCATATGCGGGTCGTGCGTCGCGATGCCGTGATAGAAGCCGCTGGGAAGCAGCATCTGCATCAGCCGGACAAAGTTGCCATCCACATCCTGCTTTCGCTCGAACGCGACTTCCGCTGACTCCTTGTAAGCGCCTTTGCAAAGACGAATCCGGCAACCGTACGCCAGCAGCTCCTGAATATCGCGCTCGCTCCGGTAAAGATACGCCTGAATTACCGTTCCCACCGCTGGGTTGCGCGCCCGAATGCGTTTCACCAGCTCGACGGTGCGCTCCGTGTAGATCGATCCTTCCATATCCACGCGCAGAAAATTGTCGTAGCCGGCGGCCCGCTCGACCACGGAAAGCACTAGGCCTTCGCAGAATTCCGCGCTCAGGTCCAGGCCAAGCTGCGTCAGCTTGCAGGAAACGTTGGCGTACAGCTTTTCCTTGGCGATGCGTTCGAAAATCTCCAGGTAGGCGTCGCGGGCGCGCTGCGCGTCGGCTGTAGTGGCAACATTCTCGCCCAGATAGTCCAGGCTCGCCAGCATTCCGTGGTCGTTGCACACGCGGGCGACGGAGATCGCTTCGTCCAGCGTTTCCCCGGCCACGAATCGCCGCGCCATGCGCCGCGTGGTGCCGTTCGAGGTCACCCAGTGCGCAAAGCCGGGGCTTTCCGAAAGTTTCAGCAGAGTCGTGCGGAGCATGGAAATTGATTATGCCCGCACGCCACGCCGCCGCCTAGGGTGCCTACTGGTGATTGTGCTCTTCCAGGAACTTTTCCGCGTCCAGCGCCGCCATGCAACCCGACCCCGCAGCCGTGACCGCCTGCCGATAGCGATGGTCTTGCACATCCCCGGCCACGAACACCCCCGGCACCTGCGTCACGCTTCCGTGCTTCGCGATCAGGTAGCCGTTCGCATCCATTTCCAGTTTCCCCTTGAATACCGTCGTATTCGGATTGTGCCCGATGGCCACAAACACGCCCTCCAGCGCAATCTCCCTGCTTTCGCCGGACTCCGGATGCCTTACGCGCACGCCTTCCACCAGCCCATTACTCGCCATAATCTCTTCCACCACGGCCGGGGTCACCAGTTCCACTTTCTCATTGGCCTTCATGCGCTCGATCATGATCTTCGAAGCGCGAAACTCCTTCCGCCGGTGAATCAGATACACCCGGCTCGCGTATCGTGAAAGAAAGTTGGCTTCTTCCATCGCCGAGTCGCCCCCGCCGACCACCGCGATGGCCTTACCACGGAAGAAATACCCGTCGCAGGTCGCGCACGTCGAGACGCCGTGACCGATCAATTCCCGCTCGTTCGGCAGTCCCAGCAATCGCGCCGATGCCCCTGCCGCCACGATCAACGTCTTCGCTTCATACGTATCGTTTCCCGCCACAACCTTAAATGGCCGCTGGCTAAGATCTACTTCGGAGATGACGCCGGCCTTGAACTCGGTCCCGAATTTCTGCGCCTGCTTGCGCATGTTCTCAATCAACTCGGGTCCCATGATGCCATCCGGGAAGCCGGGGAAATTCTCGACGTGCGTTGTCAGGGAAAGCTGGCCTCCCGGCTCGTGGCCGTCGATGACCAGCGGCGTCAAATTGGCACGCGCGGCATAGATGGCGGCGGTGAGTCCCGCGCAGCCACTGCCGATGATGACTACATTGTGCATTCGAATGCTCCTTGCTATTTGATTCGTCTGCGTGCCCTGCCGGTGCAGCGAGGACCGGTATTGTAGCATCCTCGCCCGCGTGCTTCGCGCACGGCACCCGGCCAAATTGGAGAGCCCATTCGACTTAGCGCGCGTTGGCCCGCCCCATCCGCCCGCGATACAATCGCACTGGCTCTAGGTAGCACAGACACTCCTGTCTGTGCACGCCACAACGCAGGCAACAAGCTGCCAGCGTGACAACTCAGTTTTGCCGGGTGCTCGGAAGGAACCAAAAAATGGACCCACGCTATCCGATCGGACCATTCACCATGCCGCAAGAAGTCACTCCCGCCCGCCGCCGACAAGCCATCGACGAAATCGCATCCACGCCCACCAAACTCCGCGCCGCCGTGAAAGGCCTCAACGACGCGCAGCTCGACACCCCTTACCGCGAAGGCGGCTGGACCGTCCGTCAAGTCGTGCACCACGTGCCCGACAGCCACATGAATGCCTACATCCGCTTGCGTCTCGCTCTCACCGAAGAAAAACCCACCATCAGGCCGTACGAAGAAGCCCGCTGGGCGGAGCTCGCCGACTCCAAACTCCCGATCGAAGTTTCGCAGACGCTTCTCGACTCCGTGCACATCCGCTGGGATAGCGTCTGGCGCTCCCTGAAGCCCGAACACTTTGCTCGCCTCCTCATCCACCCCGACCACGGCGAGCGCACCATCGATTGGCTGCTCTTCGTCTACGAATGGCACGGCAAACATCACACCGCCCACATCACCGAGCTCCGCAAACAAAAAAACTGGTAACCCGCCCAAAGCACCCCAGATCCATGTAGGCGGTATATTGGCGGACTATGTCGGCGCTGGGCTTCAGCCTGTTTTTGGTGCGTTCATCGGAAGCTACGTCATGAAACGGGCGCCATCGCCATATACTACTTTGGTCGCCAAGACGGCGCCGGACGGTTCACTGGCCCAATGCTCACTCGTATCTGCACTGCGTTACCGGTTTTCTTCTTGGCCGCACTGGCGCCGCTCTATGGCCAAGATCAGCCTGCCACGCCTGACACCCCTGCACCGATCGCAACGGATCGGCCGTTAGTGACCAACTCCAGTATTGTCGTCCCTCCCGGCGCTCTTCAGGCGGAGAATGGCTTCCTCGAAACCAGCAGCCAGGGGCAGAGCATCACGGATGGCCCGGAGACCTTATTGCGCCTTGGTGTCGCCACGCGAACAGAATTGCGTTTCACCGTGCCCGGTTATTACCGCAACCTGACCGCTGGCGGCGGCCTCGGCTCGGGATTCGGCGACTTGGCCTTCGGGGTAAAAGAACAGCTGGGCCCCACGCCAGGTGGATTCGATGTGTCCGCAACGCTGTTCCTCAGTTGCCCGACTGGCGCCGCTGGCGTGTCCAGCGGCGGGTACGATCCGGGGCTGCAGGTGGCAACTTCTCTCTTGAGGAAACCATGACCAAACCCATGCACGACCCATCTCGCTGCTAGCACCGTGACGTCTTGAACCGCCGCTGCCGTATGCCTCGCATCGACACCCACCCCACCTTCTGCTATACCCACGCCAAGGCGGAGCGCGAAGTCCGTGATGCGGACTTCCGCCGCAACAAGCGGGCTACCTACTCCGGCACCTTCTACACCGCCACGGACGTGAACCAAGCTCTCGGCTCCGTTTTCACCTTGCTTGCCCAAGATCGCATCTTCGCCCGCGAAGCCGCCGTGCTCGCCTACGTCCCAGTTGCTCTTGCAAACCATCGAGGGCGTCAGGTCCGAAACCGAGCTGACCCTTGGCTTCAGTGGTTACGAGAATCTAGTCCGCAACGTCATCGATCCTCCCCAAAGGAACCTCCCGGCCGCCTCAAACTCTTCCGCCAAAGCCTCGCCCGAAGACGCCGCTCCCATCGAAGCATCGGTCCCGCAGCCCGCAACTGGCGCGACCCACGAACCCTCGTGTACGATGAACCCCTGCCACTCCAAGGAGAGTTCATGACACGACCCGCAGGAACGTATGCCGTTTTTGAAACCTCGCAGGGCAACATCGTCATTCACCTGCTCGAGAAAGAAGCGCCCAAGACCGTCGCGAATTTCGTCGGCCTGGCCGAAGGCACGAAAGAATTCACCGATGAACGCACCGGCCAGAAGCACAAGAAAAACTACTACGACGGCCTGACCTTACATCGCGTGATCCCGGATTTCATGATTCAGGGTGGCTGCCCGCGCGGTGACGGCCGCGGCGGACCCGGCTACACCTTCCCCGACGAGTTTCATCCGTCGCTCAAGCACTCCAAAGCCGGCAAGCTCTCCATGGCCAACGCCGGACCTGGCACCAACGGCAGCCAATTTTTCATCACCGTGGCGGCCACGCCCTGGCTCGACAACAAGCACACCATTTTCGGCGAAGTGGTGGAAGGCCAAGACGTCGCGGACAAAATTTCAAAGCTGCCTCGCGACGCAAATGATCGGCCGCGCACTCCGGTGACGCTGCAAAAAGTCCGCATCGAGCGCGTCCCCTGAGAATTTACCGACGGGAGGGCACGGCTTCACAGGCTGCGGAAAAAGTCCTTTTCCTTAGGAGGCCGGGGCTTCAGCCCCGGCGTAAAGCTAGGACGAATGGGCTTTAGCCCATGAAGAAAGCTTTCGATGGGGTTTAGCCCCAATCTGCCGATGGGAGGGCACGGCTTCAGCCGTGCCGTAAGTTCGACGGCGTGATCCGGCTTTAGCCGCTGAGGGAGGTTTTTTCGGGCTGCCACACAGGCTCTTTAGCTCCGACGTAAAGTTTGTGGAGCTGTAGCCGCAGTCTTTTACCCTGAGCCTTGAAGGGTCAGACCGCGGGATTTAGAGGAGGCTCCAAGCACGATCAACACGACGTGCAACCCGTTCCGAAAGTCGCCGACAGCGGCAAGGTGAAAACCTATGCTGACTCCACATAACCTGCTTCGCATCGTCATCGAAATGATCTTTGTCTTGCTCGGCGGGCTTGTCGTGTGGCTCGGCTTGACCGGCCAAATCTTCTTCGACCGCCGCAGACTGCCGTGGCTGATCCTCAGCGTTGCCTTGATTCTCTGGGGTCTGCACGCGCTCTACAAGCCCGGGCAGTGGTGGACCCGCTGGGAGCACTGGACCCGCGGTCTCTCCCTCACGCTTCTGGGCATCGTGATGCTGGCGATTTCGCGCGTGCCCTTTCTCTGGGTGGGCCGCTTGTTCGCCGTAGCCGGTCTGCTTCTGGTTATGCGCGGATTGATCGGCTCGTTCCTGGTGTTGCGCCCGCGGTAGCCTCCGTGTCTTGGTCGCGCTACGGGGATTCCCCTATGGACTCGCGGCCTGCGTTATATATAATCCGCGCCACGAAAGTTGCACTCAAGGAGGTGGTCGATGCTGAAGGAATTCAAAGCTTTTGTAATGCGCGGCAACGTTTTGGATTTGGCGGTCGGCGTGATCATTGGCGCGGCCTTCGGCAAAATCGTCTCGTCGCTGGTTCAGGACGTGATCATGCCGCCCATCGGACAGCTCGTGGGAAAAGTGGATTTTTCCAAGCTGTTTATCAGCCTGAACGGGAAATCGTACAGTGATCTGGACGCGGCCAAGGCCGACCACGCGGCCACACTGAATTACGGCATGTTCCTGAACAGCGTCATCGATTTCCTGATCGTGGCATTCTGCGTGTTTATCGTGATTCAGTTGGTGAATCGCTGGATCAACAAGCCCGCTCCTGCATCGGCGCCTACGGCCAAGGATTGCCCGCAGTGCGCGATGTCCATTCCGATCCAGGCAAAGCGCTGCGGCCATTGCACGTCGCAGCTCGCCGCGTAAGCTTGAGGAGTATTGCAATAAGTCACTGCGAGAGGCGTTTGCGGCAGGAATAAAACGCGCAGCGCGCTGCAGCAGAAACAAATTGCGCGGCGAGGAATTAGATTTTCGTTTGCGCCCGCGCTACGAATTCGGCTTGCGTTTTCTTGAGTTTGCTTCGAGGTGAGCGCGCAGCCGACCGACCACCGCGTCTTCCTGCCCTTCGTCGATTTCTTTCTGCACTTCTTCGAGCGCGAAGTGCACCACGTCGTGATGATGCAGCTCTTCAGGCGCCAGCACTTCGCTGAAGCGCAGCCACAGGCGATGCAGCAGATGAACTTCGTTGGCGGTTAGATTCGGCGCGTGGGGCCCAAGAACTTTGTAGATCTTGTCCCCATTGGGCAGGTGAATCTCTAGATTGAACTGCGGCTTCGGGTCGCCAAGCTTTTCCCAGGCCTCGCCGATCAGCCGGGCCTGCTCTTCGGTCGATTCCTTCGCGGAGTGGCCAAGAATAATCGTGCTCGATTGCAACGACGTTGCGGCTCGCAGAATGCCGTCCCAGATATCGCTGGCGGCGACCACCGCGAGGCGCACAGATTTGCCGCGCTTTTCCGCCAGCGACAGCGTCTGCGAAAAAAGCTGCTGCTCGATGCTGCCAAAAAGCTGGTCGGCTTCGAGCTCGTTTTCTCCGGACGCGGAGCGTCGCAATAAGCGCACGTGGAGAACGACGACGTCGCGACGCCCGGGTTTGACGCGGTCGAGCACGTTGCCGAGATGATAGAGCGCGTGAATATTGCTGACCGGCACAATGATATTGCCGGGACGCGCTCCCACGGCCTGCGGAGTCAGTTCGCTTTCCGCCTCCAGGTGGAACTGATCCATCTCGACGTGCGTGGTGTTGCCGCGGCGGTGATGCGTGTACCTTTCGGAGAGCGTAAAAATCACGAAGAGCACGATGGAGAAAGTGACGCCGGCAATAGTGGCGTCCTTTTTCGTGAACAGATTTACGACGGCGATTCCAAAAAGGACGAGGGTGATCAGGCCGAGACCCAGCGGGATTTCCACGCCGAACATCGTGAAGTTGAGCGGCACACGATATTCGCGGTCGCCCGGATGCGTGTAACGCAAAACGAGCACTGCCGCGCCCTTCATCGCGAAGCTCCAGATGACGCCGAAAGCGTAGAGGTTCGCCAGGAAAGTGACGTCGCCGCGGCTGATGATGATCGTGAGGATCTGCAGCGCAGCGATGATATTGATGATGCGGTGAGACGTGCCGAAGCGGCGATGCGGCTGCCGGAACCAATCCGCGAGAACGCCATCTTCCGAGACGCGATTCAGGACGCCGTTGGATCCGACGATGGCGGTGTTCACGGCGCCCGCGAGAATCATGGTGCCAACCACAACTACAAAGCCGTGGAAGACGAGCCGCAGCAGGAACGGTCCTTCCAAGCTCATGGCGAGGCCGCCGATGAGGTTTTCCAGATAATTTTGGCGGACGCCGTCGGGAATGATCATCACCGCGAAAAACGAAACGAGAGAGGTGAACACCAAGCTGTAAATGAAGATCACCAGCCCGGCCTTTTTCAGGTTCGGGAGTTTCGGGTGCTCGATTTCGCGGTAAACCTGCGCGAGCGATTCTTCGCCGCTCATGGCCAGAACGGAATGGCCGAGTCCAATGAACACGGCGAGCAAACCCGCGAAGTGGGCAAAATGAACGCCGTAGAGCCAGCCCATGGCGTTGGGCTCAAGTTTGAGATTGCGCGGGTGCGGAATCGGAGGAAGGGCCGGGTGGCGCAGCCATATGGTGTACAGACACCAAACGATCAAGATTCCCACCATTACGGTGGTGACCTGCATGATGCGCATGGCCTTCTGGCTGGATTCGGGGACGCCCTTGATGTTGTACCACCAGAAATACAGCGTTACCGCGATGGCGAAGACGGCCGCTCCCGCGCCGGGCGTAATGTGCAGGGGAACATGGATGTAGTCGAACGTTTCATTGAACAGGCCAACCAGATACTGACCGGCGGACACACCGCTGATCGGGCCGGTCAGGATGTAGTCGAACATCAGCGCGGAAACGCTGAATTTGGCAAGCGTGCCGCCCATCGCTTCTTTGACCACGCGATAGACGCCGCCGCGGACGAACATGCTGCAGCTCTCGACGTAAATGGCGCGCACGGCGTAGGAAAACAGCATGATGCCGAGGATGAACCACGGCGCGGCTTTGCCGATGTAGCCTTCGGCTTCACCGCCGGCGTAGTACGCGGACGAGGCCAGGTCATTTAGAACAATGGCGGCGGCGCGCCAGAAGGAAATGAAGCTGAGGAGCGCCGTGGTGGCTACGATGACGCGGGGGATGCCGTTGCCGCGGCTGCGCGCGGCAGCAGGGTTAATGGGAGTGCTGCTCATCTATGGGTGATGTTGACCTGCGAGCTAAAATGCTCGCATTTTCCCGGCGTGAAGTCTAGCGGGCTGGCGACGTGGTGCTCTCGAATGAAGTTCTCTACCTGCCTGTAGGTTCCGCAAGTCCCAGAACATCCCGAACGGCACTGTCGGTAGGACAAGCTCGGCTAAGCTCACGCAACCCTTCCAGCAGTACAGTCGTACCCATTTATTTGAGGGCGCTATGTTAATGCTTTACTTGGGATCGAAATCCGAAATGGCACGACGGCCTTCGTGAATGGAATGGCTCAGCAGGTTGAGGGTGAGTCGAAAAGCGCCCGCTTCAGAAAGCGGCCGCTACAATTGTGCGTACATTCTGTCTTGGAAACGCGGGAAGTTGGTGCCCTCAGATGTTTCTCGCCGGGTTGATGTCAATGCAAGCAGTTACGGCACGGCCCTTCGTTCCTCTGGGTAAACTGAAGCCGTGCCCTCCCGTTGCCACACAAACTCTCGGTGCCAGTGCGGAAGATGAGGTGTAGTACAGTCCTCTTTGAGTTGGAGCCGATGCGGAGTGAAATGACTATGAATTATTTGACGGATCTTGGGCGGTGGTTTTTTGCGATTGGGATGGCGGTGTTTGGGGTGCAGTACGTCGGGTATGGGAGATTTGTGGGCGGGTTGCCGCCGTGGACTCCGGGCGGGGCGGTTGGGGCTTACTTGGTGGGCGTGGTGTTGATCGCGGCTAGTGTGAGTATCGCGATCAAGAAGGAGGGGCGGCTGTCGGCGACTGTGGTGGGGGCGCTGTTTTTGCTGTGTGTGGTTTTTCTTCACATGCTGAGGGCCAGCGCGGTGGTGCACGATGGGGTTGCGCGGACGCGGGCGTTTGAGCCGCTGGCGCTGAGCGGGGCGGCGTTTGTGCTGGCGGCGTTGCTGCCGGCGGAGGGCGAGGGCGGTTCGTCGTGGGACATGGGTAAACTCATTTTGCTGGGACGTCTGCTGTTTGCGATTCCGATGGTGATTTTCGGCGTTCAACATTTTATGTACGCGGCTTTTATCGCTACGCTGATTCCGGGGTGGATTCCGGGGCATGCGTTCTGGACGTATTTCACGGGGGTGGGTTTTGTCGCTGCGGGTGTGGCGATCACGTTCGGAGTGCTGGCGGGGCTTGCGGCGAGTCTGTTGGGATTGATGTTCTTGTTGTGGGTGGTGGTGCTGCATGCGCCGAGGGTGATTGCGCAGCCGCACAATGGAGACGAGTTGAGCAGCTTGTTTGTGGCGCTGGCGCTGGGCGGGGGGTCGTTTGTTGTGGCCGGAGCTCTAGCGAAAGACGCTCGGAGTTTGTGGCAAGGCGAAAAACCGGCGCTCGGCGGCTGAAGCCGGATTGAATCGCGAGCGCTTACGGCACGACTGAACAGACTGCGGAAAAACTGAGTTGGACGAGACATTTGAAGTTGTCTAGCGAAATGCACAGACATTAAGTGGCTGCAATAGTTGGAGTTGAGATTCTTCGGGCATCCTTGTCGGATGCCCTCAGAATGACATGGCGAGGCGGGCGGAGCCTAGGATGAAGTTGGGCGAGGATCCTTGGCGGCGGCCAGCGCGACATGCTGGCGGAGGAGATCGGAGACGTCGCCGATCTTGTCGTCGAGTAGATTCAGCTTTTGAGTGACGCTTTGAATTTCCCTTTCGGAGCGGCGGTTTACGTCGAAGTCCAACTCGCCGCGAAGGCGATCTTTGGTGTCCTGACGATTCTGGCTCATCATGATGACCGGGGCCTGGATGGCGGCGAGCATGGAGAGAAAAAGATTCAGCAGGATAAAGGGATACGGATCCCAGGCGGTTTTGCCGAGGACGATGTTCAAGCCCGAGTAAACAACGATGGCGGCGGCGAAGATGATGATGAAGGTCCAGGAGCCGCCGAAGCCAGCGACGGTGTCGGCGATGCGCTCGCCGAAGGTGGCGTCTTCTTCGATGACCTCGTTGGGGTTGCGGCTGGCGCGAACGCGCACGAGTTCCTGGGCGGCATGGAATTGGCGGCCGAGGACGGTGAGCATGTCCATGCCGGCGTGGGGCTTGCGCTGGAGCAGGGTGGCGATGTCGTTCCGATCGATTTCGAGGCACACACTTTCCTCGAGGGCGGTGGCGTTGGTTTGATGCGGGGTTTGCTCGAGCATGGAAGCGAAGCCGAAGAACTCACCGTGGGCGGGTTCATCGACGACGACTTCCTGATGGTCTTCGTCGACGATGGAGACGCGCACCTTCCCGGAGACCATGACATAGGCATGGCCTTCCGCGTCGCCCATTTTGTAGATGCGCTGGCGAGGAGCGAACTTCTTGCTTTCCACCTGACCGGCGAGTACGGCGAGCTCGTCGTCATCGAGCAAAGAGAACAGCGGAACATGACGAAGCATTTCCGGGCTGCAGCCCATTGAGGCACCTCGTGGACGTGCGAAATGTTCGAAGCATTCCACAAATCCGAAGCGGCGACAACTAGTGCTTCGGCGCACCGAGGGGCGAACACTGAGGGCAGGGGCAGATGGTGCGGAGCTGGTCGTAGCTGTAGATGCCGGTGGCGTGGCCGTCGGAGAAGGTGAGTTGGATGGCGTAATTGCCGACGGAGGTGGCGGCCTTGGCGGTGGGCTTCGGCTTGAACATGGGCAGGGCGGCAGCGGAGCCTGGACCGGCGGAGGCGAAGGCGAGCTTCTTCTCGCGCTCGTCGTTGCAGGTGGCGCAGGGACAGTGTTCGCGGAGGTAGGGAAAGTCGTAGTGGCTGGCGTGGCCGTCGGCCCAGGTGATGTCGACGCCTGTGCCGGAGGTGACGTGGATTTTTACGGCGGCGGGCTTGCTGCGGGGATCGATGGGGATGGGCATGGGGGGAGTTGACAGTTTACAGTTGAAAGTTCGGAAAGAAAGAATAAAGCAAGATTTAACACAGAGGGCTCAGAGATGGGAACACAGAGGTCACGGAGAAGAGGTGGCTGAAGAAATATCACGGGCTTACAGCTTCGGCTTTCCGTCGCAGCAGGCGCCGGCGGGGATGGGATTGCCGTGGGGGCAGGTCTTGGGATGGCCGAGGAAGGTGCAAATGCGCTGGTCGAGCTCGGGACTGATGATGTGCTCGAATTTGCAGGCTTGATTGCGGGCTTCGGAGTCGTCGATGGAGAAAGTGTCTTTGAAGAGGCGCTCGGCGAGGCGGTGGCGGCGGACGACGTCGCGAGCGCGGCGGCTGCCCGCGGTGGTGAGGTGCACTTCGCCGTTCTGGACGTCGACGAGGCGCAAATCGGACATGCGGCCAAGAACTCTCGCGGAGGGTTCCTCCGGGACGACGGGGAGTTGTCCGGCTGGGCCGGTGGCGTGGAGGAGACTTACCTGCGCGGGCTTGCCTTCTTCGCCGGAGATCCAGATTTGCTCGAGAAGATGATCGAAGCGAATTTCGTCGTCGGTGGAGGTGGTGCTGCAGCAGTCCGCGGTGTTGGCCAGGGGGCAATTGAGCGGGTGGCTGGGACCATGCTGGGCGGTGTCGAAATGGAGATGGCCGTGGGCCAGTTCGATGCGGCGGTCGGCTTGACGGCCGATGTCGGGATCGTGGGTGACCATGAGGATGGTGTGGCCCGCGCTGTGCAGTTCGCGGAAAAGCTGGAGGACGATGGCTTCGTTGGCTTCGTCGAGATTGCCGGTGGGCTCGTCGGCGAGGATGAGCTTAGGTTGATTGATCAGAGCGCGGGCGATGGCGACGCGCTGTTGCTCGCCGCCGGAGAGTTGGGCGGGGAGATGGGTGAGGCGGTCGCCAAGGCCGACGCGACGGAGGGCTTCTTCGGCTTGGTGCTCGTGGGTGACGCTGTGGAAGTATTGGGCGAGCATGACGTTTTCCAGAGCGGTGAGGTAGGGCACGAGATGAAATTGCTGGAAGACGAAGCCGATTTTTTCGGCGCGGTAGCGAACCAAGTGGCTTTCGGTGAGTTTGGCAAGGTCGGTGCCATCGACGATGACGCGGCCGGAGGTTAGCGTGTCGAGACCTCCGAGAATGTTGATGAGCGTGGTCTTGCCGGAGCCCGAAGGGCCCATGAGAGCGATCCACTCGCCGGGCTCAATGCTGAAGCTGAGGGCGTCGACCGCGCGGAGGGCGCCGTACTGCTTGGTGAGCGATTCGATGACGACTTGGGGAGTCACCGCGCACCTCCGACAGCGGCGGCACGGTTGACGCTGAAATCCTTCAGCGATCCTCGTCGGATCGCTTCAGGATGACAAATCGTCGAAATATGCTCGAGGAGAGACATTTTGGTCATTCACCTCGAAAGACGGAAGCAGGACGGACGCTGGCTAAGCGGCGCAACGGGAACGCGCCGGCAATCGCGACAATGATCGTGAGGGCCACTGCTACAGGATACACAATCAGGCGGGGACGCGCCGCCAGACCGAAGACCGCCTGACCCAGCCAGATGGAAAGCAGGATGCCGGCCGCTGCGCCGAGGGCGCCGCCGACTAGGCCAAGCACGGCTGCTTCTGCGAGAAAAAGTCGCAGCACGCGGCGGGTCGCTCCGCCGATTGCTTTCATGAGGCCGACGTCGTTCTTGCGCTCCATGGCGACGTTGGTCATCGCGGCCATGACGCAGAGGGCGGTGAGGATCAGCACAACGGCGACGGTGGCGTTGAGCAAGCCGCTGATGCGGTTGTAGATTTTGGCTTCGGCTTCGGTGAATTGGCGGATGGGGCGGACATCGGCGTTGGGAATGGCCTTGGCGAGCGAGGCGATGTATCGATCGACGGACTCAGCCCTACCTGGGACACTTGCCTGAATCAAGCTGACGCGACCGGGAAGGTTGAGGAGAGTCTGCGTGGCCGGCAGTTCGAGGAAAATCTGGCTATCCTCGGGACCACCGAAACTTCTGATCGCGGATACCGCGCAATAGTGACCTTTATCTCCATTCTTTAGCGTCAACCTTGTTCCAGGATGGATATCCAGCTCGGAGGCGAGTCGCTGACCAATTTCGCAAGTTTGGACGTTGAGAGCATCTAAATTCTTACTTTCGACGATGGCCGAAGGAGCAAATTTCTCGAGGTCTTGTCGATGGCTGGTTCCGACCGTAGCCGAAAATCCAACAAGGACTGTTTTGACGGACTTCTCCGGTTTTCCGGTTCTATCGTCTGAGGCATGCGCGGCGACATCCACAATCCCGTACAAAAACTCTGCCTTGGTGACATCGTTGCCTTCATTTCGTGCGGGCAGCCGGTCGAACAAAGACTGATCGATTGTTTTGGGTGCGTCGGAGGAATCGTTGGCGCCTTGCGGAGAAACGACGACGTTGGCACCGAAGGAGCGGAATTCGCTGGTGAGACGTCGCTTGGCGTCGATCTGGAGATTGAGGAGCGCGGCGGTGACGGCGGCGCCGGCGCCGAGGGCCAGGAGGATGACGAAGAGGCGGCCGCGATTGGCGCCGAGGAGACGGCGGACGATGCGCCAGAACATTGCGCGATTGTGGCGCTGGCTAGGCATCAGATTGCTCCGTCTGCGCCGAAGCGTCGCGAATTTGCAGTGCTGGCATGCTGGTTGCGGGACTTGAGGCTGAGATCCTTCGGCGATCCTTACCCTTCGCGCAAAGCGCTCTGGGCAAGTCGGATGCCCTCAGGATGACAAATTTGTGTGCTATGCGGCGATTGTGCATGGTTATTCGCCTCGCAGAATCGGCGCAGGCTCGTAGCGCGAGGCGCGGCGCAGAGGAATGGCGCTGCCGAGCAGTGTGACGAGGGCGGCCAGAATCAGAATGACGAGAAGGACGAGCAGCGAAGGTTGCGGCGCAGCGCCGAAGATCTTCTCGCCAACCAACCGCGCCAAGAGGATGCCGAGCGCGTAACCAACACCGCCGCCGACGAATGCGAGGAGAAGCTGCTCTGCTGCGAGCAGGAATCCAACGATGCCGGAACCTGCGCCGAGGGCTTTCATCAAGCCGATTTCGGTGCGGCGTTCGATGACGGAAGCTGCGGACGACGCGCCAACGGCGAGCGCAGCGGCCAGGAGTGCGGCGAACGTCACCAGCCAAAGCAACGTTTGCACGCGCGTGAGGACGCGGCCTTCGCCTTCGGCGACGCGGCGAATGACGCGTACGTCGGAGCCGGGGAGAACTTCCTGAATGGAATGGGCGATGGAGGAAACGTACGGAGTGCAACTCCAGCGCTCGAGCTCGTCAGGCTTCATCGTCGCGGGATCGCGCCTGCCGAAGTCATCTTCGGGCTTGGTGAGGGCGCTGACGTAAAGCTGGCGATATTGTCCGGGCTGTTTGACGAGTTGCTGCACCCGGGACAGAGGCATCAGCACCGCATGGTCTTCAGCGCCCCCCGTCGACACAATTCCAGCAATGGAGCAAGGCAGGTACCTTTGCATCTTCTCCAGATCGGGAACGTTGACGAGCAACTGGCCACCGATGCGAAGATTCAATCGATCTGCGAGACCGGCACCGATCACGCACTCATCGGGACTGTTGAGGTAGGTATGCCCGCCAACGGGACCCTTGATTCGCTTCAGCCCCCCAGCTTCCTCGGAAAACCAGCTTCCCTCGACCCGAAACCATGGATTTGTTTTCTCAATGCCGGTGGTGAAGGTAGTGCCGTCGTTCAAGCTTAATAGATGCGAAGCCCACGTCCCAATCAGTGGAACTTTCGTTCCGGGGTTAAAAGCATTCAAGTCTTCGGGTCTGGCTGCGACGTAAGACGTAACCTCTAGAATCGGGGCGAAGGCGATGATGTTGTTATGCCAGAAGATGGTCTTGAGTTTCGGAAGGTCGGATTCGGGGAGGTAGGCGCCGGCGTTGACGGGGCGGTAGTCGACGCCGCCGATTTCGAGGGGGAGCGAATCGGCTTGGGGTGTGACGAGGAGATTTGCGCCGAGACTGCGGAATTCGTGGGCCAGGCGGTCGCCAACATCGAGAGAAACGCTCAGCGCGGCGGTGGCGACGGCCATACCGAGAGCGAGGGCGGCGCCGGTGAGAAGTTTGTGACGCGGACGGCGGCTGAAGGAATCGGCGACTAGGCGTAGGAACATAAGTTACCGCCAGGAGTACCCAGCTCAGAACAGTCGCACCGTAAACCGCCACCGCCAGGCACGGATCCCCGATTGGAGCCGCCTATCACGCCGCAAAGGCGGCGGCAAGCCCTTCGCACCGCTTGGCGCGGCTCAGGACAAGCCGGCGCACTCCAGAATATGCACCTCATTGCGGAATTTCCTTCGTTGCGCTCGTGAGAGAGGACAGGTCGATCACGAGGTAGGCGCCGTCGACGTGGGACGGGACGCCGATGGGATTACAGCCACCGGCCTGGCCGATCGAAGGCACGTAGATTGCGGAGCCGCAGTGGCGGCAAATCACATTTTGGCCGTCCTGGCGATAGCCTTCGGCACCGCAAATGCGGCAGGCGTCGAGGGCAGTACCCCAGCCACCGGGTTTCTTGATGATCATGAAGCGAATCGATTGGCCGCCGCCGACGTCGGTCATAAATAGATGCATATTTCCGTCCTGAACGTCGCTGAGCGGAACGCGCACTTCCCGGCCCTGCGCCGCAACTGAATGAACGCTGGGCGGAGCGGAATTGGCACGGGCGTAGATGAAGTCCGCAGTCAGGACGAGAATCACCACGAGGCAGGCGCTGGCGGCGGCGATCATCCAGCGGCGCTGGCGGCGGTTCTGGGATTCGAGAAGGCGCTTCTCCGCTTCCCCGGCGGCTTGCATCGCGGCTTTGGCATGGGAGGCCGATTGCCATTCGCGCAAGACCAGGAGCGCGGCGGCGCCGAAGATGAACACGAAAAAGAACAGCTCGTTCCGCACGATCGGACCGATGATGGCCATTTCCGTCTTGCTGGAAGGCAGCCACTGCGCCTCACTCAGCTCGTGCAAGCCGCTGAGCGCAAGCTGAAAGGCAACGAGCATCAAGATGACGCTGGTCGCCGCGAAAAACCGGTGCAAGGGCACGCGCAGCGTGCCCTTGAAGAAAAACAGCCCGACGGCCACGGCAGCGGCGATGCCTGCGAGCGTGCCGATCCAGGTTTGCAGCCCTTCCGTGGAAAGCTCGACGGCGCGCAGAATCAACGCGAGCTCCGCGCCCTCGCGCACCACCATCAGAAATACAAAGAAAAAGATGCCCAAGCCGGCGGCACGTCCTGCGCGGACGGCGTAGGTTTCGACCTTCTCCTCGATATCTTTTTTCAGGTGGCGCGCAACGCGATTCATCCATACGATCATCGTAATGACGAAGACGGCCGCCGCGAGGTAGAGCAGGCCCTCGAAACCATCCTCGCTGATACGCCAGCGCTCCAGGGCGATGGCCACGGCCAAGCTGAGAGCGGAGGCCGCGGCGACGCCATACCATGCAAAACGGGCGAGGTGGGCGCGGCCGGTGCGAGACAGATACACCAGAATGATGCCAACGACGAGCGAGGCTTCGACACCTTCCCGGAGAGCGATGAGAAAAGCGGAGAACAAGGAGGCTCCAGTTGTAATTGAGTTGCAACTGCGGTTTAAGTTTACCCTTATTAGGCACTTGCGTCAACCGGACCACACTGGTCCTATATCTTCACGCTAGAATACGCTGACCCATGTTCTTGGCACAAACTGCCCACCGAGCCGCCGCACTGCTGCTGTCCTGGTCGCTGCTGTGCGCGCCATTGCCGGCCCGGCAGACCCCTTCGGGTTTGCAATCTCTGAAGACCATCGCACCCGACTCGAAACGCGCTCAGAAAGCACTCGAGCGGGGCGAAAAGGCCGAGGCGGAAGGCCGGGTCGACGACGCCTTGATCGCCTACGATGAGGCCCTGCGCTATGCACCACAAGACACGGCGATCGCCGGGCGAATCGCGGCGCTGCGCTCCGGGCTTGTTCGCAGCCACGTGGAGAACGCCGAGCGGCTGGGTTTGGCGGGTCAAATCGCGCAAGCCATCGAGGAACTGCAGGCGGCGATGCGAATCGATCCGACAAACGCAGTCGTGGCCGAGCGCATCGGGCAGTTGGAAGCAATGAAGGATGACGAACCGGCGCCGCGAGCAACCCATGTGGAGGGCATGCCGCATTTGAGAGCGCAAGAGGGCAAGCACCACTTCGACCTGCGCGGTGATACCAAGACCGTTTACGAACAGGTGGCACAGGCCTTCGGCATCAAAGCAGCATTCGATCCGGACCTGACGCCACGCCAGGTGAGACTGCGCGTCGATGACGTGGATTTCAAAACGGCGATGTCCCTGCTTAGCGAGCAAACCGGAACATTCTGGCGTCCGTTGGACGCGACGCTGATTTTCGTGGTTTCGGACTCGACGGAGAAGCGGCGCCAGTATGGATTGCAGGCGGAGCAGACGTTTGTGCTGCCGTCTTCGGTAGCGCCGGAAGAAATGACTGAGCTGTTGCGCGTGCTGCGCGAGATCACGGGCTCAACGCATATCGAGCTCGACTCGCATAACCGCACGATCACGATGCGCGACTCGCTGGAACGATTGGCACTCACCGGCGAGTTGATCCGGCAAGTGGAAAAGGCGCGTGGCGAGCTGATGCTCGAGGTGGAGCTGTTGGAGGTCGACAAGAACAAGGCGCTAAGCCTGGGCATCACGCCGCCTTCTTCGACGCAGGCTTTCTTGATCAGCCCCAACGACGTTCGCGCGCTCGCGCGGTCCGCCGACCTTGCGAGTGCGCTCACGACCATAGGGCAACTCTTAAGCGCCCAGGGTCTGTCGAGCATTCCCGGGTTCACTCTTTTCGGCGGAGGCTATTCGACGTTTCTTCTGACGCTGCCGGGTTCGGTGGCCAATTTTTCGGATGCGCTAACGCTGGTGCAGAGCGGAAGGCAGGTTTTGCTGCGAGCGCAGAACGGCAAGCCGGCGACATTTTTCGTGGGCGACCGCTATCCAGTCACGCTCTCGCTGCTGTCCGGGAGCGTCGGAACCGGTACGGGCAGAAACGCGGCACTCACGGCAGTGCCAACGTCCACGACGTTCCCGGAGACGAACTTCGCGGTGGGAAACAATCCGGTGGCGCTGACGGCGGCCAACTTCAGCGGGGGTACGCTGCCGGACCTGGCGGTGGCCAACGAAAACGACCACACGATCAGCATCTTGCTGAACCAGGACAATGGGAACTTCGTTGCGCAGAGCAAGTCGCCGTTCGTCCTGGCCAAGAACGAGACCGCGCCCGTGGCGATCGCATCCGGAGTCTTCGGGAATACGGTGACAAATTCCTCGGGTGTCACCGTGTCGCCGGCCGATCTGGTAATTGCCAACGCCACATCAAACAACGTGACCGTGCTGCTGGGGAACGGCGACGGCACGTTCGCGGAGGCGGCGGGCTCGCCGTACGCCGTGGGAACAGATCCGAGCTCGGTGGTGGTGGCCGACTTCAATGGAGATGGCAATCTGGATTTTGCGGTGGCGAACAGAGGGGACAACACGATTTCCGTATTCAAAGGCGACGGCAAGGGAGGATTCACGCAGTTCCCGGCTTCCCCTTTCGCGCTGCAAAACACCGCCATTATTTCCGAGAAAGGGCCCGTGGCGCTGGCCACCGCGAATTTCCGCAACACAACGCTGAGCACCAGCAGCAATTCGACGAACGCCCCCGAAGTGGATTTGGCGGTGGTCAACGAGACCACCAATAACGTGACGATCTTGCTGGGATCGGTCGACAGCAATGGCAATGTCACTTTTTCAGAGCCCAAAAATTCGCCGATCGCGGTGGGCAAAACGCCGGTGGCCATCGCCGCGGGCGATTTGAATACGGACGGCATCCCCGATCTCGCAATCGTGAATCAAGGCGACGATACGGTTACGATTCTTCTGGGCAGCACCAATGCGGATGCCACGTTCACTGCGGCGTCCGGGTCGCCGCTGGCAACGGCAACGACTCCGGCGGGAATCGCAATCGCAAATTTCACGGGCGGCACAGTTCCGAGTCTCGCAGTGACCAACCAGGGTCAGAGCACGCTGGGGATTTACGTGGGACTCAGCTCAGGAACTTTTTCCAATCGCCTGGAGATCGCCACGCCGGCGACTCCATCCGCGATCATCACCAGTGTCTTGACGAGCAGTGGATTGCCGGACGTGGCTCTGACGGCCCTTGGCACGACAACCAATCAAGGGCTCGTGACGGTGATCCAGGACTCTTCGGCCTTTGCAACGGGCACGACGCCCACGCAAACTCCTTATCCTGGTTCGGAATTCATAGATCTCGGCGTGAAGGTGAAGGCCACGCCCACACTGCATCCAAACCATGAAGTCACACTTCAATTGGAATTTGAAATTCGCGCGTTGTCCGGCGACAACCTGAACGGCATCCCTATCATTTCCAACCGCACGCTGAACCAAACCGTGCGGGTAAAAGAGGATGAAACGACGCTGATCGGGGGCCTGATCGACACAGAAGAAACGCGCGCCATTACCGGGCTGCCGGGGTTCGCGAACATTCCCGGCGCCGGATATGCTTTCGGGAACAGAAACAACACGCTGCAGGATACGGAGTTCCTGATCTTGGTCACGCCGCGGCGACTGCGGTCTCCGGCGCGCCCGGCGCCGAGCATTTTCGCTGGGCGCGGCGACCCGAGCACGCGAGGCTCGATCGGAGCAGGTGCGCCGCCGGCTGAAGCGCCCAATCCGAATGCTGAGCCGCCGAGGCCGAATCCGACGCAGCCTACGACTCCGCCTGCAACGCCGCCTGCAAATCCGCCGACAACGCCGCCTCCTCAGCCCTAACGCGGGAGGCCTTGCGTCAGCTTGACTTGGTCAGCGGATAACCCGCGAGGCTCTCGAGAATTGCCAGCGGAGAGCTCTCCGGGTGCACCATGGCGTCGTGCGAAACGATGAACGTCTGTTCCAACGCGTACTGGCCCTCCAGCACCGCGTGGCTCACGAAATCGGTAAACACAATCCAGGTCGAGCGTGGTGGAAACTCCCAGCGCTGCTTGGGGCAGCCCTCTTGGAATTCGGCGTTTTCCTTCATGGCGTTGTGGCAGCGGTGCATGAAGTCATCGTAAGGAGAACGATTTGCACCGGGAAGATGAGCGGCAATTGCGATCTTCCGGAAGGCTCGCAAGAGCGCGTTGCCACCGTGCGGCCGCGGGAGCCCGATGGCTTTGGCGAAGCGCGGCCCGATGACGTCGAACGTCTGGCTGGTAATCCAGACGCGGTTCTGAGCGGGGTTCAGGTTGGTGAACAGCCGCAGGATGCGATCGCCGTTTGTAGGACGGGTGGGAAATGCATCGACGTGGGGCAAATCGTTGCGCGCGCGAAGGCGGGCGGGGCGCCCACGCTCTTCCAAGGGACGATAACTGGCGAAGTCGAGCTTCCACTTTCCCGCATACGGCGAGAGCAGATCGCCAAGGAAGCGTGCTGAACCCTGCGAATAGCCACGCAGGATAGCACGCAGACGATCGCCGTCAGGACCTGCTGATTTATCGACGCCCGTAATGCGATCGGCAGCCGGACGGTAGGCGATGTTCTTGTGAAACGCGGCGTCGGTCTGTTTACGAGTGAGAAGAAACTGGATGTCGTCGTCCGGGAAGTCAAATGGGGTTTGCGGGAAATAGAGGATGTTGCCGGCCTCCAGCTCGCTGCACAGAACGCGAGCACGGTCGGGACCGGGCTCGTCTTTCACGGTAACCAGCCGGCTCATACCGCGAGCTACGTTTTGCGCTACGGACGGAGAAGAAGCGGCCGACATTGCACTCCCACACAAAAACTATAGCTAGGGTGGCAGGCCCTTACAAGTACGGAAAGCTTTGGGATGCAAATAGGGATGTGGCGCCGCACGACACGGGCGCCCTTGGCTTCGCGCTTTAGCCTGGGTAGTAGGGGCGCAGCATGTTGCCTCCCTACTAGGGATTTGGGTCCCGTCGAGGGGTTCGGTAGAAATACGTGTCAGGGCAGCGGTTCGAACACCACGATTGGCTGATAGGTGCGAGGAACGACTGCTTCAGCGATGGCGATGAGCTTGTCTTGCTGGTTGAAAACGCGGAGGCGCGGCGGACGAGGCTCACCGGCATCGAGCTGGGATGTTGCGCCGGGGGGCGGCTCGACACGGCCCGGCTGGATTTGCGCCGATGTGACATTGAATTTCGATCCGTGACGCACGCGCCGCTCGACGATCGGGAGGACGTTCGCTCGCGGAAAATTGGGCAGTAGATTTTCCAGACGGATCAGATATCCGGCAAATCCTCCCGCGCGTGAAGCTTCCGCCAGTTCCTCGAGCTTAACCGCCTGCTCGAGCGAAAATTCCCCAACAGCGAGCCGGGTGATCTCCGCGAGATGCGCACCGCAGCCAAGCTGCTGGCCCATTTCGTGCGCCAACGAGCGGATATACGTTCCGGAAGAGCACTCGATCATGAAGCGGGCGATGCTGCCTGCAATCTCCGTTAGCTTGTACTCGAAGACCTCGACCTCCACAGGCTTCAGCTCGACCGGCTGCTTTTTTCGCGCGAGCTCGTAGGCCGGACGGCCGTGAATTTTTTTTGCCGAAAACGACGGCGGCATTTGCGCGAAGCGCCCGATGCGTTCAGCGGCGAGTTTTTCGAGCAGGGACGCGTCGAGGGATGGCGTCACTTCGGGGCCCTGCGCTTGGCCGTCGGAATCGTAGGTGTCGGTAGCAAAACCGAAGCGGAAGCCCGCAGCATAGCGCTTGCGCCGGCCGGAGTAGAACTGCATGAGCCGCGTGGCGCGTCCCAGGAGCAACACGAGGACGCCGGTAGCGAGCGGATCGAGGGTTCCGAGGTGTCCGACTTGACGGAAACCTGCCAGGTGACGCACCGCATCGACTACGTCGTGAGAAGTCTTGCCCTTGGGCTTGTCGATCACAAGCGCGCCGTCAAACGGCGCCGGCTGTGGCTGACGTGGCATTCGCTTTCAACCTTTAGAACAGAAAACTCGAAGATGGCGGTCGAAAGACCGCCGCTACAAGGTGTGTAGCGTCCCAAAACCACTGGGGCATCCTCACCTGCTTCGAACAACCCGCACGGCCGTTGGGCGGAAACTCTACGAAGTCGCCGGCTTGTCCTTCTTCACTTCTTTCAGGAGTTGCTCGACGCGTTGAACATGCTCCTGGGAAAGGTCCAACGCGAAGTGGAGCTCCGGCAGGCGGCGAAGCTGCAGACGCTCGATAATTTCGCTGCGAATGTAACCCGCGGCATGCTCGAGCGCCTTGATCGCATTCGATTGCTCTTTGCTGGTGCCCGGCACGTGGATGAAGACACGCGCGTGCTTCATGTCCGGCTGCACGCGCACTTCGCTGACGACCACCATGCCTTCGAGGCGCGGGTCTTTCAGCTCACCGGCGAGCATGGCGTTGATTTCGTGAGCGATCTCTTCGGCCACGCGTTCGTGGCGGTGATTGGTCGGACTCATCCCGGTGCCTGCGACGCTCCCTAGACAATCTCGAACTTCTGACCGATCAAGAACGAGCCGAGAATGCGGTCCGCCTCGTCCAGAACCTTCTGCAACGACTCTTGGACGTGCCGCTCCTCGTTCGAAAGCGTCACCACGCCGACCACCGATCGCTGCCAGACATCGTGATGGTCCAGCTCCGCCACGGCCACATTGAACTGCCGGCGCAGCTTGTCCTTAAGGCTGCGCAGCACTTGCCTCTTGTCCTTCAGCGATTGCGCGTCCGGGATGTGTAGCTCGAGGGTGAGCAAACCGACCGGCATGAACGGCTCCGGAACAATTTCCCGCGCGGCCCCGACCGGGTCGGAGCCGACGTCCAGCTTATTTACGCGCCGCGGGTGCGTTGCCCTGCGCGGCGGCTTCCGCAGCGCTCAATTTCGTCACCTGGAAGCATTCCAGAATATCGCCAACCTTGACGTCATTGAAGTTAGCAATGCCCGCGCCGCACTCGAAGCCCGTGCGCACCTCGCTGACATCGTCTTTGAAGCGCCTAAGCGAGCTGAGCTTCGACGTATAGATCACGGCTCCGTCGCGGAGTACGCGAATCTGCGCGTCGCGCTTGAGCACGCCATCCAGGACGTAACAGCCAGCGACCGTCCCTGCGCCTTTGACGCGGAACGTATTGCGCACTTCGGCGCGTCCCAAGTACGTTTCTTGAATGACGGGTTCGAGCAGGCCTTCCATGGCCTTCTTAATCTCGTCGGAAACCTCGTAGATAATATTGTGCGTCCGAATGTCTACGTGTTCCTGCTGCGCCAAGTCCGCGGCCTTGCGCTCCGGCCGGACGCCGAACGCGATGATGATCTCGCCGGATGCGGAGGCGAGCAGAACATCGTTCTCGGTGACCGCGCCCACGCCGGAACCCACAATCTTCAGCTTCACTTGATCTGTCGAAAGCTTCGGCAGCATTTCGCTGAGCACTTCCACCGATCCCTGGACGTCCGCCTTGATCACGATCCCTAGCTCTTTGACTTCGCCAGCCTTGAGCTGTTCGTGGAGCTGATCTAGGGTAATGCGCCCACCGCTGGAGCGTGCCATGGCGGCGTCGCGCTGCTTCGATTGGCGGTACTCGACGATATGCCGTGCCTTGGCTTCGTCGGTGACCTGGAAGTTGTCGCCCGCTTCGGGCACGCCCTGCAAACCCAGCACTTCGATCGGCGTCGATGGCGGCGCGTTCTTCACGGGCCTTCCGCGGTCGTCAAACATAGCGCGAACTTTGCCAAACACCGCGCCGCAGATGAAGAAGTCACCCGGGTTCAATGTACCGTTCTGCACCAGAATGGTCGCTACCGGCCCGCGGCCCTTATCGACTCGCGATTCCAGCACCGTGCCCGTCGCCGGAGCATCGGGATTGGCTTTCAATTCGCGCAGGTCGGCGACCAGCAGCAACGTTTCCAGCAGTTTGTCGATGCCCTTCTTCTGTTTTGCCGAAACTTCCACGAGTTCGGTATCGCCGCCCCATTCGGCGGGCAACAGGCCCAAGTCGGCAAGCTGACGCTTCACGCGTTCCGGCTGCGCCTCGGGCTTGTCGATCTTGTTGATGGCGACCACAATCGGTACGTTCGCGGCTCTGGCATGGTCGATCGCTTCTTTCGTCTGTGGCATCACACCGTCATCCGCGGCCACCACCAAAACCACAATGTCTGTAACTTTTGCTCCGCGCGCGCGCATCCTGGTGAACGCCTCGTGGCCCGGCGTGTCCACGAAAACCACCGCGCGATCGTTGACGATTACTTTGTAGGCGCCGATATGCTGAGTGATGCCGCCGGCTTCACCCGCGGCGACGTCGGCCTCGCGAATGGCATCCAGCAAGCTGGTCTTGCCGTGGTCGACGTGGCCCATGACGGTGACGACGGGCGGCCGAGGTTTCAGGTTTTCCTTCGTTTCTTCCTTAGCGACTTCCAGCACCATCTCTTCTTCGAAGGAGACCACATTGACAACGCCATTGAATGCTTCCGCCAGCGTCGTCGCCGTCGGAACATCGAGCGCCTGGTTGATGCTGGCAAACACGCCGCGGTCCAACAGCGTCTTCAGAAGATCTTTGGCGCGTACATCCAGCTTTTCGGCGAGTTCGCGAATGGTGATGCCTTCGGTGATGGTGACATCGCGGGGCGGACGGGGTTCGGGCGGCGCAATCACGGCGACTGCGGCACCGCGGCCTCCGGCGCCAGCGCGCTGGCGCGTCGGGTGCAGTTTGCGCTCACCTTCCATCTCACGCTTGTCGGCAACCGGGCGCTGACGCTGCGGTGGCTTGCGTGTGTACAGCGGTTTGCCGGGCTCTGCCTTCGGCGGCATTTTCTCCGGCAACGGCGGGAGCATGCCGGGACGCCCCGGCGTACGCGGCCCGGGACGCGAGCCCGTGGGCACGGGGCCGCGGCGCTGCTCGAAAGGTCGCGCGGGTTGACCGCTTGGTCCGCCAGATGCACCTACACGTGGAGGAAACGGCCGTCCACCTTGACCGCCAGACTGCAGTGGGCGAATCGGTTGGCCGGGTCTCGGCCCAGCTTGGCGCTGGCTTCCCGGAGTCGTGCCCGGGACAGGCCCGCGATTGCCCGTGGGCATCGGCGGGCGCGGCGGAACATTCGGCCGAGCGGCAGGCGTGGCGGGCGCCGCGGCAGCAGGACGCGCCGCCGCAGGTTGCGTTCCCGGCGCTTGCCCGGGACGCTGTTGCGGCACGGGTCGCGGCCCTGGTTGAGATGGCACTGCGCTTGGCTTCGCCGCAGGCGCAGCCGCGGTAGGACTTGGACGAATCGGCGTCACGGCTGGCGCAGCTGGTGCCGGTGACGCAGGTTTCTGGGCCGGCAGCTCGAAGGCCGGAGCCTGCGCGGACGCGGGTGCCGCAGATACGGGCGCGACCGGCGCAAGCGCCGGAGCAGCAACTGGCATCGCTGGGACAGCGGGTGTCGGAGCCGAGGTTACCGGCTTCGCTGCGACCGGAGCGGCCGGTGGTGCCGGCGGAGGTGCGACTGGCACGGCGGCCGGTCTCATGCGTGCGGCTTTTGCCGCCGCTTCCCTCGCTTCTTTCTCAGCCTTAGCGGCTGCCTCGGCAGCAGCTTCGGCATCAGCAACTCCCCTGAGTTGTTTGCGGACTTTTTCCGCTACATCCACGGGGATGGAGCTCGAGTGCGTTTTCTTTTCGGTGACGCCGTACCCCGGCAAGAGGTCGATGATGGCCTTGGCCTTGACCTCGAGTTCGCGAGCCAGCTCGTTAATTCGGACTTGATTTGCGTCAGTCATGCGCTCTTAAGATTTAGCCTCTTCCGGATGCTCGTCATTGCCTTGGGCGTGCTCGGATGCCGCGCCACCCACGTTCTCGCTCGTCGTTTGTTGCGTCTCTTTGGTGCCGGCGGCCTGCGTCTCGGCCGGCGCTTCGCTCGCGCCCTCCGCGGATTCGGTAACACCCTCCGCGGGGGTGGCGCTGGCTTCTTCCGCCGGAGCGGCCTCTTCGGCCAGCAGATCGGTGTTCTCCACAGGTTCGCCCGAGGCCGCCGCTTCTCCGCCTTCGTAGAAGCGGTTCACCGCCTGATAAATCTTGTCGACCATCTTCTCGCCGATGCCGGGAATCTCCATCAACTGCTCCGGCGTCATTCCGGCCAGCTTCTCAACATTCGTGATTCCCGCTGCTTCGATCTTTTCGATGGTCTTGGGTCCCACGCCCGCCAGAGCCGTTAGCGGCGTGGTTGGCGCCGTCAGCGCCGTCATCTGCTCTTCGATCTCGCGGCGCTTCTCTTCCTCGCTCTTGATGTCGATGTCCCAGCCGATCAATTTGCTCGCCAGCCGGACGTTTTGTCCTTTTTTTCCGATCGCCAGCGAAAGCTGCGAATCCTCGACGATTACCTCGAGCTTGCGATTTTCCGGATCGATGATTTGCACGCGCGTAACCTTCGCCGGGCTCAGCGCCTTCTGCGCGAACGCGACGGTTTCTTCGCTGTACGGAATAATGTCGATCTTTTCGCCGCGCAGCTCGCGAATAATCGACTGCACGCGCATGCCCTTCATGCCGACGCACGCGCCCACCGGATCCACATCTTTATCCCGGCTGGCCACCGCCACTTTGGTGCGCTCGCCAGCCTCACGCGCCGCATGACGGATTTGGACCGTGCCGTCATAAATTTCTGGCACTTCCATTTCAAACAACCGCTGCACCAGGCCGGCGTCCGCCCGCGACACGATCACTTGCGGCCCTTTCGCCGCACGATCCACCATTTTGATCACCACACGGAGGCGTTCGCCGATATTGTAGGTTTCCAGCTTCGATTGTTCGCGCTTTGGCAGCCGCGCTTCCGTGCGGCCCATATCGACGATTAGGTCCGGGCCTTCGGCGCGCTTCACAATCACGGTAACCAACTCGCCGACGCGGTTGTGATACTCGTTGTAAATCGTGTCGCGCTCGGCCTCGCGCACTTTCTGCAGGATCACCTGCTTGGCCGTCTGCGCCGCGATGCGGCCCAGCACGTCGGTGGGCTTGGGCGCAACAATCTCGGTGCCAACTTCGGCAGCGGGATTTTTCTTCTTGGCTTCCGCCAGGCTGACTTCTTTCTTCGGGTCGGTAACTTCCTCAACAACGGTATGGACCGAATACACGTCCACCTGGCCGGTTTCCTGATTGAACTTCGCGCGCAAGTCCTCTTCGGTCTTGTAGTACTTCCGCGCCGCCACTACCATCGCGTCTTCGATCGCAGACACCACGATTTCCGGCTCGATGTGCTTTTCCCGGCTCAACATCTCGATTTGTTGATAGAGCAGATTCGCCATTTCCGTTCGTTCCTAAAGTGCCGTTGATAAAATCCCGTTTCACCACTCCACGACCAAATTCGCCTTGCGTATGGCTTCCAGCGGCAGTTCCACCATCCGCGCGTCCCGCCCTTTCAGCTCCATGCGGACTTTTCCTTCCGCAAATCCCGCCAGGCGTCCCTCAAAAAACTTGGCATCCCCGATCGGCTCGACGGTCGAAATCTTCGCCAGGCGTCCGGCAAACCGCTCGAAATCGGCGGCCTTTTTGAGCTCCCGGTCCAACCCCGGAGAACTCACCTCCAGGATGTACCCTGGTCCGGTGATCAACTCTTCCACATCCAGGATTACGCTCAACTGCTGGCTGACCCGCTCGCAATCCCGGTGGCTGATCTTCGGATCCTGGTCGCCGCCAACCGCCTCATCGGCCGCCCCAAGCTGCCCTTTAGCATCGCTGATTGCCACCACAGTTTTGGGGCCACCAGGCACTCGGTCGATGTACACCCGCAGAAATCTCTGCTTCCCCACCTTCCACTCGACATCCACGACTTCCAGCCCTTCCGAACGCGCTACTCGTTCGGCGGCTTCGCGGATTTTTTCCAAATTCACGCGGAGACTCCCCGGCCAAGGCCGGTATCAAGTGCACTCCAACCGGCGCCAACAAAAAAGTGGGCTTACGCCCACCCATCCGTGCGACCCGCTTCAGAGCGAAACAGAAGTATATTCCCGCGGCACGGCAAAAGCAAGATACGGGGTTCCCCCTTAGCCCGGCAGGCCGCTTGGCTGGCAGAAACCCAGTCCGCTTGAAACCCGTTACGGTGGGGCTATCTGGCTTGACCCGGGTGCTTGCTCAACGCTATTGTTTGCACCAGAGGATGTGGTCCTACCCTCCGTTAGGGGAATCGAAGTGGGATACCGGCCCGGTAACTGCGCACATCTACTGCGAGCCCTCGCGTTCTTGACGTCGTTCCCAGTACTCGCGTGGCACCCTGCATTTGCGCAGCGGACGCAGCCTCAAGGGCCTAGAGGGCAAGCTCCCGGTCTGTCTGCGGACATGCTCGTCACGGTGGTCGTCAGCGTGCGCGAGAACACCGGCATGCCGATCCAGGGGAGCGCCTTCGTTAAGCTGTCCTCCGACTTCAGCGGCGTCCATTTGACGGCCCCCACCCAGGACAACGCCGCCGCCACATTCCCGCCTGTCCGGGCGGGCGACTACGAACTCGAAGTCAGCTCTGCCGGGTACAAGACCATCACCGAGCATGCCTCGGTTATGCCCAGCTTCTCCGCATACAACGTTTACGTCTACATTGCGCCCGAGCCCGCGCCGGGGTCGGCAAACGTGGGGCCAACCAAGACGACGATGACGCCGCGTCTGCAGTCCGAGATCGACAAAGGGCTCGACAAAATGCGGCACCAGCAATTCGATGCCGCCCGATCACATTTCGACAAAGCCGCGAAGATAGCTCCGGGCAATCCGGAGGTTCAATATCTCCTCGGCATGCTGGAGTACTATCAGCAACACTACGATCTCGCCCGCAGCAGACTCGAAGCCGCGATCGCTATCTACCCGTCGCATGAACGCGCGCTGGTCACACTGGGAGAGATCGAACTTCGCACCGGCCAAGCCGAGCAAGCCGCCCGGAACCTCGAGAAGGCCTACCTGGTTAACGGCGCGGATTGGCGCGTGCACTACCTGCTCGCCTACGCTTACGCCGAGCGGAAGGAATTCGAGAAGGCGCGAACGCACGCACAGCGCGCCGCCGACCTTGGTGGTAAGGATCATGGCGTTCCGGCGCGCGTCTTGCTCGGCCGCATCTTCGCTTCCGAGAACAAGATCGCCGAGGCTAGAGCCGTATTCAACGGCGTGATTCGAGACTTTCCGGGCGACACTGCCGCCAAAGATGCCAAGGCCGCTCTTGCATCGCTGGATACGCCGCCGGCGGCAGTAGTCGCTGCGGCTCCGGCGAGCGGTGCGCAGCCAGCCACTTTCCTTGCCGCCGCCGAATCCTTGCCGCCGGCCATTCCTGCTACTCCTCCGGACATTCGACCCTGGGCGCCGCCCGACGTGGATGCCAAGGAATACGTTCTGGCCCCGGATGTGAGCTGTCCTGGTGAGGAACTGCTGCAGCGGTCGGAATCGCGGACCATGCAGCAGCTCGCGAACTTAGAAAGATTCATGGCCACCGAGCACATCGAACACCAGGAGGTCGATGCCTACGGCAATCCGGGGCCCGTGAAAGCAAAGGATTTCACATACCTCGTTTTCATCAAACGGCCAAGGAAAGGGCAATTCTTCCTGGAAGAGGACAGGGACGGGGGCGAAAACCTCAGTTCATTTCCGACATCACTGGCCTCGCGAGGCCTAGTGGGACTCGGCGTGTTTCTCTTCGACCCAGAATATGAGAGCGATCTCGTCTACAAATGTGAGGGACTCGGCAAGTGGAGGGGACACGCCGCGTGGCAAATTCGCTTTGAGCAGCGGAAGGAAGCGCCCTCGCGCCTCATGACCTGGAAAAACAACCGCGGCATTTTCCCGGTGCCCCTGAAGGGCCGCGTCTGGGTGGCCGCCAACACCTACGATGTGCTGCATATCGAGACCGACCTGCGCGAACCAATCCAGAACCTCGAATTGGAGCGCGACCATCTCATCATCGACTACGGGCCCGTACAGTTCGAGCATGGCAACACTTCCCTTTGGCTCCCATGGAATGCCGAGCTGTACATGCAGTTGCACGGCAAGCGCTACCATCACCGCCACACCCTCACGAACTACGCGCTCTTCTCCGTCGACACAGATCACCAGATCTCTGCACCGAAGGAGAATTGAGGGTATGCCGGGATGCTCGTGAGGACGAAAGCACGGCGCTCGATTCCGATTCTGCTGGGAATAGGCGCGGTGTCCCTATTGTGCGTCCCTCGGGTTGCGGCGCAAGCGGATCAGATGCCCGTGCAGATTGGCCCACCAGGCACAAACCCGGCAGACGGGAAACTGCAGGCATCCCCCGTAAATATTTATGTGAGCGTGCGCGAAGCCAACGGCCTTCCCGTGAGCGAGAGCGCCACCGTCAAACTTTCTTGCCCGCTTACGGGAGTGGCACTGAGCGGCCCGAGCAAGAACACCGCACTGGTGCAGTTCTTCAATATCCCCGCGGGGGATTGCAACGTGGATGTCAGCGCCGCGGGCTACAAGCCTTCTCGCGAGCGAACCACGATCACCGAGTCCTTGGTGTCGCGCAATCAGTACGTTTACGTCTACCTGCATCCGGAATCGGAAGCCGCCTCATCTCCGGCGAGGTCCGTCGTTTCTCTCGACGTCTTGAGGGAAATCGACAAGAGCCTCGAGGCGATGAACAAGAACCATCTTGACGATTCGCGAAAACACTTGAACAAAGCCGCAGCGATCGCTCCACAAAACCCGGACGTTCAGTACTTGCTTGGAATGGTGGAGTACCGCCAGAACAACCTGGACGCCGCGCGCCTGAGATTTGAGAGCGCGGTATCGCGTTATCCTGCGCACGAGCGCGCCTTGATTGCGCTCGGGGAACTTCAGCTCAAGAGCAACCAGTTTGCGGCAGCCGCGCAAACGCTGCAAAAAGCTCTGGCGGTGAATCGCGCCGCGTGGCGCACCCATCTGCTGCTGGCGAACGCCTATGTCGGCCAAAGAGCTTACGAAAAGGCCGAGCCGGAGGCGCAGAGCGCGGTAGACATGGGCAAAGAGAAGGCGGTGGTAGCGCGGACGCTAGTGGCACAGATTCTCGCCGCCGAAGGCAAACGCGACGAGGCACGCGCGCAGTTCCAGTCCGTGATTCGCGATTACCCGGCCGATCCCGCCGCTGCCATCGCCAGGGAGAGTCTGGCAAGTCTCGACCGGCCGGCGCCTGCCGGAGCGGCCGCAATCGTGAAGGCAGCGGAGATCACGCCCGCGAGTGTCGCCCCGATTTCGCCGAGCGCCATGCGTTCCTGGGCTCCGCCCGATGTCGATAGCTTCGCTCCCGGCGTGGCGCTGGATGTGACGTGCTCGGCAGCAGAGATAGTAGATCGCGCCAGCAGAGCCACGCTGCAACAGCTGCAAAACTTTGAAAAGTTCCTGGCCACGGAGCACATCGAGCACCAGGAAGTAGATGCCTACGGCACCTCCGGACACGTGAAGAAGCGCGACTTCTCGTACCTGGCCTTCATCGAGCACGCCAAGGACGGGCAGGTCTTCCTAAACGAGCGGCGAGACGGAGGAACCGGCCTGGACGAATTCCCCACGTCCCTAGCCACCGTGGGACTTCTTAGTTTAGGCGTCGACGTGTTTCACCCGGGATTTTCCGGCGCGCTGCAATTTCGCTGCGAAGGACTAGGACAATGGCAAGGAAAACCAGCGTGGCTCGTGCACTTTGAGCAGCGCCCCGGCCAGCGGTCTTACCTGCGAATCTGGCAGACCAAGAGAGCAACGTACGAAGTGCCGCTCAAGGGTCGCGTCTGGGTGGCCGCCAGCAGCTACGAAGTGCTGCACATCGAATCCGATCTGCGCGAACCCGTCAAGGAACTGGAGCTGACCCGCGATCACCTGGTGATCGACTATGGCCCAGTGACCTTCGAGCACAGCGCAACACAACTATGGCTGCCCTGGTATGCCGATATGTACCTGGAGTTGCGCGGCAAGCGTTACCATCACCGGCATCAGCTTTCCAATTACATGCTCTTCACGGTGGATACCGAAAACAAAGTGGCTGCTCCCAAGGAAACTTATCCCCAAGACGACAAGGAAACACCTCCGCAACCCAAGCAGTAGGCAGAATGCGTTGCCCCCCGCTTCGATGCGTCAACATCTAAACGTGCCGACGTCCTCAGCGCCGACGAGATCCTAAGGCGGGACACGCTCCAAACGAAACGCCCCGGAATTCGATTCCGGGGCGTTTCACAAAAATCCGATGCTCGCTGTCGGCGAACTACTGCTGTGGCTTTGCGGCGGGAGGCGGCGTCGCCGGCTTCGGAGCCGGCTTCGCGGGAGCTGCCGTGCCGGCCCTCACCGGATAGGCCTGATCGTACAGGCGCACGATGTCCTGAGTGACGTCGATGTTGGTGGAAGCGAACAGAATCGGCGTGTTCTGCGCCGAAGAATCGAAGATGGCCACGTAACCGTTCTCGCGCGCGTAGCGGTCGAGCACGTCGACCATTTTTCGTCCGATGCGATCGAAGACGTCGCCCTGCGCCGCGTTCACATCTTCTTGATATTCATCCTGCTTGCGCTGCAGTTGGCGAGTGAGCACTTCGCCTTGGCGTGTCAGGCGCGCGGTCTCGTCCTGGCTGAGCTTGCCGCCTCCGGCGTCGAGGCGTTGACGCACGTCGGCGATCTGCTTGTTCAGGCCTTCCAACTCATTCTGACGGGGCGCAAATTGAGATTGCAGCTCCGCGCCGGCTTGCTTGCCTTCAGCGGTACTGGCAATCGCCTGGCGTATGCTGATCACGCCGATTTTGCCGGTAGACGCGGAGCCGGGCGTCGCAGTCCCCTGCGCGCTGACGACGGCCGTGCTGAAAAAGGACGCAGCAGCCAACGCGGCTGCACGAAGAATGACCCTGCGCGACCCCAACCGGTTCGGGGTCAGGACTCCGTTTGACCGCAAAGCGGTCAACATTCTCGAATTCACTGTGTTCTCCTTGTAGTTCAATTCACGATTGGCTCGAAAGTCGCTGCGCTTCCCCGGCGCCTCGCGCGGGCGCCAAACAAACTTGAAAGTATAGCCGAGCCGCGGACCTCGCCGCAATCAGAAAGCATCGCCCAAAACTCACTTCGGCGAGGCTTTTGTCTGCGCTGCGGCCCTGAGCCGCGCCGGACCGGGACGGGTTCAATTGGGCAGCGGCACGATCAGCACCCGATTGTTCGCCTGGTCGGTGATCACGGCCATGTTCGTCAGCGGATGAATCGCAGCGGCAAACTGGGTTGAGCCGCCGATTCCCATAGTTGCGCGGGTTTTCATCGTCTGCGAGTCCACCACCGACACCGTGTTGCTAAGCGAGTTCACCGTCAGAAGCGTTCCCGAATTGTAGTTGATGGCCAGAGAAGTGGGATTGATGCCGACGTTCGATGGCGTGGCCACCCCGGTGTCTGGGTTGAACGTGTAGATGATGTTGCCCTGACTCCCGGTGACATAGAAAACCGACGGAGAAACACTGGGATCAAAAACGATGCCGGTGGGAGTTGCAGTGGTAGATGCGGCGGCGACCGTCGTGCATTGCACTGGCGTTGAACTGCTGATGTCCACCGTATCGAGCGCGCCAACCGCCGAACTCGAATTCAGTTGAAGCGCAGTGATAACGGCGACGCCGATGCCCGTGGAAGTCGTGCTCTTACACGACGCACGGTTGGGATCGATGGCTATGGCAATCGGCTGCTGATCGATACCCAGGGTGGTTACGGTCGGGGTGGTGCTGCTCGAAGTGATGGACGTCAGGTCGATAGAAGAAATGCTATTCGAGCCGGTATTGGCCACAATCGCCAAGCCCGAGTACTGATTGATGGCAACACCGGTCGGGTTTGTACCGGTCCCGGGGCTGGAGACCACCGTCGCAGTGTCCAAGTCGACGATCGAAGCCGTGCCATTGCCATTGTTTGCCACTACTGCATATCCCAGACGGGGGATCACGTCGACTCCGGCAGGTGAAGTGCCGACAGCGATGGTAGTCTTCAGCGGAGCCGCGGCACCCGGCGTCAGGTCAATAAGAGAAATGCTACCGCAGCCGTTGTTGCTGACTACGGCGATGTTGCGAGTCGTGTCGAGAGCAACGGCGCTCGGCTGCGGAGTGGATCCTCCGCCGCAAACGGGAGTGAGATCGACGGATTCGACGACGGAGAAATCGGTGGCGTTGGAGCCGACGCCGCCCACTAAAACGTCCAGAGCATAGTGGCGCGGCACAGTAAGAAAGGTCGTGGGTATCGTCGCGTCAATCTCGTTGTTACTGACCACCGTGAAGGAAGTCAACTGCGTTCCATCCAGGCGCACCTGAACTGGGCTGCCGGACTGGAATCCCGTGCCCAGAATTTTGATGGCAGCGGCGCCGCCCGCCGAGGGCGTGGAATTCGTAGTCAGCACAGCTTGAGGCAAAATCGTATTAGGAACGCCACCCGAAGTAAGCATCACCTGCTCGATGTGCACCGCCTTAATCGGCCCAAGATTCATAACGCTGATGTTGCTGCTTCCGGAATTGATCGCCAGAGCCACGTTGTTGGTCGCGTCCACAGCCAGGGCACCGTATAGGCTCAGTGCTGTGGGTGTCGAACCGCCACTTGGAACGTTGACCGAGCCAATGCCGTTTTGACCGGTGGGCACAATCTGGAGGCGCTCGAGGCGCGAAGGATCGATGAGGGAAAGCTGGTTGAGCTGAGGATTGAACAATACGCCCGTGTTGGAGTAGGGCTGGTAGGCCACATTGGTGTCGCGGATTTCCGGCCCGGTGCCTGCGGTGGTACCGAAGTTGCCTTGGCTCAACTGCACGGAAGAAACGCTTTGATCCAGAGTGTTGATGAAGTCGACCTGTGAACTAGTAGCGTTGGGGTCCGCCAGCATCGCTTGGCGAGTGATCGGGTTGATGGCGATCCCCTGCTGCGTGGGCGAGATGCTGAAGGTGAGGAACGCGATGCCGTAGCTGGCGTGACCGATGGGAGCTGCAGCGGTTCCACCCGTCACAGTATCGTTGATAGCGGTCTGCGAGTAGCTGAAGTCGTTGGCATCGATGACGGTAATGCCGGAAAACGTACCGTTAAAGTTGGAGTTTGTGGTGGAAACGCCGCTGATGAGGACGGTTCCTGGATTCGCCGGATTGATGTTGTGTGCGGCGGTGGTGGTGATGGTGACGACGTTGGAGGCGCGAGTGGCGGTGGCGATGCCCACCGACGCGGATTTTCGCGTCAGGTCGACGACCGAGAGCGTGCCCGCCCCTCCCGGGGTTACGTAGGCGAGATGGATGCGGGGCTGCAGCGCAATCTGCGGATATTGGCCGGTATTTGAAGTGACCGAGGAAATCACGCAGGGAGGATGCTGGCCGCTGATCAGGCATTCCGACGTGTTGGCGCTGTTGGCGGGATTGATGTCGGCAAGAAATCCGATGTTTGTGGAAGAAAACGCGATGACCGCAAGGTGCGTGTATGGATCAATTCCGACGGAATAGGGAAATGGCGGAGGCGTAGGCGGGGTAGTGGGCGCGGTCACAGGAATCAGGTTGCTGAGGTCAACGGTTGCCAACGGAGTGCTCGAGGGCGTCTGCCCTGCCGCAGGAATAGATAGGAGAGTCATACTTCTGTCGACATAGTTGATCACGGCGGCGATGTGCAACATGTTGTCGACCGAGACGCCTGTGGGGACGTTGCCGACGGAAACTCTGCCAGGGATGAGGGCCTGAGCGCCACCATTCAAGTTGACATACTCGACGCTGTTGGTTCCGGCCTCCGCAACGACCGCAACGTCCAACACATCGTCGATGGCAATGGCGCTGGGAGTGGCCGCGGCACCGCCGGTACCCGGCTGCAAAGCAATGGTATTGGTAATGGCAGCGTTAACCGAGTTTCCAAAATCAGGAAAGACCGCGACATTAGTGACCGCGGTGGTCGGCGAGGCACTGTTATTGGTGACGCTAATGGGAAACAGACCCGCGGTGGGTAGCGGCGGCATGGTCAGTGAGATTTGCCGGGAAACCGGCGCCGTCACGGCAATGGGGTTGCCGTTGAATTGCGCGGAAACCAGCGGAGAGCTCGGTGCGCCGAAGTATCCACCGTCGATGGTAAGCGCGCCTCCCGAGGTTGCTGCCGGGGGCGTCTGAGGCAAGCTATCCGGCGAGGTGGCCACAAGAGTGGGACGTTCCGATACGACGGTGAGCGTGAAGGGTCCGCCGGATGAATTCGGAGCACACGTAATCTGCCCGATCGGAGGGTTGCAAATCCCAATGACATGGGGACCCGCGACGACCAATTGCGCCGACGTCAGCCGGATGCGCGCTCCAGTAGGAGAGGCACCCGCAGTAGGAGGCGAAACCACCAATACCTGCGAGCTTGGCACTGCGAGCCCGTCGAAGAAGATGCTGGTAAGGGAATTGACGTTGGTGGCTGCCAGGTAGACATCCTGGAGGACGCCGCCTTGCGGCGCGACGGTCGGCGAGATACCAGTGAAACTGATAACTCCCGTGGGCACGATGGTTATGGTCGCGAGGCCGAGCTTGGTGGAGTCCAAGATAGAGACGGCGATGACCGTGAGCGTTTGCGGCGTGGTAGTGGTTATCGTCGAGGGAGTGGGAGCGGTCGGCACGGACGTTGGAGCCGTGTAGAGGCCGGAAGAGCTGATGGAACCGCAACCCGGACTGCAGGTCACGGAGTTCTGCAAGGAGGTGGTGCTGGTGGGCTCCTGGGTAAGCTGCCAAGTGACGTCGTTCGGCACTGTGTCATTGGTCAAAGTCGCGACAAATTGGAAATTCTGACTGGTGGGAACGGCGGCGTTCGCCGGATTAATGGTGACGGAAACGCCGGAATTGAGGGTGACCACGCAGGTACCCGTGACCTTGGTATTGGCTTGGGAGGTGGCGGTGACGGTGATTGTTGGGGTGGAAGTTGTGGAGGTAGCCGTCGAGGGGGGAGTGGTAATTTTGGATGGTGCCGTGAAGGTCACGGTCGTTGGCTGAATGTTGGAGAGCATGCCGGTAGTGGCGTCACAAGGGGCGGCGGCGCTGGTGGTCGAAGTGGTCGTGCCGTTAGTAGCGGTGGTAACCGTCGTGGTCGTAAAGGTGCACGTCCAAGTTACGTTGAGGTTCGTGGACCCCGAGACCGTGGCGGAAAGATTCAATACCTGCGTCACCACCAGTGTCGCGCTCGACTGGCTGAGGGCGACTGTCACGGTGTTCGCGCTACTGCTGCCGCAGCCGTACATCCACACCGAGAACAACACCGCCGCCAATGCCACGCAGCTCGTAATCTTTCGCAACCTCATCCCCCCTGCCTCCCACGCACGAACCGCTTTGCGGTCAAAAATGGCGCCGGCGCTGCCTGCGATTCCAGGTTCGCGGCGCATTCCAGATTCCAAGCCGCTTTCAAGACCCCGAGCCACGCGTCACTAAAACGTCTTGCCCACGGTGAAGCGGAACGTGGTCTTGGGCTCGAAGTAATTCAAGCGTCCCGGATTCACGCTGAATTGCTGCAACGTCGGAAGCACTTCGGTCTTGTAGACTTCCGCCGGAAGCGTGCTCTGCAGAAGACTGAGCTCGCTCGGATTGATATAGTCGGGCGGCGAGATGATCTCGGAGTGCAGCCGGTTGAGGTTGTACGCGTAGTAGATGCGGAACGGCGCCTGCACTATCGGAAGCTGTACGCCAAACTCAATACCGGCCGAGCCACGCACCCGGAAGTTGGTGCCGGACGCGATTCCCAACTGACCCGAAACGTTGGAGCCCGGGAATTGCTGCTGCAGGCTGGTCAGCCCGGACGGATCGAGCTTTAGCGCGCTCTGGCGCACGATGCCGTCAGTGCCGCCATCCACGAACAGCGACGCCGTGACCGGGCCGACGATGGGAATGCGATATTCAATGTTCCCCGAAGTCTGCAAATCGCCGCCCGGCAAGGTCGCAGTGTAAGTCAAAATCGGAACGGTAAACGCTCTCTGCAGCGGAGTACCTGAGCCGGATAGCGTCGTCGGATCCGTGAATGTAAATGTCGTGGACGTCGCCGTGGGAATGAATGTGACCGGAGAGATGGAGCGGATGTCATACCCGCGAAGATCGTTTTCTCCGCCCATGTAGAAGCGGCTAAACGGCGGAACTTCCTTGCCGCCATACCCGGTCGTGTAAGCCGATGTGAAATGCAAGCCCAGCACATTGCGGCGCTTATAGATGGGACGAAACGTCGTGAAAGAGAAAACGTTGGTGATGGAGTTGACGTTCCCGCCCAGCGGCCCTCCGGAGAGAGCGAAGGAATAGAAATAGCTCTTGCCCTTCCGAGGATTCACCGGATTGTCGATGGTGTTGTAGTTGATGGTGGGTGTCACGGTGCTGGACACGATTCCGTTCAGCGCGCTGGGACCCGCAACGCTGCGGAATTGAATGGCCTCAAACAACAGCGAGGACGCCTGGTTGAACGACGTGATGTTCGTGCGCGTGAGGCCGTAGGTCAGAGCAACCCTGGTAAAGGACAAGCGTTTGACCGGGTAGCTGGCGAAGACCGTAAAACCCGTGCTGTTCTGAGTGTAGTTTTGAACGAACTGCGGGTTGATGCTGACCGACTGGCCCAGCGCCAGGGCTTCTTGTTTGGCCTGGTCGAAATTGTAGCGGCTGTCGAAGATGGTGAAGCCGGTAGAAATGGGACGGTCAAAAAGGTAGGGCTCCGTAAATCCAAACATGAAGCTGCGCTGCAGGTCGCCGAACTGCGCGGAGAAGGTCAGGGTTTCGCCGAGGCCGAGAAAGTTGTTGGTCTGGTAGGTGAGCCCGATGAAAGTGCCGGCCAGGCCGCTGACGCCGCCCTGCAAGCCGATCGACTGCTTGCCTTTTTCTTTCAGCTTCAGATTGAGGTCGACGGTGCCATCTTTGGTGTTGCGCTTGATCTCGACGGCCTTGTCCTCTTCGATGCGCTCGAAATAGTTCAATTGGTTGAGCCGGAGAATGCTGATCTCCCAGGCGCGTTTGTTGAAGAGCTGGCCTTCGTCGAGCAACAGCTCGCGGCGGATCACTTTGTCGCGGGTGGTCGTGTTGCCGCTGAAATCGATGCGCCGGACGTAGTATTGCTTTTCTTCGGTGAAGCGCATGGTCACGTCAATGCGCTTGGCGACGTCGTCGATGTCCGTCTGCGGCTCAGCGGTGAAATCAATGAAGCCGTATTGGCCGTAGGCTTTGCCGTAGTCTTCGATGGCCTTGCGAATCTTGGCGGTGGAAAAGATATCGCCTTCATGGAGCGGGAAAATACTCTTGAGCGCTTCTACCTTGAGCGACAACGCCTTGTCCGGGTCGGCGCTTACGATCTTCAGCGTGCCCATCTTGTAGCGCTCGCCTTCTTCGATGGGAATGGTCATATTGACCGCTTTGCCGTGCGTGCGTCCAGTCAGCGGAACTCCCAGGCGGTAGCCTTCCGTGTCAATGCTCTCGAGGGTGGGTTCGCCCACGATGACCTTGAAGTAGCCATTGTCCTGATAGAGGCCGCGTACGCCGACTTCGAGATCTTCGTTGAGCTTTTCACGGTCGTAGGTCTTGGTCAGGACGGTAACTTCCGTGATGTACAGCGGGACGGCGTAGGGGCGGTCGTGACGCATGGCGCGGATCAACTTGCGGTCGCTGAATGCGTGGTTGCCGGTAAACTTGATGCGCCCGACCTTGACCTTGGGACCTTCCTCGATCTTGAAGACGAGGATCACCGCATTGCTGGCCGCGATGCGTTCATACTGCGGCGTCACCTTGGCAAACTGCCGTCCGTGCTCGCCGAGCAGGTCCTTCAGCACGACCTCTGCTTTCTTGATTCGCGTGGGATCGAACTGACTTTCCACCGACAGGCCGACTTTTTTCTCTTTGAAGCGGTCGAGAATGTCAGACTCGGAAATGGAATGAATGCCGTCATAGCGGATGCGCCGGATCACCGGGCGCTCTTTCACTTCGAAGATCACATTCTTGTGGTTGGGACCGTCGGGTGAATCTTCCACGCGCAGCTTCACGTCTTCAAAGAATTGCGTGTTCCACAAAGCTTGAAAATCGCGGCGCAGGGTTTCTTCGTTATAAGTATCGCCCTCGCGGCTGAAAATGCGCGCCTTGAGCGTGTCGCTGCGAATGCGGCGGTTGCCCACGAAGATGATACGGTCAACGACGGCGGGCTGCTGCTCCGCGGGCTGTTCTTGTGGGATGGCGCCGGGCTCTGCTGCCGTGGCGGATGAAATCTTTGGGGTATCCCCAGAATCAAACTCGCGGGACGTCCGCGGATGCGCGGACGCCTCCGTAGTCAGGACTTCGGGCGAGGCTGCGGAGAAGCCGGAGGCGAGCAACAACACGACCCCCGCGATCCAGATGACTCGAGCGCGCAGAAGCCTAAACGGCGAACAAACTTTTATGTGAGCGGCCGTTGACGTGATCAAGGCCGCGCCCCCAAACCCAAGTTGTTCTTCTCCCGCCGAACCCGGTGCGGGCCGGCCGTGCGTTGACCCCGACCCGGTCGGGGACAGCCGTGCGTTGTGTCAGATTCGCTAGTGGACGACCGGGGTTGCCTCACCCACGGGCCGGAACGCCAGGCCTTCCCCTGCGACGTAGATTTGCAACGTCGCCGGCCTTGAGATTCCACCTTGGATGAGTGCTTCCGAGAGCGGGTCTTCCACGTACTTTTGCAAAGCGCGCCGTAGCGGACGCGCCCCGTAACTCCGGTCCGCGCACGTTTTCTCGAGAACCCACTGGCGTGCTTCCGGTGAGAGGACCACCTGGACTTGGCGGTGGATCAGCGTGTCGTTGAGCTGGCCCACAAGCAAATCGATGATGCGGAGCAGATCGTCGTCACCGAGTGGATTGAAAATAATAACCTCGTCCAGCCGGTTGAGGAACTCCGGATTGAACGCCCGCTTTACTTCGCCCATCACCATATCTTCCATGCTCTTCATGCCGGCCTCGTCGGTGCCGGATTGGAAGCCCATCGAAGTGCGCTTCTGCAAGTGCCGCGCGCCCAGATTGGAAGTCATGATGATGATGGTGTTGCGGAAATCGACGGTATTGCCAAGGCCGTCGGTTAACTGCCCGTCTTCGAAGACCTGCAACAAGATATTGAAGACGTCGGGATGCGCCTTCTCGATTTCGTCCAGGAGGATGACGGAGTAGGGAGTGCGGCGGACGCGCTCGGTCAACTGGCCGCCCTCTTCGTAGCCGACATAGCCCGGAGGCGCGCCGATGAGTTTGGAGACGGAGTGCTTCTCCATGAACTCGGACATATCGAAGCGGACCAGCGACTTTTCGGAACCGAAGAGGAATTCCGCGAGACGCCGGGCGACTTCGGTCTTGCCGACGCCCGTGGGCCCGAGGAAGAAGAAGCAGCCCACCGGACGCAGAGGCGATTTTAGACCCGCGCGGCTGCGGCGAATGGCGCGTGCCAGGGCCGTGATGGCTTTGTCCTGACTGATAACGCGCTTGTGAAGTTCCGGCTCGATACGCAGAAGCTTCTGCTGCTCGTCTTCCTTGATGGAAGTCACGCCGATGCCGGTCCAGCGCGAAACGACTTCTTCGATGTCCTCGCGGGTGACGATGCCGGTGGAAGCATCGTCCAGCTTATAGCGCTCGCGGAGAGCGCGCAGGTTTTCCTTCTCTTTGCGCTCTTCCTCGGAGTAGAAACGCGCCTTCTCGAATTCGTGCGCGGCGATCGCGCTTTCCATTCGGTGGGTGATGAACTTGACGCGCTTCTGCACCTCGCCGACTTCTTCGGGGACGCTAGCCTGGCGGAGCTTGACGCGTGCGCCGGCTTCGTCGATCAGGTCGATGGCCTTGTCCGGAAGAAAGCGGTCTGGAATATAACGGTTCGAGAGATAAACGGAGTAGCGAAGCGCTTCGTCGGTGTAGCTGACGGCGTGGAATTTTTCGTAGCGCTCGCGCACGCCGCTGATGACCTGGATGGCTTCTTCTTCGTTGGGGGCAGGGACTTTTACGGCTTGGAAGCGGCGTTCCAGCGAACGGTCTTTCTCGACGGACTTGCGATATTCGCCGGGGGTCGTAGCGCCGATGCACTGAATTTCGCCGCGCGAAAGCGCGGGCTTGAGGATGTTGGCGGCGTCCAGCGAACCTTCCGCGGACCCGGCACCGACAAGCGTGTGCAGTTCGTCGATGAAGACGATGGAGTTCTGGCTCTCCATCAATTCTTTCATGATGGTCTTGAGCCGCTCTTCGAATTGGCCGCGATATTTGGTTCCGGCAACGATGAGGGAAAGGTCCAGGGAAAGGATGCGCTTGTCTGCCAGGAACGGCGGGACGTCACCGTCGGAGATGCGCTGAGCCAGCCCTTCGACGATTGCGGTCTTGCCGACGCCCGGTTCGCCGATCAGGACGGGATTGTTCTTGGTGCGCCGGCACAAAATTTGGATGACGCGTTCGACTTCGCCCTCGCGTCCGACCAGCGGATCGAGCGAGCCTTCGGAGGCGGCTTGCGTCAGGTCGCGGCTGAATTCCGCAAGCAGCGACGTTTCTTTGGGCCGCGCCGCGGTCGTTTTTTCTCCGGACGTGCGTGCCAGTTCTTCACGCAGCGTGGAGAGCCGCAGGCCACGCTCCATCAGAATTTCGGCGCCGAAGCACTTCTCTTCGCGCAGGATTCCCAGAAGCAAGTGCTCGGTGCCGACGTGCTTGACGCCGAGGCGCTCGGCTTCTTCGCCGGCCATATTGAGGATGCGCTTGCACTCTGCGCTAAGCGGCACTTCGACCGAGGTCGAAATGCGCTCGCGAATCGTGATGCGGGCCTCGATTTCCTTGCGGATCGATTCAATCGATCCCTGCTGCCGCAGGAAGCGATTGGCTAAGGCTTTGTCCTCGCGCATCAAACCGAGCAGCAAATGCTCGGTCTCGATGTACGGGCTGCCGTATTGGCTGGCTTCGTATCTCGCAAAGAAAATAACGCGTCGCGCTTTTTCTGTATAACGTTCGAACACGATTAGCTCGCTTCTCCCCCTGGGATCCCACCCGCCCCGGCCGAAGCCGGGCGAGTACGCAGAACGCCATGCTCGAGTCCTAAAACCCGGTCACACCGCGCGGCGAGCTCCAGATTGTGCGTCGCAATCAGCGACGTCAACTGGTACGTGCGGTGCAGCCTTTCCAGCAACTCAAACACAGCCCAAGCATTCTGCTCGTCCAAATCTCCGGTAGGTTCATCTGCCAGCAGCACGGCCGGCTTGGTGACGAGCGCCCGAGCAATCGCCACGCGCTGCTGTTCCCCACCGGAAAGCTCCCCTGCGCGATGATCGGCACGCTGTTCGAGGCCGATCTCTGCAAGCCACTTCCGCGCTGTTGCCAGCGCTGAAGTGAAATTCTCGCCGCGCAACAGCAGCGGCATAGCCACATTTTCTGCAGCGGTAAAATCCGGCAGCAATTGATGCCGCTGCCACAAAAATCCCACGGCGCGATTTCGAAACTCCGCTACCGCCGCGTCAACATTCGTTTCAATTGGCTTCGTCGCGAAGTATACTGTACCGCTCGTTGGCGTGTCTAGCGCAGCCAGCAAGTGAAGCAACGTGCTTTTGCCTGCTCCCGACGGTGCGACGATGGCTACCATTTCTCCGCGCCGCAGACTCAGGTTCGCATCGGCCAAAACCTGCAAATATTGCGCTCCCGACCCATAGCTTTTCTTCAAGCCGCGCGCTTCCAGTACCACCGCCGCGTCAGGTGACGCTGCAGTAGAAGAATTGCGCATCGTTTCGTCCGGATTAGCGTCGTCTTGCGCCATTTCTATGTTTGGTGATTGCCCCTGCTTTTCGCGCCGCCCGCACTTACTTAGATGCTCTAAATGCAATTAGAGTGCCGCGGGCAACGTCTCGTGCCACCTAGCTTGTTTGCCCAATCCCTTCCCATTTGCGCCAATGCATTGCCCGTCTCAAAAAGGAGCTAAACTGCACCAATATGATACACTCTCAACTCTAGAATTTTCAGTAGCTTACGGTAGGTATTTTGCTCGATCGGGGCTGAGGGATGCACCCCGACCCTACCCACCGGCCTCTGAACCCTGTCTAGGAGCAAACGGGGCACCAAAATCCCGACCCGCAGACGCCCCCACCGGGCGCCAAAATCGTTCTTCTCCCGGAGATTCTAAAGGCCGGCATTTTTCCATTATTTCCTCTATTCATATCGAAGGATCTCCACGGGCAGAAGATGTGATGCGGCCCTAGCCGGCAGCATGGTAGCCCCAACGGAGATCCCCATCGCCACGATCGTGATCCAGACGCCGTCCCAGACGCTGGGATGAAACGGCACATAGGGCACCGCGTAAACCTGCGGGTCGAGCGGAATCACGTGAAACGCACCGGCGATCCAAGCGAAGGCGTATCCCAGGCACAAGCCAAGAATCGTCCCGGTGGCGCCGATGGCAATTCCTTGCCACAAGAAAATCTGCCGGACCTGTTCACGGCGCGCGCCCATGGACATCAACACCGCAATATCGCGCGCCTTGTCCGTTACCGTCATCGAAAGCACCACTAGCACGTTCAAGCCGGCAACAAATGTGATCAAGCCGATGAAAATGGCGGTCACAAGTTTCTCCAGCCGCAGCGCCCGGAACAGCGCGCGATTCTCTTCCATCCAGGTGGTGGCCACAAAACCCGGCCCGGCCTTTTCTTCCAGCTGTCGTGCTACTTCGCTTGCGCGCTCCGGTCGATCCAACCGGAATTCCAGCACATTCGCGAGATCACCTACACCGGAAAGTCCCTGTGCCGCGGACAACGTCAGGAAGCACCAGTTCGCATCGTAGTCGTAGAAACCGGAGTCGAACACTCCCGCGACCCGGAATCGGCGGGTGCGCGGCAGCATCCCAAATGGGGTGAGGCGCCCCTGAGGGCTCATGAGCGTCACATAGTCCCCTGGAGAGATTTTGGCTTCTTGGGCTAATTGCTTGCCCACGAAGAGTGCATCGATCCCATCGGCATCCGGCGAAAAGTCGAGGTGGCCGGCGATGATTCGTTGCAGCGCTTCGTCGCTGCGCCTCTCGCGACCCGGGTCGATGCCTTTCGTCACGACGCCCTGCGCATCTCCGCCGAACGACAGCAGCATGGTCTGGTACACCGCAGGCGTTATCGACCGGACTCCGGGTGTCGGCGCCAGCTTTGCTGCCAGCGCCTCGTAGTCGTGAATACCGCCAGCTCCCGGCCGCGTCAGCCGGACGTGCGCGGTTACTCCCAGCAACCGGTCTTGCAATGTTTCCCGAAAGCCCGTGTTCATCGATAGCGCGATGACCAGCGTGGCTACTCCGGCCGCCACGCCAAGCACCGAAAACGCCGTCACCAAGCGCAACACGGCCGGGCGGTACGGCGACCGCAGGTACCGTCTCGCCACGAACCATTCGAATTTCATCGTCGGGCTCGCCCGCTAAGCTTTCTCGCCTTTGGCGGCGGGGAGGTCGGGTTTTGCTTCTGAAGCTTCAGGGCGCAACAGCGGGAACAAGATCACATCGCGGATCGACTGGGAATCCGTGAGCAACATCGTCAAGCGATCGATGCCGATGCCCTCGCCCGCGGTCGGTGGCATCCCGTAACACAGCGCTCGGATATAGTCGACGTCCAGTTGCTTGGGGACTTCCTCGCCGCCCTGCGCAATTTGTGACAAAAAACGGCGCTCCTGCTCGGCCGGGTCGTTCAACTCCGAGAAGCCGTTGGCAATCTCCATCCCCGCAGCGTAGATTTCAAACCGCTCGGTCAGCGATGGGTCCTCCGGCTTTTGCTTCGACAACGGAGAAATTTCTGTTGGAAAGTCGTAAAGAATGGTGGGTTGCACGAGTTTTTGCTCCGCGATCGTTTCAAACAGCAAACCCGTCCATTCGCCGTCGGACAGTGTGCCTTTCGCCGCGGCATAAGCCGCTCCGGTTCTCTTGGCCCAAGAGTTGTAGCGCTCCGCAGCAGCGCGTGGCGCCCCGGGTGCGGCTAGCTCCGCTGGTGTCGGCGCCGCGCCTGCTTCGGCCGGCCAAAACCTCTCAATCGCCTCGCGCATGCACAAACGCTGAAGCTTGCCGAAGTCCAGATCCACTTCGCCGTAGCGAACGGTAGTCGAACCGGTGATGTTCTTCGCCACCTGCGCAAAGATCTCTTCGTTCAAGTCCATCAAATCGCGGTAGTTGCTATAGGCCTCGTAAAACTCGAGCATGGTGAACTCGGGATTGTGCTGCGTCGAGATGCCCTCATTCCGAAAGTTACGGTTGATCTCATAGACACGGTCGAATCCCGCCACCGTGAGCCGCTTCAGATACAGCTCCGGTGCGATGCGCAGATATAGGTCGATGTCTAATGTTTTATGATGAGTAACAAAGGGACGCGCCGCGGCTCCTCCCGGAATCGGATGCATCATCGGCGTTTCCACTTCAATATAGCCCCGGGCATCGAACAACCGCCGCAGCTCCTGGATGATCCGGGTGCGCGTCACAAAGACCTGGCGTGACTTCTCGTTGGCGATCAGGTCCAGATACCTTTGCCGGTATCGCAGCTCGACGTCCGTCAGCCCGTGCCATTTCTCGGGTAGCGGCAGGAGCGCCTTGGCAAGCAAGGTCAGCTCTTCCACCCAGATGGACAGCTCGTTCGTCTTGGTGCGAAACATGTGTCCACGAACGCCTATCGAATCCCCTAGATCTAGCAAATGGAATAGCTCAAAGCCGCGTTCCCCGACAACATCCTTCCTCACATAAATCTGGATACGCTTCCCGGAACCCTGCAGATGCGCGAAACCCGCCTTCCCCATCAGCCGGTAGGAAACGATCCGCCCAGCGACGCGCACCTCACGCTTGTTTGCTTCCAATTCCGGCCCCGGCGTTTGGCTGTACGCGTCGAGCAGCGTTGCGGGGGTCTCTGTCCAGCGAAACTCGCGCGGGAAAGGGTCGAAGCCCAACGCCTTAATTTGCTCCAGTTTCTTTTGGCGTTGCTCAAACTGGTCGCGCGGCTCAAATTGCAAGTAGGGAAATTCCTTTCTGGAGGTGACTGCACGCGAGTATAGCGGCCCGTGCCTGCGAAGAGCAAGAAATCGGCCCGCAATGACAAACCAAGGGCGAGGTCGCAGCCGGCACCCAATGTCCCAAGGAGGAGGAGCCGCTCGCCACCAACGCCACCGCAAGATAGTACTAGTATTTTATCCAGCAAGAGTCAGCTAACTACTAAGTTAGCTAACGAAAAATAAAAATGCCGCACACCCTGTGGATTTTGTTATACTCCCCACCTTGTGGGGGACTCGATGGTGGATCGGAAACGACCGCTTCCCTCTGTCCAAGATGATTGGTGCGCGTGGTTGCCGCAGGAGAAGGCTCAAGTTTTCGGCGCTTACGTTCACGAGTTGGAGACTGTTTACATGATGTTTAGCGTGGCGCTGAACGAGGCCATTGAGCTGCGTCATGCTCGAATGCTCAACAAATCCTATCGGGCGATCAGCATGACCCCCGCGCTTTGCAATCGTTTGGCGGGTTGTTTGGGAGCGCTCCTGCGCGCTCTCGGCGAGCATGCCAAGCATTACGGTACCATCCCTAACACCGCCTCTCTGGATCCATCAAATTTCCAGGGCCCTAGAGAACAGCGTACTGCCAGGATGAGCGATCTGCTCAGCCGCGTCCTGCTAACCCAGCGCTCTCAATTTCTCCACAAGATTGGCACGCTGGGCGAGATGGCCGGCGACATTGGCAAGGACTTTCGCCTGGCGGTCGAGAATCTTTCCAGCGGGACTTCGATCCACCCGGAAGACGACTGGCGCGTAGCGGATGCCGCGCATTACGACCTTAATACGTGCCTGCGGGAAGCCATCGTGCTGTTGAAATCTTTTCTCCTCGTCCTTCCCGAAGACCAGCTTGGGACATTTCAGAAGACCGTACGCTCCCAAATACATGCGCCTGAGCCCGTACCGTTGTCTGGTGAACGCCTTATCCGTGCTAGACGGATGGCCTCAGTCGGGGGAGAATAGCTAGTCTGCTCTCCGGCGCCACCCCGGCAACCAACTCAGGGGAATGACGTTGGGTCCCGCATATTTCTTAGGAACTGCGGGTTATAGCAAAGACAACTCCAGGAGGTATCCGGTGCATCCGAAGGTGTGGATGCGCCGCTATTGGACCGTTGGCCCGAAACCGACCAAGCGATCCCAGCGAGACCCCTTCTCACCAGCCGCCAGTTGCGCTGACTGAGTCGGAAGCTATCCGTCTGGCACAAGCCGGAAACGCGCAGGCCTTTGAGTTTTTATATGAGTTGCACGGCCGCCGCGTCTATGCCTTGTGCCTGCGCATGGTGGGTAACCCGTCGGACGCGGAAGACCTCATGCAGGAGGCATTCCTGCAGCTCTTCCGCAAGATTGGTACCTTTCGCGGCGAGTCGGCGTTCTCGACCTGGTTGCACCGGATGACGGTCAACGTGGTCCTGATGCGGCTCCGCAAGAAGTCGCTTCCGGTGGCCTCTCTCGAGGAGACCACCGAGCCGGATGAGGATACCGGCGGCCCGAGGAGGGACATTGGAGCTCCGGACTTGCGGTTGAGCGGCGCAGTAGACCGGGTCAATTTGGAACGTTCGATTGAGAAGCTGCCGCCCGGTTATCGCACGGTTTTCGTCTTACACGATGTCCAGGGATACGAGCACAACGAGATCGCGGGCATCATGGGTTGTTCGGTTGGCAATTCGAAGTCGCAGTTGCACAAAGCGCGTACCAAGTTGCGCGACCTGCTCCAAGAACAGATTCGCGAGCAGGCCCGGCAGGTACGACATGCGGCAAAGACGCAGACGGGACATGGGGATTGAGCTACAATACGCAGAGTTTCGGGGTGCACGTCACACAGGGTTTCGGGGTGCAGTTCAAGACGAAGACAGGCCCCTAGGTTTCTTCCGAAATCGAGCGGGTAGACCTGCTGTCGCCTCGTCTAGCGGAGTGAACGGCCATGCTATGTAAGGAAGTGGAAGTCGTCCTCGAACAAGAGGGTTGGACGCCTGTGCCGGAAGCGGCGCGCGCCCACCTCGCTGGATGCGGTTCCTGCCAGAACCTCGTCGAAGACCTCACCGCCATTGTCGCCACGGCTCATTTACTTCCAACCGAAGTCGAGCCTCCCGCGCGTGTGTGGACCTCTTTACGCGCGCAGCTCGAGGCGGAAGGAATCATCAAGACTCGCGCTGCCGAGCGTGGCTCCTGGTGGCACGGCTTCGCCGATATGTTCCGAAGCCGCGTAATGGCCACCGCCGCTGTCGGTTTGCTGATCGTCGCCGCGGTCGCTCTGCAACTGCGCCATCCGTCGGCTCCTACCGAAGCGCGGGATCTCTATGCCGACACCGCTTCGAATCTGAATGACGACGAAGCCCAACTGATGCGTACGCAGCTTGCCAGTGATTCGGTCGTCGACGTTTCTCTGCGCCAAAATCTCGACATCGTCGACAGGTTTATCGCGGACTGCGAACAGCGCGTAAAAGAAGAGCCGCGCGACGACCTGGCGCGGGAATATCTTTCTGGCGCGTACCAGCAGAAAGCGCAATTGCTGTCCGCGATGATGGAACGCGGAGGGAGTGTAAACTGACATGAGTCTCCAAACCATGGGCCGCTGCATTCTTCCGGTACTTGGCGCGGGAATGTTGCTGTGGCCCGTGCCGCATGCCGAAGCGGCCAACCAGCGCTTCGAGAAGCATTTCGCCGTGAAGGGCCGTCCTGTCGTCTGCATCCATAACATCGGCAATGGCCGTATCGAGGTGAAATCCACCAAGAATTCCGAAGTCATTGTCGCCGGCACGCAGGCGTCTTCCAAAGTCACCCTGGAAACCGAAAACGTCGGCGATCGCATTGATGTTTCTGCGAACATCGTCGACATCTCCGCTCAGCCTTCCGAGCTCGAAGTCAATTTTCAGCTGACGGTTCCGGAAGAGACCGAGCTCGAGCTGAAAACGCAGACCGGCCTGATCTACGTCGAGCAGGTCATGGGCGATATGACTCTTCAAAGCGTCGCCGGTGACGTGCATCTGAAGGAAGTTTCCGGCTACATCGTCGTTAGGACCACCAATGGTTCGCTGGTTTGCTCGCAATGCGCCGGCAAACTCGATTTCAACTCCGTCAGCGGCAGTGCTCAGTTGTTGCAGCCGGGGCTCACCAACGTGACCCTCTTCACCACGTCCGGGAACATTCTTTTCGACGGCGATTTCATCCGCACAGGCATTTACACAATGCGCAGCGGAAAAGGAACCGTCGAGGTTCACTTCTCCGGAAACGATTCTTTCGATCTGAACGCGCAAACCGCCACCGGCACTGTCGACAATCAGGCCGAAGCCTACTTGAAGCCTGACTCGCACGGCGTGAAGCACATGGCTTCCAAGTTCACCAAGGGCCTCTTCGGCACGGTGGGCAGCGGCCTGGCCAAAGTCGAACTGTCTTCCTACAGTGGTACAATCCGCATATTGAAGCGCGACTAGTCGACGTCAAAGCTCGCGCCGTAGAGGGTCGGGGCTTTGGCTCCGGCGCAAAATGCTTTCTGGGGCTTGAGGCTCCCGGCATTTCTCGCAGTCTTGTCACCCGCGGCACCAGGATTGAAAACGTAGCCGAATGACGCAGCCTCTCACCACCCGCGCCTCCCAGCCGCGAGTACAAATGCTATGCCTCGCCGGCTTCATGGGTTCCGGCAAGACCACCATCGGCACGCTGCTCGCCCGGCAACTCGCCTGGCGATTCGTTGACCTCGACGATCGCATCGAAGCGGCTGCCGGCCTTCGCATCCCCGAAATCTTCGAGCGTCTCGGCGAACCGGCGTTCCGGCAGATCGAAGCGGACCAACTCCGCGCCGCGCTCGGCCGCGTCCTTGAGTTGAAAGAATCCGCCGTGCTTGCACTGGGCGGCGGCACCTACGCGCAGACCGGCGCTCCCGAATTCCTCCGCGCTGCCAATGTTCCCGTCGTCTGGCTCGATTCGCCCGTGGAAGTTCTGCTGGCTCGCTGCACGACCATGACTGGCCGGCCTCTCTTCCGCGACGAGCGGAGCTTTCGCGCGCTCTACGCGCAGCGTCTGCCGTCCTACCAACAGGCCGATTACCGCGTCGACAGTTCGGGCGACCCGGCCCGTGTGGTCGCGGAAATCCTCGGCCGCGGAATCATTTCCACGGGGGGCAGCGAAGCGCACCTCGTGGTCGAAAACCCGAAGCCTTGAGCAGCTACTGATCGCTCGCCCAGCCCGCAAAAACACGGGTGTCATTCTGAACGCATCCAAGAAGGTTGCGCGCAACCCTCACCGTCATGTATGGCACACTCGGATCGTTGGAAGCCTTTGACTCAGCCGGAAAGCGATCGATGAACAACCGAATCAGCGATGGAAAACAAGCGAAATATTATTGCGTCCTGATGGCGAGCCTTTTCGTGTGCTTTACCTTCACGCTCGCAGCTCAGAAGAAAAGCGCGGCCTCGACCGCTGCTGCTGTCTTCGCTCAGGACAAAGGAAAGTTCACTATTCAACTGAACGGCCGCACCGTTGGCCACGAGGAGTTCGAGATTTCCCCCGCCGGTGGAGGCTGGATGGCTCGCAGCACAACCGACATCACGCCTCCCGATTCCACCGCCACACGTGTCACGGGGACGCTCACGCTGCAGCCCGACGGCACGCCAATCAGCTACGAATGGACCTCGCAAGCCGAAAAAACAAATGGCGCCCACATTTTGTTCGCAAACGGCGTCGCCAAGATTACTCTCGAGATGCAAGGCGCCCGCCCGTTCGAGCAGGATATGAGCTTCGGCTCGCCGCTCATCGCCGTTCTCGACAACAATCTCTACTATCAGTACGCCGTGCTCGCCCGCGTCTATGACTGGTCCAAGGGTGGCACGCAAAATCTGCCCGTGCTGATCCCGCAGGAATTGACGCCTGGAACGATCGCTATCGAATCCGCCGGATCGCTCACGGCCGGAGGCAAGTCCTACGACGGCCTCCGGGTGGTCACTTCCGATCTCGAAGTCGTGTTGTATCTTGATTCCAATCACCGCCTCATGCGCCTGGAAGTCCCCTCCGCCAAAGTCTCCATCCTCCGCGAGTAGCTGTCGCTCGTTTGGGAATAGAGGATGGCGATCGAGGAACGTTGAGTCCGGCTTTGCTCAATCGGCATAGGGGGAGTAGTCGCCCACTCTCCCCTGCCACACGATCGGACATGCGGGTCCGCATCCGGCGGTTCGGCGGGTTGAACTATCCATGAGCCGTGAGCTCGGGAAGCCCGAGCGAGGCGAAGTAAGCGTTCGACCGAGCGATTTTCAGCGCGGGCGTGTTCG
>Ga0187819_10000044_pt1 | contig 54901 bp, 46 predicted proteins | sample NC_wetland_sal_i_15_FD_132411 | JGI IMG/M metagenome (GOLD analysis project Ga0187819, IMG submission 132411) | Wetland sediment microbial communities from Neuse River Estuary, North Carolina, USA - SO4_4 | ecosystem: Environmental > Aquatic > Freshwater > Wetlands > Sediment | place: USA... | reverse complement strand
GGGCACTGTGCTAGCATTTTTAGTGTCGAAGAAGAAACCAAGAGAGCAGAGCAGGGCACGGCGATTCAGAGGGGGAGGGGCGAGTTGAGCGAAGCCAAAGCGGCATTAATCGAACAGTTCCAGAGGGACAAACACGATACAGGGTCCCCGGAAGTGCAGATTGCATTGTTGAGCGAGCGCATCAATTACGTCACAACCCACCTAAAGTCCCACGCGAAGGATCATGCCTCGAGACGCGGGTTGATCATGATGGTCAACAAGCGGCGACGGCTGCTGGACTATCTGAACCGGCGCGACCCGGATCGGTATCGCGAGATTGTGGAACGACTTAGCTTGCGCAAGTAGCGCGGATTGCCACAACGGCCTGACGGGCCGCTTGAATTCCCACCGGACAAACCAGAGTTGTCGAACAACACGTGGGCCGGCAATGCCGTGCTGCGCGAGGCCGACCACGATCTAATTTCCCGCTCCGTATCTTCCGCTTGTTTTCCCTTCGACAATCTGGCCGAGAGAATTCTCTCGTATCTGAAAAGGCGCTTCCGATGGATCGGAAGGCAAAGGACGTGAAGTAATGTTTGAACAAGTGAGCGTGGATCTGGGCGGGCGGAAACTGACGCTCGAGACGGGAAAAATGGCACGGCAGGCGCATGGCGCCGTGGTGGCGCGTTATGGAGATACGGTGGTGCTGGCGACGGCCTGCATGGACAACAAAGCGGCGGACAAGGATTTTCTGCCCCTTACCGTGGACTACCGGGAATACACGTATTCGGCCGGGAAGATTCCCGGAGGATTTTTCAAGCGCGAAGGGCGGCCGTCGGAGCGCGAGATTCTGACCTCGCGGCTCACGGACCGGCCGCTGCGGCCGCTGTTTCCGGAGGGCTGGGCGACGGAGACGCAGATTGTGTCGATGGTGCTATCGGCGGACAGCGAAAATGATCCGGATGTGATCGGGGTAACGGCGGCATCGGCCGCGCTTTATATTTCGAAGATTCCGTTCGCGAATCCGATCGCCTGCGTGCGCGTGGGATTGCTGGATGGAAAGCTGGTGGTGAATCCGACGGTGGCGGAGCAGAAGACCAGCGCGATGAACCTGATCGTCGCGGGGTCGGACGAAGCGATCGTGATGGTGGAATCGGGGGCACTCGAGGTCTCCGAGGAGACCGTGGCGGATGCGCTGGAATTTGCGCACGCGGAAATTCGAAAGATCGTGCGCGCGATTCGCGAGCTGCATGACCGCGTGAAGCCGGTGAAGGTGGATGTGAAACCGCCGGAATTCGACGGAGCGCTCTATAAAGAGATCACCCAAAAATTCGGCGAGCGGCTGCGCGACGCGCTGGACACGGCGAAGCATCCGAAATTGGAGAGCTACGGCCTGGTGGACCAGATCAAGGCGGAAATTCAGGCGGCAATTCCGGAGGAAGATGAGGAGCGGCGGAAGCTGGCGTCCCGCGCATTCGAGCGGCTGCGGGAGCGCATTTTCCGCGACGACATGTTGATTCGACGCCGGCGGCCGGATGGGCGCGCGTTCGATCAGATTCGCGAAATCACCTGCGAGATCGGTGTGCTGCCGCGCGTCCACGGCTCGGCGCTTTTCACCCGCGGGGAGACACAGGCGCTGGCCAGCACGACGCTGGGCACGAAAGAAGATAAGCAGCGGCTGGACCTGCTCTTCGAGGAAGAGTCGTTCAAGCGCTTCATGCTGCATTACAACTTCCCGCCGTTTTCAGTGGGCGAGGTGAAATTCCTGCGCGGGCCGGGGCGGAGGGAAATCGGACACGGGGCGCTGGCGGAACGGGCGCTTGCGAACCTGTTGCCGGCGGAAGAGGATTTTCCGTACGCGATGCGCGTGGTTTCGGACATCATGGAATCGAACGGGTCGTCTTCGATGGCGACGGTTTGCGGGGGCTCGCTCTCACTGATGGACGCGGGAGTGCCGTTGAAATCCGCGTGCGCGGGAATTGCGATGGGATTGGTGGTCGAGGGCGATAAGTACGCGATCCTGACGGACATCGCCGGGGCGGAAGACCACTACGGCGACATGGATTTCAAGGTGGCGGGGACGCGGCAGGGAATCACGGCACTGCAAATGGATATCAAAGTGAGCGGCGTGAGTGTCGCGATGATGCGCGAGGCGCTGGCGCAGGCTCGCAAGGCGCGCCTGGAAATTCTCGAAATCATGGACCGCACGATTTCAACCGCGCGGCCGGAGATTTCCACGTATGCGCCACACCTCTATATGCTGAGCATCCCCACGGATAAAATCCGCGACTTGATCGGGCCGGGGGGGAAGAAAATCCGCGCCATCATCGAAGTGACAGGCGTAAAAATCGACGTGATGGATGACGGGAAGGTACACGTCTTTGCAAACGATGGGAAATCAGCCGAATCGGCGCTGAAGATGATTCGGGACGTGACTGCCACGGCCGAAATCGGGAAAACCTATCTTGGCACGGTGGTCCGGATTGCGGATTTCGGAGCGTTCGTCGAGATTTTCCCAGGAACGGACGGACTGCTGCACATCAGCGAAATCGCGGAGGCGCGAATTCGCGCGGTGCGTGACGAACTGAAGGAAGGCGACCAGATCCTTGTGAAGGTGCTGGCCATCGAGGGAAACAAGATTCGGTTGAGCCGCAAGGCGGTGCTGCGGGATCAGCGGGATAAGCAGCAGAAGAGCGAAGCGGCGGGATAACGGAAGTACAGGGCCGCTAGAATTGAAAGGGGAGGCGAGGAATCGCCTCCCTTTTTTCTTTTGGAGACTAGGGGACGCGCTCGATGCGGGCGCCGACGGCGCTGAGTTTTTCCTCGATGCGCTCGTAGCCGCGGTCGATGTGATAGACGCGGTCGATATAGGTGGTGTTGTCGGCGACCAGCCCGGCAAGAACGAGGCCGGCGCTTGCACGCAAATCGGAGGCCGTGACGGGGGCGCCGCTGAGCGGCGTTGGGCCGGTGACGACGGCGAGATTTCCTTCGACGGCGATATTGGCCCCCATACGCAGCATTTCGCTGGCGTGAAGGTAGCGATTTTCGAAGATTGTTTCGCGGATGTGCGAGACGCCGTGCGCTTGCGTGGCCAGGGCCATGAATTGCGCCTGCATGTCAGTGGCGAAGCCGGGATACTCCTCGGTGGTAATGTCCGCGGCAATCAGTTTTTTCGCGGCGCGGACGCGTACATGGCCATTGCCCTCGCATTTGATATCGATTCCGCATTCGCGCAGCTTTTCTATGACGGCGGCGATGTGCTGTGGCTCGCAATTCGTGAGAAGGAGCTCGCCGCCGGTGATGGCGCCGGCGATGAGGAATGTGCCGGCCTCGATGCGATCGGGAATGACGGCATGAGTGGCGCCATGAAGATGTTCGACGCCCTCGATGCGTAGGGTAGAGGTGCCGACGCCTTCGATTTTCGCGCCCATCTTGATGAGCAGCTCGGCGAGATCGGTTACTTCGGGCTCGAGCGCGCAATTGGCGAGGACCGTTTCGCCTTCGGCGAGGACCGCCGCGCTGAGAATGTTTTCGGTTCCGGTGACCGTGATTTTCGGGAAGCGGAAGGAATTGCCGCGCAGGCGGCGGGCGCGCGCCTCGACGTAGCCGTGCTCGACGGAAATTTCGGCGCCGAGTTTTTCAAGGGCTTGGATGTGAATATCGATGGGACGCGCGCCGATGGCGCAGCCGCCCGGGAGGGAGACGCGCGCGTAACCGAAGCGGGTGAGAAGCGGCCCGAGGGTGAGGACCGAAGCGCGCATGGTCTTAACAAGTTCGTAGGGGGCTTCGGCGTGATTCGCCACGTTCTGCGCTTGAATCACGAATTCGCTCGGCGGCAGGTCGGGGCTTTCGACGCGGCAGCGCATGTAGGCGAGGAGCTTGGCCATGGTGATGATGTCGCGCACGCGCGGGATATTCTGAAGGATGACGGGCTCGCTGGTGAGCAGGGCAGCGGCCATGGCGGGGAGTGCGGAGTTTTTCGCGCCGCTGATTTGAACGGTGCCCTCGAGCCTGCGGCCGCCTTCGATTTTGAATCGGTCCATATTATTTCCCCTGCTGCCGCGAAATCGCCCGGAGCGTTTTCGGGGCCGCCAGAGCCAGGCGAACATTGCCGTGCGATTGCGTGAGGCGGCGGTGCGCTTCGCGAACGCTGGCGCCTGTTTTCAGAACGACCAGCGCGGTGGGCAGATCGTGTCCGGAATGCCGCAGGGCGTGTCTGGCGGCAGACGCGCGCACCCCGGCGGCCTCTTCGAGAATCCGCTCGCCGCGACGGCGCAACTTCCCATTTGTCAGCGCCACGTAGATCATCCAGTTATCGTAAACCCTTCCGAGCCGGACCATCGAGGCTGTGGATAGCAGGTTGAGGACCATTTTTTGCGCCGTGCCCGCTTTTAGGCGCGTGGAGCCGGCGATGGCTTCCGGGCCTGTTTCCGGGGTGATGACGATGCGTGCTTGCCGCGCGAGCGGAGAGCGCGGATTTGATGTTACGCCGACGGTGATGGCTCCGCGCCGCTTCGCCAGATCAATCGCACCCAGCACGTAGGGCGTGGTGCCGCTGGCCGCGAGCGCGACGACGACATCGCGGCGCGTGACTCCGGCCGCGGCGAGATCGCGTGCGCCACCGGCGGCGGAATCTTCGGCGCCTTCGACGGCGTGGCGCAGCGCGCGCGCGCCTCCGGCGATGATGGCTTTCACCATGCGCGGGGGCGTGCCGAATGTAGGGCCGCATTCGGCGGCGTCGAGGACAGCGAGGCGTCCGCTGGTGCCCGCACCGACATAAATGAGGCTGCCGCCGGCGGCGATGCTCTTGACGATGGCGTCCACGGCGCGCGCGATTTTAGGCAGTTCGCGGCGGACGGCCCAGGCGACGCGAGCGTCTTCGCGATTCAGCAGGCGCAGGATTTCGAACGTGCTTTTTGCGTCGAGGCCGCGCGAGCGCGGATTTCGCTGTTCGGTTTTGACGGGTTTCAGCACACGCGCCTGGTCGAATTTTTATTATACCGACAGGGGGCGCCCATATTCTGCGCGGGGAGGGATTCTCTTTGGATTTGTGCCGAGGAAGTTATCGAACGGCGGCGTGCTCGCCCGCGAGTCCGAGGGCCTCGAAAATGGCGTCGTGGAGGGCAGGGCGGACTTTGCGAATTTGGATGTTTTCGACGGTGGGATTGACGCGATTGGTCAGCAGGATGATGAAAAGGCCGCGATCGGCATCGATCCAGAGCGATGTGCCGGTGTAGCCCCAGTGGCCGAAACTGTGAGGGGAGAAAAAGCGGCCGGTGGCGGCGGGATCCATTGGGACGTCCCAGCCGAGCGTGCGGGCCGATTTGCCGACGGTTTCGCGGGCGGTGAAGAGTTCGATGGTGGCGCGAGAAACGACGCGATGATGCGCGTAGATGCCGCCATTGAGGATCATTTGGGCGAAGTTGGCGACGTCGCTGGCGGTGGAGAAAAGTCCGGCGTGTCCCGCGATGCCGCCCATGGCCCAGGCGTTCTGGTCGTGGACCTCGCCGCGGATAAGGCGCTTGCGAAAAGTCTGGTCATCCTCGGTGGGCGCGATTCCCGGGTGCAGCGAAGGCGGGGGATTGAATACCGAGTCGTTCATTTCGAGCGGGACGAGAATCTCCTCTTTTGCGTAGCGGTCGAGCGGTCGGCCGGTGAGGCGTTCGATGATTTCGCCGAGGAGGATGAAGCCGAGGTCGGAGTACTCCTCCTGCTTGCCGGGTTCGTGCACGAGCGGCTCGGCCATGACGCGAGCGAGAATGGCAGGGCGGCCCTTCGCGTCTTTGTAGAAATCGCGGTGAGCGGGAAGACCGGAATCGTGGAGAAGCAGCATGCGGACGGTGACGCGGGCGCGCCAGGAAGGATCGGGATCGGCTTTTGCGGCGGCGGAAAATTCCGGGAGATATCGAGCGACGGGCGCGTCAAGGTCGAGACGTTTTTGTTGCGTGAGGATCATCACTGCGGTGGTCGTGACGATGGGCTTCGTCAGCGACGCGAGGTCGTAAACGGTTTCCTCGGTGACGGCGGGAGCCTTTGGGCCGCGGGTGAGCTTTCCGAACGGGTGCAGGACAAACTGATTCTGGAGGCCTACGGCGAGCACTCCTCCGGGAAACGCGCCGTCGGCGACCGCGCGATCGAGCAAATCGAATGCGGGCTTTAGGCGATCCGACATCGCGGCGGGCGCGGGCTCGAGCGTCATGGGATTTGCCGCGACCCGGAGGCCGTCGCCGCGCTTCACGGTTCCGGGAACGGTGACGGGAATTTCGCCCGAGATGGCGGCTTGGCCGAAGAGGGCGCGTGCGGCGGCGCGCTGCGAAACATCGTTGGTGCTGAATTCGGCGAGCCAGGTTTTCGCGTTGGGGAAGCGTTCTATGAGGTAGGGGCTTCCGAAGGCAACGACCGCTGCGGGCTTGCCGGCGGCGAGCAATTGATTTACGAAGGCGCGCTGGTCGTCTGGGAGGCCGACATTTCCTTTGCGATCCGCGACGCGGACGAAAAGCGCGGCAATGACGACGTCATAGGATTCCGGCGGCGGCAGCTTGAGATTATTGACGCTGACTAATTGGGTATCCGCGCGGAGGGCTTTCAGCGAATCCACGCGCCAGCGGATTTCCTGCTCGAGAATTTCGCCGGGGTAGGGATCCCAATCCGCGGAGAGCGAGACGAGCAGGACTCGCAGCGGGCGCGCGGCGTTGAGCGGGAGGAACTCTTGCAAATCGCGCAGGAGCGTGACGCCGCGGTCGGCGATGGCTTGCGCTTGCGCGGCGAATTCGGGGCGGGCGAATTTTTCGTTTAGACGCTGGATATCCACGAGGCGGTTTTTGTCGAGGCCGAGGCGCGCTTTGGCTTCGAGAATGCGGAGGACCGATTCATCGATTCGCTTCGGCGAGATGCGGCCGGAATTCACGGCGTATTCAAGGCCGGCCATAGCCGCGTCCGGGATTTGCGGCTGAAGAATCACGTCCGCGCCGGCTTCGACGGCCCGCACGGCCGCCTCGCCCTGCGTGTAGCGCGAGGTGACGCCGCCCATGTCCATCGCGTCGGTGACGATCAGGCCGCAAAATTTCAGTTCGCCGCGGAGAAGGCCGGTGAGGATTTTGGGCGAGAGCGTGGCAGGAATGGTTGTGTCCGGCTCGATGGCGGGAACGGCGAGATGGCCCGGCATGATCGAAGCAACGCCCGCGGCAATCGCCGCGCGGAAAGGAACCAGTTCGGTCGATTCGAGGGCTTTTCGATCGCCGGGGACTACAGCCATGACGAGGTGCGAGTCTGTGTTGACGTCACCATGGCCGGGGAAATGCTTGGCCGTTGCGAGCGCGCCATTTTCCTGCACGCCGCGGATGAATTGCGTGACGAAATCGGCGACGCGCGAAGGATCTTCGCCGAAGGAGCGGATGTTGATGATCGGATTGTCCGGATTGTCGTTCACGTCCGCGTCCGGAGCAAAAATCCACTGGAAGCCGCTGGCGAGGGATTCGAGCGCGGTGATTTTGCCGGCGGTGTAGGCGAGTTTCGGGTCGCCTGTGGCGCCGATGGCCATGGCGGAGGGGAAGGCAGTGCCTTCGTCGAGGCGATAGGCCGTGCCGGCTTCGAAATCGGCGCCGATGAGCAGCGGAATTTTTGCGCGAGTCTGGAGCTCATTCGTGAGCGCGGCGGTGGGATAGACCTGGCTGCGCACCAGGCCGAGCGGGCCGCGCTCGGTGCCGATGATGAATCCGCCGACGTGATTCTGCTCGACTTCGTGGAGCATATCTTTGAATTCGGCGCTCTGAGTGGAAGTGAAGGCGCCGAAATAATAGGGCATCAGCATCTGGCCGATTTTTTCGCGCAGGGTCATTTTTTTTAGGGTGGATTCGACCCAGGCGGATGCGGGCGCGCTGCGGGCGGGTGATTGAGCCTTGGCGGGGGATTTTTTTTGCGCGCGGCCGGAAGGTGTCATGAGAAGAATGAGCAGCAACATTGAAAGCCCCAGTTTACGCATCGCCATTTTGCTGGGCCTTCCGTGTTGACGCCTGCATTCCGTGGCTGTATATAGCACACGGTTTCATGGGGCACAATCGAACGTCTCCGCGCGTGTTTCGTTACCGTTTCTACCGGGAATTTTCGCTGATTGTGATGATTGCGGCGATGTGTGTCGCCCCAAGCGCTGTTCCGCAGGGCAAGAGGGCTCGCGGAGACAATGGCAGCACCCTGCCGGGCATTGACGTGCTTGAAGCTAAGAATCCGAATTCGCTGGTTGGCAAGCGGATTGGACTGATCACGAATCAGACGGGCGTGGACTCCGCCGGCGTTCGCACAATTGATATTTTTGCTCGGTGGAAGGGAATCAAGCTCGTTGTGATTTTCAGTCCCGAGCATGGAATCGCGGGGCGGGCCGACGCGGCCGTTGCCAATGCGACCGATGCGGCAACGGGCGTGCCGATTTACAGCCTCTATGGGGAGACGCGGCGGCCGACGGAGGCGATGCTGAAAGGGATCGACGTGCTCGTTTTTGATATCCAAGATGCCGGGGTGCGATTTTACACGTACATTACGACAATGGCTTATTGCATGGAGGAAGCGGCAAAGTATCACATTGAGTTCATTGTGCTCGACCGGCCCGACCCGCTCGGCGGGGAAGCGATCGAGGGGCCGATGCTCGACGGCGACCGGCTCTCGTTTACCGGGTACTTTCCGATGCCGGCGCGCTATGGGATGACGATTGGAGAGCTGGCGAAGATGTTTAATGCCGAGAATAAAATCGGGGCGGACTTGCGTGTTTTTACCATGAGGAATTGGAAACGCAGTGAGACATACGATCAAACCGGGCTGAAATGGGTTCCGCCGTCTCCGAACCTGCGGACAGTCAATGAGGCGTTTCTTTATCCCGGCGTCGAAATCTTGCAAGCGGGCGGTCTTTCGGTCGGGCGCGGGACAGATACGCCTTTCGGAGTGGTTGGCGCGCCTTGGATCCAGGGGGCAGAGCTGGCTGGGGAATTGAATCGGCGCGCGGTGCCCGGGGTGAAATTCCAGACGGCACTTTTCACGCCTGACGATGGGATTTACAAGGGAGTTTATTGCCGGGGAGTGTCGATAGCTATTACGGAACGCGCGGCGCTCGATTCGATGCGCATGGGGCTTGAAATCGCGGACGCGCTTCATCGGCTTTATCCGAAGCAATTTCAATTGGAGAAGATTAACGAGCTGCTTGGTTCACGGGCGACGATGGACCAGCTCGATCGCCGCGTGGAACCGGCGCTGATAGTGGCGAGCTGGCGCGAGCAGCTGGATAAGTTTCGCGCGATGCGCGAAAAGTATTTGCTCTATCACTGAGTTGTTCGATGAATTTTACTCCTGACGCAAAATCGATCTCGCGGCCGAAGGCTTGGCTTGCGTGGAGCAGCGGGAAGGAAAGTGCGTGGGCGCTGCACACGGTGCGGCAAAGCGGGGATTGCGAGATTGTCGCGCTGCTGACGACGGTGAACGAGACGCACCAGCGCGTGGCGATGCATGCGGTCCGCGAAAGCCTGCTCGAAATGCAGGCTGAGGCTGCCGGTTTGCCGCTCGTGAAGGTGCCGATCCCGTCGCCGTGCCGGAACGAAATTTACGAGCAGGCGATGGCCGAAGCGATGGCGCGGGCGAGGGCGGAGGGCGTGTACCAGGTAATTTTCGGCGACCTTTTCCTGGAAGACATCCGCGCTTACCGCGAAAAGCAGCTCGCAGCCTGCGGGATGATGCCCATTTTCCCTTTGTGGCGGCGAGAAACGCGGGAACTGGCGCGGGAGATGCTCGCCGGCGGGCTTTCGGCATATTTAACTTGCGTGGACCCGCGCAAATTGGATCGGGCGTTTGCCGGGCGGCGATTTGATGCGGAGCTGCTGGCCGCGTTTCCTTCGGGCGTCGATCCCTGCGGGGAGAACGGCGAGTTTCACACGTTCGCAAACGCCGGGCCGATGTTCGGCGAGGCGATTCCGGTTGTGGCCGGCGAGATTGTGGAACGCGAGGGCTTCATTTTCGCGGACCTCTTGCCGCGCGCCAAGGCCAGCGGAGCGGTATAGAATCGAGGGCGCGAAAGATTCGGGAGAAACGGCTCGCATGCAAATTTGCTCGCTTTTGCCTTCGGCCACGGAAATTCTGTACGCGCTGAGCCTGGGCGATTCCGTGGCTGGGGTGACGCACGAGTGCGATTTTCCGCCCGAGGCTGCGGGCAAGCCCGCGCTTATTCGGCCGCGCGTGGATCCGCACGCGCAGCCCGCGGAGATTGACCGGCAGGTGACGGAGCTGGTTGCGCGCGGCGAGAGCATTTATGCCGTGGATGCGGAGCTGCTGGCATCGCTCGCGCCGGATTTGATCGTGACGCAGGATCTCTGCCACGTCTGCGCTGCTTCGCCGGACGATCTCGCGGCGGCGCTTGCGCGGCTTCCGAAACGGCCGCGCGTGCTGACGCTCACTCCGCATTCGCTCGGGGACGTGTGGGAAGATATTCGCCGTGTGGGCGAGGCCACAGGAATGCGTCGCGATGCTGATGCGCTGGCGGCGGAGCTTGCGGCGCGTGTGGCTGCGGTCGCCGCGATTTCCGAAAGCGCTTCTACGCGCCCACGGGTTCTATGCCTCGAGTGGCTCGATCCCTTTTATATCGGCGGGCATTGGGTGCCGGAAATGGTTGAATTGGCGGGCGGTGAGGACGTGCTCGGGCGGGAGGAGGAGCCATCGTTTCGAGTGAGCGCGGAGGAAATTGCGGGGACGAATCCGGACGTCATCGTGGTGATGCCTTGCGGGTACAGCGCCAAGCGAACTGCCGCGGAATTTGACTGGGCCCTGCTTCCGGCGAGTTGGCGGGATTTTCCTGCCATTCGCGAGCGGCGCGTATTCGGCGTGGATGCGAATAGTTATTTTTCGAGGCCCGGGCCGCGGCTTGCGGATGGCGTGGAGCTTTTGGCGCACATTTTTCATCCGGAGTCGTTTTCGCTGCGATTGCCTGCGGGGGCGTTTCAGAAATTGTAGGAGCGGGGCGCTGCGGACATCCTTCCCTCAATAGCCCCAGCTAAGGTCAAATAGGCCCCGGCCCGGCTAGCCGCCGCACTCCATATTCAGTCCTGCCGAGCGAAGATCTCCCTCCAACAGCACGTTAACAGAGCAAATCTAGCCGTGAGCCTCTGCGCGCCGGCGCCAATATCGGTAGAAGATCAGGCCGGAGAGAATTAGCGCGAGGCCCAGGGAGGAGCGGACCGGGCGGTCGATCCAGATGCTGATGGTGAGCGCCACGGCGCCGAGCACGAACATCGCGGGCACGGCCGGGTAGCCCCAGGTCCGGTAGGGGCGCGGCAGGTCCGGCTCGGTGCGGCGCATGCGAAACATGGCGACGACGGAGAGCGCGTAGAAAATCCACGCGGCGAAGACGAAGAGCGACGTCAACTCCTCGAATGTGCCGGTGAGCGCCATGAGCGCGGCGAGAACGCCTTGGAAGATCAGGGCTCCGCCAGGTGTGCGAAATTTTGGATGGACGCTGCCGGTGATTTGAAAGTAGAGGCCGTCTCTGGCCATCGCATAGGGGACGCGCGCGCCGCTGAGAAGCGAGGAATTGAGTGTGCCGAGAGCGGAAACGAGCATCGCGAGAGTAATCCAGAAGGCCGCCCGAGGGCCCACGAAGCTTTCGAAAACGTCGGAGGCGACGTGCGAGGAATGCGCGACGCTGGCAAAAGGCAGGGCGTAAAAGCAGACGGCGCTGAAGAGAAGATAGATGCCGGCGACGAGGATCGTCCCGCCGACAAGCGCCAGAGGAAAATTCCGCTGAGGCTCCTGGATTTCCGAGCCGACGCGATTCAGGTCCTCCCAACCGTCGTAAGCCCAAAGCCCAGCTGCGAGCGCCGCGAGAAAGCTCGTGAAAGCACCCGCGCCGGCCTGGGTGGGCCAGAAGGGATGAAAGTGGTCAAGGCTCCCGTGACCAAACCAAAAGCCAACGGCGACGATCGCGAGCACGGCGGCGATTTTGAGGAGAGTGAGCGCAACCTGCACGCGTCCGCCGATGCGCACGCCGAGATAATTGATGAATGTGAAGAGGGCGATGGCTCCAGCGGCGACCGGCTGCGCCCAGGTGAACACGAAGTCGTAGGGCATGCCGGTGATGGGGTTCGAGAGATGCCAGGTGAAAATGGGGAGAGCGATGGCGGGCAAAAGGAAACTCGAGAATCGCGCGAAGCCCGCGGCGATGGAGGCCGCGGAGCTGGATTCGCCGACGGTCGAATGCATCCACCCGAAGAGAAAACCCCAGACGGGCCCGAGGCCTCTTCTAAGATAGGCGTACTGGCCGCCGGCCTCGGGCAGGGCCGCGCCGAGTTCCGCAAATGCGAGCGCGCCGAAAAGCGAGAGTAATCCGCCGGCAATCCAGGCGGCGTAGACGATGCTGACCGAGCCTCCCACGGCGGCCATCTCGGCGGGCTTCAGGAAGATTCCCGTGCCTACCATGGTGCCGACGACAATGGAAGCCGCAGCCCACAGGCCGAGGCCGCGGATCAGTTCGAGACGTTCCTTCGGCTGTGGTTGCGTGGGAGCTGCGATCGTTTTTCTCCGCAATGCTTAGGCGAATCGAGACGACTATTGCGACGAGCCAATGCGCTTCGAATTCCTGGCTCCTGACAGGCTCGCGAGCCATCCAACCGCGAACGTGATGAGCGTGCCCACGAGCACGTACCACGTCCAAGCAAGTGGCGTGAAGCGTTTAATGGCCAGCATGGCGACCAGGCCCGCCGCGAATCCCACGAGCGCTTCATTTTCATTTGCGCGACGGCTCCAGGTGCCCAAAAGAAACACGCCGAGAAGCGCGCCATACGTGATGGACGCAATGGTGAGCCCCGCGACGAGCACCGGCCCCCAAGGAATCAGCGCCAGCAGAGCGAGGATCACGCCCCAAACGAGCGTCATGCGCCGCGAACGTCCGAGCGGTTGCGCGGCGTCCACTTGCCGCGCGCTCAAGTCCATGATGCTGGAGGACGCCAGCGAGTTCAATGAGCCGCTTGCATTCGACATCGCAATTGCAAAGATCGAAGCGAGGACCAGGCCAGCTAGGCCGACGGGCATATCGCGGACGATGAACTGGGGAAAAATGCGGTCGGCGTCGCCGGCGGGCACCGGTAGGTTGAAGCGCTGCGCGTAGACGAACAGCATGACGCCGATCACGAGGAACAGCGCGAATTGCACCAAGATGATGACGCCGCTCGCGAGGAGCGCAGTCTTGCTATCGCGCTCGTTGCGTGCCGCGAGCAGGCGCTGCACCATGGTTTGGTCCGTGCCGTGGCTGGCCATGGTGAGAAACGTGCCGCCAAGCAAGCCGGACCAGAAGGTGTAGCTTTGCGTGAGGCTGAAAGTGAAATCGAACACGCGGAGTTTTCCACCGGCGGCTGCGGCCGTGTGCGCCACTTCCGTCCACCCGCCGGGAATTTTGTGCAACAGGAGGAAAAAAGCAGCAACCGATCCCGTGAGATAGAGCGAGAACTGGATGACGTCGGTCCAGATAACGGCGCGCATTCCGCCTTCGAAGGTGTAAAGGAGCGTGAGGAGCGTGACGATCAGAATCGAGATGCGCTCGCCGGTGCCGAACGCGACGCTCACAACTTTGCCAATCGCGGAGATGCGAACACCCTCCGCCAGCGCGCGAGTGGCCATGAATACGATCGCCGCGGCCGACTTCATTCGTGCGCCAAATAGCTTTTCCAGAAGCTGGTAAGCCGTGTAGAATTCGCCCTGGAAGTACTGCGGGATTAGCACCACGCAAAGTATTACGCGCGCGACCAAATAGCCCAGCACGAGTTGCAGGAAGCCGAGATTTCCAGCGTAGGCAATCGCGGGTGTCCCGATGATGGTGAGCGTGGAGGTTTCCGTTGCCACGATCGAGCAGGCGATCGCCCACCATGGAGCGGTGCGGCCGCCCAGGAAGTAGTCGCGCAGATTTTTCTGGCCGCGTCGGAAACAGGCGCCGAAGAGCGTGATGCCCGCGAGATAGAGCACCAGGATGGCGAGGTCAATTGGGCTGATGTGCATTGCGCCGCGACCGGCGAGCCGCGCGCGATGCTAACTGCCCGCTCGGAAGACTGTCAAGCAGGGTAGAAACCGATGCCACAGGAAAAGCAGGCCGTAGACGGAAGTTATTTTCTTGGATTCGACGGCGGCGGGACGAAGACGGATTGCATTCTGGCGGACGCCAAAGGCAATCTCCTCGCTCGCGCCACGGCAGGTGCGTCCAATCCGTTGCGAGCGGGATATGCGAAAGCGTGGTTCACGCTCAGCGACGCCGCGGACGTGGTGCTCGAGCACCAGCACATCAAAGCCAGCAACATTCATGGCATCTGCGCGGGAATCGGCGGCGCGGGGCGGGAGACGGTCGCAAGACGCATCGCCACTTTTCTTGAAAGCGCATTTCCGGAAGCGACGGTGAGCGTGACGAGCGATTTGGCGATCACTTTGCAAGCCGCCGTGGGCGACGGCGAGGGAATTATTCTGGTTGTTGGCACCGGCTCGGGGGCTTACGGGCGCGATCGCAAGGGAAAGATTGCCCGTGCGGGCGGGCGCGGGCCGTGGTTCAGCGACGAAGGCAGCGCGTTTGACATAGGCCGGCGCGCGCTCGCGGCGGTGGTGCGAGCGGAGGAAGGCCGAGGTGAGAACACGGAACTCTCCGAGCAGGTGCTCAAATGGCTTGGGTGCAACGACTGGAATCGCGTGCTCGACTGGGTGGTGAAGAATCCGGACGACGTTTTCCCGCGCATTTTCCCGCTGGTTGCGACATTAGGCGACAAGGGTGACCCGGTATCGCGCGACATCCTGTCGAACGCGGCGGATTCGCTCGCCGAGCTCGCGGGCAGCGTGCTCGAGAGCTTGGACATGAGGGGCCGCGCCGTGCCGATCGCGAAAGCGGGCGGCACGATTGGGCGTAGCAAATTTTTCGACGCCGCGATTGACGCGGGACTTGAGCGCGTCGCGCCGCGCGCGCAAATTGTCACACTCCAGGAGAAGCCCGCGGAAGCAGCGGCAAAAATTGCAATCGGATTGGGACGGCGAAAGGCACATGCCGGATGAATCAGGCGCGCGCCTGGAGCAGGCGCGGTCGGCTTCCGGAGATGAATTGAAGGGTTTGTTGCACGAGGCGGACGAAAGCACACTCCTCGCCGTGCTGGAAAACCCGAATCTCGAAGAGCCGCACGTGAGCCAGATGCTCGAGCGCCTGGACCTCTCCGCCAACGTGCTCGCCGCGATCGCCGCGGAAGGGAAATGGACCGCGAGCGAAGGCGTGCGGTTGAGGTTAGCGCGACACCCTCGCACGCCGCGGCGGATTTCCGTCGCGCTCCTGCGGCAACTTTACCTTTTCGATCTCGTGCGGGTGAGCCTGCTACCTTCCGCGCCGGCCGATATCCGGCGGGTTGCGGATGAAATTGTGATCACGCGCGTCCCGCATCTTCCCGTGGGAGAAAAATTGACGCTGGCGCGGAGAGGCTCCGCGCGCGTGGCGGGGGCGCTGCTGGCCGAGGGGCATCCACAAGCCGTGAAGCTGGCGCTGGCGAATGCGTTCCTCACGGAGAGCCAGGTGCTGAAAGTGCTGGCGAAACCCGGCGTGCCGGAGCGAGTGGTGGGAGCTATCGCGCATCATCCCAAGTGGTCCTGCCAGTATAATGTGCGCGCGGCGCTGGTGCGAAATGCGCACACGCCTGTTGCCATGGTGCGCGCGTTTCTTCCGAACCTGACGCTGCGTGATTTGAAGGAAATTGTGAAGATCGAGACTCTGGAGCCTCATTTGCGAAAATATATCAAGCAGGAGTTGGCGCGCCGGACGGGCGCCGAAACGAAGGATGCCAGCTGACGCGGCGGTAGAATTGTGCCCGGGAGGGATCATGCCGAAACGGCCCAATCCGATGCGATGGATCATGGCGCTGGGTGGAGTGGCGCTCCTCGGCGCGCTGGTTTATTTCTCCATCCTGCAAATGCACAAGCGGTACGAAGTGTGCATGACGTTCAAGGGCGCGATGCACTGCGCCTCGGCCACGGGCGCAACCGCCGCCGAAGCGATCCGGAGCGCGCAGGAAATCGATTGCGAGCTTCTCACGAACGGCCGCGATGAAAATATGGTTTGCCTCGATATCCCAGCGCAGAATATTCGCGAAGTGAAATAAGAGGAGCCCGTTTCATAAGCGAGGTGCCCGGGGGGCCTATGGATTCGGGCGTTTGAAAGGCTCGGGCGCGGGGGTGCCGAGCATGCGCAGGTAGGTCATGAGTTGCGCGCGATGGTGCACTTCGTGCTCATTCATGCCGAAGAGAAGCACAGCGACCTTGCGACGAAATCCCAGCGCGGAATTGGCGCGCTCCTCATCGAGAAACTCGACCGGGCGCGCGGCGATTGCGGCAAGCGTGTCTTTGTGGACGCGTTCGATATTTTTCAGCTCCTCCTCGAGAGAGCCGGGCGTGCCCGTGATCGCGCGGAGTCCTTTTGGAATGCGCGTCTCGAAGTAGGCGAAATTTCCATCCAGCGCGACGCGCCGCACTCCTTCCTCGGAGACCCAGAGGTGGCGCAACATTTCGCCCACGCTCAACGCTTCTTTCTCCGGCTTCCACGCCATATATTCGGGGCGCAGCAGGACGAACACTTCGCGGCTGCGCGCGCGGACGGCTTCCTTTTGCTTCAGGAAGAATTCGAGTAGCGTCATGACGCGATTATACGTCAGCCATTTGGCGATTTCCGGTGTCTAAATAATTGCGGGGCCACCGGTCCGCTCGAATTGACACTTTGGATGGCACTGCTTAGCATCATATATCTTGGGAGAACCCGTGGACCAACCGATGCCGCGGTGCCTGAATTGCGGGGCCGAAAGGAATGCGGATATTTGCGCGGCCTGCGGCCTGGCTTCTTCGGCTGCGGAACTTTCGCTGCGCGTAAAACTGCTGAATCGCACGGCGGTCTTTTTGCTCGGCGCGCTGGCTTTTGTTGTCGCCAGCGGACGCTATCCGGCGCTCGAACTGGATGGAATCCTTATATTTATCGGCGTGTTGTTTTTTCTCACGCTGGGACTTGCGATTTGGGTGGAACGCCGCGCGCTGCGCCACACCGAGGTGGAGGCTCTGAAGCGCGTCTATTACGGGTTGATTCCGCTGCCGTGGCTTCTGGCGGCGCTGCTGCTGGGAAATGGCGCGCTGGATCACACGCCTCCGCACATTGAAACGGCGCGCGTGATCGGAAAATTCTCGATGCCGGGGCCGGTGGCAAACCGGCGGCTGATCGTCACGTCCTGGCGCGAGGGGCGGCGCTTCGAGCGTGTGCCCGTGGATCGCGGCGATTTTGACCGGTGCAGCTCGGGTGACACGGTCGAGGTGCGTGTGCAGGAAGGATTGGTCGGGATTCCATGGATCGCGGGTGTGTCGCGGCCCTGAGAGAGAATTAAACCTTCGCGGGATTTTGGCGCTTCAGGAATTCGCCCGCGCCGGGCTTCCCTACAAATTGTCCGTTCTTGATGATGGTGCGGCCCCGCGAGAGCACAATTTTCGGGATTCCTTTCACGCGGATACCCTCGAACATTGAATAGTCCACGCGCATGTGATGCGTCTTCGCGCTGATCGTCTGTTCCTCGTTTGGATCGAACACAACAACGTCCGCATCTGAGCCCACCGCAATCGCTCCTTTCCGCGGGTAAAGGCCGAATAATTTCGCGGGCGCGGTGGAAACTAGCTGCACGAAACGGTTGGGCGAGAATTTATTTCCGTGGACACCGCCGCTATAAACCAGGCTCAAGCGGTGTTCGATACCCGGGCCGCCATTCGGGATTTTTGTGAAGTCATCCTTGCCGAGCTCCTTCTGCTCCTTGTAGCAGAAGGGACAGTGGTCCGTGGAGACGACTTGCAGGTCATCTTGCGCGAGACCCTGCCACAGTTTTTCCTGGTGCCATTTTTCGCGCAGGGGCGGCGTGAAGACGTACTTGGCGCTCTCGAATCCGGGCGTGTCCATATTCTCGAGTGAAAGATAGAGGTACTGCGGGCAAGTCTCGGCAAACGCGCGCAGGCCGCGATCGCGGGCTTCGCGGACCTTTTCGAGCGCCTCGTTGCATGAGAGATGCACGATATAGACGGGCGCTCCCGCCATTTCCGCGAGCGCGATGGCTCGAGAAGTTGCTTCGGCTTCGGCCGTGGTGGGCCGCGTGAGCGCGTGATATTTCGGGGCGCGTTTTCCCTCGGCGAGGGCGCGCTGCACCAGCACGTCAATGGCGCCGCCATTTTCCGCGTGCATGCAAATCATTCCGCCGCTATCGGCTGCGGCGGTCATAGCGCGAAAAATCGAGGCGTCGTCAAGCATGAAAACGCCGGGATAGGCCATGAACAGCTTGAAAGTGGGAACGCCCTCACGGACGAGGGTTTTCATTTCATTGAGTTGTGCGCCGGCAAGATCGGTGATGATGCAATGGAAGGCGTAGTCCGCCACTGCTTTGCCGCTGGCCTTCTTCATCCAGGTGTCGAACGCGTGATGCAGGGTTTGACCTTTGTACTGGATTGCAAAGTCGATGAGCGTCGTCGTGCCGCCGAAGGCTGCGGCAATCGTCCCGGATTCAAAATCATCGGCGCTGGTCGTTCCGCCAAAAGGCATGTCGAGGTGTGTGTGCACGTCGATTCCGCCGGGGATGACGTAGCGGCCCGTTGCGTCAATCACATTCCCAGTGTTTTCGACCGGGAGGTTTTTGCCGATGGCGTCGATCTGGCCCTCCCGGATGGCGACGTCGCTCACGTACGTATCTGTAGCGGTGACAATCGTGCCGTTGCGAATCACGGTATCGAAACGCATGGATACGGAATCCTCCCCCGAATTGCTACAAAGCGTTGTAGCTTACACCTCTTGCCATCGCTTTGGCACGCGCCAGCGACGCCGGGTAGTGTCCTGGATCCGTTCAGAGCGGGCTCGATAGGGCATCCCGTGAGTGTCCCGGCAATCGCCAATTCCATCGAATAGAATTCGAGCCATGTCATATAAAATAAGCCACTTACAAAATTTCAATCGCCAACTTTTCCCTTCTTTCCGGTCGCCGACCGCCCCATGGCTGGAAGCCGCTGAGAATCGCTTCTCGGCTAATTTAGGACACTACCCGACGCCGGGGCTCGGACGAAAGCCGACAACGCGCGGGGTTGCACATTCCTTGACCGCGCGCTGAAATCGGCTGGCGTGGCACCGGATTCACGGTGCTAGAATGGCCACATTCCCGGATTGCAAAGTTCGGACAAAAGTTTCCATGACACTCCGCGAAATCGCGCCAAAACTCTCTCCTGACGAATACGAGCGAAACTTCGCGGAAATCGCGCCGGCGATGTCGCCGCGCCAGGCCGCCATCGAAGCGGCGCGCTGCCTCTACTGCTTCGATGCGCCGTGCACCGCCGCTTGCCCTACGCACATCGATGTTCCCGCATTCATCAAGAAAATCTCAACGGGCAACCTTCGCGGCTCGGCTCGCGTGATTCTCGAAGCGAATATTCTGGGGCAGAGCTGCGGGCGCGTGTGTCCGACGGAGGTGCTCTGCGAAGGCGCCTGCGTGATGGAAGAAAGAGGCGTGAAGCCGATCGAGATCGGGCGCCTGCAGCGATACGCCGTGGATTACGTGCTCGACCGCAAGCTCCAGCTCTTTCATGCGGGCGCGCCCAACGGCCGGCGCGTCGCTTGTATCGGCTCGGGGCCCGCTTCTCTCGCCTGCGCGGCGGAACTTGCCAAGCTGGGGTACCACATCACGATCTTCGATCGAAACGAAATTGCGGGCGGACTTAACACGTACGGAATCGCTGCGTACAAGCTGCGCGCGAAGGATTCGCTGCGAGAAGTGGAAATGGTTAGGGCGCTTGGTGTCGAGTTCAAGCAGAAGGTGGAAGTCGGCCGCGACATTACGTTTGCGCAGATTGAGAAAGATTTCGATGCCGTGTTCATTGGCGCAGGTCTGGGCGAGACGTGGGCGCTGGAATTGCCCGGCGAAGATTTACGCGGAGTGTGCGGCGCGATTGAGTTCATTGAAGCGACCAAGGTGCGCTCGTTTGGCGAGATCGAGATCGGACGGCGACTTGCGTGCATCGGGGCGGGGAACACGGCGATTGACGTGGTGACCGCTGCGAAACGCCTCGGCGCCGAACTGGTGCACCTGTTTTACCGGCGCAGCGAAATGGAAATGCCCGCGTTCCGATACGAGTATGAATTGGCGAAACTCGATGGCGTCATTTTCCACTGGAATACGCAGCCGGTGCGACTTCTGGGCGACGCCGAGATGGTGGCGGCGATTGAATGTATGCGCACGCGCGCGGAAGGGGAGGGGAAGCGCGGCCGTAGCAAGGTTGTGCTGATCCCCGGCAGTGAATTTCAAATCGAAGTGGATATGGTCGTGGGCGCGATCGGACAGAAGCCAGTCACGGAAATATTTCGCGCGGTTCCCGGCATTGAAGTGCACGCCGACGGGACAATCGCCGTGAACGCGCGCCAGCAGACCGGCAACGCGAAATATTTTTCCGGCGGCGACTGCGTGAACGGCGGTAAAGAAGTGGTGGACGCGGTGGCCGAAGGAATGGCCGCCGCGCGCAGCATGGACGCCTGGCTAGGCGCGCCGCGCGGGAAAAATTAGCCCAGCATGCGCTTGCCTGACTCATGGACTGACCGGCTGCCTTTTCTCGAAGCGCTCGAGGAGCCGTGGGAGCCCGTTCCGAAAGCGGCGCTGGCTGCGTGGCTCATTTTTTATTCATTCTTTTTGTATCAAGCCGCGCGAGGGCACGGCATGCTCTTGCTCATGGACGGCGTGTTCGTTCCCATCCACGAAGGCGGGCATCTTCTGTTCCGAATGGGTGGAGAATTCCTGATGGTGGCGGGCGGAACGATTCTGCAACTGCTCGTTCCATTTTTGCTGGCGGCTTATTTTATCGTGCATCGCCAGGCGCAAGGCGTCGCGTTCTGTCTTTTCTTCATGTTCGAGCAATGTCTTCCCATTGCGACGTATATGGCCGACGCCCGCGCGCAGGATTTGCCGCTGCTGAGCCTGGGAAGCGGTGAAAACGTGATTCACGACTGGAATTATCTTTTCGGGAAGCTGGGCGTGCTCGAGCACGACATCCAGATCGGGGGCTTCGTCCGGTTCATTGGCTGGATAGGCATGATCGGGATGGTAGTTTGGCTGCTCTGGCGCGGGCTGAACGACGTGGCGCCGTCCAAGGATTCGCAAGCGAGGTGATGCATGGCGGACCTGAGAGTGAAATTCTGCGGGATTGAGTCTCCCAACCCGTTCTGGCTGGCGTCGGGGCCCCCGACGAACACAGGCGGGCAGGTGATGCGCGCGTTCGATGCCGGGTGGGGCGGCGCCGTCTGGAAGACGATTGGCGAGCCGATTCAGAACACGTCGTCACGCTACGGTGCGATTGATTTGAACGGCGTAAAAATGATGGGACTGAATAATATTGAGCTGATCAGCGACCGGCCCATCGAAACCAACCTGCGCGAAATCTCGGAAGTGAAGAAGCGCTACCCGAAACACCTGGTCATTGCGTCGCTGATGGTGGAATCGAAGCGCGAGGCGTGGCACGACATCGTTCGCCGCGCAGAAGATGCCGGTTCGGACGCGCTGGAATTGAATTTCGGCTGTCCGCACGGCATGAGCGAGCGCGGCATGGGCGCGGCGGTCGGCCAGGTGCCCGAATACACGGAGATGATTACGTCGTGGGCGAAGGAAGCGGCGAAGACGCCCGTGATTTCGAAGCTTACCCCCAATGTGACCGACATCACTCGCATCGCGCTGGCAGCCGAACGGGGCGGGGCGGACGCCGTGAGCCTGATTAATACTATCAATTCGCTGATGGGAGTGGATCTCGAATCGTTTGCACCGCGCCCCAAGGTCGCCGGGAAATCTTCGCATGGGGGTTACTGCGGGCCGGCCGTGAAGCCGATCGCGCTGCATCTGGTTTCGAGCGTGGCGAAAAAAGTGAAAATTCCGATCGTGGGGATCGGCGGAATCGGCAATTGGATCGATGCGGCCGAGCACATCGCGCTCGGAGCATCCACTGTGCAGGTTTGCACTGCGGCCATGCATTACGGCTTCCGCATCGTGGAAGATATGGCCGACGGCCTCAATACTTATATGGATGATCACGGCTATTGCACGATCGGCGATTTTCGCGGCCGCGCGGTGCCCAACGTGATGGACTGGGGCGACCTCGATTTGAATTACAAGATTATCGCGCGGATTCACACCGAGCTTTGCATCGGCTGCCAGCTCTGCTACGTCGCATGCGAGGACGGGGCGCACCAGTGCATCGAGCGCGCGCCGGCGAAGAATGGCAACGGAAAGCACAATCCAAACGGCATGGAAGTTCATGTGCCGAAAATTATCGACGACGAATGCGTAGGCTGCAATCTGTGCGCGCTGGTCTGCCCCGTGGATGGCTGCATCACGATGGAGGAGATTGACACCGGGCTGCCAGCGATGTCCTGGAAGCAGAAAATTGGCGGCGTCGCCGGCCCTGCTGCGCCGCACGCCTAAGCAGCGGGCACTTCAATAGAATTTGCGCATATCGGGCGGATGGCGCAGCATCACTTCCAACTCGCGCCCGTAATCCTTCAGGGTGACCCTGATCAATTCCGCCGGACCCACGTCGCGCACGGTCCAATCATCGCTCGGGAGCAGCCGCTCCTTTGTAAACAGATCGCCGCTTTCGAAATCCGATCCTTGCGGCTCGAGATCCGTGGGGAGCACTTGATAGACGAGCTTGGCTTTGAAATCGAGCGCGAGATAGCGGTGGCCGAGCAGCACAAGAACCAAATTGTTTTTCTTCTGCGATTTTTCCGGCTGATAGACGCTCCATGTCAGTGGCGGCTTGCCATCCAGCCTTAATTGCGCGTCGTCGAGCAGTTTCCAATGGGTGCGCCCGTCGCCGCCGGCCAAAGCTGCGGCCGCACCAGTCAAGGCAATTGCGAGAGCAGCGGTCAGGAGAGGTGGCGCAGTCACGCGGAAGGATTGATTTGAGGGGGTAGTTGCCGACATGGACTTTTTCAGGCGGGTCAATCCCAATTTACGCGCACCTGGCGCGAAGAAAGGACCACGTATCCCTTCGCCCGGCCGTGCTCGACAACATCGCGCAGGATGGCGACGTCCTGCTCACAATATTCCACGACGCGGTCCTTCTGTCCCGCGCGCCACCATTCCACGGCCTGCACGCCGTCGCCGCTTTTCGCCGTGCCGAGAGTGTCCTTCGCGAGCTGGTCCAATTTCACGCGGTGGCCGAGCTGGTTGAAGAGTTTCTCGTGGACGTCAAACGAGCGCTCGCGAAGTTTGTGGATCGGGGCATAAGCGCGCAGGACCTCGAGGTCAAAGCGATTGCCATTGAATGTGACCACGTGAGTGAACTGCTCGAGCTCGTTGACGAGTTTTTCCGCGTCGGCTTCGAACCAGCGCCGGAAACCGTGGTCCTTGTCCCAGGTGACGGCAACGGCGACTCCAAAGCCGCGGATATTTGACCAGCCGCCTTCGACTTCATGCGAAAGGCGTAGCGTTTCAATGTCCAGGTAAATTTCCCGATCGAATAAACCCGCCGTGGCCGATTCTCCCTGTTTTCTTCTCTTGCCCTTCATTCTAATAAATGCTCGATTCGCGCTTGCGGCCTGTGTAATCGAGGTAGACGATTTTCGTATCGGTGTAGAAATCGATCGCCGCGTGGCCGACTTCGCGCGGGCCGACGCTAGAATCCTTCGCGCCGCCGAAGGGCACATGCGCCTCGCCGCCGACGGTCGGGGAATTGACGTGAGTCATTCCCGTCTCGATCTTGTCCACAAACTCGAAAATCTTGTTCGAATCGGTGGAATAAATCGAGCTGGAGAGTCCGTAGCGCACCGAATTGGCCACCTGCAACGCTTCATCGAAATTCCTCACGCGAATCACACTCAGGACTGGGCCGAAGATTTCTTCCTGCGCGAGTTGGCTATCCCAGCGGACCTGGTCAAAGATCGTGGGCGAAACGAACCAGCCCTTGTCATAGCGGGGTCCCCTCAAGCGCTCCCCGCCGCAAAGCAGCTTCGCTTCCCTCTTGCCGATCTCGATGTATTTCAGCACCGTGTCCATCTGCGTTTCGTCCACCGACGGGCCCATTTCGACGCCGGGCTCGAGGCCGTTGCCTACCGCATACTTTTTCGCGCGGTCGACGAGCATGCCGATAAACTGGTCCGCCACTTTTTCTTCGATCACCACGCGGCTCGTGGCCGTGCAGCGCTGGCCTGTGGAAGCGAAAGCGCCGGCGAGCGTGGATTCCATGGCGAGCTGCAAATCGCCATCGGCAAGAACCACCACGGGATTTTTTCCGCCCATCTCGCACTGAATTTTTTTCAGCCGCTGCGCGCCCGAAGCGTAAAGCTGGCAGCCAACTTCGTTCGAACCCGTGAAGGAAAGCCCGTGCACATGGATGTTTTGCACCAGCTCATCGCCGGTCTCGCGCCCCGAGCCCATCACGAGATTCAGCACGCCGGCGGGCAGGCCCGCCTGCTCGAAGATTTCGACGATTTTCATGGCCGTCAGGGGTGTGAGCGTCGCGGGCTTGAAAACGACCGTGTTTCCGCAGACAAGCGCCGGCGCGATTTTCCACACGGGAATCGCGACCGGGAAATTCCAGGGCGTGATCGCGCCCACGACGCCGAGAGGCTGCCGAATTGTATAAGCAAAATTTTTGGGCAGCTCGCTCGTGAGTGTTTCGCCGTTGAGGCGTCGCGCTTCGCCGGCCATGAACTCGGCGATATTGATGGCGCGCTGCACTTCGCCGAGCGAATCCTTGAGCGCCTTGCCTTCTTCGCGCGTGAGCAATCGCGCCAGCTCTTCCTTTTGCTCCTGCATGATGCGCGTGGCGTTGAAAAGGATCTTGCCGCGATTGGGAGCAGGCATCTCGCGCCAGGCAGGGAAGGCAGACTTGGCGGCGACGATGGCAGACTTCATCTCCTCGCGCGTTGAAAGGGGAATGCGCGCCACCACTTCATCGGTGTTCGCGGGATTGCGCCGCTCAACGATTTTTGGCGACTTCGATTCCACCCACTGCCCGTTGATGTAATTCCTGCAAAGCTGGCCAATCAATGTTGCGGTTGCCATTAGACCTATCCCCCAATATTTAGATGCGGACCTCGCTGAAAGTCTTATCAAGGAGCCGAATGCCTTCATCCACGTCGGCCTTCGAGATATTCATCGGCGGGGCCATGCGGATAGTGTTGCCATAGAGGCCACCCTTGCCGATGAGCAGGCCGTTTCTGCGTGCGCCTTCGAGGACCTGGTTTGTTTCCAGTGGCGCGGGCTCTTTGGTCTGGCGGTCTTTCGCGAGTTCGAGCGCCTGCATCATGCCCATGCCGCGGACTTCGCCAATTAGCGGGTATTTCTGCTGGAGCTCCTCGAGCTTCTTGCGGAAATAGCCGCCGACGACGAAAGCATTCTCGCGTAAATTCTCTTCCTCGATCACTTCGATTACGGCGCGCGCCGCGACGGACGTCACCGGATTGCCGCCGAACGTGGAAATCGTGAGGCCTTGAAATTTGTCGGCGAGCTCGGCGGTGGTGATCGTGAGGCCGACTGGGACGCCGTTGCCCATGCTTTTTGCGGACGTGATGATGTCTGGCGTCACCTCCCACTGCTCGATGCCCCACCATTTCTTGCCGGTGCGGCCCCAGCCCGTCTGGACCTCGTCCGAGATGAATTGGCCGCCGTAATTTTTCACGATGCGATACACAATCTTGAAGTATTCCGGCGGAGGGGTAATAAATCCACCCACGCCTTGAATCGGCTCGGCTATAAACGCGGCAATCGAGCCGCTGGTGGTGGTTTGGATGACGCTCTCGACGTCATTCGCGCATGCCACACCGCATTCGGGATATTTCAAATGCAGCGGGCAGCGATAGCAATACGGGTTCACCGCGTGCGAGATGCCCTGGCTGATGACGCCGGCCTTGCGCCAGGGCGCTTGCGCCGTCACGGATTTAGCGATGGACGATCCGCCGGAATAGGCGTGGCGCAAGGAGACGATATCGAAGCTGGGGCCAACCATGCGGGCGAGGAGGAGCGCGGCTTCATTGGCCTCGGTTCCGGAGCTGGTGAAAAAGCTCTTCTGCAATTTTCCGGGAGTAATCTCAGCTAGCTTCTCAGCCAGCGCGACGATGTGCTCGTTGGGGAAAAGCGTCGAGGTGTGCTGAAGCTTGTCCACCTGCGCTTTGATTTTCGAAGTGACCTTAGGATTGCAGTGGCCGACGCCGATGGTGACGATGCCGCCGAAGAAATCGAGGTACTTGTTACCCTCGATGTCCCACAGGTATTGCATCGAAGCATGGTCGGCGACAAGCGGCTTCTGGTAATAATTCGTCACCGCCGGCCAGATGTACTCCTTGTGCTTGCGGACTATTTCATCGCTGCGGGACTCGGTCATCTTTGGCGTGGTTGTCATCGGGTCTGTCCCTTTCAATTGGCGGCGTCGGCGGCGCGCGCGGCTGCTTGCGTGCGCGTGATTTCGCCGTAGGATTCGGGACGGCGATCGCGGAAGAACTGCCAGGTGGCGCGAACCTGGCTGATTTCTTCCAGGTCGAGATCGGCGACGAGCACTTCGTCCTTATCGCGGCTGGCCTGAGCAATAATTTTTCCGCGCGGGCTGCAGAAGTAGCTCTTGCCGTAGAACTCGCCGATATTCCAGGGCGCCTCCTTGCCGACGCGGTTGATGGCGCCCACAAAATAGCCGTTGGCCACGGCATGCCCTGGCTGCTCGAGCTCCCAGAGATATTCGCTGAGGCCCGCGACCGTCGCCGAGGGATTGAAGACGATTTCAGCGCCGCTCAGCCCAAGGATGCGCGCCCCTTCAGGAAAGTGGCGGTCGTAGCAAATGTAGACGCCGATACGCGCAAATTTCGTTTGAAACGTGATGTAGCCTGTGTTCCCGGGCGTGAAATAGAATTTTTCCCAGAACCCGGGCGCGACTTGGGGAATATGGTGCTTTCGGTACTTGCCGATGTATTTTCCATCGGCATCGATCACCGCGGCAGTGTTGTAGAAAAGGCCGGTCATTTCGCGCTCGTAAATCGGGACGACCATGGCCATCCCATATTTCTTGGCGAGTTTTTTCATGCGCTCGACCGTCGCGCCGTCCGGGATCGGCTCGGTCAGTTCGTGCCATCGCACCTGCTGCTCCGCGCAGAAGTAGGGTCCGTTAAATAGTTCCTGGAGGGAGAGAATCTGCGTTTTTTTCTTAGCCGCTGCTTCGATCAGCTTTTCGTGTTTCTCGAGCATTCTCTTGCTGATTTCGCGGATCGAATATTTCTCCGGTGACCATTCGCAATGAGTTTGAATAAGTCCGCAGCGGACCAGGCGAGCCATTCCGCACCTCCCTCGCAACGCTTCCTCAGCAGTTTACCCCGCGCCGCTGAGTGCGGCAAGCAGGCCCGAACGTTTCCAAGCGAGCGGGCGCGGCAGGATGGCTTCGAATCGCCCAGAAAGTTGGCCTGTGGAATCCGCTTGTTCCCGTATAATTCCGCGGACCACCGATGGGGCGGATACTCAAACTTATATTCCGCGGGCTGGGCCGCGTCCTCCCGGACTGCATCACGCTCAGCCAGGCGATCGCTTTCAATACATTTCTCGCATTTTTTCCCATGCTGCTGCTGATTTTGGGGATTTTCAGCAGTACACATTATTTCCATACGGCAATCAAGGAATTGCCGGAACGGCTGCGGCTGATTCTTCCGCCCGGCAGCGAGGACGTGGTGCTCCAATATTTCGTGCGCCGGGGCGTGCATCCCTGGAGATGGATTTCGCTGGGACTGGGCGGAACGCTGATTGCGGGTTCGCAGGTAATGGTGGGGTACATCGAGGGCTTTCGCATCATCGAGGGCGACGTCCTGCGGCCCGGCTATTGGCGGCTCCATCTCCGCGCGCTGGCGCTGCTTTGCCTCACGCTGGTGCCGTCGCTCGCGGTCGTGGTCCTGACGGTGTTCGGGAAGCAAGTGCGCACCTGGGTGATTTTTCACGTTGGATTGTCCTCCTTGATTCGCAACCTCGGGGTGCTGTTTTATGGCGCGCTCGTATTTCTGCTCGGCATGGGGGTGCTGGTCTTGCTTTATCGCATCGGGCGGCCTGGGCACCGCGGTTTCAGAGCCGTTCTACCGGGTGCCGCGCTGGCAACGGTTCTCTGGTGGATTGTGGACATATTGTTGGGCGTGTACGTGCGAAAGATGCCGTACGATGTTGTGTATGGCGGACTGGCGGCTGCGATTGGTTTGCTGCTGTGGATGTACCTGACCGCGCTGGTGGTCCTTTTAGGGGCCGCGTATAACGCCGAGGTGAGGGAATCGCTCGCTGCGACGGGCCGATGAAGCGAGCCTGTCTCGCAGAAATTTGGCCGACTCCACGTTTGCAATTTTCATGACAGGCTGAACCTGTTACACTCTCGTTCAGGAGCCGAGTTTTCCGGACCGTGGAGAACTTTCCACGCAGCGGAGGCGCGATGAAAGAAATCCGCGTCGAGTGCTATTCGGGGCATCGAGCCGATGAGCGTCCTTTGCGCTTTGCGCTGCGTGGGCGGCACTTCGAGGTAAGCGAGCTCGACGGCCGGTGGTACTCGCCTGCCGCGAGCTATTTTCGAGTCCGTGCCGATGACGGCAATTACTACGTCTTGCGCCACGATGAAGTGCAGGACCTGTGGACTTTGGATGGCTTTCGCGCCGGGCGATAGGCCGCGCACTCCTTTTTTCCGCTCCCGATGAATTTCCTCATGTACTCCTAGGCGCCAGGGCGCAACTTCCAAGATTCTGCGGGGTTAAACTAAGAGGATGAATGGCGACTAGGCGCTAGTCTATGTGCACGTCTCATCCCTGAGGGTCAGGCCAATGAAAAGCCATGGATCGCGGATGCACGAGAACCGCCTGGATGCAGCAGGCGCCGGCTTTCTCAGCCTGACGCTTGCCGCGCTTCTCGGCATCGCTCTCGCAGTCGCCGCTCCGAATGCCAACGCGGACAAAGACCAGAAAAAGAGCGCGGAGGGCTCCGGCCAACATGTCCTCGACAAGAAATTCAAAGGCAATCTCCCTATTACAGAATTGACCGAGGACGAAGCGATTCTCCACGCGCTCAACCGGCTGGGCTATGGCCCTCGGCAGGGCGATCTGGAACGCATACGCAAATTGGGGCTCGAAAAATGGATTGACCAGCAGCTCCATCCGGATTCCATTGACGATTCAGCCCTTGATGACCGGCTGGAAAAATATCCCACGCTTACAATGTCGTCCACAAAGTTGCTCGATGAATTCCCGCCTCTCAATCAAGCCGCGAAGAAAGAGGGGATAACGAAAGAGGAAGCCAAGGATGAGTTAAGAGAAAAGCGCTTGGATGCCGTCGCGCAGGTGAAGAGGACCGGCAACGACAATCTCGACAGGGCGAATCAGCAGCTGGCGAAAATTCAAGGGCCAAACCGCATCACCGCCGAGCTCTCGATGGCCAAACTCGACCGCGCCGTTTTCAGCGAGCGGCAACTCGAAGCGGTGATGGAGGATTTCTGGTTCAATCACTTCAACGTCTTTGCGGATAAAGGCGCGGACAGATGGCTGATCACCACCTATGTTCGCGACACGATTCGCCCGCACGCGATGGGCAAGTTTCAAGATCTACTTGTCGCCACGGCGAAAAGCCCGGCAATGCTTTTTTACCTCGACAACTGGCTGAGCGCCGATCCCGCCGCGTTCCAAAAGATGCAGCGCGAAATCGCGCAACGGCGCGCCCGCTACCAGGGAATATTTGGCGGAGGTGCGACGCCCCAGCCGGCGACATTTCCGGCTCCATCCTCGACACCCCAGCCCAATAGCGCGCCCGCGAAGAAGCAGGACCGCGGCCTGAATGAGAATTACGGGCGCGAAGTGATGGAACTGCACACCGTGGGAGTGAATGCCGGCTATACGCAAGAGGATGTGATCGCCATGGCGGAATGCCTCACCGGCTGGACCGTTCACGAACCGCGCCGGGACCCCGAATTTTTCTTCGACGAGCGGATCCACGCCCAGGGAAAAAAGATCGTCATGAGACGCACGTTCAACTATGGCGGGATCCGCGATGGCGAGGAAGCGCTCAAGTTTTTGGCGAATCATCGGAGCACCGGCGTTTTCATTTCCACCGAGCTGGCGCGGCACTTCGTTTCCGATAATCCCCCGCAGTCGCTGATCAATCGCATGGCCGATAATTACGCCGCGACGGGAGGTGACATTCGCAGCCTCTTGAAGACGATGATTTATTCGCCGGAATTCTGGTCGAAGGAAGCTTACCGTGGCAAGGTGAAAACTCCATTTGAGCTGGTGGCCAGCACGGCGCGGGCGCTGAACGCCGATGTCCCCGTGCCGCTGCCGCTCGCGCAATGGGCCGGGCGAATGGGCGAGCCGCTCTTCCTGTGCCAACCGCCCACGGGATATTCGGACAAGGCCGAAACCTGGGTGAACACGGGCGCGCTGCTGAACCGGCTAAATTTCGCGCTGGCATTCTCCAGCAACAAAATGGCGGGCGCGACTGTGGATTTAAAGACGCTGCTTGGCGAGCAATCGGCAACAGACGCGAATACGGCGCTCGGGCGTTCGCTCGATATTTTTCTCGGTGGACAGGTGACGCCCGCGACTCGGCGAACGCTGGAATCCAGGTTGAGCGATCCACAAGTTCTGCAAGCGCGCCTGGATGACCCTGTGAAGCAAGTAAATGAAGCCTTGATTGCGGGCCTTGTGCTCGGAGCGCCGGAATTTCAGCGCCGATGAGAGCTTTCGCTGGGAGAATGCAACCATGAATATTTCCCGGAGATATTTCCTGAAAAACGGAGGGATTGCCATGCTCGGCATGGCGTCCTTGCCGTCCTTTCTACAGCGTGCCGTGGCGGCGACAGCGGCGCCAAATAAGAAGAAAATGGTTGTGCTCTTTCAGCGCGGCGCGATGGATGGCTTGAATGTGGTGGTTCCGTTCGGCGAGCGCAATTATTATCAAATGCGGCCGACGATCGCGATTCCCGAGCCGGGTCGCGGGAGCGGCGATGCAGCGATTGATCTCGACGGTTTCTTCGGGCTGCACCCGAGCCTCGAACCGCTCCAGCCCCTTTTCCACAGTGGCCATCTCGCCATTGTCCAGGCGGTGGGCTCGCCCGATCCCACGCGCTCGCACTTCGATGCGCAAGACTTCATGGAGTCCGGCACGCCAGGCTTGAAAGCCACCGACGACGGCTGGCTGAATCGCACCCTGCAATCCATGCATGAACAAAAACCTTCGCCGTTCCGCGCGGTCGCCTTTGGGCCCTATCTTCCGCGGACGCTGCAAGGGGCCGCGCCCGCCGTGGCAATCCCGGACCTCAAACAGTTCAAAATGTACGGCCCGCAGCAAACCGTCGAAGGCGGCTTCGAAGCGATGTACGCGCAGACGATTGACCAGGCGTTGCGCGGGGTTGGCGCGGAAACTTTCGAAGCGATTGATCAGCTCAAGAAAATCAATCCCGACTCCTATCAGCCTGAGAACGGCGCGCAATATCCCAAGGGCCGATTCGGCCAGAGCTTGATGGAAATCGCCGAGTTGTTCAAGGCGGACCTGGGCCTGGAGGTCGCCTTCCTCGATAGCGGTGGCTGGGACCATCACGTGAATGAAGGCGGAGCGCAAGGCCAGCTCTCGAATTTATTGCGCGATCTGGGGCAGGGAATCGCAGCGTTTCATCAGGACATGGGCGACCGGATGGGTGACGTGGTATTCGTGAGCATGTCTGAATTCGGCCGCACGGCGCACGAAAACGGAAATCACGGCACGGACCACGGCCACGCGAACTGCATGTTTGTTCTGGGCGGTGGGGTGAAGGGCGGGAGAGTCTATACGCGCTGGCCGGGCATGAGCGAGGGCCAGCTATATCAGGGGCGCGACCTTGCCGTGACGACGGACTATCGCAGCGTCCTCGGCGAAATCATTTTGAAGCATCTCGGCGATCGCGATTTGAAGGCGGTGTTCCCCGGCTTTGCGAACGATTCGCGAGAGTTCCTTGGATTGGTGAAGGCGTAATTCGCGCTGAAGTGGGCCGCGCGGCGGATCCCGTGGCGCACCTTTTCCGAGCGGTCTCGCGTTACTCGGAAGATTTGATGCGCATGCCGTAAAACGAGCGGTATACAAAGAAGAAAGAAACGGCGAAGAAACCGGCCGCGATGAGCTGCGTCATTCCGCTGCCTGCCTCGCTCGTCAACTTCACGGCCAATTCCACGGCGAGAAGTCCGAAGAGCGTGGTGAATTTAATCACCGGATTCAGCGCTACCGAAGAAGTGTCTTTAAAAGGGTCGCCGACCGTGTCGCCCACAACGGTTGCGTCGTGCAGCGGCGTGCCTTTTTGCTTCATCTCGACTTCCACAATTTTCTTGGCGTTGTCCCAGGCGGCGCCGGCATTGGCCATGAAAATCGCCTGGTAGAGTCCAAAGATGGCGATGGAGATCAGGTAGCCGACAAAAAAGAACGGTTCAACAAATGCGAATGCCAGAGTGGCAAAAAACACGGCGATGAAAATATTCAGCATGCCTTTTTGCGCGTACTGCGTGCAGATCTCGACCACTTTCTTGCTGTCGGCCACGGACGCTTTGTCCGAGCCTTCGAGCTTGATATTCGCCTTGATGAATTCGACCGCGCGATAGGCGCCGGTGGTAACGGCCTGCGTGGATGCGCCGGTGAACCAATAGATCATCGCGCCGCCGGTGATGAGCCCTAGGAAAAAAGGAGCGTGAAGTAGCGAGAGCTTGTCCACGTTTTCCGTGATCCCGTGGGTCAGAGCCATGATGATCGAGAAAATCATGGTCGTGGCGCCCACCACGGCGGTGCCGATGAGCACGGGCTTCGCGGTGGCCTTGAAGGTGTTGCCCGCGCCGTCGTTGGCTTCGAGCATGTCTTTCGCGCGCTCGAAGTTCACGTCCATGTTGTAATCCTTTTTCAGCTCCTGCTTGATGTTGGGAATGTGCTCGATTAACGAAAGCTCGTAAACCGATTGCGCGTTGTCTGTCACGGGGCCGTAGGAATCGACCGCGATCGTTACCGGCCCCATCCCTAAAAATCCGAAAGCAACGAGGCCGAATGCAAACACGGGCGCGGCGATCATCAAATGTCCCAGACCGCCCAGGCTTACGAGATATCCAACCGACATCAAGGTGACCATCGCGAGTCCCAGGTAATAGCCCGAGAAATTGCCGGCCACGAATCCGGACAAAATTCCCAACGACGCGCCGCCTTCCTCCGCTGAACGAACCACCTCGCGCACGTGCCGAGAATCCACCGATGTGAACGCCTTCACCAACTCCGGAATCACGGCGCCAGCCAACGTCCCACAGGAAATGATCGTCGCGAGTTTCCACCACTGCGTCGGGTCGCCCCCCAGAGTCGGAATGATCACGGAAGAGATGATGTAGGTAAGCGCGATGGAGACCACCGACGTAATCCACACGAGCGACGTCAGCGGGGCTTCGAAATTCATTTTGTCCACGTTGGCATAGCGCGCCTTGGCGATGGCCCCGTTGATGAAATAAGCGGCGGCGCTCGCCACCAGCATGGCGATGCGCATCACGAAAATCCACACCAGCAATTGGATCTGCACTGTCGCGGTATGCACGCCCAGCAGGATGAACGTAATCAGCGCAACACCGGTGACGCCGTAGGTTTCGAAGCCGTCCGCGCTCGGCCCGACGGAATCGCCGGCATTGTCACCCGTGCAGTCCGCGATCACGCCCGGATTGCGGGCATCGTCTTCCTTGATCTTGAAGACGATCTTCATGAGGTCGGAGCCGATATCGGCAATCTTGGTAAAGATGCCGCCGGCGATTCGCAACGCCGCCGCGCCCAGCGATTCGCCGATGGCGAAGCCGATAAAGCAGGGGCCGGCGTAGTCGCCCGGAACAAAGAGCAAAATTAGAAGCATCATCAGCAGCTCGACGCTGATCAGCATCATGCCGATGCTCATGCCCGCCTCAAGCGGAATGTGATAGATCGGGTACGGCTTTCCGCGCAGGCCCGCGAACGCGGTGCGCGAGTTCGCGAATGTGTTCACGCGAATGCCGAACCAAGCCACGCCATAACTTCCGGCAATTCCCACGACGCTAAAAAACAAGATGATGCCGACTTGCAATGCCCCATATTCCGCCCGCAGCAAGACGCCGAAATAGAGCACGATGATCGCGGCGATAAAAACCCACAGCATAATGAGAAATTTGCCCTGCGTGATGAGGTATGTTTTGCAGGTCTCGTAAATCAGCTCCGAGATTTCGCGCATGGCGCGGTGCACGGGCAGGTTCTTCAGGCGCTGGTAGATGGTCAGACCGAAGGCGAGCCCGAAAATGCAGAAGAGAATCCCGAAGAGCAACAATTTGTGGCCATTCACGCCGAGAAAAGTCACCTGCGAGAGATCGGGAAGCTTCAGGTTCGCTTCTCCACCTGCGGATTCCGGAGGACGCCCGGCGAGGGCCGTGGTGGCGCCCACGAGCATCACCGTGGCGCTTGCCACGCATTTCTTCACAATTCGGCTACACGCTTCGACCGACATTCATCCTCCGGAATGACACCCAAGATTGGGAGCCTGCTGAGTGCGAGAAGTCACTGCAAAGAATCCACTTTTGTAGCAGGAATCTCTCGCCCCGTCAAGAAGTGAGGAATTGTTCTCGGTCGTGAGAATGACGCACCCGGCGATTGTCCGCGCTTCCGAAGTTGCGGGTTTTACCGCGCCGGCGCGCCCAAAGGGACCTCAAAAAACATGAGCGCCTTATTCGCGGGCAAGATGACAGCATCGGGCGCGTAGAGGCTCGAACTGGCAACGATAGATAGATCGTGGTTCACGTCGAAATAGAGAAATCCGTGAACCATTCCCATGGGCGGCACCACGTCGGCATCGAGCGTAAGCGGCCTCAATATGTCCGCCAGCTTATCCGCTTTCTTGTCGTTACTGGGGACGGGAATCGGCAGGCGGCTCTTTTTAGGAGTCTTCGCGCCGCCGGGATGAGCGATGGCGTCTGCCACTTCCGTCGGCCTGAGCCAATCAATGTCCTGGCGAGTGCCGTTTGGGAGCTGAACGTCCAGTTGAATGGTTTCGAGATTGACGCGAATAGGGTGCGCCGTTTCGTTGCGCATAAACACTTCAACGGGCAGGATGCCAACCGGCGTCGGGTCGGCTTTGCCGAAGGTATCCTTCGCGCGCTGCTTGTCCGTGTAAGGATCGGCAGAGATGGTCAAGCCTTCGTGGTGGTCATGCGGCAGCGCGGCGATTTTTTTTTCGGAAGAGGCCCCGGGAGGAGGCGATTGCGCGAAAGCGCTCGGACACGCCAAGAACAGAACTGCAGCCAGGGAAACGAATTTCATCGTCGTTAGCTTGTCCGATGCATCCTGCGCGAGGGAAGTTGTGCGCGTTTCGCGCCCGCTGCCACTATAATACCCGGTTTGCGCGCGGATGTATCTCCTGGAGCAGCGCGCTTTGGCCTTCCCTATGTATTTCCTTTATCGCTTTCTCACGGCGGCGGGCATGCTCGTGTTTGCGCCCTATTACGCGCTGCGCGGATGGCGCCGGGGTGAGCCTATGAGCGCCTTCCGCGAGCGCCTGGGGATTATGCCGCCTGAAATTTCCGCGCGCGCTGTGCCTCCTTCGGGAAGCGAGAATTCGCCGACGGATCGGAGCGGTGCTGTCTGGATCCATGCGGTCTCGGTTGGTGAAGTCCTCGCCGCAAAGCCGCTTGTCGAGGGACTCAAGCGGCGCTATCCCGGCCGCGCTATTTTCGTTTCGACCACGACGGAAACGGGGCAGCGCCTCGCGCGCGAACGCTTGCAGTGCGCAGACGGCGTCTTCTATTTTCCTTTGGATTGGGTTGTTCCGGTGCGCCGCGCCTTGCGCGTGATTCGCCCGGCCCTGGTGATCGTGATGGAAACCGAAATCTGGCCGAACTTTTTGCGCGAGGCGCGGCGCGAAGGCGTGCCCGTGGTATTCGCGAACGCGCGCATCTCCGAACGTTCGTTCGGGCGCTTCGAGCGCTGGAAATTCGTGACCGGTGAATTCTTCGCGCGCACGCTCCAAGACGCGACGTTATTTCTCGCACAATCCGCAGACGATGCAGATCGTCTCGGCAGAATGGGCGCGCCGGAAGAGCGCATCGAGGTGGCAGGAAACTTGAAATATGACGTCGAGACCCCGGCGATCGGCCCGCTCGGCTCGTGGCTCCGCGAACAGATGCGCGAGCAGGAGCGTTGGCCGCTCATCGTTGCAGGAAGCATCGCCGCCGAGGAGGAAGAGGCGGTTCTGGCCGCCTACGATGTCGTCCAGCGTCAATGGCGGCACGCTCTGCTGGTCCTCGCGCCCCGCAAGCCGGATCGTTTCGATGCTGCGGCTGCGATTGTGGCGGAGGGCGGCTGGCAGGCCCTCCGCCGCAGCCAATTGGACCTCAGCACAGGCTTGGACGAAAATGCGGATGTGCTGGTGCTGGATTCGATTGGCGAGTTGGCGGGCCTGTATTCGCTCGCGGACGCGGTTTTTGTCGGCGGCTCGCTTGTTCCCGCGGGCGGCCACAACATACTCGAACCCGCGTGGTTCTCGCGCACGCCGGTCTTCGGGCCTTCGATGGAAAATTTTCGCGAGATGGCCTCGCAATTCTTGGACGCGCACGCGGGAATTCAGGTCCGCAGCAGCCAGCAACTGGGAAAAGTCTGGGTGCAACTGATCGAGGACGACGCTGTCCGCCAGCGCATGGGAAAGGCCGCCCGCGATCTCGCGGAACGCAACCGCGGCGCCACGGCTCGCTCGCTTGAGCGCATCGCCGCTATACTGGACGCGCCGGGAAGCACGACGTGACCTGGAAACAATCTCTCCTCTGGCCGCTCACCTTACCGTTTGGCGCCGCGGTGCATCTGCGTGCGCGCGCCTATCGTAAGGGGATTCTCAAACAGCAGCGGCTCGACGGCACGGTGATCAGCGTCGGAAACCTTACCGTCGGGGGCACGGGCAAGACGCCCATGGTCCTTTGGATTGCCGAGCGGTTGCTTGCGGAAGGGAAGAGCGTGGGAATTCTCACGCGCGGCTATCGTGGCAAACCGCTCCCGAGCGTCTCCGGCGATTCTTCTGACGATAATTCCTCTAGCGACGAAGTTCAACTCATGAAAGCGCGGCTCGGCGATCGAGTCGCCTTTGGCGTGGGCCCGAACCGCTACGAGCAAGGCCAGCAGCTTGCGCGGCGCGGCGTGAAATGGTTCATCCTCGACGACGGCTTCCAGCACCTTCAGCTCGCGCGCGACGCGGACATCGTCCTGATTGACGCGACGAATCCATTTGGAGGCGGTCACGTTCTTCCCGCCGGCCGTCTGCGCGAGCCGCGCACGGCTCTAGCCCGCGCGGACGTCATCGTGATCACGCGCAGCCATCATGCTCCTGCCGTCGAAGCCGCCATCCGCCGCGATTCCGATGCGCCGATCTTTTATGCCCGTGCCGAGATCGATGCCGTGCTCGCCCCATTTCATCCGCACTTGACCGAACAGGATGCGCGCAAGAGAAGGCTCTTTGCCTTTTGTGGAATCGGCAATCCGTCCGCGTTCCTCGCCGACCTCCGCGATTGGGGATTCCAAATTGCAGGCCACCGTTTTTTTCCGGACCATCATCGTTATACCGCGCGCGATATCAGCGAGATCGAGCGCGAGGCAAGAGCGGCAGGCGCTGAAGGCGTGATCTGCACGGAGAAAGACAGCTTCAACTACACGGGGGTTTGGCGAACCATGGATCTCTGGGTTTGCCCTATCTCGTTGCGTGTGGACCGGCCGGATGATTTCTGGCGCGCGGTGGTGGCAGCGGCAGAGTCTCACGCAGGCACCGCACGATGAATATCTACGCGTGACGAGGACGCAACGGAGCTAACCGACTGTTTGCCGCTCGCAATGCCGCTGTGATACTTTTCGTCGCGAAACGCGTGCGCCATGATCACGGGGGAATTGTCCGCCTGCCACACGGAGGAAAATGAAATTGCCGGGTAAAAGCGCCACTGTCCGCGCCCGGGCGGCAGACGCGAGCGTTGACCTCACGCACCTGCTCGACATTGTCGGCGCGTTCTCGCGGCAGACCATTTGCGTCCTAGGCGATTTCGTGCTCGACGAATTTGTTTCCGGCGAAATTTCCCGCGTGTCGCGCGAAGCCCCGGTCCTCATTTTGCGCCATCGCCGGAGTGAGGCCTATCCCGGCGGCGCTGCGAATGCCTTGAACAACCTCGTCGATCTCGGGGCGCGCGTTCTGCCCGTCGGCGTAGTGGCCGATGACGACGCCGGCCGCAGCTTGGTCGAATATTTTCGCCGCAAGCGCGTGAACGTCTCCGGCATACTCCGCGCTCGCGATTGGATCACCACCACGAAAACGCGCTTCCTCGCCGGCTGGACGCATACGACCGAGCAACAGGTCCTGCGCGTGGACCGCGAGCCGGCAATAACGCTGTCGCCGGCCATTCAGGGCGCAATCCTTCGGAAGGCCCGCCAGTATGCAAAGCGCGCCGCTACCGTCCTCGTTTCGGACTACGGCCTCGGCTCAGCCACTCCCTCTCTGGTCCGGAAAATCCGCGCGAAGCGCATCATGCTCGATTCGCGGTATCGCTTTCTGGATTATCGCGGCATTGGCATCACCGCGGCGACGCCGAACGAACCCGAGCTCGAGGCTGCCTATCAAACGCGCGTCGGCACGGATATTCGCAAGCTCGACGAACTCGGCCAACGCGCCCTGCGCGAGCTAGGTTTCAAAGCTCTTGTGGTCACGCGCGGCAAGGACGGCATGGCGGTCTTCGAAAACGAGGGCAAGATGCAACGCCCGCCGCAGCACATTAGCATCTACGGGTCGGACGCGCCTGTGGACGTCACCGGCGCAGGCGACACGGTGATCGCTGTCTTCACTCTCGCCGTCACCGCCGGCGCGTCCTTTCTCGAAGCGGCGCATCTGGCAAACTACGCAGGCGGCATCGTGGTGATGAAGCGCCGCACCGCAAGCGTCACCCGTGCGGAACTCGAGGCCGTGCTGCGCCGTGAAGCGACGGCGCAGCGCTGAAACTCCATGGACACACGCGAAAAAATCCTCTCGCGCGATGGTTTGCATGCCGTGCTCGACGAGCACCGCCGCTCAGGCCACCAAATCGTCTTTGCTAACGGTGTCTTTGACCTCCTCCACGCCGGGCATGTCCGGTATCTTCAGGCCGCGCGCGCCGAAGGAGATCTCCTCGTCGTCGGAATCAATTCGGATGCAAGCACGCGCCGATTGAAGGGCGAGGGTCGTCCTATCCTCACGGAACGCGCGCGCGCCGCGCTGGTCGCGGCCCTGGCAGCCGTGGATTACGTCGTCATCTTCGATGAGCCGGACGTCAATTCGCTGCTCCGCGAATTGCAGCCCGACATTCACGCCAAAGGAGCCGACTACACTCCCGAAACCGTTCCCGAGCGCGAGCTCGCAGCCTTGCTCGGCATCCGCGTCGCCATCGTTGGCGACCCGAAGCGGCATTCAACGCGCGAGCTCCTCGCGCGCGTCCGCCAGCGCCTCGATGCCTGAGCCGCGATTTCTGCTCCTCCGCATGAGCGCGCTCGGAGATATCGTCCACGCGCTGCCCGCGGCCGCCGCCTTGCGCGCGACGTACACGGAAGCGCGCATCGATTGGGTGATCGATGCGAAGTGGGCCAGAGTGCTCGAAGGAAATCCCACGCTGACGGAAGTGATTTCGCTCGATGGCAGGAGCTCGCACGGAATTGCGGCCGCCATTCGAAAAGTGCGCGCGAGCAAATACGCCTGCGCAATAGATTTTCAGGGTCTGTACAAATCGGCGCTTATTGCTCTGGCCTCTGGAGCGCCTCGCCGCATCGGCTTCCAAAGCAGCTATGCGCGCGAAGGGCTTGTCGCGTTGCTGTACACGGACCGTGTAAATCCGCGCGGCGCGCACAAGGTGGAGCATAATCTTACCCTCGTCGAACGCGCTGGCGCGCGCAGCATGCCGCCTCGATTTCCGCTCGCGATTCGCGCGGAAGATGTGGAATGTGTCGCGCGCGAACTGTCCGCACATGGCCTGGCCGATTTTTTCGTGCTGAATCCCGGCGGGGGCTGGCGCTCGAAGTGCTGGCCCGCCGAGCGCTATGGCGAATTGCATCGTGCGTTGGCACAACGCCATGGCTGGCGCGGCGTCGTCACTTTTGGCCCGGGAGAAGAAAATCTGGCGCGTCAGGTGATTCTTGCGGCGGGGGATAATCCGCCTGTCGCAATTGCGCTCGGACTCGGACCGTTGCTTGCCATTCTGCGCAGAGCCAAGTTCATAGTCTCGGCCGATACCGGCCCGCTGCATCTCGCAGCAGCACTGGGCGCGCCGGTCGTCGGCCTCTACGGCCCCACGGATCCCGCCCGCAATGGCCCGTTTTCGGATCATGATGTGGTTGTGAGAAATCTGCGGTATGCGGAAACGACATACAGCCGCGGCGCATCCTACTCGGCTGCCATGCTCTCCATCACGGTCGAGCAGGTTGTTGACGCCGTCGAAAAGCGTCTGGGGATCGCCGGATGACGCAGTCAAGAAGATTCTGGATGCGCTGGCGAGTGCGGTTTGGTTATCTGGTAGCGCTGATCTTCTTTCTGCTCGCCACGCCCACGCCGCATTCGATTTTATACGGCGGAATCGTTGCCGTCTTCGGGCTTTTCATTCGCGGAGCCGCATCGGGACACCTCAGGAAAGGCCAGCAACTCGCCACCACGGGCCCTTATGCTCGCGTTCGCAATCCTCTTTATCTAGGCAGCGCTTTTCTGGCTGCGGGCTTCGTGATTGCAGGCGCTTCTTGGTGGGCCGCCACCTTAGTCGCCGCATACTTTGGGATTTTTTATCCTGCCGTCATGCGCAATGAAGAAGCGGACCTTCGCGCGAGTTTTGGCGCCCCTTTCGACGAGTATGCGGCGCATGTTCCCTTGTTCTTTCCCAGACTGATTGGCGCTGGCCACGGACCGCCCGCGGCAGGGAGTACCGGAGGGAATTTTTCCTGGGCGCAATATCAGCGCAATCGCGAATATCAGGCCTTGATTGGGATGATTGCAGGTCTCGTCGCGCTGTGGCTGCGAATGTGGCTGCGCTTGAGATTCGGATACTGAAAATGCCGCTGCGCTATTGAAGCCGGTAAACCGCGTGCATCACGCGCTGGAATTTCGGCCTGTAGAGCAGATCGAAAGCACGCTCTTTGCCGGGAAACATTTCGAGCGCCACACGCCTCGTCGCCGCAATCATCCCGGACGCCTCTTCCGCCGTCAGATCGCCCCCGGCAATGGATTCCAGCGTGAGGTGAACCAGGATGCGCAACCGGCGGATGCGGCGGCTCTCTTCATCAATTTCTTCCTGCGATGGAAAGCGCGATTTGCCGTCTTCCGTCATGGGCCTGTGGATACCACTCCAATTAGTATGGACTTCACGCCGGAACGGCGCAATAGTACTCACGGCCAGTGTGATATGAGTCAGCAACATTCACCAGAGCGCGTCGTAGTAGCCCACACCGCGGAGAGCCTGGCGGAAGCGGCGGTAATTCGCGGATTGCTGGAAAGCGCCGGAATTCAATCGCCCCGTGGGGTTCAATCCGATCCCTTTGTGCTCCCCAGCGTGCCGGAGGGTCTCCACGAAGTGGAAGTTTATGCTCTGGAATCGCAAGTGGACCATGCCCGCCGCCTCATCGCGAAATATCTGAAAAGCAACGAAACCGGCTCGGCGGCTCATTCCAAGGAATAGTCTTTGCCTCTCCTGCGCTGTAACCGCACGACTCAACTTCGCCTATTTTGAGTGCAATTCCATAAATGCATGCACCTCCAAGCTGCGCCCATCGGTCAGCGCGGTCACGGCGCCGTCGCGGTCCGTGCGTAGCAGCCGGACGCCGGCTTGTTCGTAGCGCTCGATGACCGCCTCCGCCGGATGCCCGAATGGGTTGGCCTCGCCCACCGACACCACGGCCACTCGCGGTGCAACGGCGGCCAGAAATGCCTCCGTCGAAGAGGTCTTGCTGCCGTGGTGAGGGACCTTCAGGAAATCGGCGGCGAGCGGTGCATGATCCTCCAGCAACTTGGTTTCGACTTTCTTCTCAATGTCGCCCGGCAGGAGAAACCGCATTTGGCCGTCGCGCAGCCGCAGGACGATCGAATCATCGTTTGCCGCCGCAGGAGCGGATGCCGTGTCGCCAGGCCAAAGGGCACCACCTTCAATTCCGTCCCAATCGAATTGATTCCCGCGCGTTTCATGGATGATCCTTACGCCGCGCGCGCTCGCCTCCGCGAGCAAACTTGCAAGGGCCGTGGAAACTTCATCGCGCCCGATCCACAATTCGCCCACGGCGAAATTCTCGAGCACGCTGTGCAAGCCATCCAGGTGGTCATGATGCGCGTGCGTGAGTACCACGGTATCGAGCCTCTTGAGGCCGCGCGACCACAGGTACGGCGACACCACCTCCTCGCCGATATCCATTCCCGTGCGGACCCCGCCGATCCGTTCCGCTCCTGCCTGTCCGCCGCCATCAATCAACATGGTGTGCCCGTTCGGAAAAGCCACAAATATCGAATCTCCTTGTCCCACGTCGAGCACGCTTACTTCGAGATTTCCGCGATGGAGAGTTGCGGCAAACGGGTGCGTCGCGATCAAGACCGTGAACGCTGCGAGCACGAGCGCTGAAATCCATTCGGCGGGGTAAATCGGCGGAGGCAGCGCCCGTCGCGCGATTCGATTCATGCGCCGCGCCGCGGCCTTGCGCGCCGCTGCCGCAAGAATTACAAACGCCGCAAAAAAAGCGAGGGCGAGCCAAAGCGGCGGGCCCGGAATTCGATACGAAACACGCGGCCAGCGGCTGAATCCTTCGACAACGGTGAGAAGCAGTCCCGCGCAGAAGCCAAGCAGTTTCCCAAGCGCCCACGCAAGCCGGCCCCATAGAAACGCCACGGCCAATGTAAGGAATCCGAGCGGGACGATCACACCCGTCATAATAACTGCCGGGATATTGCTCAATGGCCCCGCCAGGCTGACGCGATGAAAATCCTGCGCCATCAGCGGCATCATCCCCCACTGAATCACCGCAGATAGCAACGCGATTTCCCAGAGACGCAGACCAACGCGAACCGGGGCGGCGAGCAGGCCCTGCGAGCGCGCGGCAATCGCGTGAGGCAAGCGAGCCGCTAGCCATTGCGCAGCCATGCGCATCTCAATCCGGAACTGAATCACCTTTGGCGCGTGCACGATATCGCGCGTCACGTCGCCGAGGTGCGCGAGCCCGGCGCGATAGGGCGCGCTCGTCCGGTCCATCCAGGGCAGCGCGAGCCCCGCGATTACGCTGGCAGCGAGAAACGATAGCTGGAAACTCGAATCCCCGAGGGAGGACGGCTTCCAGAAAAGTATCGCGAAGGCAGCCAGTGCGATTGTATTGAGCAGTTCGACGCGCCGAAACAGGGGACGCGCGCAAAGGTAAAGCGCGACCATCAATGCAGCACGCAGGATCGGCGGACGGTCCTGAACGATTCCCACGTAGGCAGCCAGCGCGAGAATCGTGATCAGGCTGATCGTACCCATCGAAAGCCGCAATCGCCGCCCGAGCCAGAAGAAAAATACAGCCAGCGCGCCAACGTGCAGCCCCGCGACCACGAGAACGTGGTACGCGCCCGTTTTCTGAAACGCGGTCACCACGTCCGACTCAACGAAACTGCGATCCCCAAGCAGCATCGCACGCAGCACGGCTGCTCGCGCGGGCTGCCCTGCAAAAAGCGCATCGAGTCGCAGCAGCAAGTCGCCGCGTACACGCGCGAGCCGCTGCGAAAATGTCGGCGGGGGGCGACCCACAAGGCGCAGCAATTCGCCGCTGCGCAACGAGCCCACAAGATTGATCTTTTGCCGCGCCAGGTAGCCCTTCAAGTCGAATGCGCCGGGATCGAGAAAATTGCGCGGGGGCCGCGCACGCAGGAGCGCTTCCACTCGGTCGCCAGCGCGCAAATCAACCCGTGCGCCCGCAGGCTGCGCGCCGCCATACAAATTGGCGCGCAAGCCGCCGCTCACGGGCAATTCCGCGCCGGAGATTTCCACCTCCTCGAGCGCAATTTCGTAGCGGCGTCCCCAGGGCTCGCGCATCGGGTCTTCGCGGAGACGCCCGCGCCAACGCAGCGGCCCGCCGGTATCGATACGGCCAGCGGCGATCAATCTGGTCACATCGTTCGCCGGCACGGTGGCACGCTCGACGCTTTCGGCAAGCGCGCCGATCGTGAACCACGAGAGCAGCGCAAGTATCCCAGCCGATGCCACGCGATTCTCGAGCGCGAGCAGCCCGCCCACAACAATCATCGCCCCCGCTCCGGAGGCGCACAGCCCCGGCGACACCGGCCATCGGCCTGCGATTCCGATGCCCGCCGCAAAAGCCGCCACGATCCATAGCGCTGGCAGTTTCATTTGGCCCGGCGCAGCCGGACGAGCGCCTCCATGTGGAATGTCTGGGGAAATAAATCGAAGAGATGCACGCCGGAAATTTCGTAGCCCGCGTCTCGCAGGGCGGCCAAATCGCGCGCAAGCGTTGGCGGCTCGCAGGACACGTACGAAATTCGCGGGGGGGCGATGCGCGCAAGCCGGGCAAGAGCCGTTTTTTCCATGCCCGCGCGCGGCGGGTCGAGCACCACCAAATCAAGCTTGTCTTTGCATTTCTCGAGGAATCGCTCGGCATCTGAGGCGCGCGCCTCGATGGCGCTCTGTCCACCCGTGTTCGTTTCCAGGTCGCGCGCGGCTGCGGGATTCGATTCGACCGCAATCACGCGCTCGAAGCGTCTGGCGAGCGGCAGGGAAAACAATCCCACGCCTGCGAAAAGGTCGAGCGCCAGCTTCCCGCCTTCTTCCCGGTCCACAACCTCGCGCACCAATTCGTCCACGAGAAACCTGTTCACTTGGAAAAACGAAAAGTGGCCGACGCGGTACGCAACACCGCCCGCGTGGTAGGTAATGTATCCGGGGCCGTCCAGTTCCATGCGATCGTGGCTCGGATCGTGCAGAATCAGGCTCTCGAGTTCCGGCGCAATCCGCCTGATTGTTGCTGCAACCTCGGCGATGCGGGAAGGAAAGCCTGCGAAAGTTGCCGTCAGGAGCAGCTTCGCATCTTCCGCATCGGCGAATGCCTCGATTTCCCGCAACTCGCGCGGGAGCGCGCCCGCCGCGAGCGCGTCGCGCAGGGCCAGAAGAGTCTTTAGAAGCAGCGGCGAAAGGATGCTGCAATTCTCCACCGCGCACAGCGCCGTCGAATTCGAGCGAAAATATCCGATTCCCAGCTTCGATTTATCGGCCGCGCCGTCGAGCGGGCGAACCTTCCATTGGGCGCGGTTGCGATAGTTCCACGGCGGCGAAGGGTGCGCGGTGATCTCCCCAGTCCACTCAATCCGGCCAAGGCGCCGCAGCGTTTCGCGCAGAATCTCTGTCTTATATGTGAGCTGAGCTTCGTAAGGAACGTGCTGGTAATCGCAACCGCCGCAAATCGTGAAGTGGGGGCAGCGCGGCGGGACGCGCTGCGGCGAAGGCTCCAGAATCTCGCTCACACGCGCGCGGATGAATTTCTTTTTCTGCTCGACCGGCGCCGCGAGAACTCGTTCCTCGGGCAGCACAAACGGCACGAATACGGCCGCGCCGTCGTGATGCGCCAGCCCCTCGCCGCCGTAAATCAACTTCTCGATCTTGATTTCAATCGCTGCCATGACGCGTTTTGTGAGCCTCGTGTCCGATTTCAGTTCCGCGAAGCCCGGTACCATTCCTACGTTAGATAAAAAAGGCTCAGCCGGGGCACATCGAAATGCTCGAACAGTCGCTTCTGCAAATATTGCCGCTCGAGCTGCGCCAGTTGCTCTCCAGACATTTTACGCCGGTAAGGAGCCAGGGAACGATCCATTTCGCGCCGGATCGAGAGCATGGCCTCCTCGTTTGCATCCGCCGAAAGCGCGGCGGTGAGTTTCTCTTCGAGCACCGTGAGCCGGCGCTCGAAGTCTTCGAGATCGAGCGCGCCCGGCGTTTCGAGTAACGGTAGCGCCTCCTCGAGCCGTCGAGCTGTTTCTTCGCATCGCGCCGCCAATGTCGCGCGTATCGCACGCTGTTTCCCGGCCGCGGCGCGCAGACGCGCGGCATTGCGTTCGAGATATTTCCGCAACTCCTCGCGCGAAAATGGTTCCGCAGCAGGCCGCGTACGCTTCACTTCGGGCCCCGTGCCTGCGGCGGCTTCCTGCGCCTCCGCGGCTGCGTCGAGAACCGCATCCACGCAATAAGCCAGGCTCTTCAATTGACGGCCGCCGGCCGCGCGCCGCGAGCGCTGCCAACTCTCGAATGCGCGGTCAATTCCTTTCAGCACGGCCTCGACCGGCACGCCGGCTTTCTGCCAGGTCTCGACGATGGCCCAATCGAGAGGCGAAACGAGCAGATGCGCCCCGCGTTTGCGCCAAAAATATTCCTCGATTTCCGTGAAATAGTTGAAGTAGTTGAAACTCTCCATGGCGGCGCCGGGGGCTGGCATCATGCCCTCGACCGGCCCGGAGCGGAGGCCTTTTTCTGCGCGCTTCTCGCCTGCGCGCCGGATTGATTGCGCTCCCAGATGATGCGCAAACCTTCGAGCGTGAGAAATTCATCGATGGTCTCGATGTGCCGCGACGCGCCGCCAATGAGCCGCGCCTGTCCGCCGGTGGCGATCACTTTTGTCTTCGGCCCCATCACGCTTTTCATGCGCGCGAGAATTCCGTCCACCAAGTCCGTGTAACCATAGAAGAGCCCCGCCTGCATGGAAGCCGCTGTGTTCGTTCCGATAACTTTTCCCGGGTCCTTGATTTCCACTCGAAAGAGCCGCGCGGCCCGCGCAAAAAGAGCCTCCGCGGAAATCCCGATACCCGGTGCGAGCACGCCGCCCATGTATTCGCCACGCTCCGAGACGGCATCAAAATTAATCGCCGTGCCGAAATCCACGATGATGCATGGGCCGCCGTATTTGTCGAAGGCCGCCACGCTGTTGACGATTCGGTCGGCGCCCACTTCCTGCGGGTTTTCGTATTGCACCGGCATGCCCGTCTTCACGCCCGGCTCGACGAAGAGCGCTTTCTTGTTAAAGTAGCGCTCCGCCATTCCCGCCAGCGTCGCATTCAGCGGCGGCACCACCGAGCTGATAATCACGCCGTCAATTTCGCGCGGCTCGAGTTTCGCGAGAGTGAAAAGATCGCGGGTCAGAATCCCGTATTCATCCACGGTTTGATCGCGCGCCGTGGTAAGCCGCCAATGGGCGACCAACTCCGTGCCGCGGAAGACGCCGAGCACCGTGTTCGTATTGCCCACGTCGAGCGTCAAGAGCATCAGGATGCCTCCGCGACGTCGCCCGAGACCACCGGCACGATCCCGCGGCCATCATCGCGAGTCACGCGCAGGACGCCGTTCGATTCGAGGCCCGCCGTCGTGCCGGTAAAGGTTTCCGTCGCCGTGGTGATGCGCACGCGCTTGCCTTGAAAATAACTGGATACCTCGGCGAAGCGATGGAGAATCGGGTCGGCGCCTTCGCTGAGAAATTGATTGTAGTAGCGGTCGAGGTAGCGCAGCAACCGAATCAGGAGCTCGAGGCGCGAGTGGATTTTTCCGGTTTCCATGCGCAGCGAGGTGGCGATGTCCGCCAGCTCCGCGGGCATTTTGGTCTGGTTCACGTTGATGCCGATGCCGATCACCGCGTAATGCAGGCGGTCGGGCTCGGCATGCATTTCCGTGAGGATTCCGCACAATTTTTTCCCGCCGACGAGGAGATCATTCGGCCAGCGAATGTCCGGGACCCGGTCGAGCTCTTCGGCGGCGGCATCGCGCGCGGCCAGGCCCGCGACGAGCGTCAGAAGCGGCGCATGCACCGGAGGGATCGGGGGGCGCAGCAGGACCGTGCAATGGATGCCTGCGGATTTTTCCGAGAGCCACGAGCGTCCCGCGCGCCCGCGCCCCGCGGTTTGTACCTCGGCGAGCACCACAGCGCCGTGCGGCTCGCCTTCCTCGCCGAGTCGCATGGCGACGGTATTGGTCGAGTCCACTTTGAAGAAGTGGTAGATGCGGCGCGCGAAAGGCGTGCCGTGAAGGCGATGGATCAGAAGTTGGGGGACGAGAATATCGGGAGTGCGCTCGATGTGGTAGCCGGAGCTCGGATGTCCTTTGACGCGCACTCCCAGTTCGCGCAGTTTCTGAATCCAGCGCCAGACCTGCTGCCTTGTGACGCCGATTTCCTTGGCGATTTTGGCGCCGCTGATGACGATGGTCGAGTTTTCCGCCAGCAGCGTGAGCAGCCCGTCAATGCGCCGGTCGGTGGTGCCCGGCAAGGTTGCCGGTTTCTTGGTGGCCATGGGAGACCCCGCAGGATACTCGACGTGGGGGCGAGGGACAAGGAGGGCGGGGCGGGTGCGAGGGGGAGGGGAGGAGGTGCGGAGAGGGCGAAATTCCAAAACCCCGAATTTGTTGCTACTAGGATTGATCTCGACCGTTTGTTTTGAATGGGTTAGGCCGAATTCTACAAATTGAATGTTGCTACTAGAAATTCGCGAGAAGGGTGGCTGGGAGGGGGCAGGGAGGGCGCTTATTGCGCCTCCCGTGCGCGCGCAGTTCCAAAATGGGAATGCTCATTCATTCCAAGGGTATATTATCATATAGTAAGTTAGTCGTCAAGAGTTACCCGAGCGGGCGCAGACGGCGAGGCGAGCCTCGCAGTAACAAAGCGGCGGCTAGCCGCCGCACTCCACATTTGGCGGTGCCGAGCGGCCCAAACCAGGTGGGACGAGCCTCGAAATGATTTGTGCGATTATCACCGCGCCGAAATTCTGAAAGATTGCACTCTTCCTTGGACGGGGTATTATCTCCCCCCAGGAGGACACACATGATCGACCGCCCCACACGCAGCGCCTTGGTGCTTGCGGCAGCTTTGCTTTCGCTCGCCCTCTCTGCCGGCGCGCAACAAACGACCGTCAAGAAAGGCCCTATCAAGAATTCAAACCCGGCATCCGGTTCAGAGATGTTCAAGCAGTATTGCGCGGTATGCCATGGCCCGGACGCCAAGGGCGACGGCCCGGCAGCGTCGTCGCTCACCGTGGCGCCGCCCGACCTGACCACACTGGCGAAACGCCATGATGGAAAGTTCCCGGATGACTATGTCGCGAACGTCCTGCGGAACGGCGCGAAGGCGCCGGCCCACGGCACCGCGGAAATGCCGATCTGGGGTCCGCTTTTCGCAACCATGAGCGGCGGGGATGAGGCGCAAGTGACCATGCGCATCTCGAACCTGACGAAATATATCAAGTCGCTCCAGCAGAAGTAGAAGCGCGGCGGGCGGTCCGAGATCGAGAGAGCCGGCGGGCTGCACGTGTGAACGGAAGAGCGCAGACAGGTCAGCCCACCGTAATACGGCGGACAGTACGATTTCGAGAGAGCCGTCCGGCCGCATGTGTGAACAGAAGAGCGCAGACAGGAGTGTCTGCGCCACCGTGCGGCCTACATCTCGAACTGGCGGAGGCGGTCGAGGAGCTTTTGGTGCTCGACTTGGCGGGCGGCGAGAGTGGCTCGCAGCTCGTCCACGATCTTGGGAGGAGCTTTGCTCAGAAACGAATCGTCTGACAGGCGGGCTTGTTTCGCTTCGATGTCCTTCGCGAGCCGCTCGATTTCCTTTTTCACCTTGGTGGTTTCCGCCTGCTTGTCCACACCTTCGCCGTAAGCGATGCGCAGATCGAATTGCGCGGTCGAGCGGACGGCGCCCCCCTTTGAATCCAGGCGGCCCGCCGAAATCGAGAGAGCCGAAAGAGCGGCCAGGCGCAGGAGCGGCTCGAGATTTTGCTCGACGAGCTTGCGTGTGGCGGGATCCTGCGCCGAGAATTCGGCGGCCACTTTGCGTTTCTGGTCGAGCTTCATCTCGGCGCGAATATTGCGGGCGGCGACGATGATTTCCTGGAGCGTGGCCATATTGGCCTCGCCTTCGGGATCGGACCAGTCTTCGCGCGCTTCGGGAAAGCTTTGGAGCGCGATCGATCGCGCGGCGTGATGCTTGGGCAGTTTGTGCCAGAGCTCTTCGGTGAGGAAGGGCATCACGGGGTGGAGCAGGCGGAGCGCGGCTTCGAAGACGGCGAAGATGTTGCGCCAGGCGGCGAGCGCAACGTCGCGGTCGGCGTTCGTAAGCTGCGGCTTCACCCACTCGATGTACCAATCGCAAAAATCGCCCCAGAAAAATTGGTAGATGGTGCGGCAGGCTTCGTGGAAGCGGAATTCCTCGAGGGCTTTGCTGGTCTCGGCGGCCACGGAGGAAAGGCGCGAGAAGATCCAATCGTGGATAAGCGCGTTTTCGTCGTTCGCGAGGTAGGGAGCGCGGGCGCGAATTTCCGGCGACGCCAGTTCCTCGATGGAGACGCCCTGGGCCTCGATTTTTTCGAGGTTGAAGAAGAGGAAGCGCGCGGCGTTCCAGATTTTATTGGCGAAGGCGCGCGCGCTCAGGATGCGGTCCTCGCTCGGGATGATGTCCGTGCCGGGCGCGGCCATGCTGACGAGCATGAAGCGCAGCGCGTCCGTGCCGTATTGCTCGGTCATTTGCAGCGGGTCCACACCTGTCCCCTTGGTTTTCGACATTTTCTCGCCGCCAGCGAGGCGGACGAGCGAATGGAGATAGAGGCGGCGGAAGGGAATTACCCTCGCGAGCGCGCCTTCTGGAATGGGGACGCCGATAGTCGGACTGAGTAGTGGCGTACCGGTGAGGTGCAGGCCCATCATGATCATGCGCGCGTCCCAGAAAAACAGGATGTCGTAGCCGCTGATGAGCAGGCTCGTGGGATAGAACGTGCGGAGATCGGGCGTGTCGTCGGGCCAGCCGAGCGTCGAGAAGGGCCACAGCGCCGAACTGAACCAGGTGTCGAGGACGTCCTTATCCTGCGCGAGGATTTCTCCGCTGCATTTGGGGCACTTTTGCGGGACGCTGGCGGCGCGCGTGTGGCCATCCACAATTTCGACTTTTGAATCGAGCGCCGGGACCATTTCCCCGCACCCGGCGCAATGCCAGATGGGAATGCGATGTCCCCACCAAAGCTGGCGGGAAATGCACCAGTCGCGGATATTCTCGAGCCACTGCAAAAGGATGGTGCGCTGGTTATCGGGGACGACTTCGATGAGCCCATCGAGGACGGCTTTGCTCGCGGGCCCCGCCAGCGGCTTCATCTTGCAGAACCATTGCGTCGAGAGACGCGGCTCGACGATGGATTTGCAGCGGTCGCAGGTGCCGATGGAGTGGGTGTGCTCGACGGTGCGCTCGATGAGGCCGAGTTTTTCGAGGTCTTCGACGATGCGCGCGCGGGCGGCAAAGCGTTCGAGGCCGGAATATTTTCCCGCGGCGGCGCTCATGTGCGCGTCGTCGGTCATGACGTCGATTTCGGGGAGGTTGTGGCGCTTGCCGACCTCGAAGTCGTTGGGGTCGTGGGCGGGCGTGATTTTCACGACGCCGGTGCCGAATTCGCGGTCAACGTAGGTATCCGCGATGATGGGAATTTCGCGGTCCATCAGCGGCAGCAGCACTTTTTTGCCGACGAGCGCGTGATAGCGCTCGTCATCGGGATGCACGGCAAGGGCGGTATCGCCGAGCATGGTTTCCGGGCGCGTGGTGGCGACGACGAGAAACTCGCCGCTGCCGACAACCGGGTAGCGGATGTACCAGAGCTGCCCGGCGCGCTCGTGGTGGACGACTTCGAGATCGCTGATGGCGGTGAGGCAGCGCGGGCACCAATTCACCATGTACCGCCCGCGGTAAATCAGCCCCTCGCGATAGAGGCGCAGGAACGCTTCGAGCACCGCGCGGTAGAGGGCCGGCTCGAGCGTGAAGCGCTCGCGCGTCCAATCGCAGGACGCGCCCAGGCGGATCATCTGCTGCTTGATGACGCCGCCGCTTTCAGCCTTCCATTGCCAGACGCGCCGCTCAAATTCCTCGCGGCCCAGGTCCTGGCGCCGGATGCCTTCCTTCGCGAGCATGCGCTCGACGACGAATTGCGTGGCGATGCCGGCGTGGTCCATGCCGGGGAGCCAAAGAGTGTGTTCGCCGCGCATGCGGTGCCAGCGGACGAGCATGTCAATTTGCGTATGCTCGAGCATGTGGCCGATGTGGATCGAGCCGGTGACGTTGGGCGGCGGCAGGACGATCGAGAATACGAGTTCGCTGCCCGGCGCCTCGCCCGAAGGCGCGGAATTTTCCGCGCGGAATAATTTCTCGTCGTACCAGGCTTTCGCCCAGCGCGCTTCGATCTCCTGCGGCTCGTAGGCCTTGGGTATTTCGCGCGGCATGCGCCTCCGGCTTAGATGAATTTCAGGCGAAGATGAATCCATGAATATAAGCGGCGAACGTGCGGGGCGTCAAATGGTCAGGCCGGGGACGCGCGCGAGATGGGAGCTAGTCGTGGCCGAGGAGAAGCTTGAAACCAATCGCGACGGGGACAATCTCGGCGAGCAGGAGCAGGAGGTAAGAGGAGGGGAAGGCGGAGCGTTCGGCCCAGGCGGGAAACCAAACGGGCGAGGTGAGCACGAAGCCGGTGGTGTGTTTGAGCAGGGCGCTGAAGCTGACCGAAGCGACGAACAGATTAGCGACTACCGCGAGCCAGGACAATCCGACGGCAATCAGAAGGAAGCGTTTTACCCGGACAGTGCTTTCGGCCAAAGCTTTTCACCGCGCCACCGAGTTTGAACTACTTATCTTTCTTTGAGAGCTCGGCCTGGAGCATGTTTTCAATCAGCGGCTTCAGCAAGCCTTTCGAGAGCAAATCGTGGAGCTGAGGTTCGAGGCGCTCGAGAACTCGCTGGACAACCGCGTCCACTTGCCCTTCGTCCACTTTGCCCGAATCCATCGCCGGCGGGGGAGGAGTGAGGAAGGGAATCTGCGCGAGAGCTTCGCGATTCGGCGGCGGAGCGGTGGGAATGCGTTCGCTGAAGCCGGGGAATTGCGGCTCGCTCGGCGACGGCTCGAAAAATGGAGAGCCGCCATTCGCGGAGGCGTTTTCAATCATGGGCTCCTCGGGGGGAGGCGGCATGAAGGTGTGCATCGGCGGACGATACTCGGCGCGCTTGCCGTATTCGGAGGGGCCGGAAGGCTCGTCCTTCACGAGCAGCGGCTCGGGCGTGACGTGCGCGGCCGGCGGCTCCTCGAGCGCGGGATCGCGGAACGAGAAGCGAGCTTCCGAAGTTGCCGGCGCGAATTCAGGGAACGAAATGGGAGCGGGAGGCGCGCTCGAAACCGGTTCGGGAGCAGGCTCGCTCGCCGGCTCGAAAGGCGCGCTGGAAATCGGTTCGGGAAGAGTTTCGTGGGCCGGTTCGGAGGCCGCACTCGCGGCTTGCACGGGAGCGGGTTCGTGGGCCGGCTCGTGAATGTCTTCCTCGATGGCTTCGCTTGCCTCGGCAGCAGCTTCCTCGTGGTCTTTATCTTGCACGACGCTTTGCACAGCTTCGCGGACAGCTTCGACCGCGTCGGTGAACCAGGATTTCCGTTTGGGCTGCTCGTCTTCCATGTACTGCGATTCCTGCTGAGGTTCAAGCTCCGACTCGGAAATCGCGGGCGTGGACGCAGAGGATTCTTCTTCGACATGCGAAGCGTAGGAGGAAGAGGGAACTTCGGTTGTGTGCGTCTCCTCGGGGCTTGCGCTGGCGTCGGACATCCAATGTTTTTCGCGGTGTTCGGATGGCGATACGGACATCGCGTCCATCCAACTGGTCCCGCGACTCGGGAGCACGTAATCGGCATGGGGCGCTTGCTGCGTGAGGGATTCGGAAGCGTGCTCCTCGGCGGCGCTTGATTCCGCCTGCTGCACAGCTTGGTGCAGGGGAGACTTGAAATAATCATCCACGGGTGCGGGCTCAGGCTTCGGGGGCGCGGCGTTCGCGGGAGTGGGCTTGGGCGCTGGGGCCTTGGGCGCCGGCGGCACGGCATTTCGCACGACCGTCGGATGCTCTTCCACTTCATCCGGTACATGGACGCGCCGGGGCGGAACATCGCGCTCGGAAGGAAACGTAATCGCCGAAAGATCGCGTCCATAGGAGAACGCGGGTTCGGACGCGACATTTTCGGGAATTTCCAAATCCATGCCGGACTTGCGCCGCCAATCAGTTGCCGTGGCGGCGCCATCGAAATCGTCGGTTTCTTCGTCCTCGGTCTCCGTGACCGGGGCTTTCGGCGCTTTCGGCGCCTTCCCCTTGGCCTTGGGTTCCTCTTCGTCGTCGAGCGAACGCACGCCCTTGCCGAATCCATAGATGGCGGCGGCCTCTTCCGGAGTGGGCTCTGGGAAATCCGGGAGCGGCTTGGGCTCTGCCTTGGCGGGAATTTCGAGCGCGGGCATCGGAGGGGTAGGCGGCTCGACGGGAACTTCCCTGGCCTTCGCGAGTTCCGCGGCGACTTTCGGATTCTTTTCGAGCGCGGACATCACCATGGCAATCAGCGGGTCCGGCGGAACAAACGGCTTCTTCAGCACGCCGTCCGCGCCCACGCGCCGCGCTTCTTTTTCATCGAGCGGGTCAAATGCGCCCACCAGCAAAATCACCGGGACATGCGAGAATCGCGTGTCCTTCTTGACGAATTCGCAAACCTCATACCCATTGCGGACCGGCATGAAAACGTCGGCGAGGATCAGGTCGGGATTCGCATCGGGAATGCGCCGGACGGCGGCTTCGCCGTTGCCGACCGTAACGACGTCAATGCCGCGCTCTTCGAATGCCAGCACGACCATTTTTTGAATGTTCGTATTGTCGTCGGCGACAAGAATTCTGGGCACGGTAAACCTCTGGTGGCGCACCTGCACGCTGGCGCACCGACCCCTTCCGCTCTATTGCAGCACCCCCGGGCAGGATGGTCAACGGAGACGAAGGGGCGTGTTGCTACAGTTGTTAGCAGGGGGTAAAAGAGGGGGTTACCAGGGGACGAGCTTG
>Ga0187819_10000043_pt1 | contig 55766 bp, 52 predicted proteins | sample NC_wetland_sal_i_15_FD_132411 | JGI IMG/M metagenome (GOLD analysis project Ga0187819, IMG submission 132411) | Wetland sediment microbial communities from Neuse River Estuary, North Carolina, USA - SO4_4 | ecosystem: Environmental > Aquatic > Freshwater > Wetlands > Sediment | place: USA... | reverse complement strand
GCAGTAACATGAGGCCAAACGAGAAGCAAAAAATTGAAATCGAAAAACTTCACCGCGACCCTTTACCTCCACTCAATCAAGCAGTTACAGTGGACTACTCAGACTTTCGTGGGACAGCACTATCACCCGCTCTATACTCTCGGAGCGCTTCGCGCGCAGGAGCGGTGGAGCGAAATCAGCGGCGCGAATCGCACCCATTTCTGCGGTGCCTATTGGCGCTATGGATTTCGCGAAGATGGAGTAAACTCCGCACTAAGAGTCGCCCGGGCCCTGGGGGTTCAGGTCTAGCACCATGGATTCCGCGCTCTACGTAGGCAAGCTGCGCCATTGCAGGTTTTCTCCGCGCTCGCACGTCTTCTCCTATCCGGTGTACATGGCGTTTCTCGATGTCGAGCGCCTCGCGGAGTTGATGCGGGTTTCGCCGTTGGCCGGCTACAATCGGTGGAATTGGACGTCCTACGACGAGCGCGACCATTTCGGCGATCCGCGGTTGGCGCTGCGCGAGCGGCTCGCGCGTGATGCCGAGCGTCACGGAACTACGCTGCCCGCTGGGCCGATTTTTCTCCTCACGCATCTGCGGTATCTCGGCTACGTTTTCAACCCGGTTTCGTTCTACTACTGCTACGGCCGCGCAGGTCAACTCGAGTTGATAATGGCCGAGGTCAACAGCACCTTCGGTGAACGGCACAACTATTGGCTTGCCGCATCCAATGAGCGCCCGGCCGCCGCGGCGAAGCGCTACACCACCGCGAAGCACATGCACATGTCGCCGTTTATGGACATGCGGCTGACCTACGACTGGATTTTTACGCCGCCCGGCGAGCGCCTTGTCGCACACATGAACACGCTGTCGGAAGGAAACGCATTCTTTGATGCCACGCTGCAGCTCGAGCGGCGTCCCTGGGAGCGGCGTGAATTGCATCGCGTGCTGGCTGCGTATCCGCTGATGACGCTCCGCGTGATCGACGCGATTCATTGGGAGGCGCTGCGGCTGTGGCTCAAGCAGGTTCCCGTCTTCACGCATCCCGCGAAGCTCGCTGGCCCGGACGAACCAAGAGCCGGCGCGTGCGCTACCTCGGAAGGGAAAGGAGGTCTGCTCGGATGAATTACTGGCTTCAGACTCGCGCCAAGAAATTGTTCCTTCGATCGCTGCAAGATTTGCAGGGTGGTTTTCTGGAAATCGTCTGCCCGGAAGAGACGTACGCGTTCGGCGACGAGGACGCTCCTCTCCGCGCCATGGCCGTGGTTCATGATGAGCGATTTTTCCTTCGCGCGCTGACCGGCGCGGATGTCGGGATGGGCGAATCGTATATGGATGGCGATTGGACAACGCCCGATCTGGTGGCGCTGGTGCGTTTGGCGGTGCGCAACTTGCGCCTTCTGGATGCCCGGCACAAATGGCTTTCCGGCGCGCGCGCTCTGGCCGCGCGGCTCCGCCACCGCAGGCGCGCGAATACCGTCAAGGGCAGCCGGCGGAACATTCGCGCCCACTACGATCTGGGCAACGATTTCTACCAGTTGTTCCTCGATTCGCAGATGCTGTACTCGTGTGCGTACTTTCTGGGCAAGGACGATACGCTGGAGGCCGCGCAACAGCACAAGCTCGACCTCGTTTGCCGCAAGCTGCAGATCGAGCCGGGCGACACCGTTCTGGAAATCGGCTGCGGGTGGGGAGCCTTTGCGATCTATGCAGCGCGGAACTGTGGCGCATATGTCACCGCGGTGACCATCAGCAAAACGCAATACGAATACGCCGCCGAGCAAATCGCCAAAACGGACGTCGCCCCGGGCCAAGTGCAGCTGCTTCTCGAGGACTACCGGCAGCTCCAAGGCCAGTACGACAAGATCGTGAGCATCGAAATGTTCGAGGCCGTCGGCTTCGACCATTACGACCAATTCTTCGGTGCGTGCGACCGGCTGCTTGCGCCGGACGGCTCGATGCTTCTGCAAACCATCACGCTCCCCGAACAGCAGGTAGCCGCCTATCGCAAGCGTATCGACTGGATTCAGACTTACATTTTTCCGGGAAGCGAACTGGCGGCTCTTGGGGAGATTCTGCGCTCCCTCGCGCGAGGGACGCAGTTGGCGCTGATGCACGCGGAAAGCCTGGGCGGGCACTACGCCAGGACGCTGGCCGCTTGGCGCGAACGTTTCTTCCAGAAGCTGGAGGATGCCCGCGCGCTGGGATTCGACGAGCGTTTTCAGCGGATGTGGGACTTTTATTTGGGATGGAGCGAGGGCGCGTTCCGCGAGCGCTATATCAATGTGGCGCAGTTGTTGCTGGCGAAGAACGGAACGCTGCGGCCGCTTCTAGGCGATCCGGCGTTCTCGAACACATCGTCGTTGTCGGCCTAGCCGAGGTTTCCGGCGCGGTGTCGGACGCCCTAAGTCATTGTAGGGGCGCAGCACCGCTGCGCCCCACCTTGGCAACCAACCAAACAGCCCCTATTTCGCTTCGGCCACGGCGCTGGTGTGATCGTGCATAATGCGCCACCCTTCGGGGAAGCGCTGCCAGACGAGCGAGAAGACGCCGCCGATGTCGCCCTGGGCGCGCGCAAGGTGCCAGTGGCCGAGAACCAGCGCCGCGTCGGGCCCGGGAAACCTGAATTCGAGGCCCGAAAACTGCAATTGGCCCATGGCGTCGCGATCGGCGTAGGTTTTCTTGTAGCGAGTCAGCACTCCATCCCAGCCCCGCACGATCCCGCTGGTTCCAGCGAAGGTGAGTTCGGGCGAATGCCAGTAGCCTTCCACAAATGCATCCACATCGCCTCGGTTCCAAGCGGTCTGCTGAGCGTTCAGGACGGCTTCGATTGAGGCGCGGTCGCGATCGTGAGTGTCGACTCCGCCCAGGAGCGCAGAGCGCGGCGCTAGAGAGAACACCAGCACACCTAACCATAACAGAATCAATAGTATACGGTACTTCATGCCCACCTCCCATTCGCGTCGCGCAATGCCAGGGAGATTAGAGGAGTCCGCCGAATCGCGCAAGCCCTCACGACGGGCACGGTGCCCCCGGGGTTCTATTTCGCTGGTACTCGGGAGCTATAGGCGTGGTAGACAGGTGCGGCCAGAATGCCTATGGAAAGAGGCGTGGGATGTTCGCCGCTATGCTATTTGCGATCTCCATCGTGGCCCTGACGCAGTTCGGGCTTTACTATTGGCGAGCCGTGCTCGCCGCCGTGGCCGGTCAGCCGGTCTCGGACAACATCCTGACGGCTGCCCGCGTTGAAAACGGTCGCGTGACCGGACGCGATTTCGAGACCCTTGTGGGGCTTCACGAGTTGACTCCGGAGTTGCGCCCAAGCCGTGGCAGCCTGGGTTTTGTGCGCCTCTACTATCGAATCGTGGAGGGCCTCAGCGCCGTGGCCGGAAAGCGCATGCCGGCGATTGCCGCTTGGTGCGAACTGGAACTCGCCGTTTGCGCGCGTTTTGCCGCTGTGCAGATCGACCGCCGTCTGCAAGCCAATCTCGAGCTAGCCGCCTCGCTCCGCTCCTGCTAACTCCATCGGGCTGGTTTTTCCACTTATTCCTCAATACGGGACCTCGCCTGCTTCTGCCATGCGAATTGTTGCGCTTGCCCGGTTCCTGCTAACGTCTTGGAGGGTCCTATTCCACATCATTGATGGAGAACTCATGGCGACATTCGCACTGATTGAATACGAGGACGCGAGCCCGGAAGTACGCGCGGTCTACGACGACATCATGGCCACGCGCAAGACCGACTGGATCAACAATTTTTGGAAAGCCATCGCGCACGACCCAGCCACGTTGAAGCGCACCTGGGAAAGCATCAAGCAGATCATGGGTCCGGGAGCGCTCGATCCGCTCACCAAGGAGCTCCTTTATGTGGCCGTCAGCGTCACCAATAGTTGCCACTACTGCATCGCCTCGCACACTGCCTCCGCGCGCGACAAGGGTATGACCGACGCGATGTTCCACGAGCTACAAGCCGTCATCGGCATGGCCAACGAGACCAACAAGCTGGTCACTGGCTACCAGGTCGAGATCGACGAACGATTCAAAGACGCCCTCAAACAACCCCTCAGGCCGCTCGCCCGTTAGGCCTGGTACAAGTTCAAGGCTCGAACACCTGTACGGAAGGCCAGTATATTTCGCCCGCCGCGCGCTCGTACCATGGCTCTCGTACACCAGCGAACCAACGAACGATAGTTACGTTCGCGAGTCCTGACACAGCTTGGGATAACCAAACTCTTGCTTCGCAAGTGAGCGCGCCATGCCGCCAACCGCTAAAGATTTCGATGTGAACACATCCAGCGCCCAAACTCCCGCTGGGTCTTCTGCGTCCCCGGGCGCACCGTCTGCCGACGCTGCCGGAAAGCCCCAGCCGGTAGCGCTAGAGGTGCCGGTGACCGTAAATGGAGCGCGCACCGTGGAAGGCAGCGATAAGCGCGAGCCTTTTTCTGAATCCACGCAGACCGTGCTGGTATTCGGCAACGGCGCAGTGATTCGTCTCGCCTCGACGGTAACCGCGGGACAGTTGCTTTTTCTGACCAATGACAAAACGAAAAAGGAAGTCGTTTGCCAGGTCGTAAAGTCCAAGAACTACCGCAACGTGAGCGGCTACGTCGAACTGGAGTTCACCGAAGCAGTGTCTGGATTTTGGGGCATGCGGTTTCCCGGCGAGCGTGTCGCCACGCAGCCAGCTGCGCCCGCGCCAGCCAAGAGTCCTATTGCGCCACCCGTCGTCGCGCCGAAGGTCGAAGCGCCCGCGACGAGCAGCCTGCCGAAGCGGCCGGAATCCCTGTCCGCGCCCGCGGCGCCGGCGCGAACGGAAACCATAACCACCAGCGCGCTGAAAACGGAAGTGAAGCCTCCGCTGAATTTGCCGCGTGCAGCGGATCCCAAGCCGGCTGCTGCGCCGCCGAAGGCGCCGGCCTTGCCGAATTCGTTTGGCAGTAGCGTCACAACCAGTTCGCGCGCGCCGGAGACCAAGCCGCCGGCGCCGGTCGCAACCAAGGTCCCGCCCACCCCGGTCGCGCCAGTCAGCACTCAGGCTTCCACCGAAGCGCTGAAACGTGAATCCGCGCGTTTGCAGGAGCAACTCTCTTCGATGCTCTTCACTCCCGAAGTACCTGCGAAGCCCGCGCCGCCGGCATCGACTCCCGCCGCGAATAAGCCGGCGAGCGCCGATTCGATATCTAAAATAATTGAGATGGCAAAGCCGCAAACGCCATCCGCGAAAGCGATTCCGCCTGCGAAGAGCATTTCTCCCACGATGGGATCAGCGCTGGACGCCGAAGAGGTCAAGATTCCCTCGTGGCTGGAGCCCCTGGCGCGTAACGCAGCAACGCCCGCGCACACTGAAATCGCGACGCGAGACGAAGCGGCGCACGACGATCGGGTGATCGAGTTCGAGGTGCAGGATGTGTCCGCGCCTGCCACGACGCAAGAAACAGGGATCGTAACGCCTGCGGAAACAGCCTTGGACACCGCCGAGACCCTCGGCGGCGAGCGCGTCCCCTCCAGGAGCAGCAAAGGAATATTGATCGGTGCTGTCGCCGCAGGTCTTCTAGTTGCGGCGGCAGGCGGCACATGGTACCTGCGCCAGTCTTCGGCTCCGGCACAGCAGCGCGCGGCCGCCACAGCTATCCCGCCGGTCACCAGCAGCGCTCCCGCGGCGCAGCCGTCCGCGAAGACTTCTGTGGAAAATCCGTCGGCCAGCAACGCAAATGTCAAATCGGCCCCGGCAGCGACTCTTCCCCCGGTCACCTCGTCCCGGGTGAACGAGCAACCAGCAACCCCCACGGCCCAGCCCGTTAAGACCGCGCTGCAGAAAAGCGCCGAGGCAGAGTTGTTATCGTACAAGAAGCTGGCAGACCCGCAACCTCAACCTCCCGTGCAGCCTCAGCCGAAGAAACCGATTCTCGGCGAAGTACACCTCGCGGCGCCCGAGGTCAATCGTCGGGCTGCCACGCAGGAAACCGGAGGGGCGGATTTGGCGCCCGCTTTGAACGCCGGCCAAGTAACACCCACAGGCGACGCTTTGAGTGAAGGGCTGGTCGCTGGAAGCGCGAAGCAGCCTGCGGCTCCTCCCGCGCCAGTCCCCGTCGGAGGCGACGTCAAGTCGGCGCACCTGATTTCGTCGACGCCGCCATCTTATCCGGCGATTGCAAAATCCCAGCATGTCCAAGGCGATGTGCGCATCGATGCGCTGGTTGACGCGAATGGGCGGGTCTCGTCGATGAAAATCGTCTCTGGACCAGTACTGCTGCATCAAGCGGCTATGGACTCGCTTCGTCAGTGGAAATATCAGCCGGCCACGCTCGATGGTAATCCCGTGCAGATGCATCTGACGGTCACCGTTCAGTTCCGTTTGCAGTAGGCGTTCTTCGCGCCTGGCCGGGCCGCAACAGGCGGTCTGGCCGTCGGGAAACGGCCACTCTTCCTGCTCCTCACCCCGCGCCGAAGCACCCAATTTGTCCCCATAAGTGTGGCTAATGAGACAAAAATTTGACACAGCCGGGTGCTAGGCAACGGTTAGGCTTTGGAAGGTGCTTGCTGCGGGCGGCGACGAGCGCACGCGGAGTTTTGCCTTTGCCCGACATTGGCACCTAGAAAGAGCGGTCCGAGTCATTCGGTCCGCGGGAATTGGACTCTATGAGCGCAGACGCAAGTGAGATGAAACAGCAGGAGGTCGAGGAGCGCCCGGTCGCCATCCCTGCTTTCCCGACACGGTATCTGCGATTTGGAGAATTCCAGATCGATCTGCAGCGCCAGGAAGTCTGGAAGGGAGGGGAGCGCATCAAGGTACAGGGCAAGGTGTACCAGACCCTTCTGATTTTGCTGAGCCGCGCAGGGAATGTTGTGACGCGCGAGGAAGTACGCAAGCACTTGTGGCCGGAAGATCCTCAGGTGAATTTTGACGCCAACGTCAACACCTCAATGAACAAGCTGCGGCAAGTGCTGGGAGACTCGCCGGAAAATCCCATCTATATCGAAACGATTCCTCGGCGAGGGTACTGCTTTGTTGCGCCGCTGGAATACTTAGAGGTGCTGAAAGCGGCTGCTGGGAAACGAGCCGGAGCGGCCGCGCAAACTACTAAGGGAGCCGAACCCTCGGAGGAGCGCAGCAAGCAACCGCAATTACCATACTCGATGCCAATCGGGTTGCGGATTGCGACTCTGCTGCTTGCCGGAATGGTCGCAGGATCGCTCCTGGTTCTGGCGTGGTTTTCTTTTAGCAGAAGCCACAGAGTGTTGAATTCGAGCCGGGTGACTCCTTGCGAGCAGGCGGCCGAACTGAGCTGCCTGCACCGCTGAACGCCGCGAAGCTAAGAGGCAGAAGCTAAGAGACAACTTTCGTGGAAGCGCTGGCTCGTTTCTGACGAAGCGACTCGGCGCTTCGTTGCGCAATTTCATTGACGAGGAATCCCATCTTGGGATGCGTCGGCTCGAAATCCGCCGGAATCCCGTGAACGCGCAGCTCTTCGGATGTCACTGGCCCAATCGAACCGACTAGAATTCTAGCGAATGCTTTCAGCACCGCTTCCTCTAAGTTCATTTCCGCCGCGATCTTCAGAAGATGAACGACTTGCACCGACGTGGTGAACAAAGCCACGTCGATTTCGCCGCGAGCGATCGCGTGGATGGCGGCGCGCAGCGGAGCTGTATCCTCCGGCAGCGCCCATTCGTATACCGGAACTCGAGTGACGCGCGCGCCGCGCTCGGAAAGTCCCGCGAGGAGCTCCCCATTGGAAGCGCCGTACTCCTGAACGGCAACGCGCCTCCCGTTCAACGGCAGCGTATCCAGCTGCGCATCGAGCGCCGCGAGCAACTCGCGCCAGGTATTCGGCTCCGGCACGGCCAGCGTCACCGGCACGCCCAATTCTTTGAGCGCGGCCACCGGCTTGGGCCCGCGAGCCACCACCGGTACTCGCTGCAGCGCGGCGATGAAACCCTCGCGCGTGCAAACGGTCTCCGCCACCCGGGTGAGCGCGCGCGTGCCGATGCCGGTCAGGAAAATCACCAGGTCGAAACAGCCGGCCACCAGCGCGCGCGTAAACGTCTGCGCTTCCGTATTGGATTCCAGCGGAACTTCCCGCATCGACGGCGCAACCACAGCGTCTCCACCGTACGTAGCGATCAGCTTGGACATTTCCGCCGCCCGCCGGCTCTCCAGGGACAGCACGCGCAAGCCCGCGAAGCCATTCGGTGGCGTTCGAATCCCCATCGCCGTTATCATCACATGTTTTTGGAGCCGCGGCCATCCGGCCGGATTTGCGCGAATTCACTGAGGCACAAGCGCCGGCCGCGCGTTGGCGGCAAAATCACATGGGATTGAGGCCGGCCGCAGGCGCGAACGCAGGTTCGGTTTGCGCGGCCGTTGACAGCGGCGCCGGAGCCGCGACACGAATCGCCGCCAGCGGGTACGTCGCATAAAGAGCCACGCCGGTAAGGAGCGCTCCGGCAAGCAGATTTCCGAGGGTGACCGGAAGCAAATTGAAAAATAGAAACTGGCTCACAGTGATGGGCGCGCCGAAGATCATGCCCGAAGGAATGATGAACATGTTGACCACCGAATGCTCGAAGCCGAGCGCAAAAAAAGTCATGATCGGCAACCACATGGCGGCGATCTTTCCGAACGTAGAGCGCGAGGCCAAAGCCAGAACGGCGCCGATGGTTACCATCCAATTGCAAAGGACTTCCTTCACCAGCGCCGCCGCCCAACCGCTCGAGCCCAAGGCCGCGTACGCCACGGTTTTCTTCAGCGCCGCTTGCTTCAGCAGTTCACCGATCGCACCGCCGTTGCCGGTGCGCCAGTTGGTAATCGCCAGGTAAAACAGCACCGCATACAGCAGGCTGCCGATCAGGTTGCCGAAATACACCCAGGCCAAGTTGCGAAGCAGTCTGGGGAAGCGCAGCGTTCCGGCCATCAGGCCCGCGGGCAGCAACGCGAAATTTCCGGTAACCAGCTCCAACCCGAGCAGCACCAGAATCACAAACCCAACCGGGAAAAGAATCGCGCCCACGATGGGAGGAAGGCCTTGCGAGTTCACCATGAAGACGAGAGAGGTCGCGTATCCAAGGAAAGCTCCCGCGAGGATTCCTCGAATCAGCATGTCACGGACGGAAAGCTCGGACTTTTTCTTCGCCAGCTGCACTGCTTCTTGCACCAGATCCTTGGGACTCACATAGTCCGTCATTTTGTTTCTCCCCTCGAAACGCGTTAGTAGCAGATGGCTTCCAGTCCCGAGGCCGCTTCAGTCTCCGTCGGCCGGAGACGGTGCGGACGACGATTCCCGCGCAACCCACGTCGCCACGGCGGGCAGCGCATTGCTTGGAGTCCAGTCGCTGCTCGCTTCACGACTGAAGCGATAGGACTGGATGACATTCGCGACCGCATCCGGAAACGCTTCGTCGCACGGCACGGTCTCCAAAATCTCCTTGCCCGCAACCGCGTGAGGGCCCGTCCGGCCGCCCACATAGATCGCCACCGCGTCCACGATCTTTCCGTCGATTTTTGTCTTGAAGCCGCGAAGACCCACATCGGCGGCTTGATGATTGCCGCAACCCGCCGGGCATCCGGACCAGTGAATCGTCAGCGGATTTACGTGGTTGCCCAGTTTTTCCTTGAGGGCCTGAGAAAGCGCCACCGCGCGGCTCTTCGTTTCGATCAGCGCGAGGTTGCAATAGTCGGTGCCGACGCAGGCGACTAGTCCACGCAGGAAGGGAGACGGCCGAGGCGAAAACTCCTTCAGCAGCGGTTCCTCCAGAAGATCGTCCACACGCTCCGTGGGAACGTTGGGGATGATGGCGTTCTGCGCAACCGTGAGCCGAATCTCGCCGTTCCCGTATTCCTCGGCCAGTCGCGCCAGCTCTTCGAGCTGCGCGGGGTTCACTCTGCCGGTCGGAATACAAATTCCCACGGCCACAAAGCCCGGCTGCCTTTGCGAAGTAACTCCGAGGTGGTCGGCATGCGTGGAGCCCCGCATGTCTTTCCCGCGAAATTCCAGCTCATGGCCCAGACGCGCGACAAGCTCGGAACGCAATCTACGGATGCCCCATTCCTCGATCAGGAAAGCAAACCGGCATTTCGACCGCGCCTCGCGCGGGCCGTGATCGCGATAAATCTTCACCAGCTCCGCGACGACCGCTGCAGCCTGGAACACTTCGACGAACACATTCAACGAGGACGCAACGGTGAAGCCTCCGGAGCCCATCTTTCCACCCACCAGCACGTTGAATCCGAAGCGCCCGCCCTTCCTGGCGGGAACCAGCGCGATGTCCTGCGACTCGTTGTGGGTGCAGTTGTCCAGGCAGCCGGTCACCGTGATGTTGAATTTGCGCGGCAAGTTGGTGAACTCCGGATTGCCTTCGCTGCCGACGAACAGGCGATCCAATTCCTGCACGACGGGAGAGGCATCAAACGCCTCATGCGGCGTCAAGCCCGCCAGCGCGCAGCCGTTGATGTTGCGAATGTTGTCGATGCCGGTCTGCAGTGAACGAAGGTCCACGCCACGAAGTTTTTCCCAGATTTCCGGCACGGAGTCGAGCGTGAATCCGCGCAGCTCGATCTGTTGCCGCGTGGTGATGTCCATCACGCTGTTGCCGAGGCGTCGCGATAGCTCCGCAATGGTTCGCAATTGCTCGCTGTTCGCGAAGCCATTGGGCATGCGTACGCGCATCATGAACTTGCCGGGCGTTGGCCTCCGGAAGAAAACACCCAGCCACTTCAATAATTCCTTTTCGGCCAGCGTGAGCGCTGCCGCGCCTCGCTGGATGATTTCCGGTAGATGTTCAAGGATGCGCAGACCGTTGCCGTCCATCGACGCCTTGTATCCTTCGATGGCATTGGCCGGGGGCTTGGGGGCGCGAATATCCGGGGATGTCTTTGGCTCGATGGTGCTCGAATCCGTGTGAGAGACGGGCTGCAAGACGGCCTCCTGGCAGCGCTGTAAGCGGGAAGACGTGCACGCATCGGCACGCTTCGGCGCTTGCGTAATCAGCGCACTGGTCTTCAGGCTCGTCTTGGAGCGATTGCATCAACCGGCGGCAGAGAGACTTGTCATCGCGCCTGGTTGCACTTCTCAAACAGTGCCGGCTCCTTTTTCAACCTGGAAAGAGGGCCGAACAAGAGAGCGATGGGCCGCGGCCCCTCGCAGTTGAGGACGTGTGAAAGTTTTGCATTCTCCCGAGCGCCGAAGCAAACGCAAAATTACGTTCGACTGAATCGATGATTCGTGGGCCGCGGTCCATGGACCAAGGTCCACGGAAGGGACGGGGCGGGTCTGGTCTGGAGCCCGCCACCACAAGGCGCCCCTCCGTCAGCAGAAGTGTGCCTTCAGTTAACTGGCCCGCTCTTTGCAGCGCCGCGCGGCTTGCGACCGCAAAGGCAGCTTCGTATACTGGCGGCCCGGCCATGTGGCAAGTCTTGCGGGTGGGTAGCCCGCAAAACTCACCTTTCCTTGGCCCCTTGCATCCCGCCTGCGCGTCGGTTGCAGGCCTTAGTGCGAAGCGACGGTTGGCCATGCTGCGGCTCGCCCGTCAAAGGAGATTTCTGCATGTCCCTAGCGCCTGCACCGGAAGAGATGAATGTCTACCAGAACGCGGAAGCGCGCTTCGAAGTGGCCGCGAACAAACTGGGGCTCGAACAAGGTGTCTACCGCTATCTGAAATATCCCAGTAAAGAAATCACGCTATACATTCCGATCGGGATGGACAACGGCCAACTGGAAGTGTTCACCGGCTATCGCGTCCTGCATTCGACGGTGCGCGGGCCCGGAAAGGGCGGAATCCGTTTTGCTCCCGATGTGACCCTCGATGAGGTGCGCGCGCTGGCCACCTGGATGACCTGGAAGTGCGCGGTGGTGAACATTCCGTTCGGCGGCGCGAAGGGCGGCGTAATTTGCGATCCCAGCAAGATGTCCCGCGGCGAGCTCGAGCGGCTGACCCGGCGCTACACGGCGGAGCTGGCGAACTGGCTCGGCCCCGAGCGGGACATTCCGGCGCCGGACGTAGGCACGAACGAGCAGACCATGGCCTGGGTCATGGACACTTACGCAATGCACGTCGGGCAAGCTACCACCGCAGTGGTGACCGGCAAGCCCATCGAATTGGGCGGCTCGGCAGGCCGCCGCGAAGCCACCGGCCGTGGCGTTATGATCTGCTGCGACAAGGCCCTCGCGAAGCTGGGCATCAAGCGCGATGGGTGCCGCGTGGTGATCCAGGGATTTGGCAACGTGGGATCGCTCGCGGGGTCACTGATGCAGAAGGCGGGCTACAAGATTGTCGGGCTCGCGGACATCGGCGGCGGTTTGTACAACGAAAAAGGATTCGACGTGCCGAAGATGATCGACTGGGTGTACACCCAGAAAAAGCCGCTGCAGGATTTTTCCGGCGGCGGCACGAAAATGACCGCGCGCGACGTGCTCTTCCAGCCCTGCGAGATCGCCATTCCCGCCGCGATCGAAAATCAAATCACCGAGAAAAACGCGAACCAAGTGCAGGCGCGGGTTCTGTGCGAAGGCGCCAATGGTCCGACGACGTGGCAGGCCGACGCCATCATCGATCGAAAGGGCATTTTCACCGTGCCGGATATTCTGGGCAACGCCGGCGGCGTCACCGTCAGCTATTTCGAATGGGTGCAGGACCGCCAGGGCTTCTTCTGGCGCGAGAGCGAAGTCAACGAGCGTCTGCTGGATGTGATGGAAAATGCCTTCGATCAAGTGGTACGCTACGCGGAATTGCATAAGGTCAACAACCGCATCGCGGCGTATATGCTGGCGATCGACCGCGTTGCGAGCGCTCTGAAACTCCGTGGAATTTACGCCTAGCCCTGACGAAGCTGTACCGCGCGTCCCCCCGCGCGCGTCGTATTAAAGACTTGTGTCCCCACAGGGTTCCGAAGATAATTCGGCGCCAGTGAGGAGTTGTAGCTGTGTCCACCGATTCGCTTCTACCGGGCTTCTCGAAGAGCGAGAGGCAGCACCGCCAGGACATCTGCGTCGCGGGACGCTGGATGTACGAACGCGGATACATCGTGGCGTGCGAAGGCAATCTCTCCGTCCGGCTGGACGACGAGCGCATCCTTACGACTCCCACGTGCATGAACAAAGGGATGCTGGCGCCGGTGGATTTGGTGGTGATGGATCTCGAAGGCCGCCAGCTTGCCGGAGACCGCAAGGCCTCCTCCGAGTTGGCCATGCACCTCCTGTTTTACCGGATGCGCCCGGATGTGAACGGGATTTGTCACGCGCATCCGCCCACCGCGACCGGGTTCGCCGTCGCGGGACGCGCCCTCGACCAGGCCCTGCTTCCCGAAGTGATTGTCGGGCTCGGACAGATTCCCCTGGTGAAGTACGGAACGCCCGGAACCCCCGAACTGAGCGCCGCGCTCGAGCCTTTCGTGCCGCATTACGATGCCTTGTTGCTGGCCAACCACGGGGCCGTCACCTGCGGGCCGGATCTGCTCACCGCCTTCTTTCGCATGGAGACCATCGAGCACTTCGCGAAGATCACCCTGGCGGCGGAGATGGCCGGCAATCCCACCCTGTTGTCGAGCCGGGAAGTTGCGAAGCTAATGGCCGCGCGGTCCAGGTATTTCGTCGTGCCGCCGCCGGGTGGCGGCGCCGAGCTGCCGGTCACCTCCGACAGTAGTGCGGACGCCTCGGCCGATCACGTGCGCCTCACGCGCAGCGAGCTGGACGCCTTGATCGACGAAGCCGTCCGCAAAGACCGCTCCCGCCGCTAACCGTTTCTCGCCTCATGACGCCCACGTGGCACGGTTCCTCATCCCTAGGGGCGCAGGACCCCTCCGCCACATCTCGGCAAGATCGCCCGTGCTTGCCCGCGCCGCCCTTGTAGGGGCGGGGCTCGCCCCGCCCGGCGTTAGCCCTGGCACCCGTTCGCTGCGGGTCATGTAGGCGCCGGGCTTTTAGCCCGGCGAACCCCTCCGCCAGCGCAATTTCATGCAACCGCACTCCACCCCTCCACATCCATTCGAATGAGAAATTATAGAGAACCCGCCCGACCATCCCAACGGAGGCAAAAACCATGGAACCCAGAATCGACTACACCAAATACGCTCAGGACGCGCAAAAGTCCCTGTACGCGCTGGAAAAATATCTTGCGACCTGCGGCCTCGATCGCAAGCTGATCCATCTCTTGAAAATGCGCGCCTCGCAGATCAATGGCTGCGCCTTCTGCATCGATATGCCCTCGAAAGACGCCCGCGCCCTCGGCGAAACCGAGCAGCGGCTGTACGAACTGAATGCCTGGCGCGAGACCCCGTTCTACACCGAGAAGGAACGCGCCGCGCTGGAATGGACCGAGGCGGTCACCTTAGTCTCCGAAACGCATGTGCCGGATGAAGCGTTCGAACAACTGAAGAAGCACTTCAGCGACAAAGAGATTGTCGATTTGACCCTGCTGGTCGCGATCATCAATGCGTGGAACCGCCTGGCGATTTCCGTGCGCACCGTCCCCGGCACGTACCAACCGAAGCACGCCGCAACCTCCGCCGCATCATCTTGAAGCATCCCGTGGCACAGTCATTTCTGGCTGTGCGCTCCAGCTTTTCAGGTTCTTACACAGACGCTTTCACTGCGAGATCCTGCCGCAAAAATAGCAAGATTGAAGAAGAGGCCGCCTCCCAGGTAGGTACAATCACGCCTCAAGCCTGCTGGCTGGGCAGATTCCGGAGGAACCTCCCATGGATAAGGCAACCGAACTCTTTGCCGCGATTCGCGCCGGAGACGCTGCGGCGGTGCGCGCGCTGCTCGATGCGCAGGCGGGGCTCGCGGCGACGAAGAACGAGCAGGGGCAGTCGCCCGTACTCGCCGCAGTCTACAGCGGCAGAAGCGAAATTCGCGATTTGCTGATTGCGCGGGGCACGGCGCTCGAGTTTCACGAAGCGGCAGCGGCGGGGCAACTCGACCGCGTGAAGGAGCTCGTGGCAAGAAACGCCGACTTGGCGAAGAGCTACTCGCCGGACGGATTTCCCGTATTCGCGCTCGCCGCGGTATTTGGGCACTTGCCTGTCGCCCGCTATTTATTCGAGAAAGGAGCAAACGTGAATGCCGCGGCTACGAACGGCACCGGCTACACCGCGCTCACCGGCGCCGTCACCAGCGGCCACAAGGAAATCGCTGCGTGGCTGCTCGAAAACGGCGCGGACCCCAACTATCGCTACGGCCCGGGCTATTCACCGCTGCTGGCAGCCGCCGCCAACGGGCGCTTGGAAATCGTGAAGACGCTGCTGCAGCACGGCGCGGACCTGCACGCCAAGGCCAACGACGGTAAGACCGCGCTGGCGATTGCCGAAGAAAGAAAACATCGCGGAATAGCGGCGTTCCTTCGTAGTCGCGGTGCCGTGTGAGACGTCATTCCTCGCGCAAAACCTGCATAGGCTCCACGCGCGCCGCACGAATGGCCGGTACCAGCGAAGCAACGGCGGTGACACTCCCAAGGAGAGAGCTGCCTACCAGGAGCCCGTGGCGCCGCCTCCACCTCCACTGCCGCCATCGTAGTTGTCTTTGTCCCCGCCTCCCGTTTTCGAGGCGAACCACAGCAGGCCGCCGACCAGCGCGACAATCGCTGCCAACACGGCCCAGCCCCAACCCTGGCGCCCGCTGCGGATCAGCGAGACGCCCGTGAACACCCCCACCCCGACAAATCCTAGCATCAGCAATAACGGTGCCCACGACACCGGCTTCCGGACCGTTGCCCCCGCGCCATCGTGTCCAGGGCCCTCACACCCTGCAGAATTCGCTCGAGTAGTCTCCCTTCTTGAAGTTTGGCACGATGATGTCTTCCATCACCATGCGCGCCGTTCCGTCCTTCGTGCCGCCCCAACCGGCGCCCAGTTCAATGCGCGCCTTCCGATCGCCGAGCGACACCAACAGCAAGATGCCGTAATTGTTGGTCTGCGAACCGATGCCCCACTTGTCGAACAGTCCCCGCGCGTACGATTCGATGTCCGTGGCGTCGTACATCGTCAACGAGGGCGGAGTCACCACAATGATAGGAATCTTTTGATCTCGCAGGACGGCTTCGCAAAGCGTCTTGATCTGCTGGGCGTCGTCCGCGCGGATGAGGCTGGCTTCGTCCAGGATGCAGTCGTGCTGCTCCGGCCGCGTAGGAAAGGTCTGCGCCCTTGAAGAAGGAACAGCCGAAAAAGCCAGCAACAAAAAGCACATTGCTGCTAGGCCATGTCGCCGGATGGTTTGCATCATTTCACCTACCTCTCGACGGACCGCCGAGAGACACGGAGCCGAAGGCGGATGCCCTCTTTGTATTATCCGATCTGGAGCTCTCGATTCGGTGGCTTTGTTGGCGTCCACCCAGGGGCCTTGTGTCCAAACTATCCTTTTCAGCGCAAGCCTTGAGCCAGCCTGAGCATTGCTGGCCTGCACAAGTTGCATCGAGGGTCCCAGCTGTAGTCAGCCGCTGAGCCTGCATTGACGGGCTAGGTGATAGGACAGGGCGAAACTGCCCCTTCTTGGCCGGGCTGCAACTTCATTCGTACCGCAGGCAGTCGATGGGATCGAGGTTGGCCGCCAGATTGGCCGGGTAATAGCCGAAGAACAGGCCCACGCCGACCGAAATCACGAACCCGATCGTCACCCACAGGTAAGACAACGTCGCGGGAATCGAAGGCACCAGCGTGCGCACCAGCGTGGAGATACCGGCTCCGATCAAAATGCCCAGCGTGCCGCCGACCAGCGTGAGAACCACGGCTTCCAGCAAGAATTGCAGACGCACATCCGCGCGGCGCGCGCCGATCGCTTTGCGCACCCCGATTTCCTGGGTGCGCTCGGTCACGGAGATCAACATGATGTTCATCACCCCGATGCCGCCCACCAGCAGCCCGATCGAGCTGATCACGGTGGTAAGAATCACCAGCGCGCCGGTGAGCTGGTTCCACAGATTGCTGAGAAAGTCCGGCGAACTGAGCTCGAAATCATTTTCTTTGTCGGCGGGGACGCGGCGCAACCGCCGCATCGCCTGAATGACCTCGCCCTGCGCCAGATCGATGGGCACATTCTGGGGGACCGTGAATAGCATGATCAGTTCTTTGGCCTCTGGGTACTGCTTCTTGAAGTTGCTCAGTGGAATGATCGCGAAGATGTCCACTCCGGGACCCAGGAACAAGCCTTGGTCGTGTTCGAAAACGCCGATGACCTCGTAGACCGCACCGTTGATCCGCACCTCTTTGCCGACGGCATCACTGTTGGGAAACAGCGATTCGCTGATGGACGCGCCCAGCACGACTACCGGCCGCGCGTGCTCCTGGTCGAAATTGCTGATGAACCGGCCGCGTTCGACGGTGAATAACGGAATCGCCTCCGTGTATTGCGGCTCCGCGCCGCGCACGATCACTTTCTCGACGCTATGGTCCCCGCTGGTAATCAGATTGCTATCGCCAAGGAAAAACCCGCGCGTGCCAACGGTCGTCACATTCTGCACGTCGGGAGCGGCTTGGCGGATGAAGTCGCCATAGTTGTATTCAATATATCGGCGTGTGCGGATGCGTTCCGGCATGTGCGCAGGGTCCATCCCCGGCGGAAATCGCGTAAGAAAGTAGGTGCGCGAGCCGAGCGATTCCACTTTATCCTGCACGAACTTGTTCAGCCCTTGAATAATGGCCGCCATGGAAATCACCGAGGACACCCCGATGACGATGCCCAGCACCGTCAAGGCGGAGCGCACCTTGGACGAGCGCAGCGTCTCCATGGCCGCAAGGAAATTTTCCCGCGCTTGCGCCAGCGTCATCAGCGCCATCAGTCCGACCTCAAAGCCACAACCGGATCCAGCCGCGATGCGCGCAAAGCCGGATAGATTCCGAAGAACAATCCCACCGCCGAGCTCAGGAACACCCCCAGTATGGCCACCCACGTCTGCACCGAAGCGGGAAAAGGCGTGAAGGTGCGCAGCGCCAGCGCCACCAGGAATCCCAGCGTGATCCCCGCAAGTCCCCCGGCGATGCATTGCATGAAACTTTCCGCCATGAATTGCGACAGAATGTCCCGCTGCGTCGCGCCCAGCGCGCGCCGCACGCCGATCTCTCTCCGCCGCAGCGTCACGCTCACCAGCATGACGTTCATGATCACGATGCCGCCGATAACCACCGAGATGGCGCTGACCATGATGAACACGCCGAAAAACGCGGAGCTGATGCTCCGCCACAGCGCCATATAGCTTTCCTTGGTGCCGATGAAGAAGTCATCCTCCATTTTTCCGCTGAGGTGGTGCCGCGCCCGCAAGATGAGGTGCGCCTGGTCCTGGCCCGTTTCGAAGTTCGGCTTGCTGGTCTTGACGTTGATGGTCAGGCTCGTCGTGTGCGCTCCCTGCATCCTCAGGAAGACCGGGAGCGGCACCGTAACGAAGCTGTCCTGGTCTTGACCGAGGACGCTGCCGATTTTTTCCATCACGCCTACCACCATGAGTTCATCGTTCCCGATGCGCAGGGTCTTCCCGATGGGGTCCATGCCCAGAAACAACTGCTGCACCAGCCTGTCGCCGATCAGGCAAACGGCCGTGTGGTGCTCGGCCTCGGCCGCAGTGAAATAACGGCCGAGCTCGACGCTGCGCGTGTCGATATCCGCCATGTTTGCCGTTTGGCCGTACAGGCTCACGTCCTGAACCTCTTTGTCGCCGGAGCGTGCCTTGACGGTGGCGCTTGCGCTGGCCCCGACCTCATCGCACGCGGGACATCCTTCGGCGATCGCACGCATGTCGTCGAGATCGATCTTTTTGTACTTCAGCGCTTTAATGATGATGTTGAAGTCGGTGACCGCGAAAGGCGTCCGCGCCACCTGAAACACGTTTGTTCCGAGGTTGGCGATTTTCTGTTCCACAAAGAGGTTCGCGCCCTGCACGATGGTCATCACCGTGATCAGCGTGGCTACACCCATCGTCAGCCCCAGCATGGTCAGCGATGCGCGCAGCTTGTGAGCGTGCAGCGCGCTGAAACACTGCGCCAGATTGTCTCGGAGGGCCAGCATGAGCGCGGAAAAGCTTCTCCATTAGTCTACCGAATTCCACGAAACCCAGGTACGAACTCCGCTAGCACGCGAAACCTCTCTAGACTTAGTTACGAGGCCAGGCCTGTGCGAGTTACAGTGCGTTGACACAGGTGCGCCGCTGCTGAATACTCATTGGCGATGATTGGCCAGCTTCGCGGGCGGCTCACCGACAAGCGCCCGAACCAGGTTCTCGTGGATGTGGGCGGCGTGGGATACCTCGTGCAGGTGCCGCTCTCCACGTACGCCGTTCTTGGCGAGCTTCACACCGAAGTTACCCTGCTGATTCATACGCATGTGCGCGAAGATGCGCTCTCCCTGTATGGGTTTCTGTCTTCGCGCGAGAAACATTTCTTCGAAATGCTGCTGTCGGCGTCCGGCGTCGGACCCACTCTGGCGCTGAAGATTCTGTCTGGCATGAGCGTCGACGAACTGGTGCCGGCGATCCGCGGTAGCGATCTGGCGCGGCTGATAAGAATTCCCGGCGTGGGCCGCAAAACAGCCGAGCGCATGGTCGTCGAGCTGCGCGATAAGCTGGACGCGGTAGCCATCGAGGCCGAGCGCCCAGCGGCGTCTTCACCGGCGGGCATCGAGGCCGATGTGGTCTCCGCGCTCGTGAATCTGGGATACGAAGCGCGCGCGGCCGAAAGCGCCGTCGCCGACGCAAAGCGCGAAGCCGGCGCCGCCAACTTCGAAAAGCTGCTGCGCGCATCCCTGCAAGCCCTGAGCGCCCCAAAGGGCCGCGCCGCACGCCCGTAAAAAGGAACAAAACATTGAACCCAAAGCACAAAAAGAAAAAAAGAAAAGCCACCTTCTTCCGGTTTTCTCTGTGCTCCGATCTCTGTGAACTCTGTGTTAAGTTTTTTCCTCTTTCTTCTTGTAGCGAATAAATGGCCGACGCAAGTACAAAACGCATGATGGCCCACCGCCAACCCGACCGAATCGTCTCTGGCGCCGCCTTTGACGAAGACGCCCGCATCGAAGCCAGCGTCCGCCCGAAGCGGCTGGACGAGTACATCGGCCAGAAGCGCGTCAAAGAAAACATTCAGATTGCGATTCAAGCAGCCCGCACCCGCGGCGAGGCCCTCGACCACGTGCTCCTGTATGGTCCGCCAGGACTCGGCAAGACCACACTGGCGCAAATCATCGCCAATGAGCTTGCCGTGCCGATCAAAACCAGCGCCGGACCTCTGCTCGAGCGCAAAGGCGACTTGACCGCCATCCTGACCTCGCTCGAAGCCAAGGAAGTTTTCTTTCTCGACGAAATTCATCGCTTGCAGCCCGCGGTCGAAGAAGTGCTGTATCCGGCGATGGAAGATTTTCGCGTCGACTTGATCATCGGCCAAGGCCCGGGCGCGCGCATTCATCCGTTTCCGCTGGGCCACTTCACGCTGATCGGCGCGACCACCCGCGCGGGCTTGATCACCGCGCCGCTGCGCTCACGCTTCGGCATCGTGCACCGCCTGGATTTCTACGAGCCGGCCGATTTGCTGATCATCCTGAATCGCTCCGCGAAAATTCTGAACATCGAAATGGACGAAGGCGGCGCCGAAGAAATCGCCCGTCGCTGCCGCGGAACGCCGCGCGTCGCAAACCGCCTGCTGCGCCGCTCGCGCGACTTCGCCGAAGTCCGCGCCGCCGGCCGCATCACCCGCGCCGTGGCGCAGGAAGCGCTCGCCATGCTCGGCATCGACGAGAACGGGCTCGACGAAGTCGATCGCAACCTGATGATCGCCTTGCTCGACAAGTACGGCGGCGGCCCCGTCGGCGTGGGCACCCTCGCCGCCGCGCTCAGCGAAGAAGAAGACGCCATCGAAGAAATGTACGAGCCCTACCTGATGCAGATTGGCATGATCGACCGCACTCCCCGCGGCCGCATGGCCACCCCCCGCGCCTACGAATACTTCGGCCGCGAGCTCCCCCGCCGCCAGCCCCGCCTGTTTTGAGAAGCCAGTAGTGAGTAGCGAGTAGTGAGCAGCGGCAAGCTCATCTCTGTGCCCTCTGTGCTCCGGCCTCTGTGAACTCTGTGTTAAGCATTTTCTTTCCCGCCTTTCTCCCCGATCCGCCGAACCGCGCTCCGGTCCGGCGTCCCCGCCAACATCTCCTCGACCGTTCCGCCCCAAAGCGGATGCCGCAACCCCCGCGCGATCTCCGTCAACGGCACCAGCACAAACCTTCGCAAAAGCATCCTAGGATGCGGCACCTGCAGCTCCGCCGTATCCACCACCTCGTCCCCATACAACAAAATATCCATATCGATCAGCCGCGGCCCCTTCGCAAATGCCTTCTTGCTCCCCATCCGCCCCTCAATCCCCCGCAGCGCTCGCAACAACTCTAAAGCCGCCAATTCCGTCTCCCCCTCCACCACACAATTCAAAAACCACCCCTGCTCCAAATAGTCCACCGGTTCCGTCTCATAAATCGACGACACCCGCCCCACCCGCACCCCCACCCCAGCCAGCGCCGCAATCCCCGCCTGCAGATTCCCCTCCCGCTCCCCCACATTCGACCCCATCGACAAATAAACTCTCGTCGGCCCCATAACCACCAATTCTAGCCTGCCCGTAGCGGCACGATACATCGTGCCCTCTCGATCCGGTTCCCGCCGCCTGTCAATGCGGCGCGCCTCGACACGACCTTTTGTACAGGTACTCACTTCGCAATCGCCGTGTTTTCTCATCTTTTGGCGGCACCGTCCTCTCCTAAACTAGGGGAAGAAGCGTGGAAGGAGACGCCTAGCGTGATAAATGTCTCCGCGGAACTCAGCCTCTCGCGCCGCTATTCGGACTGTCGGCGCTCTTCCTCTATCTCCATCACTACGGCGCCGGCTCCACAGCCTGCGGAAAAAGTCCTGTGGCACAGCCATTCCTGGCTGTGTGCTTTTGCAAAACGAATGACGCCCTATGATCCAAACCAACAAACGAGCAAAGCCTAAGAAGTACCGCAAAGAGCGCGCTGTCCGGCGCTGCCCCTTCGTCGCCGCCGCGGAAGTGACCGATCTGCGCTCCGGCACTCGCCTCTCCGCGCGAACCTCCGAGCTCGGCCTCGGCGGCTGCTACATCGACGTGCTCAACCCGCTCCCCCAGGGCGCCGCAGTCCACTTGAAGATTCTCAGGGACCAGGGCGTCTTCGAGGCCCAGGCCAAGGTCGCCTATTGCGACCCCAAATTCGGCATGGGCCTGGCCTTCTCCGAAATGACCCCCGACCACCGCTCGGTCCTCGAAGCTTGGCTGGTCGAGCTCGTCACCCAACTCCACCCCACGTCGTAGCTCCTCCTCCCATCCGGACCCGACTTCAGAGCCTGCGGGAAAACCCTTGCAGGGGCGAGGTTCGCCCCGGGCCTGGCCTCCACCCCGGGTGTATTGGGAACTGTGAAGTAAAGCATTGAAGGGACAGGGGTTGCACGTGCGGCTGTGTGAAAATTGTGCAGATGCTGTGGGGGAGTGCTTTGTGGAAGCACGTGGGGACGAAAAGCGGGGCCCAAGAGAGACACGGGAAGATCGACCTTTCCGACTTATATTACCTAAATCGTAATCATTTGTCAAGCGGAGAATCAATTACCTCCCACGCGAACACCCTAAGAGCTTGGTGGACTGGGTGGATTAGGCCGTCGTGCCGAGTTTCAATTCGCGATGGCGACGACTGCGGCAGTGATATCAGTGAGTAGGTCGCTTAGGTTCGGTCTCTTATACCATTCCCATGAGCGGGAAGCAGTTTGGGCAGCGCACAGCCCCTTCGAGGCTCAGGGTAAACAGGAATGGCTGTGCCACGACAACCTCGAAAAGTGAAGGGAGATTCCTTACATCCGTTCGGAATGACGGGCATAAGCGATGGTGGGAGAGGAATTTCACCACAGAGGGCACAGAGAGCGCCGAGAAATACGGCGGGAAAAGATGGCGAGCTAAACTCGCCGGTACAAAGGCAGGAAACGAGGCCCGCAACCCTTCAAAGCTCGGAGCGAGCGGTCGGCGACCGTTACATTTGGAGTTCGGCCAGGCGGCGGCGGAGGTAGGCTTGCTCGACTGGGTTTTGGGCCAGGTTGAGGGCGCGGGTGTAGGCTTCGGCGGCTTCGGTGTGCCGGCCGAGGCGGCGGAGTAGATCGGCGCGGGCGGCGTGGTAGAGGTGGTATTCGGCGAGGTCGCCGGTGGTGCCGAGTTCGTCGATCAGGGTGAGTCCGCGTTCGGGGCCTTCGGACATGGCGATCGCGGCGGCGCGATTGAGGGCGATGACCGGCGAAGGGGAAATGTTCGCCAGTCGCTGATAGAGCGCGGCGATCTCGGTCCAGTCGGTCTGGTCGAAGCTTTTTGCGTGGGCGTGAAGCGCGGCGATGGCGGCTTGGAGTTGGTACGGCCCGATATTTTGCAGGCGTAATGCTGTTTCCACCAGCTGCAATCCTTGCTCGATCTCCACGCGGTCCCAGAGCGAGCGGTCCTGCTCTTCCAGCGTGACGAGCTCGCCTTCGGGGCTGATGCGGGCGTTGCGGCGGGAGTCATGGAGGAGCATGAGCGCGAGCAGGCCGAGGCTTTCGGCGTCTCTGGGGATCAGGTCGCCAAGGGTCCGGGCGAGCCGGATCGCCTCGGCGCAGAGTTCCTTGCGGATCAGGGTGTCGCCGGCGGTGGCGGCATAGCCTTCGTTGAAGATGAGGTAGATCACCGCTTGCACGGACTTGAGGCGTTCGGGCAGCGCGTGGAGAGGCGGCACTTCGTAGGGAATGTTGGCTTGGCGGATCTTGTTTTTCGCGCGGACGAGGCGTTGCGCGAGGGTGGGCTCGGGAACGAGGAAAGCGCGGGCGATTTCCGGCGTGGTCAGGCCGCCGAGGGTGCGCAGGGTGAGCGCGACTTGCGCTTCGGTGTTGATCGCCGGATGGCAGCAGGTGAAGATGAGGCGCAAGCGATCGTCGGGGTAGTTCATCGAGGATGCGTCGAGCGAATCATCGTGTTCCGGCTGATACGACGTCGGCGTTTCGTAGCGCAGCGGATCCTGCTTCTCGCGCCGGGTGCGATCTCGGCGCAGAGCATCGATCAATCTGCGGTGCGCGGCGGTGGTGATCCAGGCGGCCGGATTGTCCGGAATGCCGGCCACGGGCCAGCGCGCCAGGGCCGAAGCAAACGCTTCTTGCAGCGCCTCTTCGGCCAAATCGAAGGAGCCGGAAATCCGGATCAGCGTGGCGATGATGCGGCCAGACTGCTGGCGGAAGACGGATTCGGCGGCGGACTTTGCGTCAGTCATGTCGCATCGGTCATGGGGCGTCGGTCATGTCGCATCGGTCATGCGAAAAAAAACGCTAGACCGAAGCCGCGGTGAAGTAAGCAACAGCCAGACATGCCGCGATCAGCAGTTCGGTAATTCCAGGGCCGATGAAGAAATACTTGAAAGCGATGACCGACGTAAGGACGTAGTTGAAAAAGAACAGAGCCGCGACCGACCGAACCAACGCAGGATTCGTTTTCACGTAACTGCCGAGCACCCAGAACAGGATGCCGTGGATCAGAAGATTGACGGTGCCGAACAGGCCGTAGCCGAAGAAGAAATCCCAATAGCTGCGCATGGATCCCATCATGTTGAAGGTGTGGGATTTCATCATTTCGATCACGGCGAGTTCTTCTGCGCCGTGTCTGGGCTTGCCGAACACGCCGCCGATGGTGTGCAACGCGCAGTGAATCAGCGCGAGAACCGATGCGATGCGCAGAAAGAGTGTGGGGTTCATGCAAGCCTCCCGTTGAGATGGAATGCCGCTGCGGGACTCGGCGCTGAGGCGCTGCCGTTGCCGAGGAAAACGAAGCGCGCGTCAGTCACTGGCGACGCCCGCCCAGGCTGGATGTGGCTTGAGGATGGATTCGGGCACACCGGCAAACTCCATCAGCTGGCGGACTTCGATGCTGCCCTTTCCTCCGCCGCAAGCCGTGGGAATCCTGGCGGCCCAGGCGATGGCCTCGTTCAAGTCCTTGCAGTCGAGGACGTAGTATCCGGCGAGCTGCTCCCTGGTTTCGGCGAAGGGGCCATCGGTGGCCAAGATCTCGCCGTTTTGCACACGAACGGTGGTGGTGGTGTTGGTTCGCCCGAGCCCATTGACGGCCACGAGGATGCCTTTCTTTCGAGATTCGTTCATGACCGCCGCGTGGCCCGCCTTAATTTGCTGGACTTCTTCGGGCGGCATGGCGTCGCGGTCGCCTTCCACGGTGTAGATCAGCATCATGTAACGCATGGTAGTTCGTCTCCTGCTTGAAATTTCGATTGCACAAGACTCTTTCTTTATTACGCACCGAGAACGGGGAAACTGTCCGCGCCTGCGTCAAGTCTTGAAAAGGCTGCCGAGCGCCGCGCTGGACTTGCGAAACGAATCGGGAACCGCGGGCAGCTCCTCAATGGGCCGAATCTCGACGCAGCTTCGCACGTCGCTGCAATTCGGGATTCTTGCGGCCCAGGCGATGGCCTCGTCCAAATCCTGGCAATCCAGCATGTAGTAGCCGGCCAGTTGTTCGCGGGTTTCGGCGAAAGGGCCATCGGTGGCCAGGACCTTGCCGTTCTCGACACGGACGGTGGTGGCGGCACTGGTGCGGGCGAGGGGATTGACACCGACGAGGATGCCGCGCTTGACGGTTTCATCCATGACGGCCAAGTGGCCGTCCAGCGCTCTTTGGCGGTCTTCCGGTGGAAGCGACTCCTGGACGAATTCTCTGGTGTAGATCAGCAGCATGTAACGCATGTATGGAGCCTCCGCTGGAGATTGCCTGTTTAACCGGACATTGGTACGACGCGCGAGAAACGGGAAATCGACAGCGTCGATTGAATTTACTGGGGACGCGCCCCGAAAAGATCGCCCCAAGTCTGCCATAGGACGCATTGAGAGGCTATTGCACAGACGGAAAGGCGGTAGCGAGCTACCGCACTCCATAGGGCGCAGGGGCGGAAATCGACCGGCTTCCGTGGGGCTCTGGCGGTTGAGGGGCACGAACCATCGTGCCCCTGGAGTCGCGGAGTTTATGTAGTGCGGCGGAGCAGAAGGCGGTGGAGGGTGATGGGTTTGGGTTGGAGGGCGTCGAGCTCGATGAGCGCGAGCTGGCCTTCGGTGGTTTCGCGCCAGCGGTAGACGCCGGCCTCGGTTTCCTGGACTTCGCGGCCGTTGAGGTGGCGGAGGAATTCACGGGCGTCGTCAACGGAAGCGGTTTCGCGGAGGGCTGGGCGGGCGAGGGCTTCGACGGCGTAGCTGCGCAGGAGTTTGTTCCAGTACTGATTGAAAAGATCGCCGGAGGCGAAGATGTCGCTCCAGGCGACTTCACCGCCGTAGGCGACCACCACGCCGACGACGTGCTCGCCTTTCAGTCCGGAGGTAGCTTTGGCGAAGCGCCGCTGTACTTGCTCGACGAAGCTGTCGATCGATCCACCCACGCGCTTCGATTTGTAGATCTTGTCGTAGGACTGCGTAGGAGCTTCCAGCGTTACGACGCTGCAGAGAGCGTCCGCCGAAAGACTGGCGCGCGGCACCGACGGCGGGGCTTTTGCGGTCGAACCCGCAGTAACGGCAGCCCAGACTTCGGTTTGGTCTTGCTTGATGGCGGCTTGCTCGCGGACGCTGGGGTGGACGATGGTCTTGGATTCAGCGAATTGCGAGCCGGACGACCAGCGGCCGTGCTCGACGCAGAATACGTCGAGAGGCAAGGGTTCGGCACCGGGGGCGACGATGCGGTCTTTGCCGATGATGCGATCCTGCTTGCCGCCGCTGACGAGTTCGCCGGCAAGGAGAAGCAGCGGGCGCTTGCTGCGGTTGATCAGGACGAGCTGATTGACTGAGGCGCCGGTGTTGTACTGCGGAACGGCGCGGGGGCGGCCATCGCGGGTGCGGGCCAAACCGGCGGCGCCTTGCTCACTGACGAGGACTTCGCCGGTCGATAGGCCTTCGTCGAGGGTGAGGAAGGGGCTGGTGTCCTGGGTGGAGGAAGTGACGACGGGAAAGACGGTGATGTTTTCGTAGGTGACGGGATCGAGAAGGCGCCAACCACCTTCCGGATGCGATGGGGGAGCACCGGGCGAACGCGGGGCAGCCCAAACAAAGCCAAGACTACCCAAAGTGGCGACTCCGAGCAGACTGCCGACGATAACGCTCAACAACGAACCTTCCATGAAAGCCTCCTGTGAACCGAGGACTCACTCGGGGTTAGAACGGGGGCGGGGAGATTTCTTGCGGAGGAAAGGAAGCGAGGAATGAGGCAAGGAGGTAAGGAGGTAAGGAGAACGGCGAGGAAAAAGATTTAACACAGAGATCACAGAGGCCGGAGCACAGAGGTCACAGAACAGTTTCTTTACTTCGTTACTTCTCTACTTCATTGCTTCGATTTCTTCAGCGTGTGCCGGGGTCGCCGAGGTTGGTGCGGGGGCGGTTGCGCCTGCTCTTGGCGGCTTCGCCTTCCTGGCGCTCGTACTCGGCGAGCTCTTCGTCGGTATAGGAGAAGGAGTCGCGCGAGGCGAACATGGAGGTGGAGCGGCTTGCCTGCTTCTTTTTCTTGCGAGCCTCACCGAACTCATGGCGGACCTGGCGGAGCGGCGCTTCGATGGCCTTGATCTCGACAAGCAGGTCGCTGACTTTTTCGAGGAAATCGTGGAGATGGAACGGCCGGACGACGTAGGGAAGGCGGGCAAGCTCGAGAGCGCCGACGAATTGGCCGCCAGTCAACTCCGGAACGAGGTAAAGGACGCGAAGCCGCGCACCCTCTTCAACGGAAACGCCGCTGAGTTCGTGGAGGGTGAAGAACAGCGGGCCCTTGAGGCCGGTCATAGCCACGTTGGCGATTACGAGCGACCACTCACCGGTTTTCAGTTCGGCCAGGAAGAGCTTGGCGTCCGGGACAATGCGCACCCGCCAGCCCTCGGAGTCAAGGATTTGGCGCAGGGCCCCTTGGCTTTGGGTATCGTCGTCGAGGACCAGGATGCGAACCTCGCGGCGTTCGATCGGAGGAGGAGTGGTACCCATTGCCGGAGTATAGCCCGGCTCGGGCGAGCAAGATGGATCGAATACTAGTACTAGCATCGTATCGGCTAACGGCCGGGTGGCCAGGCGCTCGCTTGAGTCGGCAAGTTGAGTTGCTACGCTGGCTGGTTCTTGCCTGCGTTGTGGCGGGCACAGGCAAGAGTGTCTGTGCTACTTGGGGGAAGTTTCGGGCGTGGGTTCTATTTGCCGACGACGAAGTCGGTTCCGTCGAGATAGCGCTTGGGATTGCTGGCGTCCCACAACATCCGGAATGTCGAGGAGGAAGTGGCGGAGACGCGGCGAGTATAGAAAATCTGGACGGAGTCGCGCGACCATTCGGCGTGGCGCGCCCACTGATCCGGAGGGCTCAGAACGACGCGGCGTTTGGAGCGCAGCTCGTAGAGGAAAAATCCGGCGGCGAGACCCATCGAGTCCGTGGGAGCTCCTGTCGGAGCCTTCATGAAAACCGCGGAGACGAGCAGCAGATCCGAGTTGCCGGGATTCAGGCGCAGCGTGTCCGAGCCCGCGATATCGAAAGTTTCACCATAAATGTCTTTTAGGGGAACGGTTTGCAAGGGCTTGCCGTCGTCTTGAATCCAATAGGCGTCTTGCATATCGCTGGTGAGGACCGTGTGGGTGTCGACCCATCCGTGCAAAGCGTTGAGGCTGCCTGTGTAGACAGCATTTGCTTGCTCCGGCGACCCGGCGGTAAACATCCACAATTGCCATTTCTGGTCCTGATAATTGAGAAAGGCAACGCGCGTATCGTCCGGCGACCAGAAGGCTTGGCGCACTCCGCCGTGAACGAGATCCAGCGAGCGACCGGTGGCGGAATCGTAGAGAACGATGGTGCGGTCCGGTCCATTCTTCGAATCAGAACGCGTGTACAAGAGTTTCTTGCCGTCGTGCGAGAGAGACAGCTCCGTGCCCTCGGGAGCAACGATTTTCTTAACTGCGCCTGAGCCGAGAACAACTTTTGCTGTGGGACTGACGTACGCAACCGCGGTGGGCAGTTGGAATTTGATGACATCGGCGGGCAGCGGCTGCGGAGGTTTTTTGTCCGCGTCGGCCTCATCGTCGTCGGTTTGGTTACTGATTTTCGGAAACAGCTCCGCAGCGATGCGAGCACAGCCGTTCATTGCGCCAATCTGCGCGTGCTGAGCGACGGCGCGGAAGGTGTACTTGGTGCCGAATTCGTCGGCGGTGCACGACTCGCGGGTGAGATGCACGCTGACTTCCGCGCCGGTTACCGAGTCCTTCGCGCGATAGGTCCATGCATCGCTGGTGCCCTCACGGCTGACGTCAACGGGATCGAGAAGCGCGGGCGGGTAACCCACGCGATCGAGGCGCTCGGGGCCTTTCTGGCCGATGCGGATGCTCCAGGCCGGGTCGTTGCCTGAAGCGGGGCCAAAGGCGAGCAGCAGAATCGGATAGTGCGTGGACTGCGGCGCTGCGGGAGCCGCCGGAGGCGCCGGCGGCTTTTTGGTCTGCGCCGGCGGCGCTTGGGCGGCGGAACGCGGCTCTAGCGCAGCGATAGCTACGCCGGCGATTAGAAACAAGAGCGGTATTCGCAAGGACTTGCGCACGATATCCCCCCGGGATAAGGAGGATACCGCGTGAAGGTGAGGCGCACAATTGCGCTGGGCCAGATACGTGCGGCGGAGGTGACTGAGCTCAGCGTTGGGAGGGCGGCCGGTCGTCACGACGGCGGTCGTCGCGGTCGCGATCATCGTCGCGGCCTCGATGGTCATCATCCCAGTCACGCCATTCCGCGCTACGGCGGTCAATGACCTCAAAATCGGCGCGGCACCCGCCATCGACCCAAATCCCGCGACGATCGTAGCCCCACGTCCGGTTATAGACGCAATCGGCCTCGCTCCGCTGACGAACGATGAAAACGCCATCGCGCGTATCGATGGAACAGCCGTGACGCCGCATGTCATCGGAAGCGCAATAGAACAATGCTGCCGCGCGGGCGTCCCAATCTCCAGCGATGCGAAAATCGGCACGACATCCCCGGTCGACCCAGATGCCGCGCTGGCCGTAGCCCCAAGTCTGGTTAAGGACGCACGGCGCTTCACTGCGTTGGCGCACGAGACGCACCCCGAAGCGTGAGTCGGCAGGGCACCAGTTGCGGTTCATATCGTCGGAGGCGCAGTAAATGTGAAAGCCTTCGCCCCAGCCTTTGAACTCGGTGGCGCCGACTTCAAAATCAGCGCGGCACCCGCGGTCGACCCAGATGCCGCGATCGTCGTAACCCCAGGTGCTGTTGAAGATGCATTTGGCTTCGCTCCTTTGTTTGACGAGCTCAACGCCACCCCGCGTGTTGACGGGACACCAGTGGCGGCGCATGTCGTCCGAGGAGCAGGATATTCTCTGGGCCTGAGGCGCAGGGATCGCCGGGGACGAATGCGCCGGGCCCGCGCTGGCGATCAATGCAACCGCTAGCAGTGCGAGGCTCAAACACGGGAATAGAAATTGTAGGAATGTGGCAGGACGAAAAGGCTTCATCGTCGGACCCTCCGTTTCAGCAACGTGGCGGGAAAGACCGCCCAGACCTGTGGGCGTAACCTTGGATTCCGCCGTTGAGAGCAAGATAGGCAAGAACGGTGCGCGGTGCCACCACGGTTTCGTCGTTGGTTGCTGGGATGGCAACAACCGTAGCGTGAGAGCGACGGGACAAAAAGACTGGCGATCTCGCCAGGAGTGAGGCGCGTGGGCTACGGACTGCTGAAGAAAACGCGCACAGGCTGAAGCCTGTGGCACTTGGTTTTGAGTAAGCCAGTTAAGCGATGGGCCAACCTCAGGCGGAGCAGTCGCTGGCGAATACAAAGCGAAAATAGGTGTTGACACAGCGAAGAAAAAGCGAAATACTGCCGGCGAGGTGGGCTATGTCCCCAGTTCTTTCCCGTTCGGCTTCGGATCGTGATGTCCGTGGCCGCCCCGCTCGACAATCTGCTCTTTTCCCCACTTGCCCTGATGCGCAAAGCCCAACGACATGGGCCGGAGACGACGTTGTGGGGGTTAGTTCCCCAGTCGAAACCGGCCTCAGCGGCAGCAACTCGGGTAGCCCCGCGGCGGATTGCCCCCCGCCGCTACCGGCCACCGGCGGCGTCCCGCGCCGCGCGGCTGGCCGGACCCAAGATGCCACCGCGTCACTGGTCGGCATCGCCCGCCTCGCAGCTTCCTCGCCCACGGCCGAGACGTCGCGAAAATCGGAGGAGCGGCCGGAGTATTTCCTGCTGCCGGTGCGCTCGATCCTAAACCGATGCGACTCGAACCGCGTGCCGTTCGAATGGACGATCAATCCGTACCGGGGATGCGAATTTGGGTGCAAGTATTGCTATGCGCGGTATACGCACGAGTACATGGAGCTGGATGGCGGAGAATTCGAGAAAAAGATTTTTGTGAAGCAGAATGCCGCGCCGCTGCTGGCGCAGGATGTCGCGCGGAAGTATTCGTATCAGCGGGCGGGATCGGAGGGTCCGGAGCACATTGCGATCGGCACGGCCACCGATCCATACCAGCCGGCCGAGCGCGAATACGGGGTGACGCGGGCGTGCCTGGAGGAACTGGCCAAGCGCGAAGGGTTGAGCGTGTCGGTGATCACCAAATCGAATCAGATCGTGCGCGATATTGATGTTTTGAAGCGAATTGCCGCGCGGTCGGAGCTGTCCCTGAACATCACGATCACGACATTGCGCACGCGTCTGGCGCGAGTGCTGGAGCCGCGGGCGCCGCGGCCGGACCTGCGACTGGCGGCGGTGAAGCAGCTTCACGAAGCAGGCCTGCGTGTGGGGGTTTCCGCATCGCCGTTGATCCCGGGCATTACGGACCGCGAGGGCGATCTGGAAGCGGTGGCGGCCGCGGCAAAAGATGCCGGGGCGGAATGGTTTTTCTCCGGGGTGTTGTTTCTCATGCCGGCGTCGGCGAAAGAGTTTTTGCCGTTTGTGCGGGAGAAGTTTCCACGGTTGGCGAAGCAGTATGAACAGTGGTACGCGAGGAATGCGTATGCGCCGGAGGAATACCGGCGCAGGATTTCCGAGCGCGTAGGGCGCTTGCGGGAGAAGCACGGGTTTCATACGAGACCGTTTGAGGACTTGCAGAGGAAGGTGCGGAGTCCGCAGATGTCGCTGGCGTGGAATTCGGCGGCGTAGAGGCGGGACCTAGGGAAACCGCGGCGATAGGTGTGGGACTGGGCACGGTTTCTTCGAGGCTCCCTTCCTTCGTCAGGGCAAGCAGGGTAAAAGACGGCGGCTACAGCGGCATAGGCGTCCGGGATGAAGTCTGGTACAAGCACTGCAGAATCTGACGTTGAGATCCCTCAGCTATGCTCGTCGCATAGCTTCAGGATGACAAGCGCGACCGCGGGGTCAGCATAGTGGTCGCGCCGGGGTTTGGCTCAAACCGCGGGGCAAGGGATAAGCTTCCTGCAGATGCGGAGGAAAAAGCGGATTCCTCGGGCCAATTTCGCCCTCGGAATGATACTTTTGGGGCTGTTCGGCGGCGTAGAGGCGCCCGCTTCGGAAAGCGGCCGCTACAACGGCGCCGGAGAAATCTTCCTACGGGACGATGATGCGAGATTCTTCGCGCTTGAGTTCGTGGGCTTCCGGGAATTGGGCGCGCAGGAATTCGATGTAGCGGCGCGAGCGAGGGCGGCCGTTGGTGCGAAGCAATCCCATCCGGTAGAGAAACACCAAGAGATGGAAAATGTCGGCGTCTTTCAGCGCGGAAGAGGCGGCGCGCTGCGCTTGCTGCTGCTTTACTTCGCTCACAAAACTGGTGAGCGCGGCGTAGAGCTCGCGGGACATCAGCCCGTCGGGCTGCTTCTCGTAGTAGATGCCGCTCGTCAGCGTCCTGTAGGTTTCCGCGAGGGCTTGGAGTGCGGCGAGAACGTCCGGATCCGTGGCCGTCTGGTGGGAAGCGCAAAACTTGGCGACGCTAAACGCCAGTGCGCCCATGAGTTGCTGTTGTGCATGGATGAGATCGGAGGGGACGCTTACATCGAGGAGCGGCGTATCGGTGGAGAGTGTACGCTGATGCTCGTTTTCGTAGCGGTGCGCTGCGATTAGATAGGAGCAGTCGACGGGACAATCGATGGTAACTTCGCGCTCCGTGCCGCAGCACACGGCGCAAATCTTCTCGGCTTTCGCCGGACAAAACCTGGTGGCCTTGCGTTTCCCACAGATGGCACAGAGCACGGGAAGCAGGATACGCTGGGCTCACACAAAAGACAAAAACGAGCACATTCGCTCGGAGTTCGTTGCTGGCCGGGCTAAAAGCCCGGCCCCTACATAACCGGCGAGTTGTCACGAAGGCCGGTCACGCGGAGATGACTTTGTTTTGGAAGCGGCGAGCGGCGACGATCAAAAGAAAAGTGCCGATGGCGAACAGGGCGAGGCCATCGGTCCACAGATGGCGAATGGTCGCGCCGCGGAGAATGACGCCGCGGGTGATGTTGATGAAATAAGTGGCGGGAACGAGGTAGCTGATGGGGCGGAAAATGGCGGGCATGGTTTCGCGCGGAAAGATGTAGCCCGAGAAAAAAACGCTGGGAAGAATGGGCAGAAAGGCGAGCTGCATGGCTTCGGCTTGCGATGCGGCCTTGCTGGAAATAAGGATTCCCAGCGATAGCGCGGCGAAGAGATACGGCAGCGAGAGAAAGGCGAGTAAAAGGACGCTGCCGTGGATGGGAACTTGGAATAGAAAACGCATGCACGTCAGAATCAGGCAGAGCTCGAAGAAGCCGACGCCCAGGTAGGGCAGCAATTTGCCGAGAAGAAGACCGAATGGGCGCACGGGCGTGACGAACAGCTGCTCGAGCGTGCCGCGCTCTTTTTCGCGGACGATCGAGAACGCCGTGAGAAACGTGGTGACATTGAGCAGCATGATGGCAGTCAGGCCGGGCAGAAAGAAATTCGGCGACCGCGAGTCGGGATTGAACAGCAACTCCGGGCGCATGTCGACAGCTCTGGCGTTGCGGTCGGCGAGAACGCGGCGAAGGGATTCATCGAGGCCGATGGCGGTGCTGACGTTGATGGCCTGCCCAGCGACCGAAGAATCGGAGCCGTCGATCAGCACCAGAACCTGCGCGCTCATCTGGTGGATTAGACGGTCGGAGTAATCGACGGGAACCTTGATGCCGACGCGCGCTTTGCCGGCCACGATGATGTCGTTCATGTCGCGATCGTTTTGAACGTAGCGCATGACGTAGAAGGTGTCGGAATTTTTCAGGCGGTCGATCAGTTCGCGGCTTTCGCGGCGGCCGTCGGCGTTGAAGACCACGGTCGGAATGCGGCGGATGTTGGTGTCGATGCCGAAGCCGAGAAGAAACATTTGCAGCAGCGGCATGGTCAGAGAGAAAAACAGCGTGCCTGCGTCGCGCCGCACGTGCAGAACTTCTTTGTAAAAGACCGCGCCGAAACCGCGAAAGATGTCACGCATGGGTGCCCTCCAGCAGCGCTTGATGCTTGTATGTCAACTCGACGAAGACGTCTTCGAGGCTGGGGGCGAGCGGGCGAATCTCGGCGACGGCAATGTCTTTCTTCAAGAGCTGCTCGCGGAGATCGTGCAGATCGAAGTGATCATCGATGAGCGCGTGGATGGATTGCCCAAAAATAGTGGCGCTGCGGATCCCGGGAATCTGGCGGGCGAAGCGGAGCGCACGTGTGACTTCCGGAGTGGTGATTTCCACGCGCAGCGTGCCGGCCGGCTGGACGTCGGGGATCTCGCGCAGCGAATTCGGCGTTCCGTCGGCGATGATCTTGCCATAGTAGATGTAAGCGACGTGGCTGCAGCGCTCGGCTTCGTCCATGTAGTGCGTAGTGACGAAAAACGTGATGCCGTGGCCGGATAACTCGAAGAGCAGGTCCCAGAGCTGGCGCCGCGCCACCGGGTCGATGCCGGCGGTGGGTTCGTCCAGGAAAAGAAGTTGGGGCTCGTGCAGCATGGCGCAGCCGAGCGCGAGGCGCTGCTTCCAGCCGCCGGAAAGTTTGGCGGCCAGGCGATGCAGGTAGGGACCGAAGCCGTTGAGCGCGACGATTTCAGCCATGCGCCGCTTCAGCCGATCAGCTGGGAGGCTGTAGATGCGGCCGTAGAACAGAAGATTTTCCTGGACGGTGAGATCGTCGTAGAGGCTGAATCTCTGCGACATGTAACCGATGCGCTCGCGCACCTCTTCTGGGTGCGTGCGAACGTCGAGACCTTCGACTTGCGCGGCTCCGCCGCTCAAGGGCAAAAGGCCGGTGAGCATTTTGATGACGGTGGTCTTGCCGCTGCCATTAGGGCCGAGAAAGCCGAAAATCTCGCCCTTGCGCACCTGAAAGCTGACGTCATCGACGGCCGTGAAGTCGCCAAACCGCCGAACCAGATGTTCGGCGGAGATTGCGAGTTCCGTAGCGGGTTGTGGTGAAGTAACCATTGTTTAGCTTGCAGCTTTCAGCTTAACGTCGGCGGCCATTCCGGCGCGGACCCGGTTGGAGAGATCGTCAATGCGAACCTTGACGCCGAAAACCTGGTGAACGCGTTCCTCGCGGGTCTGCACGTTGCGGGGGAGAAATTCCGCCTGTTGGTTGATTTGCTCCACGTGGCCGTCGAAAACGGTCTTCGGAAAGGAATCGACGCGGACTTCTGCCTTTTGGCCGAGCTGGACGCGGCCAATCTCGGTCTCCGGGATGTAGATGCGCACGTAGATTTGATCGCGCTCGAGCAGCGTCGCGACCGGAGTATTCGGCGCGACCAGATCGCCGGGCCGCACATCCAGGACTTCGACCGTGGCTGCCGCCGGTGCGACCACTTGGCTTTCGCGAAAACGCGCTTGGTCGTAGGAATACGCGGCCCTGGCCAGTGCCACGTCTTCGGGGCGGTTGCCGCGCAACATTTTCTGCAAGGTCGCGTCAGCTTGCTCGTAGCGCGCTTTCGCAGCGGCGATTTCCTCCGTGCGATAGCCGCGCTGCAACTCATCGAGTTTGTGCTGCGCGTTCTCTTGCTGCGCCAGAGCCATCTTCCAGTTGGCATCCGCGGTGTCGCGCTGCTGCTTGGAGACTAAATCCTTCTGCGCCAGCGCGTCGTAGCGCTGGGCATCCAGGCGCGTCCGGCCTTCGTCCGCCTTCGCTCGATCGAGATCCGCCTGCGCCACGGCAATATCTTCCCGCCGATAGCCGTTTTTGCGCTGATCGTACTCGGCCTTCGCGGCTTCGGCCGCCCCGCGAGCTTCGGCGATTTCTTCCCAGCGGTAACCCCGCGCCGCTTTTTCCGCCGAGGCCTGGGTCTCTTGCAGCGAAGCCAGAAGTTCCCTGTCGTCGAAGGTGACCAAGACTTGACCTGCCTGCACCGTGTCGCCCTCGCGTACAAGGACCTTATCGATACGGCCGGCGATCTTCGATCCCACGCGAATGTCCCGCGCCTCCACCGTGCCGGAACCTTGCAACGACAAGTCACGCCGGAACCACCCGGAAGAAAACGTGATGCCCGCAACTGCCGCGGCGACCACCAGGGCAACGATGATGATGCGCTTGCGATTCATAACCGACTTCTCCTTACAAGGAACTACGATTGCTCCGGCGCCGGGGTTACCCGCTCGCGCGGCGCCAGGCCCAGCCACAGGACATTCAAGGCTGTATGGATACGTTCGGGCAGCGAGGCGTCGCCGTAAACGGACCATAGGAGCAAGGTACCGAACGTCGTCTGACGAAATACCTGTGCGAGCTCAAGAGCGGAGAGGTCGCGGCGAAACTCGCCTCGGTCCTGGCCGATCTGGACCAATTCAGTGAGCAGGGCTTCCGCGCGCGCGTGTCTCTCTTTCATCACGCTCCGCACCGACGAGCTGGAAAGATTGGCCTGCAGGATCGCCCGCACGACATCGGGTGCGCGCGCAGGCTCTTCCGTCATGCGAACGCTGAGCGCTTCTAGAAACGCCTGCATGGGTTCCTTGCTTTGCCGCATGCTCTCAACTGCGGCTTGAAGTTTCCCGATCTGCATGTCGCTGAAAGCGATCAGCAAGTGCTCTTTGCTGGGGAAGTAATTGAAGAAGGTGCCTTTGCCTACGTCTGCAGAATTCGTGATGTCTTCGACCGTGGTTTCCGCGAAACCTTTCCTGGCAAAAAGGTTGAGGGCGGCGCGGAACAGGCGCTCGCGGGTCTCTGCGCTGCGCCGTTGACGCCGGTCGGGAGCAACGGTGTGTGCCGCGGGTTCGACAGCCGAGGGACTTTTGGAAGAAGAAGCGCGAGCCATAGTGACCTATCCTCATTTGTGACTGTAGGTCAACTATGGGTAAAGGTCAAGTCGATCGTTTATTTCGCGAACCGCCGAACGCTGAAGGAAACCGGCAGCCCGACCACCACCATGTGCACAAGCAGCCCTTGAATCAGGTTATAAAGTGTGTACGGACCCCTTGCATGAAGCGCGGAGAGCGGCAAAACGACAAGACTCATTACCAGTTCAACCGCGGCGCCATAGGCCAAGCCGCAGACCAGCGGGTGCTCCAACAAAAAAGCCAGCTTGCGGCTTGCCGCGTAGTAAATGGCCGTTACTGAGGCAGCGATGAAGAAGTGTAGGAGGACACCCAGAACATAGGTGCCGACGCCGCCATGGAAAGCCTGCCGGCCCAGCAGGCCGGCGGCAACCCCGAGCGGAACGTGCCATCCAAACAGGATGAAAGCTTGTGTGAGGTCCAAAGTTCCGGCAATCAGGCCGCCAACCGCGATTGGCAATACGGCGCTCCTTTTCCCCAACGGCCTAGGTGCAGAGTCTGTAGTCATCCGATGTCCTCTCTTTCGTCTCCGATTTGTTTGCCATCCGCAATGCAGTTGGAGTGAGAGCGACCCTACTTGAAAAGAGCGGGATCGATTGCGTCGGCCATGGCCTGATAGCCAAGATCGTTGGGATGGAGACGGTCTTCCGAAGCGAAGCGGGACAACAATCTGCTGGGATGATCCGGATCACGCAAAACCGCGTCGAAGTCGATCATGCCATCAAACGAGCCGCTGTTCCTGATCCATTTGTTAACCGTCTGCCGAACTGCCTCCTTGGATTCCGAGTAGTAGCCAGGAAGGTCTACACCTTCAAAAGGACTGATCGTGGCGCCAATCAGTTTGACCCCGTGAGCGTGAGCGCGGGAAATCAATTGGCGGTAGGCGTCGATTAGGTCCTCTGGAGCGCGGACATCCGCTGGATCGGCAAGGTAGCCGTCGCCCAGCTTTGCGCCGGGGAAACCGATGTCATTGATCCCTTCGAGCAGCACAATGTGCGTTACGCCCGGCAGGGCCAGGGCGTCCCGTTCGAAGCGAGCCAAGGCGCTGACGCCGAAACAGCCGACGTTGACATCGAGGCAGTCGCTCAGCAGCCGGTTACCGGCTATGCCGGCATTGACCACCGCCACCTTCGAACCTTCGGGCGTCTTTCCCAAACGACGAATGAGATCGCTCGGCCAATTGTGGTCCGCATCCACGGTGGATCCATCGCCATCCGTGACCGAGTCGCCAAACGCCACCACCAGGCGCTGGGAAGGCTGAGCCGGAACGAGTACGGCGCTGACTAAGATTGACGACTTAGAACTAGCTCCAGCTTCTATTTTTTCCTCATGAGTATGGTCGCCATGTTGCGAGACAACTGCGCGCTTGAGCGCGAGATGATGCAGCGTCGGGGTAGCGACGCGTGTGGGGAAATAAAGGCTTATGCTGATTTCGGCTCCGGAAGTGACGGGAAACGCCACAGGGTCACTGAGGACCGGCGCACCCGCGGGGATCGTGACCGAATTGTGTCCGCCGAAAGTGACAGTCTGAACCGAGCCGGATCTGACGCTCGCCGGATCGTTGGGCGCCGCAACCGTTGCCGAGCCAATGAACAGCGGTGCGGAGCCGTATTCGTTCGAAAGGCGAATGCAGATCTGCGGTCCGCCAATAGAGACCCGCACGCGCTCTCGCACGGTCTGGTCTTCGATATTGAGCAGCGGTTGCTTCGAATTGGGCGCCGCTGACTGGGGGCTGGCCGCCCAGGTGGCGATCCAGGTATTTCGCGGAGCCCCAGCCAGTTGGGGAACAAACAGAAGAAGGCAAACCAGGGCAAGATTCCGCAATTCTCTCATGTGATGACGTTCTCCCACGGTTGAAATAAGCGTTGTAAAAGATCGAGCCCTCGCTGAATCCGGCGTTACTTCATCCCTGAATAATCCGTCGGACGCATGTACACTTCGTCTACGCTATACCTTCCGTCTACCTTTTCAATGATCTCGACGGCCTGTTTCCTATACTCTGGAAACGCCGGGTCGGCATGAAGCGCGGCCCAATTCTTTTTGGCTTCTTCGTGGCTGGGATGAGCCACTAGGTAGATGAATGTGTTGACCCAAGCAGGATCATCGTTGGGTACCCAATAGCCGACGACCTTGAGATCGTGCTTATCTTGGAGCTTTGAAACGTCGCGAAAGATCGACTCGAGGGCCGGCACTTTGTCCGGCGCAGTATGATAAATGAGAAGCTCGAAGACGCGATTGCTGTCGGCCCTCACTTGCTTCACGTGCGTCAAGTAAGCAGTAACGAGCGATCCAGCGGCAAAGGAAAGCAGGGCGATGCCGCAGACCATCCATCCTCTGAACTTCCAACAGTTGAGCACTGCCAGGGCTGATGTTCGGTTGCTCTTCACGGCTTCGTTCTCCTCTGTGAGTTCGTCCTTCGACAGTCAGTTGACTGACTTAGACGATACGCAAGACCAGATCGCCGCGTCAACATCCCTCACCATGGTTGACGCTGCCACCTTCTCGAGCATACATTTGAGTTAGTCAACTAACTATAAGACGGAGCGATGCCAAAATTGAAAGCAGACAACCGGACGCGGCTCCTTCAGGCCGCCGTGAAGGTCACCTATCGCCACGGGTTCGGCAAGACGGCCCTCGCCGACATCGCGAAGGAAGCCAGGGTTCCTCTGGGTAATGTCTACTATTACTTCAAGACCAAGGACGAGATTGGCGGCGCCATTGTCGAGCTGCGCGTTTCGCGTTTCAGGAGGTTGCTGCGGGAGCTGGACAAAGCAGATTCCCCAAAAGAGCGGCTGTGCGGCTTCGTCCAGATAAAGATTAAAAATCGCGAGGAGCTGGCGCGCAGTGGCTGCCCCGTCGGGACTTTGTGCTCCGAACTGCATAAGCACGGCGGCCCGGTTGCGAGGAAATCGACGGTATTGTTCGCGGAGGCTCTGACGTGGATGGAGGCGCAGTTCAGGGCGCTTGGCAAAGGAGCCGATTCGCCGGGGCTCGCCGTGCATCTTCTGTCCGCGACGCAGGGCGTATCGGTGCTGGCTCACACCTTCAACGACCCAGGCATGATCGAAATGGAGGCGGCGCGCCTTAAAGAATGGATTCGCGCGCTTTAAACGGAAAACGACCAGAGAGGCACACCATGATGGCACGCTTGCCAAAACGCGATTTGGCTCCGGCCTTGGGGTACCGGCTTCCAGTAGCCGATAGCGCCGTTCAAACGAACGTTGTTGTAATGCTCTGCAAGGAACGTGCCGTGGCTAGTTGTTCGATCCGGCTTGCGACAAGTTCTTGGGTGATTTTCGGTTGAGGTAGGCGATCATTTTCTGCGCCGGCGGTGGAACCGCCACGGCGCCTTTGAAGATGATCGACTCGGCTTCCAATTTCTTGCCATACACTCTCTCGTTGGCATCATTGTCCGGCCGTACCGTCGAGCCTTCGAGCGAAATGCCCGCAAACAGGCCGCGGGCGCGCGAGTAGCTCAAAACCTCGGCCCGCATGGTTACGTCGGTGGACGCATTTGCGGTGCGGCCTTTCGGACCGGCCGCCACGGAAGCATCGGCGCCGAGTTTTACCTTGCTACTGAGGATGGAGTGCGCTCCGCGCGCGTTCATGACCAGCAGGACGAAATCCGTCGCTTGGCCGCCGATCTGGAATCCGACGCTGCCGCCCTCGAGCGCCATCATCGATGGTGCGCTCCACGGGCCGGTGTAATGCTCGCCGGTGCGGCAGGTCATCGATCCTCGGCCGTAACTGCCGCCGATGACAAAAGCCGCTTTCAGGACCGAGGGGTAAATGATGACGCACTCCGCCTTATCGAGCAGGTCCTGAGGAATATCGTCGGGAATATCGAGAATCTCTTTCATTACGGTCCCGCAGTTCTCCAATCGGTCTGCTTCCTTTTTGTCTTCTTGTGCCGAGAGCGGCAAACCGATCACGGCCAGCACCAGCAGGGGAGACAATATTCGCTTCAGCATGAATCACCTCGTTTGATTTGTGGGTCGTGCAATCTTAGGGTTTCCGGGCGTTACGCACAAGCAGCGGATCTTCCGGCTTGAGCTCCGTCGCCGTGTACTTCCGGGGATTCGGACTACGCTCTCGAGTAAGTGTTCCGGGCCTTTCGACTATACTTTCTCTGGACGCAATAAGCCAGCAGGGGACAAAACGGTGAGAGGCAAAGCAATCGAACGCTGCGCGGCACTGGTCTTCGCGTGCGCAATCTTTGCGGGCGGGATGGCCTCGCCTCAGGTCCATGCGCAGTCGAGGCAAGACAAACGGGCCGCCGCAAAAAACAAAAAACAAACCGCAGCCGCCGCGCACCGTTTCTCCGCGCGCGCGGACGTGGCGCTGGCTGCGGTGCCGGCCAGCAAAGGCGAATGGGGGCTGCTGATTGCGGACGCGGCAACGGGAGAGTCGCTCTACGAGCTGAACGCGGACAAGTACTTCGTGCCGGCCTCGAACATGAAATTGTTCACCACGGCGCTGGCGCTGGCAAAGCTTGGACCGGACTACCGGTTTCACACAACTCTCGAGACGCACGGCACGCTCTCTCCCGATGGCACGCTTTCCGGCGACCTGTACCTGGTGGGCCGCGGCGATCCCAATCTATCGAACCGCAGATTTCCCTATGAATTGAAAGAAGAATTCGACGGAGCACCGGAAAAGACGCTCGTCGAACTGGCAGACGCACTCGCGGCCAAAGGCGTGAAAGAAATTGCCGGAGACGTCGTCGGGGACGACACCTATTTTCCTCGAGAGCGATATCCCGACGGGTGGGAAATTGGCGATATGGTTTGGCAGTATGGAGCCGCGATTTCTGCGATCGTGATCGATGACAATACCGTGACTCTCACGCTGGCTCCCGGCGCGATGGCCGGAGATCCCGTCGCCGCCGATGTCGCACCGGCCACGCCCGATTTTCAGGTCGAGAACGGTGTCTTGACGTCGGCATCAAACGTAAAGCCGGACTTAACGCTGACCCGGGAGCCTGGGTCGAGCAAGGTGTTGGTCGCAGGAACGTTGCCTGCGAACAGCGCGCCTCGCAAGCTCACGCTCGCGATTCAGGAGCCGGCTCTGCACGCGGCGGTCTTGCTCAAGAAATTGCTCGAAGAGCGCGGCGTCAAGGTTAACGGCAGCGCTGCCACGGTGCATGTTCCTCCCGGACTGCCGGTCCCTCAGGGACGAGACGTCCTCGCGGAGCATGTCTCCATTCCGCTGGGCGATTCCGTGAAGCTGGTCAACAAAATCAGCCAGAACGTGCACGCGGAGATGCTTCTGCGGACGGCCGCGCGCCAGAATGGCGTCTGGTCCACACCCGGCGATCTCGCCAAATTCCCCGCTGATTTTTACGCCGTGGCTGGAATTGCTCCAGGAGACGTGGTGCAAGTGGACGGCTCGGGACTTTCGCGCCACGATTTGGTGACGCCGCGAGCGATCGTCACGCTGCTGAAGTACGCCCAAGGGCAGCCGTGGTTTGCGGCGTACCACGCGTCGCTCCCTGTCGCGGGAGTCGATGGAACGCTGGAGGATCGCATGAAGACGACAATCGCAGCAGGAAGAATTCATGCAAAAACGGGCTCGGTGGAGCACGTGCGCACGCGATCCGGTTTTGCCGAGACGCCTGCTGGAAGACGATTGATCTTTTCTTTCTTAAGCAACAACCAAGGTGGAAAGAATCATGAAGCGACGGACGCACTCGACGCGTTGTGCGTGGCGATGATCGAAGAGTTTGACCCGAAGCCGGCAACGCACGGCAAGAAAGCGGGGGTCGCGCATTAGAAGCGCGGGGCGACAATGAGCAAGGAGAAGATCATCACCGTGTTCGGAAGTTCACGGCCGTGCGATGGCGACGCGGACTATGAAGAAGCCCGCGCACTGGGCCGCGCGCTCGTGGGAAAGGGCTTCGCCGTGTGCAGCGGAGGTTACGGCGGGGTGATGGACGGCGTCTCGCGCGGCGCAAAGGAAGCCGGCGGAAAAACGTACGGCGTGACTGCCGAGTTTTTCTCCGCCAAGGTGAATCCATGGATCGACGTCGAAGTGCGCGTCGCGACGTGGCAGGAGCGGCTCTTCGAGTTGATCCGTTTGGCGAACGGATTTGTGGCCTGCAAAGGCGGCACCGGCACGCTCGTCGAGCTGGCGGTGGTTTGGGAAATGCTCAACAAGTCGGTGATGATTGGGAAGCCGTTCGCCGCGCTCGGCAATTTTTGGCAGCCCATCATCGAGCGCGTCCGTGAAGTCGAACTGGGGCACCACGCGCCGTGGGGCGAGGCCAACGGACGATTGCTCCACGTCGCAGCGACGCCGGAAGATGTGGCGCAGCACCTGCTGGAAAAATTGAAGTAGGAAGAATTGGGAGAAAATGTCGCGCACAGCGCAAGACGTATTGGAATTCGACAAGATGCGCGAGTTGCTGCGGCTGAGGACCACCTGCGCCCCCGGACGCCGCGCGGTCGACGCGTTCGAATTCAGCACCGATCGCGCCGCGCTGGAAGCCGCCTTCGCGCAGATTCGCGAGGCGCGCGAATGGCTGCGCGCCGAGCGCGACTTGGGTTTCGGCGGGCTTGCGGACCCGCAAACCTGGCTGGCGCAAATCGAAGGTCCCGGCGCGGTTCTCGAGGCCGCTCAGCTTCTCGATGCCGCCACGTTGCTTGACACATCGGGCTGGCTGCGCTCGCAGTTCCGCGAGGAAGCCGCGAAGTTCCCGCTGCTCGCCGCGCGTGCCGCCTCGCTCGCCGATTTTCGCGAGGTGCTGGCGGCGATTCGCCGCTCCGTGCTTCCCAATGGAGACCTCAGCGACGATGCGTCGCCTGCGCTCCGGCGCATTCGCTCCAGCATCGCGCAAACGCGCGAGTCCATCCAGAAAACGCTGAAGCAAATCCTGCGCGCCCGCAGTGCGGCCGCCGGGGAGGACTACGTCACGTTGCGGAACGATCGGTTTGTGATTCCCGTGCGCGCTGAGCACCGCCGCAGCGTGCCAGGCGTCGTCCACGGCGCCAGCGGCACCGGCCAGACCGTGTTTCTCGAGCCGTTCGAAACCGTGGAAACCAATAATCAGCTCGTGCAGCTCGCCGAAGACGAAGCCGCGGAGATCCTGCGCATTCTTCGCGAGTTGACCGAGCGCTTGCAGTTCATGCGAGGGCCGCTCGTTGCCGCCGCGAAGACCATCGCCGATCTCGACAGCGTGTTTGCCCGCGCCCGTTTCGCGCGAGACTTTGACGCCGCCATGCCCGAATTCGCGGAAGTCGGCGAGCTGCGGCTTCAAGACGCCCGCCATCCTGTACTCGAAGACAAGCTGCGCCGTGAGAAGCGGCCCATCGTGCCGATGACGTTGTCGCTCGGCGTCGATCGCTCTGCGATCGCTCCCGACCAAGTCGAGCGCGTGCTCGTCATCAGCGGGCCGAACACCGGCGGCAAGACCGTCGCGCTGAAGACGACAGGACTCGCCGCGTTGTCCGCACAGTCGGGAATTCCTGTCGCGGCGCAGCGCGCGGTGCTGCCGCTTTTCGATCGCGTGCTTGTGGATATCGGCGACGAGCAGTCCATCGCGGCGGATCTTTCCACGTTTTCGGCGCATATGCTGAACCTGAAGACCATGCTGGAAGCGGCCACGCCGCAATCGCTGGTACTGGTCGATGAAATGGGCACGGGAACGGCGCCAGAAGAAGGAGCGGCGCTGGCGGTTGCGCTGCTCGACGAATTTCGCGCGAGGAATTGCATCGTGCTGGCCACCACGCATCACGACCGCCTGAAGACCTATGCCTCCACGACGCCGGGAGTGGTGAACGCCGCAGTTGAATTCGATGACGTCAATCTCCGCCCGACCTACCGGCTAATGGTCGGCGTGCCGGGCGGCTCCAGCGGTATCGCCATCGCCCAGCGGCTGGGACTGGCGCGCGTGATCATCGAGCGCGCGCGATCGCTGATGGCGCCGGAGTCGCTCGAAGCCGCCGACCTAATCGCCTATCTCCATCGCAGCCGCGACGAACTCGACCGCATGCAGCACCAGATGGCCGCCGAACGCCACGCGCTGGAAGAAGAGCGCAAGAAGCTGCGCACCGAGTGGGTCGAGCGCCAGCAAAAACGAATCAGGGAGCTCGAAGAAAAATTCGCCGACATGCAAAGGCGCTTCGACGAAAACGTCGCGCGCGTCGTCGAAGCCGTGAAAGAACACGAACTCCGTGCACAGGTGGAAAAATCGGCTCGCCGCAAAGTGCAAGACGTCCGCGTCGAAGCGCGCGACGAACTCAACGCCGCCGTCGTGCAAACGCTCTCGGAATCGCAAACCGATCTGGGCCTATCGGCCCAAGCGGCAGTTTCGGTGAGCGCTGAACAATTGCAACCCGGCGCGCGAATTCGCGTCCGAGGCTTCAACAAGCCCGTTGTTCTGCGCCGCCTGGACGGCTCATCCGCAGAAATCGAAGCCGGCCCGCTGCGCATGAAGGTCGCCGTCGACGAAATCACGGGCGTCGAAGGCCCGCCGGGTGTCCCGAAGTCCGGCGCGCCCACGCGGCAAAATATCACGGTTACCTCGCAACCCGGCGAAGGAGCCGGCACCGACGAAATCAACGTAATCGGTTCCACCGTTGAAGAGGCCACCGGCCGCGTCGACAAGTTTTTGGACGAGGCGGCGCTGGCAAACCGGTCGCGCGTGCGCATCATTCACGGCCACGGCACCGGCGCCCTCCGCAAAGGTCTGACGCAGTTCCTTTCCTCGCACCCGTTGGTGGACCACGTTTCCTTTGAAGCCGAGGATCGCGGGGGCAAAGCCGTCACGCTGGTCGATTTGAAAAGCTAGAATAGGACAGGATCGTGTATGACGCCGACAGAGTTTGTTTTCGCCTATGGCTCGAATATGAACCTCGCTCAAATGAGCGAGCGGTGCCCAAATTCAAAGGACACGTTTCAACCTTTTGTCGCCAGGGCCGATGGCTGGAAGCTTTGGTTTCCTCGCGATAGTGAGCGAAGACAGGGCGGCGTCGGCAGTATTATTTCTGCACCGGGTGAGGCGGTTTGGGGCGTCGTGTTCGGGCTCACTCCTGAAGACCTTGCAAGACTGGACCGCTCCGAAGGAGTCTCCGCAGGTGCTTATCGGCGCGCCCGCCTCCCCATAGCATGGGGGCGCGATCTTAAGCAGGAAGTATGGACTTACTTGGCTATTCCGCAGGATGAGCCTCCGAAACGCTATATTCCCCACGAGGATTACCTGGCGCAATATATTCGTGGCGCGGAGTCTTTCAAACTCCCGGCCGAGTACATCGATAAGCTCAAGAGAATCGAAACACGGAAGAGGTCGAAGTAGTTGGCGGAAGCAGGATCATTCGCGGATCGCGTGAAACAGCAGGCGGACATCGTCCGCGTGGTGGGCGAATACGTCCAACTGAAGAAGGCGGGGCAAAATTTCCGCGGACTTTGCCCTTTCCATTCCGAGAAGACTCCCTCGTTCAACGTTCATCCGACGCGGCAGATTTATCACTGCTTCGGCTGCGGCAAAGGCGGAGACGTCTTCAGTTTCGTGATGGAGATGGAGAAGTGCGAATTCCCGGACGCGATCCGCATCGTCGCGGAAAAATGCGGCATCGCCATCCCCCGGCCCAAGGAGCGCTCCCCTGAAGAACGCAAAGAAAACCAGCAGCGCGCCGCATTAGTCGAAATGCATCGCGAAGCGCAATCCTTTTTCGTAAAGCAAATCCAGGGCACGCTCGAGGGCAAAGCCGCCCGCGCCTATCTGGAAGATCGCGGCATCGACAAGGCCACCATGGACCGCTTTGGCATCGGCTACGCTCCCAGCGGCGGCGACCTCCTGCTGCGTCACTTCAAATCCAAATACCCGGACAAACTCCTTGCTGAATCCGGCCTCATCTCACGCGGCGAAAACGGCAGAATGTTCGATCGCTTCCGCCGCCGCATCACTTTCCCTATCTCGAATGAGTCGGGGAAAATCGTCGCTTTCGGCTGCCGCGCGTTGGGCGACGACATGCCCAAGTACCTGAACTCGCCGGAAACCCCCATCTATTCGAAGAGCAACGTGCTCTATCACCTGGATCGCGCGAAAGAGGCCTTGCGCCGCTGCGATTTCGCCGTGCTCGTGGAAGGCTACATGGACGCCATCGCTGTCGCTCGCGCCGGCGTCAGCAATGTCGTCGCAAGCTGCGGCACCAGCCTCGCCGAGCCCCAAATCAAGCTGCTCGGCCGCTTCACCCGTCGCGTGATCGTCAACTACGACCCAGACACCGCCGGACAGACCGCCACCGAGCGATCCATTTCGCTTTTCCTTGAGCAGGACTTCGAAGTGCGCGTTCTGGCGCTACCCGGCAAAGCCGACCCGGACAAGTTCATCCGCGAACAAGGCGCCGAAGCCTACCTCAAACTTGTCAAGGAGTCGCCGCCTTATGTCGATTACTTGATCGCGCGCGCCCGCCACATGGATTTGACGACCGGCGAAGGCAAGCAACGCGCGGTGAATTTTCTGCTGCCGTACGTGCAGAAAATTCCTAACCGCCTGTTGCGCTCGGAATGGGCCACGCGCATCGCCCAGCAACTGCGACTCGATGAGCCCGTGTTGCGCGCGGCGTTGAGCAAAGCGGCGGCAGAACGCCGAAGCGAAGTGAAAATACAACCGGAACTCGCGGGCCGCGCCGCGAAGCCCGTCGAGCGCCGGCTCATCCGGATGCTTGCCGAAGGAGAAGGCTTCCGCCACGAGCTCGCCCAAAAACTCCAGCAAGAACAGCTCCACCAAGGACTGGAGACCGAAAAAATCCTCGCCGCGCTGATCGCCGCGAGCCTCTCGGGTGATCCAGTGCAGACCACCGAACTTGCGGCAATCTTGGAAGAACGCGACCGTCGGCTGCTGTTCGAAATCCTCTTCGAAGAGTCCAGCGAGTTGACCTGGGAAGAAGCCGAGAGCTGCGTCGAGGCCCTCCAACACCGGCGAGCAGAGCGAGAGCTGGCCGAAGTCCAGCGCAGCATCGAAGCCAGCCCCGCAGGGCCCGAGCTGCGTGGCCTGCTGGAGCGCAAGCAGCAGCTGATGAAGCGCCTGGCCGCTGCCCGCTAAATGGCACGCGCACGCGTCCGCCGGGTGGTCTTCCACACCTTTCCGCCAATTAAATCATTGACGGAAACGGACTTAAACGTGTAACGTAATAGGGTTTTACGGGTAACGGTTCTGCCGCTAAAAGCATCTAAACTTTGCAGTTAGCGGCAAGAGCCGAGGCACGAAAACGCAACACGCGGGCGATGCACGGGGCGGGCGGCAGCAAGTACGGCGGCGTAGAGGGTTTCACACGACGTTCAGAGTGACCGCACAGCGGCCAACAAAAATGCGTTCTTCTGGGGAATTCTCCCCTGAGTTTGCGCTAGCGCCCCAGCCTGTCCGTGTGTCAACGCGTAACGAAACATTGTCTGCGGTTGTGGCCGGAAGTTTGCGCGGCGTTGCCGTCTGATTGCGGGAGGAATTTGTGGCAGCAGTGGGTCTTGAAGAAAAATACGATGCGGTACGCCAGCTCATTGCCATCGGCAAAGAGCGCGGCTACCTGCTCTACGATGAAGTAAACGATTCCCTTCCAGCCGAAGTGCATTCCTCGGAAGAAATCGACGACCTTCTGACGACATTTGAACGCAACGGCATCGAGATTTACGAAGATCAGGCGTCGGCGAAAGCCGCGCGCGCCGTGGAAGTCTCCGCCGAGTCCGGCGACCATGACGTCGTCGTCAAGGACGACGCGCACTCCGATGAAGGCTCAAGCGAACTGGATCTGACGCCGGGGTCCCTGGAAAAGACGAACGATCCCGTCCGCATGTATCTCCGCGAAATGGGCACGGTGCCGCTGCTGACCCGCGAAGGCGAAGTCACCATCGCCAAGCGCATCGAGCGCGGGCAACTCGTGGTGATGAAGGCGATCACCCGCTCGCCCATCGTCATCAAGGAGCTGATTGCCGTTGGCGACGATCTGCGCAAGGGCGGACGCTCCATCAAGGAAATCGTCCAGTTCGACGACGAAGAGCTGACCGAAGAAAAGATCGCGAACAAGACGAAGCAGACGCTCAAGCACATCGAAAAAATCGCCAAGCTTTACGACACCGGCCTGAAGCAAGCGGCAAAGCTGGAAAAAACGCCGAAAGCGAAGAAGCGCTCCTGGATTCATGCCAAGTGGGACGTCGCGCGGACCCGCGTCGAGATTTCGCTCGCGGTTCGCGACATCGATTTCAACCCGTTCGAGAAAAAGCGCCTGATCGACAAGATGCGCGGCACCGTCGAGCGCCTGCAATCCCTCGAGCGCGAAGCCGGCCGCCTGGAGCGCCGCGTCGATGCCGCCAAAGGCGACGTCGCCGCCGAAGCGCGCAAGGAACTCCGCACCCGCCGCGTTGAGCTGAAAGACATCGAGGAAGCCAGCGAAGTCGGGCTCACCGAGCTCAAGCGCACCCTCACGATCATTCATCGCGGCGAAGCCGAAGCCGAGCAAGCGAAAAAAGAGCTGATCGAAGCCAACCTTCGCTTGGTCGTTTCGATCGCCAAAAAATATACCAACCGCGGGCTGCAGTTCCTCGATTTGATTCAGGAAGGCAACATCGGCCTGATGAAAGCGGTCGACAAATTCGAGTGGCGCCGCGGCTACAAATTTTCCACTTACGCGACGTGGTGGATTCGCCAGGCCATCACCCGCGCCATCGCCGATCAGGCCCGCACCATCCGCATTCCGGTGCACATGATCGAGACGATCAACAAGCTCGTCCGCACCAGCCGCCAGCTCGTGCAGGAACTCGGACGCGAGCCAACTAGCGAAGAAATCGCCAAGCGCATGGACATTCCCGTGTCCAAAGTGCGCAAGATTCTGAAAATCGCGCAAGAGCCCATTTCGCTCGAAACGCCGATCGGGGAAGAGGAAGATTCGCACCTCGGCGACTTCATCGAAGACAAGGCCGTTGTGTCGCCGTCCGATGCGGTCATCAACCTCAACCTGAAGGAACAAACCTCCTCGGTGCTGAAGACGCTGACGCCGCGCGAAGAAAAAGTGATCAAGATGCGCTTCGGCCTGGACGACGGCAGCGAGCACACGCTCGAGGAAGTCGGCCAGTCGTTCGCCGTCACCCGCGAGCGCATCCGCCAGATCGAAGCGAAAGCGCTGCGCAAGCTGCGCCACCCGTCGCGCTCGCGCAAGCTCCGCGCCTTCCTCGAAGGCCCCTCGCGCGATTACCTCTAGAAAGAAGGCGCGAACCCGAGGATCGAGACCGGAAAATAGAAACGCCTCCGACTCCATCGGAGGCGTTTTCATTGGTCACGGCGGACTACGTCTATGCCGGAAGCTCGACGTATGCCGAGTAAGCATGAGGCTCCGGCACGGCTTGCCCTTCTTCACGTAGTCCATCCAGATGAAATGCGATTGCCTCCCTCATGTTCTGCTCGACGTCCTCGCGGGTCTCGCCAGTCGAGACACAACCCCGCAAGTCTGGAGAATATGCAGAGTATCCGGTTTGCGTTTGCTCCACCACGATCAAGTATTTCTTCCTTTCTTTAGCTCCGCACGTTTCGTGTGCCTCATTTTTGTTTGAACTCTTTCCCGGGGCCGATCACTCGCAAATCATCATCGGCGAAAGGCAGTTCCTTCGTTCGGGAAGAGGCTGTCTCCAATTCTTTGCCGAACCCGTAGACGAGATACTTTCGGCCAACCTCGAAGTGTGGGCCGCAACCAACCATGTCTGTGTGCACCGTAACCTCAAGGGTCTTAACGCCCTTCCAGTAGCGCTCGACACGGAGTCGCACGGAGTACGGGGTGACTCCCATCTCCCGCTTTGACTGCGGCGTAGGAGTAATGTCCAAAACTTCACCAATAAAAACAGCTTTGGCGTGATGCATCGCGGAGCGCGGGCTGCCATCTCCTCTAATTTCCACAGTACAAGCGCCGCTCGCCGATGCCACAAGAAGCACCGTCGATAGCAGGATCGCGATTCTAACAAAGTCTTTCATGCGTTCACTGCCCAAGCCTCCCCAGGCGATCGACAGTGCCTTTCTTGGCCGCTGCATATTAGAATGGCCAGGCTTCGTTGAGAATATATGAAAACGATACAGACGATTGCGGCGGTAGTCCTGGTGGTCCTGCTGGCAGCGGCAGCGTATGGAATTTTCCGTACCGAGCCGCCGCCGGTTACGCTTCCCGGCGCATCGACAGCCACTTCAACGACGAGCAGTGCCGCGGCGGCCAACCAGCCGTCAGTGGACCAGACACCCTTGAAGATCGCACAGGAGCTGGCGGCACGAGTCACCCTGCCGGAAGAGCGCCCGCTGGCGCAGGAAGCGCTGCGCATCGCGGATCATTCCGTGGATCTCGCCTTCACCAACGCCTTGCATGAAGCGACCAGTCATCCGCCCGTATTGAACGCCGAGGGCAAGGAAATTCAAGCGCGCCTCCAAAACGCAGAGAAGGCGCTGACCAACGCCCAAGCGCAAGTGGCTCAGCTCACCGCGGCGGACGCCAAGGCCACCGCCGACCGCAAGGACGCTCTGGACGATGAACTGGAGCTGGCCAAGGCGCAGCAAGAACTCGATCGGGACGAGGTCGACGACGCCAAACAGGACCTGATTCGCGCAGGCGGCGACCCCCAGGACCGCATTCAGGCTATGGTCAAGGAGCACGAAGCGTCGGCGCACTCGACCGAAACGCTCCTGGCGAATACGCCCGCGCCGGTCGAAGAGCGCGGCCTGATCCACCGCGTCGAACAATGGACAGCGCTGCACAAGAAGCAGCTTCTGTTGTGGCGCGCCAAAGAGCAGACCGAGGAAACGGTAGCGGCGCTGGCGGCGAAGCACAACGCGCTCGATGCTCAAATTCATCAGGAGAAAAGCGATGCACAGGCAGCCGCTCCGGCGCCGGGCGCACCCGCCGCACGTCCCGGCGCGGCAACGCATCCACAGCTAAGCCGCGACGAAGCCGCCGCGCTAGTGACCGCCACCAAGCAGCGTTCGGCCAGGCAAAAGCGCCTGGCAACATTCGACAAACGAATCGACGACGAAAAGCAGCTGGCGGACGTTTACACCAGATGGATCGGTCTCGTTGCGGCGCAGCAGCGCTTGGTGCTCAATCACAGCCTGCGCGGCGTGGCAATTATTCTGGCGATCGCGCTGTTCGGTTTGTTTTTCGATGGATGGATCGCCCGGCTGCTGGTCCGCACGTCGCTGGACCGGCGGCAAGTGGAAACCTTGCGCGCGGTGACTCGCGTTTCCCTGCAAGTAGCCGGAGTCGTGCTGATCCTGCTGGTAATTTTTGGGCCCCCGCCGAACTTGGGGACGTTTCTCGGCCTCGCGGGTGCGGGCCTGACCGTCGCGCTAAAAGATTTCATCGTCGGCTTCATCGGCTGGTTCGTGCTCATGGGCAAGAACGGAATCCGCCTGGGCGACTGGGTGGAAATCAACGGCGTGACCGGCGAAGTCGTGGAACTGGGAATGTTCCACACCGTGCTGCTGGAAACCGGCAACTGGACCGACTCCGGCCATCCCACCGGACGCCGCGTCACCTTCACCAACAGTTTCGCGATCGAAGGCCACTACTTCAATTTCTCCACCTCCGGACAATGGTTGTGGGATGAATTGCAGGTGGTCTTGCCCGCCGGACAGGATCCCTATCCGATCGTTGACGCGATTCATAAAAAGGTGATCGAAGCCACCGCCGAAAGCGGGCGGAAAGCCGAGCAGGAATGGCGTAGCGCCGCACGCTCGGGCGACATGGCCAGCCTTTCCGCCGCCCCCGCGATCAATGTGAAGCCGGTAGTCGGCGGCACCGAGATTGCCGTGCGCTACATCACGCAAGCCCACGAGCGGTACCAACTGCGGACCAAGCTGAACCATATCCTGGTGGACCTGCTGGGCGGCAAAGCGACAATGGTCGCCCCCGCCGCGCCCGCCGCCAGCGCCGAAGTCCCAGCCAAAGCCTGATCTGCAACGGTTATGTTGTGAGGCGGTCGCTGGAGATCGCCCGCAGTTGCCACACGCTCAACTCATCGAAGTGAGTGAGGGAAGACTCTGGCGAAATGCGCAGCGGTCCATCGGGCTTGCGGTAAATGCGGGTCGTGATGGCGTGTTGGTTATCGCAAATCAGTTCGGCGACGGACGCGTCGAGGAACAGGCGAAACTCGCGATCGGGTCTTTGGGTGGGAGGCAGGTCGATTGTCTTACCGTTCAAAGTCAGTTTCGGCACGCCGCCTTCCAGGTCGAGCGACACGCCAAGCCAGGTTCCAGTCTGATCGGCTAGGGTGAAGGCAAATCCTTGAGCCGCGCCCTGCCAGAAAAACTCTCCGGACATATCTTTGATTTCGAGTTTATGTGCGGCCGAGACTCGCTCCGCCGCCGGGAAGCCGTACATGTTGAACGCTTTGCCGCGGAGCGATTGAACTTCCGGTGCCACCCGCATTTCCAGATCCCCGTCGGCGTTCAAAGACAGCACTCGTGGCAGCGCCATGCATCCGGCCCAACCCGCGGCCCGCAACTCATCGTCCGAGCGTTTCTCTGGAATCCATCCCCACAAAATCCGGTTTCCGTGCGCGTCGAGCTGCGTCTTCTGCGCGTAGTAAGCGCCGTGATCCAGGATCCCGCGCCGTTGCGAATGAAATACAAGCTCCTTCGGATCGAGTTCGCCGGATTCCCAAATCACTCTTCCCGCGGTCGAGTAAAGCAGCACATGTTTGGAGCCGAGCGGGAAGAAATCTGGGCACTCCCACATTTCTCCGGAATCGACGGGATTGACGGCGTCGCGCTCGCTCCATTTCCCGGAAGCGAGCGGATGCAAATATTCCCACTGACGCAAATCTTGAGAGCGATAGAGAAGAACGCGGCCTCCTTCCTTGCGCAGACCGGAGCCGACGCCGAGATACCACGTGTTGTCATCGCGCCATAGAAACGGATCGCGAAGCCCGGTGAGCCCCGCGTCTCGTGGAGGCTCGATCACCGGCGTTTGCCATTTCGTCCACGTGCGAAGCTGCGGGTCCGAAGAAGTAGCGAGGCATTGGACTTCCCGAAAATTGTGAACGCCGTCGCGAAGAGTGGCGCGATCGGGCGCGGACGTTTTCACTCCCGTGTAAAGGACTGTGGCCGTACCGTGGTCGTCCACTGCGCTTCCCGTGAAGCAGCCATCCGCATCGTTCCAACCGGGACTCGGCGCGAGAGCGATCGGCAAGTGCCGCCAGTGAATCATGTCGCTGCTTACCGCATGAGCCCAGTGCATATCCCCCCACACGGCGGCGTTGGGGTTGTACTGGAAGAACATGTGGTAGACGCCCTTCCAGTAGATGGGGCCGTTCGGATCGTTCATCCAATTTTTCGCCGGAAGCAGATGAAATTGAGGGCGCAGCGGATCTGTGGCAAGGCGCGCGCGAAGGGCGTCGTCGCCACTCGCATCAAGCGCATGTAACAGAGAAAAGTTCGGGCGGGTGGATGCGAGAAAAGCGGCGGACCCGCATGCCCTTAGGAATTTTCGGCGCGATGGATGCATCGTACCCTTTCGCTTGGTGCAAGGTCGAAGTTTACGCTACTTCGCCAAAGCCGCCCGCTTTGTAGGGACACAATACATTGTGCCCACCCACGGGTACCCGCTTCTTCTCCCCTCTTGGTTTTTATGAGGCAGGTAAGGCAAGGCTGCGGGCGCGCACTTCTTCGGAGGTAAGACCGTAGAGCGGCGGGGTGGCGACGCCGAGCATGGCGAGGTACAGATAGATTTGGCCGCGGTGATGAACTTCGTGCTCGGCCATGGCGCGAAGCCACTTCCAGGTGCTGATTTCGCCGCCACCGGGCGTTTTGCATTTGCGCCGGAGATCTTCGTCGGTCAGCGTCGAGAAAATTTCCATCGATTCGGCGTGCAGGCGGTCCATGAAGGCGAAGATGTTGTCCAGGCCGTCGGCTAATTCCTTGCCGTGGGTGGTGTAGGCGCTTGCGTGGCCCTGGACGTTTTCGGCCCACATATAACGCTCGGCGACCGCGAGGTGGCGCAGCAGATCACCGAGCGTGAATTTTCCCGGCGCGTAGGTCCAGTCAATCTTCTCGGGCGGGATGCAGCGCGCAACACGCAGCGTGCGCTCGCGGACGTTGGCGAAATACTGCAGGAAGGGCTGGATGGTGAGGATTTCCATGGGAGAGGACCGAAAATCGAAACTTCGAACCGAGAAAGTTTAGCACGAGCTTGCGGCCTTGGTCGCCAGATGGCTACCAGCTCGTGGGTCGCTCCGTGAAGGCGCTATCGCGCGAATAGCGACGCTCCATAACGAAGTACTGGTTGCATTTCGTCTGCAGGCACATCAGGTTCGTAAATCTCCAGATAGTTGACCTGCCGGCCGGCATTGTTCGGCCGCATCCCTTTATCGATTGATCTTTTCAAAGCGAGCGGGGGATCGCCATCAGCGCCCATCGCTGCGCTGCAGCTACCGAGTTCGGAAGCGCAACGCATTTCCAGGCCGGTGATAATACGTCCGCTATTAGTGCTGTCCCACGAAAGTCTGAGTAGTCCACTGTAACTGCTTGATTGAGTGGAGGTAAAGGTCGCGGTGAAGTTTTTCGATTTCAATTTTTTGCTTCTCGTTTGGCCTCATGTTACTGCTT